>PR_CR_10_Liq_1_inCRDRAFT_1000379_pt1 | contig 27806 bp, 32 predicted proteins | sample PRCRCaboRojoPR_3_FD_10241 | JGI IMG/M metagenome (IMG submission 10241)
AGNGCGCAGGTGAACGTCGCGCCGGTCATCATCAAACGAAAGAAGGTCACGGGTGGTGATGGCCACCACGGCGGAGCGTGGAAGGTTGCCTACGCCGATTTCGTGACTGCCATGATGGCATTCTTTCTTTTGATGTGGCTGCTGAACGCGACGACAGAACAACAAAGAAAGGGTATTGCCGACTACTTCAGTCCGACGATTCCAATCAATCGGATTTCGGGTGGGGGTGACGGCGATTTCGGGGGCGAAAGCGTTTTCTCTGAAGAGACACTGCCGCAGAATGGCACAGGGGCCACGAACCGCCGACCGACCGAAGCGCGGCAAGCGCGGGGCGAGATGGGTCTTGCGGCCGAAGGGGCCGAAACGACTGATGCGGCCAGCAGTCGCGAACAGGCGACTGACCCAGCTTTGAAGGAAGTGAAGGATGCTCTTACGGCAAGGTCCGGGGAAAGCATGGTGTCGCAAAAAACGCGACGGCATATCCTGACCCGTGTTACCGACGAGGGGCTTTTGATCGAGATTTTTGATTTGCCCGGGGCGCAGCTTTTCAAACCGGGCTCGGCGGAGCCGACAGACCTTTTGTACCAGATTGCTGGTATTCTGAGCGAGGCAGGCAACTTGGTGGAGAATGGTATCGCCGTCGAGGGCCATATACGGGCTGCGCCCGTGGTTCTGGCGCACAACCCGGTTTGGAATCTCTCCGCCGAACGTGCGAATGCCATGCGTCAGCTCTTGCAGGATCGTGGGCTACCGCCCGACCGGATGCAGCGTGTGACTGGACATGCCGACCGGGAACCGGCGGTGCGCAATCCAATGGCCCTGCGCAACAACCGGATCGAGGTGATCTTCCTGAGGTCGGATAGCATTTGAAATAGGTGGCTTTTTATCTGTTAGGCCGCTGTTAAATGGAACGCCTTACATCTGGTGCCCGACTCCTGTCGATGCAGCAGAAAGGCGTGTCCATGACTATTTCTTCCTCGTTGAATGCCGGTGTGGCGGGTTTGAGTGCGAATGCAACGCGCTTGGCCGCGATTTCCGATAATATCGCGAATTCCGAGACCTATGGTTACAAAAGGGTCGAAGCCGATTTCCAATCACTGGTGATTTCGTCGAATGGCGGCAGCTATTCAGCGGGTGGTGTGCGGTCGAGCACGCAGCGCCTGATTGATCAGAGTGGTTCGCTCGTGTCCACTTCGAACGCGACGGACCTTGCGGTGCGTGGCCGGGGGATGTTGCCGGTCGCGGCGGCAAGCGAAGTGGAAGTGGCCAATGGCAACGCGCAGATGTTGTTGACCACCACCGGATCATTCCGAACCGACGCCGAAGGCCGTTTGCGCACGGAATCGGGCCTTGTCCTGATGGGCTGGCCCGCCAACCCGGATGGGACGATCCCGGCCTTTCCGCGCGATACAAGCGATGGATTGGAGCCGGTTCAGATCAACGTTAACCAGTTGACCGGTGAGCCTACAACCGAGCTTGATCTTGGTGTGAACCTTCCCGCGACGGACACCGCCGCCGGGTCGAGTGGAACGCCGCAGCAATTGTCGATCGAGTATTATGACAACCTTGGCAAATCCGAGAACATTCTGATTGAGTTCACGCCAACCGTGCCCGCCACGGGGTCATCGAACGAGTGGACGATGACGATGACGGACTCGGCGCAAGCCGGGGCGGTGATCGGCGAGTATACCCTGCAATTCGATAATTCGCGTTCCTCGGGTGGAACGCTGCAAAGCGTGACGGCGACGACCGGAGGTGCCTATGACGCGGCCACGGGAAACCTGATTGTGAACGTTGCCGGCGGACCGATGGAGATCAACATAGGCCAGCTGGGAGCCAGCAATGGCCTGACGCAGCTTTCTGACAGTTTCGCCCCGCTGTCGATTTCGAAAAACGGCTCTCCAGTGGGCAATATGACTTCGGCGGAAGTGGATGAGAACGGGTTCGTCCATGCCTCTTTCGACACTGGCATCACGCGGATCATCTATCAGGTGCCGCTTGTCGATCTGCCAAACCCCAACGGCATGGTGGCCATGGACCAGCAAACCTATCTACCGTCGCCTGAAAGCGGGTCGTTTTTTCTGTGGGATGCCGGTGATGGCCCGACAGGTGATGTTGTGTCTTTCGCCTTGGAAGAATCGGCCACCGATGTGGCCGGTGAACTGACCGACATGATCCAGACGCAGCGCGCCTATTCCTCGAATGCGAAGGTGATCCAGACCGTGGATGAGATGTTGCAGGAAACGACCAACATCAAACGCTAAGCGCGCCTGACCCCCGGATGAGGAGACAAAAGGCATGGGTATTTCAACCGCCTTGAACAATGCGTTAAGTGGGCTTTCGGCAACTTCGCGCACCACCGAAGTAATCTCGACCAACCTCGCGAATGCCCTGACTGAGGGATATTCCACACGAAAGGTGACACTTTCGACGAGTGATATCGCGGGTGGCGTACGCGTACTTGGTATTGAAAGGCAAAAAGATCAGGCGCTTGTCGCCGATCTGATGTTGGCCACGAGCGAAAAGGCAGGTGCAAATACCCGTGCAGAATTCCTGCAGGGTATTGAGCGGGCCATTGGCCTGCCGGGGGAATCGCAGTCTCTGTCGGACAGTTTGGCGGCGTTTGAGGCCAGCATTGTAACTGCGGCGACCAAACCGGAGGATGAGAATCGCCTGAATGCGGTCCTTGGCCGTGCGACCGAGTTGACCGAGGCGATGAAGTCCGCGTCGGGCGCGATCCAAGATGCCCGTGGCCGCGTAGATTCCGAGATCGGACAGTTGGTCAGCGAAGTGAATGTGGCTCTGGATCAACTTGCCAAGATCAACAGGACAGTCGTTTCTGCCAATATTTCGGGTCAATCGGCGGCCAATCTCATGGATCAGCGTGATCAGATCTTGGCGCAATTATCCGAGGCGGTGCCTGTTCGCAGTGTCCCGCGAGAAAATGGCGCGATCGCCGTTTTTACCACAGGAGGGGCTATCCTTCTGGATGGCACGGCGGCGAAGCTTGAATTCACGACGTCGAACGTCGTCGCACCGCATATGACCGGGGATAACGGTTTACTGTCGGGGCTGACGATCAACGGGGTCGCGGTGCCACCGCGCGGAGATGGCAGCCCCATCGAAGGAGGGCGTCTGGCGGCGCTTTTCGATGCGCGTGATGGTCTGGCCGTGGAGGCGCAGCGCAATCTGGATGCCGTCGCGCGAGACCTGATGGAGCGCTTCGAGGCCCCGGGGCCAGACCCGACACTTTCCCCCGGAGATGCTGCACTTTTCACCGATGAGGGGGCAGCCTTTGACCCGGCCGATGAGGTGGGCCTTGCCGGGCGCCTTTCGATCAATGCCCTAGCCGATCCGGATCAGGGTGGCGAGCTATGGCGCTTGCGTGATGGATTGAACGCAGGCACCCCAGGCCCAGCGGGAAACAGCGATCTGTTGCTGGCAATGGGGGAAGCCCTGAGCCTGCCTCAATCCATGGCCTCGGGTGATTTGGGCGGCTCGGCGCGGGGTCTCTCTGATCATATTGGCATGCTTGTCTCGAAGATCGGACAAGAACGTTTGACGCAGGATCAGTCTCTGTCATTCGCTAATGTGCGGCATGCGGAACTCTCGGAAATGCAGGCGCGCAATGCTGTGGACAGCGATGATCAGATGCAGCGCCTTCTCGAAGTGGAGCAAGCCTATGCTGCCAATGCCCGGCTGATCGAGACAATCAATACAATGATGGACAGCCTTTTGAGGATTTGAGACATGAGCCTGCAAACCATTGGTGATCTGGCCCGCGGAGCCATGCTGCGCCGTCAGAACTCGGAACTGAAAACCCAGATGACCCGGCTTACTGAGGAAGTGTCGACCGGCCGCAGCGCCGACCCGGTGCGGCATTTGTCGGGTCAGCTTTCTGGCCTCGCAGATATTGAGCATAGTCTGACATTGAATCGAAGTTACAAGTCTGCCGCAACCGAGGCAGGCCTGATTGCCACGGCCATGCAAGCGGCATTGGGGCGCGTGGAGGCGGACACCAGTGCCCTTGCGGAAGGTCTTGTCCTGGCAGAGACAACAGGTGGCAGCATCGAAATACCGGTTTTGGCCGGGCAGGCGCGCGATACTCTGGACGGGCTGGTCGGCAGTTTGTCCACCCGCGTCGTTGGACGCTCTATTTTTGCGGGCTCGGATGTCACGGCCCAGCCACTGGCTTCGACCGAGACCCTCGTGAACGCGGTTCAAGCCGCGCTTGGCGGAGCGAGTGACGCTGCCAGTGTCGAAGCCGCCGTCGCCGGGTTCTTTGCGCCTGGCGGTGATTTCGACACACTGATCTATCAAGGCGGTACCGAACCAATTGGCGCTATTCCCCTTGGATCTGGTGAGGCTGTCACATTGGATATCAGGGCCGATTCCGCCGCATTGCGCGCTGGAATACAAAACACGGTGCTGGCGGTTTTGGCGGGAGAGGACAGCATTGCCCTGACCCAGCAAGAGCGTCAGACGCTGATGACGCGCGCGGGTGAGGGCCTTTTGAGCGCGCAAGGGCAGATTGCCCTACTTCGGGCGGATCTGGGCCATGCGGAATATCGCATAGAGCAAGCGACAAGCCGCATCGCAAGCGAGATTTCCGCTCTTGAGACTGGGCGCAACAGCCTGACCTCGGTCGACCCGTTTACCGCGGCGACCGAGCTTGAGGCGGTACAGCTTCAGCTTGAGACACTTTACACGATCACCGCGCGGTCTTCGCGCCTCAGCCTGGTGAACTTCCTGACATGATTTATCTGCGCCGTTTAGTGACTGCCATCGCAGGCATCGTCACACTTCTTGCCGTGATCTTTGCTTCGGGCGTGACGCATGCTGCGCCTATCCGCCTGAAGGACTTGGTGGAGTTCGATGGGGTCCGGGGCAATGATCTTGTCGGGTATGGCCTCGTGGTCGGATTGAATGGCACGGGGGATGGATTGCGCAATGCGCCATTCACCGAGGAAATCATGACCAACATCCTTGAAAGGCTGGGTGTGAATGTGACAGGGGAGCAATTCCGACCCAAGAACGTGGCTGCCGTTCTGGTCACCGCCAGCATGCCGCCTTTCTCGCGAACAGGGGGCAAGATTGATGTGACTGTATCCGCCATTGGCGATTCCAGCAGTCTTTTGGGTGGCACCTTGGTGATGACGCCGCTTAATGCCGCAGATGGTCAGATCTATGCCGTGGCGCAGGGAACGATCATCGCGGGCGGTGCGGCGGCCGAGGGCGCGGCTGCGGAAGTGGTGCAAGGGGTCCCGACTTCGGGAGTGATCCCCGCTGGTGCGCGGATCGAACGCGAGATTGATTTCGCGCTTTCGTCCTTGGAGACTTTACGCTTGGCCCTGAGAGAGCCGGATTTCACGACGGCTGCGCGCATTGAGTCTGCCATCAATCAGGTGTTCGGACGGCGCGCGGCCCTAATGCTGGATTCCGGCACGGTCCGCTTGAACGTTGCCGCGACCGGGGCACGGTCGCCCGCCCATATGTTGGGGCGGATCGAGAATATTCTTGTCGAACCTGAGCGCAAGGCACGCGTTGTTGTGGATCAACGCTCGGGAACCATCGTGATGGGGCAGGATGTTAGGATATCCCGCGTTGCAGTGAGCCAAGGCAATCTGACGCTGCGGGTTCAAGAGGCACCGGTGGTCGTGCAGCCAAACCCATTTTCCGAAGGCGAGACCGTCGTCGTGCCGCGCACCGCCGCCGATATCGAAGAAGACGAAGGAACCGGCCTAGCCGAGGTGGCTCCGGGCACCTCTCTTTCGGAGGTGATTGCCGGACTCAATGCACTTGGTGTGGCCCCCCGCGACATGATCGACATTCTGAAGAGTATCAAGGCGGCGGGCGCGCTTCATGCAGAGTTCGTGGTACGATGATGATTGAACCGCTCCAAGCTGAGGCACACGGCAATCAGCGGTTATTCAGAGACATAATTCACCTTCAATACCCAGGATCTCTGCGCGCCCTTGATCGTACATGCCGTTGTCTTTCTTGATTGGAGCGTGGCTTTTGCGGCCCGGAAAAAGCGTGACGGGATACTCGGTTGATTGGTGTCGTCGGGTTGATTCTTGTTCGATGATTGACAAGGCTCCGCGCCTGATCCGGGTATTCAGTACCGGACGAGACGGGGAAGGGGTTACCTCTGGGGCAAGCGTTGTGCCAAGTCCGCGGTGTTTGGATTTGGGAGGTTGAGCTGGCCAGGTTTCGACTTCTGTAGGCAGCGTGGCGCGTGAGATGTGACAGCCGCCCATTTTTATAAAGGCGACCTATCAGAGACTAAAAATATCCGCGTACGAGACTTTCCGCGAGGAGCGTCCAGCCGTCGGCGATGACAAAGAACGCCAGCTTGAAAGGTAGCGAAACGATGACCGGGGGAACCATCATCATACCCATCGACATCAGGATGGCGGCGACGACGAGATCGATGATCAGGAAAGGCAGGAAGACCAAAAAGCCGATTTGAAAGGCGCGGGCAATTTCCGAAAGCATGAAGCTCGGCACCAGAACCGAAAGCGGGGCTTCGGGGGCGGCCGTCATCCCGGCGGTATCAGGCCGCAGGTTGGCCATGCTGCTGAAGGTGGCATTGTCGACACGGCTAGCCATGAAATCGCGAAACGGTGCAAGGGCCAGCTGCGCCGCCTCTTCGACTTCAATCGTCTCGTCGAGCAGCGGGGCGATGCCGCTGGCCCATGCCTCCGAGAAAACCGGCTCCATCACGTAGTAGGTGAGGAACAAGGCAAGACTGACGATCAGCATGTTTGGCGGTGACTGTTGCAGTCCGATTCCCTGCCGCAGAATCGACAACACGGTGACGATGAATGGGAAGCAGGTGATCATGATGGCCAGCCCCGGCGCCAGGCTGAGGACGGTGATCAAAAGAATCAACTGGATTGTTCGGGCGCTGATCGAGCCACCTTGGCCTAGTGAAATGGCGATTTCCTGGGCCTCGGCCGGCCCTGCAAGGCACAGGGCCGCAATTAAGGACAGAGCCGCGAATAGTTGGTGAAAGCGCATGGTGTGTTTAGCCCAACCCGTCATGCAGGTCAGCCACTTCGGTCAGGCGCACGGCCAGTTGTCCGGCATTGTCGCCCTCCATTTCTTCCAATTCACCGCGGGCGATCAGGCGTTCACCGACATAGAGTTCCACTGCGTCATCGACGCGCTTGTCGAGTGGTAAGACGGCGTCACGCTTGAGCGTCAGAAGTTCACGGATCAAAGGGCGTGTTTTGCCCACCGATATCGTGATTTCGATAGGCACGGATGAAAAGGGGGTTTTGAGCTCAGCATCTTGCGGGACGTCTGCATCTGGAGTGTCGGTCATCAGGCGGAATCCTTCATCTCGTTCAGGGTGTCGGCGTAATAGGTTTCGATTGCTTCGGAGATCGCGGATAGCACCGCTTTTGTGTCGATCTCTCGTTCTTGGTCTTCAAGGCGCAGGCGCACCTGACCTTCGGCCATGACAGGATCAGGAATAACCGAGACCGACAGCTGGTCTTCGCCGTTCAGCAAGGATTCGAGGGTCGGAGCGGTTGCTGGCGCTGTCAGGAGGGTGACCGTGCCGGTTTCTTGCGCGTCCAAGAAATCGTGCAAAATCTCTCGGACCCTTTCGCCAAGGCTATCCTGTGCGAGACGCGGCAACACCGCTTCGACCATTTGATCGAGCAAGGGTTTCAGCGCCTTGAGCGCGGCTACCTGCGCCTCGTGAAAGGTAAAAGAGAGATCTTGGAGATTCTGGGCAAAATCTGCGGATATATGGCTTGCGTCATCAGTCGCGGCCTTGGTGGAATCGTCCCACCCCGCCTGATAGCCCCGTTCGAACGCCGCGAGCTTTTCTTCTTCGAGTGCAACATCGGTCAAGGCCACGGGGTCGCCCTCGGTTAGGGCGCTGAAGTCTTCGAGTAGATGTGAAATACTCATCAAGCGTTTTCCTCTTCGCCTTCGAGCCAGTTACGCAGAATCTCAACGGTTTCTTGCTGTCGCTCACCGATCAGATTGCGCAGACGTTCGGCCGGATCTTCGGCGGTGCGAGTGAGCGCGGGCACGTCTGTTTCGTTGTCCTGAGGCACCTCCGGACCCGCGACTAGAGACATGCCAGAAGGATCGCGGGCACCATCATCTATCTCGCCCGTCAGGACGCGCGTCGCTTCTTCGTTGGGCGGTGTCTCGGGCGGTTCAGACGATAGAAGGGCGGGACTTTCGGGTTGGGTTCGCATCAGGATGGGGCGCACAACGAACAACCCCAAAATCAGTGCGACAACCGCCAAGACAATCGCCTGGATGATCGACATCAGATCCAGAGCGAGGCCAGCCAGGAACCCGGTTTCGGCACCGGTTCCGCTGGGCAGGACGGTTTCGAACTGCATCGTCTTGAGCGTTATGACATCCCCCCGTTCCTCATCGAAGCCCACGGCAGAGGCCACGAGGTCGCGGAGCGCGGTCAATTCTTCCTCCGGTCTAGGGGTGAAGGCCTCTGAACCATCGGGATTTGTGGTTGTCGTGCCATTGACCAGTACGGCGACAGTCAGGCGCTTGATCGCGCCAGGGGCGACGGTGATCTGACGTTCGGTCTCGGACACTTCATAGTTCACGCGTTCACGCGTCTCGCTTGATTGGCTGGACGAGGTGTCGCCGGCACCGGCTTCACCATCTGGCAGATTCGAGGCAACGGTGACATCACCGCCGCCTTGATCCGACGAGGTATTCGTCCGCTCTTCGGAATCGGTGCTGATCGCGACACGGCTTTGTGGATCAATCCGACGTTCGCGCATTGATTCGGTTCGGGTGACGGTATCGAGGCTGAGTTCGACCACCGCATTGCCGGGACCGACGCGGGCCTCAAGCAGGCGCTGCACCCTTTTGCGCATGGCCTCGGCCCGGTCGTCAGTGGCATTGGTCGGCGCATCTTCGGTCACGCCGATCAACCCCCCGGTGCTGTCAATGATCGACACATCATCGGGTGCAAGGCCCGTGACCGCCGAGGCAACCAAGTAGCGCAAAGCGCGGGCGTGTTTCGAGGTGAGCGCGCCGCTTGCGGTGTTGATCATCACCGAAGCGGAAGGCTCGACATCCCGTTGGAACGGGTTTGAACCTGTGCTTGCCAGATGGACACGTGCACCGGTGATAGCGGGATGCGCTTGTATCGTGCGGGCCAGTTCACCCTCTTTCGCGCGCCAATAGGCGGCATCGAACATTTGCGACGTGGTTCCGAACCCCGACATCGAATCAAGCAGTTCATAACCCTTGGTCGAGGTTGCGGGCAGGCCTTCGCTTGCCAGTGTCATGCGCAATTCATCGCGGCGCGCCGATTCGACGAAGATTGCGCCGCCGCGGACGTCATAGGCCACGCCCCTTTGCTCAAGGGCGGCGACGACATCGCCTGCGGCGCCACTTTCAAGGCCCGCGTAAAGTAAAGTCAGACTTGGCGATGAGGCCATGCGTGCGAGGCCCAAGACCGCTGCGAAAACCGCCGCTGTGGCCAAGAAAACGATCACCCGCCGCCGCGCGTCCAGCGCATTCCAGACATCTAAAATCTGCTGCAATTCTTTGCCTCCTGATCCCCGGCTTCTGCCGTTCGCTGAGGTCATCTTTCGCTGATCTGGCTTAACAATCGGTTAGTTCCTGCGTGCCTATAGTTTGTCAGAGGCGACTCGCAGGTGACAAAGATGACCGAGACGGAAAACACTGAAGAAGACCCACCCAAGAAGGCGTCAAAACTGCCGCTGATTCTTGGGTTGGTTCTGGCTTTGGTAGGCGGTGGCGGAGGATTCTTCGCCGTCTATTCAGGCATGATTCTCGCGCCGGACAGTGCCGAAACAACCGCCGAGGAAGAATCGCCCGATAAAGTAAAAGCGATGCCCGATGTCGCCTTCGTGCCGGTCGATCCGATGGTGATCTCTCTGGGTTCAAGCGCTGCGAGACACCTGCGGTTTCAAGCACAGCTTGAGGTAGGAGCGCCGTACGAGGCCGAAGTGACCAAGTTGATGCCGCGGGTTGTCGACGTGCTCAACAGCTACCTGCGGGCGCTGGAACCAGAGGACCTTGAGGCGAGTTCGGCCCTGATTCGCTTGCGGGCGCAAATGTTGCGCCGTGTGCAGATCGTAACCGGGGGTGACCGGGTGCGGGACCTGCTGATCATGGAATTCGTACTGAATTGAGGTGAGGGATGGAATTGATTGCCGATATATTGCTTGTCGCGGGCGCGCTGGGCGCTGGCTTCTACTGTTTCGTTTTGGCCAGACGCTTGCGCCGCTTCAATGACCTGGAAAATGGTGTCGGCGGGGCTGTGGCCGTTCTGTCGGCACAGGTCGATGATCTGGCCAAGACACTGGAGGCGGCCCAAAGCACGGCGAGCAACTCCACACAATCACTGGAAGGGTTGACCGACCGGGCCGAAACCGTGGCCAAACGGTTGGAGCTCATGGTGGCCTCGATGCACGACGTGCCCACGAGCGCGCCGGCACCCAAGGCGCCGGATGGGCCGGTTTTCAAGCGCCATAACGCGAATGACAGTGAGGTGGCATGATGACCCGGAAGAACCGCCGACGTCAGCCGGGCCGCGGAGCCCTTGTCATGATCGCTAGCATCTTGTTGCTATCTGCAGGTTTGCGGATGGGGGATGGGGCAGGGCAGGCTTTGGCTCTTGCCAAGGATGGGGTCGAGGTCAGTCCATTGTCGGAGGCCGCTCCCCGGGCTTGCGAAACACCAGAGGACCTCAAGCGTGTTCTTGCAGCTATACAGCAACGCGAAAAGACTCTGACTCAGCGCGATACGGCGATAAGGGATCGAATGCAGGCGCTTTCCGTGGCTGAGCGCGAGACCGACAAGAAACTGAACGCCCTTCGCGAGGCTGAGGAAAGCCTCAGGCAGACGATTGCCATGGCCGAAAGCGCCGCAGAAACCGATCTGGGTCGCTTGACCAAGGTCTATGAGAGCATGAAGCCCAAGCAAGCGGCTGCCTTGTTCGAGGAAATGGACCCGAATTTCGCCGCCGGTTTTCTTGGTCGAATGCGCCCCGAAGCTGCCGCCGCAATAATGGCAGGCCTTACGCCGCAGGCCGCGCATACCTTCAGCGTCGTTCTGGCCGGCCGCAACGCGAATGTTCCCAAAGAGTGAAGCAGGGCGCGGCACGTGCCGCGTTCCTCTCAGCAACGGCTGGAGAAGAAAATGCTTGGTATAATTGGTATTGTTATGATCTTCGCCATGGTGTTTGGCGGATATTTGGCCGCAGGTGGCAAGCTTGGCATCATCTTGAAGGCTTTGCCTTTCGAGATGATGATGATTGGCGGCGCAGCGGTCGGGGCTTTTCTGATCAGCAACGACATGTCCGCCGTCAAACATACGGCCAAGGATATCGGCAAGGTCTTCAAGGGCCCTAAATGGAAGCCTGATGACTATCGTGACCTGCTTTGCCTGCTATTTGAGCTGATCCGGTTGGCCCGGCAAAATCCGGTGGCCATCGAGGAGCATATCGAGACGCCCGAGGAGTCTTCGATTTTTTCGAAGTATCCCAAAATTCTCGCGGACAAAGAGGCCGTGGCGCTGATCAGCGATACCATGCGGTCTGCTTCGATGAACTATGACGACCCGCATCAGGTTGAAGAGATTCTGGACAAGCGGATGGAGGCGACACTGCACCATTCCATGCACCCCAGTCACGCGCTGCAAACCGTGGCGGACGGTCTTCCGGCTCTGGGTATCGTGGCGGCCGTGCTTGGGGTGATCAAGACCATGGCGTCGATTGATCAACCGCCGGAAATCTTGGGTAAGATGATCGGCGGCGCGCTTGTCGGCACCTTTCTGGGGGTGTTCCTTGCCTATGGTTTCGTTGGGCCATTCGCGGGCAAGGTCAAGGCCGTGGTTGAGGAAGACAGTCATTTCTATCATCTGATCCGCGAGGTGTTGGTCGCCAATTTGCATAACCATGCCACGAACATCTGTATCGAGGTCGGGCGCCAGAATACCCCGTCGCATATCCGACCGAGTTTTTCCGATCTTGAAGAGGCGCTCAAAGGCGTCAAACAGGATGCGGCCTGATGCGAGTATTGGCGCTGACCATCTTTTCCATGATGTGGCCTTTGGGGCTGTTTGCCCAGGAAGTGACCATTCGCTCGGGTGAGCATGAGGATTTCACGCGTCTGGTGTTCGACCTTCCCGTGCGGGCGGAATGGACCTTGTCTGATGACTCAAACAGCAAGGTGTTTGCCTTTGACCAACCGTTCCAGTTTCGGACTGAGGCTGTGTTCGATCGCATCCCGCGCGATCGGCTGAGGGCCGTGCAACAATCGGAACCCGGCCAGCTGCGGCTTGATCTTGCCTGTGACTGTGACGTCGATGCATTCTGGCATACCTCGACAATGCTCGTGGTGGATATCGCGGATGCTTCTGCCGGCTCGCCGGTGGTGAGGCCACGATTGCGACAGGTCGCAACAGCTCGCAGACCGGCGAGAGATCATAAGGAGACTGGCCCAATTACGATTTGGCCGCGAACCAAGCCATCGGTGAGCTTGGCAGAGCAGGCATTGTCCGCACCTCCAATGTTGAACGAGGCCAAGCCGATTGCACAGGCCAATGAAAGCCTGAGAAAGGCCAAAGATCTGCGTCAGAAACATGCGCAGGTCATGGGGCAGATTGCGCGGGCTGCCTCCCAAGGATTGTTGTCACCCAACGTGCAATGGCCGAGCCAAGGCCCGGCAAGCCAACAGGAGACGGAAAGCGCGAAAGAGGGTGCATCGGATGCCGCAGAGAAACCCGCACCGCAAGAGACCAAGCCGGAACCACTGGCCAACCTGCGCGCGCGATCCAGCATTGACCGTGATGTCTTGGCGCATGCCGAGCAGTTGATCGGCCCTTTATCGGGCCGAGGTGATTGCCTGTCGGACAAGCTCACTCGGGTTGCGAATTGGGGGACCGAGGAACCATTTGGCGCACAAATCGGGCCATTGAACAGGCGTCTGTTCGGGGAATTCGACAAGCCCGACGAAAGCGTGGCCTTGGCCTTGGCGCGGCTTTATGTCTTTTTCGGGTTCGGGGCCGAAGCGCAGCGTGCGCTTGGCCTTGTCGCTACTCCGTCGTTGGAAACGACCATCTTGCAGGCCATGGCGCAAATCCTGCGAGAAGGCCATGCATCACCTCAATCGGTGCTGTCAAAGCAGTTGGATTGTGCGACGTCCGTCGCGGTTTGGGCCGCTCTGTCTTATCAAGAGCTGCCTGCCGATATGCCTGTGGATACAGATGCGGTTCTGCGCGCCTTTTCCGGCTTGCCACCACACCTGAGGCGGTACGTGGGCCCCACGTTGTCGCAGAGGTTTCTCGATGCGGACCGAACTGAAACCGCCAATCGCATCCTGCGGATCCTGGAGCGCGGCACCGAGAATGTTTCACCCCAAATTGGCATGGCGAAGGCCGAGCTAAGGCTGGCTGAAGGTGATGCCGAAGGTGCGGGCAAGACGCTTGATGAGGTTGTCGAGCAGAATGCGGAACCATCAGCCCAGGCGTTGGTGCGCCGTATAGAAACGCTTTGGGAGTCTGGTGAGGATATTTCTTTCGAGATGGCGCAATTGGCGGGAGCCTATGCCAGTGAGAACCGCAACGCCGCCATACATAAGGATTTGATCTGGGCCCATGTGGCTGCGCTTGCTGCCTCGGGGGCGTTCCATCAAGCCTTTGACGAACTTCGCCGGGTTCAGTCGAGCGAACCAGAGGCGTTTGTTGGTCTGGAGAATGATGTGATGAGCCGTCTCGCACAAAAGGGCGATGATCTGGAGTTTCTTCAGTATGCCCTTCCGCAGGTGCCCGGGGCTGTGCCGAATCTGGAGCCTGCTGTGGACAATGCCATTGCCGCCCGTTTTCTGGCGCTTGGATTTTCCGATGCGGCGCGACATCACCTCCAAGGTCCTGCCCGAGGTACGGCGCAAAGAGACAGGCAAATACTACGCGCCCGCGTTGCCTTGCACGAAGGTCGTCCTCGGCAAGCCGAAGTTGAATTACTGGGTCTTGCAGGCGCAGATGCAAATGCGCTGCGGGCCGAAGCGCGTAGCCGTTTGGGCCAACACGCCGCCGCGGCACAGCTTTTTGCCAGTGCCGGACGGGATGACGACGCCAGATTGCAAGCGTGGCTGGCCGAGGATTGGGAGGAGCTGGCGGCACAGGGCGCGCCCTTGTCGGAGGTGGCGGAATACATGACCGCCCCCCCGCAAAGCGATGAGACCGATGTGGGACAGTTGCGTCAAAGCCGCGACTTGCTTGGCGAAAGCGGGGAAGTGCGTGAGATGCTTCGCGACCTTCTGGAAACCCGCGCCTTTGAGACAGAAGACGGATAGAGAACCCGATCTGCAATTACTGAAAATCAACTCTTTTTCGATAGCTCTCTCACAAGTGCAGAACGCACTTTCAAGGAAGGTCACAAAGTGCCCAAGAAACGAAGAGCGTTTTTCTCTCAACCCAACAAAGCGCGCACGACGGCGAGTATGGGCCGCTTGCCTGCGTTGGCAAACGAGGCAGGGTTGCTTCACCAGAGCGCTGCCAATTCCGCGCAACTCGTGTTGCTGCTTGTTTCGTGGCCCTCAACCGGTGTGAGCCCAGGCTATGATGCTTCGAGCGCCTGGCAATCCGAACCTCAACAGGCAGCAGACTACTCATCACTCTCTTTGCACTACGGCAGGAGAGCGGCGCACTGCCAAATGATTGTCGGAGTACGCTAGCCCATGGGTAATCTCTCCGTGCGAGCCCTCTTTCAACCGACTGTGCTTCTGGCGCTGGCGCTGATGGCAATCATCGTCATGATGATCTTGCCGATGCCGGCCGCCGTTCTCGACGTGGGACTTGCCGCGTCATTCGCACTGGCGATTTTGATCTTCACCGTCACGCTTTTTATCGAAAAGCCGTTGGATTTCTCATCTTTTCCAACGATCCTTCTGGCCTCCCTGATGCTTCGGTTATCGCTGAACGTGTCGTCGACAAAGTTGATCATCGGACAGGGGCACACCGGCACCGGCGCCGCGGGGGACGTGATCGAAGGGTTTGCAAACTTCGTCATGGGCGGAAGCGTCTTTCTTGGCCTGGTCGTTTTCGGCGTGCTGCTGATCGTGAACTTCATGGTGATCACAAAGGGGGCGGCGCGCATGGCCGAGGTAGGCGCGCGATTTGCCCTTGATGGTATGCCGGGCAAGCAGCTGGCCATCGATAGCGATATCTCCGCAGGGGCCATCGACCACGCTGAAGCACGCGAGCGGCGCGAGCGGGAGCAACAGGAAACCACGTTTTTCGGGTCGCTCGACGGGGCGTCAAAATTCGTCAAAGGTGATGCAGTCGCCGGTCTGCTCATCACGCTTTTGAACCTTGTGATGGGCCTGATCATGGGCACTGTCGTGCATGATATGGCTATCGCAACCGCCTTTGAGACCTATGCAATTCTCACGGTCGGCGATGGACTCGTCACGCAAATTCCGGCGGTTGTCATTTCCATCGCATCGGCGCTTTTGCTTGCTCGTGGTGGCGCAAAGGGGGCGACCGATCTCGCGCTTGGGGCGCAGCTTGGCAGGCACCCGGTGGCGGTGGCGACGGTCGCACTCTTGATGGTGCTTTTCGCGTTGGTGCCGGGGCTGCCCTTCGTGCCCTTCATGCTGGGTGGCATCGGCCTTGGGGCCATGGCCCTTTGGTTGCATCGTGAAAATCGTGCCGCCGAAGTCTCAGAGGCAAGCCCCGACCCCGAGGTACCCTTGCCGGCCGAACGGTCGCTGGGGGACATCCTTGAACTTGACGATATCCATGTCGAATTCGCCCCAGATCTGGTCAACATGGTTCTGGACCCGGGAACTGGGCTGGATACCCGGATCGCCAATATCCGAAAGCATGTGGCGACGCATTTTGGAGTGATCCTGCCGGAAGTTCGCCTGACGGATGAGCCAGCCCTGCCGCCGGGAAGTTACGTGATCCGTGTGCAGGGGGTAGAGCAAGCACGGGATACACTGCGACCCGATCAGGTCCTTCTGCTTGACCCCGACAGTACATCGGAACTCCCGTCTGGTGAGGCCGTATCAGAGCCTGTTTACGGCGCGCCGGCCCGATGGATCAATGCCCGTGGGCAAGAGGACCTAGCCCTGGCCGGGGCGACCATCGTAGCTCCTGCCGAAGTGCTGGCGACCCATTTGCTTGAGGTGATCCGAGGTAATCTGAGCCGCTTGCTGACCATGAAATCCATGCGTCGCCTGCTGGACGAGATGGTCAATCTCTCTGATCCGAAACGGGCCGAGGCCAACCGCAAGCTGCTTGACGAAACGATTCCCGATCGCGTGCCATCTGATCTTTTGCATGCCGTCTTGCGCCTACTATTGGCTGAGCAGGTGTCAATCCGAAATCTGCCGTTGATCCTTGAGGCTGTGGCCGAAGCACGACAGGCGCATGCCACGCCCGAGGCGATTTGCGAGCATGTGCGCCAGCGTCTTGGATTTCAGCTTGTCGCTGGCCTTCAGCAAGCGGATGGGAGCCTGCCGCTCATACAATTGGCGCCAGAGTGGGAGGATACGTTCTCGACCTACCAAGTGGATGGTGACCGTGGGCGCTTGGACGTCGCGCTTCCGCCCGAGTTGTTCAATACCCTGACGAGTGGCGTTGCCGAAGAGGTCAACAAGGTGGCGCAGCAGGGGATCTCACCTGCGATCGTCACCTCGACCGCGCGCCGGAGATTTCTCAAGACTGCTCTATCTGCGAAGCGGATCAACACGCCCGTTCTTTCCTTCGAGGAGATCGGTCTGGACGCAAGGCCAAGTCTTGTCGGTATGGTGGCAGCATGACAGCGGCGGATGCGGCCCTGGACCTGACGCAGGGCCTCTTGTGGTTGCATATCGCCGTTTTCCTGCGTGTCGGTCCGGCGATTTTCCTGTTTCCCGGNCTTGGTGAAAGCACGGTTCCCGTNCGGGTCAAACTTGTGCTGGCCTTGTTGNTCACNGTCTTCACCGCTCCGGCCGTCGCGCCATGGATTCCGCCGGAAGCGACCAATTCGGGTGGTTTTTTCTGGCTGGTGCTGAGCGAAACCGCCATTGGCATCCTGATTGGCCTTGGCGTTCGGTTATTTGTCATGGCGCTGCAAACGGCAGGTTCGATTGCTGGGCAGTCGACATCGCTTTCGCATATTCTGGGTGGCGCGGGTGTGACGCCTCTTCCCGCGATCGGTCATTTCTTGGTGATCGGCGGCCTGGCCTTGGTCATGATCCTCGGCCTGCATGTGCGCGCGATCCAGATGGTGATCCTGACATATGGTATTTTTCCTGTAGGCATCCTGCCAGAGGCGTCTTCGGTCGGGCAATGGGGAATGCGGCAGGTTGCGGGCGCTTTTGCATTGGCCTTCACCTTGGCGGCACCATTCGTGATTGTTTCGGTGCTTTACAATCTGACGCTCGGCATCATCAACCGGGCCATGCCACAGCTGATGGTCGTTTTCGTCGGTGCACCGGTCATTACCGGATTGGGCCTGCTCTTCTTGTTTCTCCTTGCCCCTACAATGCTGACTATATGGGCGCATGCACTTGATGGCTTCCTGGCCAACCCATTGGGAGCGGGATGAATGTCAGGGCAGGACGATGAGGCAGACAAATCCCACGAACCGACGCAGCACAAGCTGGACGAGGCGCGCAAGAAAGGTGAGGTTGCTCGCTCAGTTGACATGACAACGGCAGCGTCCTACGCGGGGTTCTTGTTGGCCGGTTTGGTCGCGGGCACGGCTTCGATCCAGATGATGAGCGAGGGCTTGATGGTGCTGGTCGGCCAATCGTCGCATTTGGCACCGGTTCTATTCGACGGTCCGGCCACGCCGCTTATGGGCGGATTGATCGGCACCGTTGGCTTGGCCTTGTTGGCTTGGTTCTTGGTTCCTGCGGGTTTGGCGATTTTGTCGGTTTTGGCGCAACGCAGCTTTGTCTTCGCGCCCAGCAAGGTGAAGCCCAAGACCTCACGGTTGAACCCAGTCCAGAATGCCAAGCAGAAATACGGGCCATCCGGCCTGTTCGAATTTGCCAAGAGCTTTGTGAAGCTGCTGAGTTACTCACTCGTCCTTGGGCTCTACCTGACCTACCGTTTGCCGGACATGGCCGGGACGCTGCACGCCGAGCCACAGATCGTGGGTGCCTTGCTCGCCCGGATGGTCGTCGAATTCATGTCGGTCGTTCTGGTGATCGCGCTTGTGATTGGTGGTGTCGATCTCGTGTTTCAGCATCACGACCACCGTCGCAAAAACCGGATGTCCCATCGTGAGATCAAGGAGGAGCACAAGCAAAACGAAGGTGATCCGCACATGAAGCAGCAGCGCCGCCAACGCGCCACCGAGATCGCCACGAACCAGATGATGGCAGATGTGCCAAAGGCCGACGTGGTCATCATGAACCCGACGCATTATGCCGTGGCCTTGCAGTGGAGCCGCGCGCCGGGTGCGGCACCGGTTTGCGTGGCGAAAGGCAAGGACCACTTGGCCCTCACGATACGCGATCTGGCTATCGAACACGGTGTGCCCGTTCGCGTTGATCCCCCAACGGCCCGCGCCATTCATGCAATGACCGAGATAGGAGCGGAAATTGACACCTCGCAATATCGCACGGTCGCTGCCGCGATCCGGTTTGCGGACAAGATGAGACACAAGGCGAAGGGGTTCCGGAGATGACACAGTTGGTCGGTGATCTGGTGGTTTTGACAGAGGCTCTATATCGCTCAAAACTGGCTGAATTAGAGCCTGTTTTGGTCGAAGAACGTCGCCTTCGTCGTGCCTTGGCCGAACTCGATGAAAAAACAAGTAAAAACGCCGCAGTCCCCGCCGATGAATTGACGGATCTGCAACGTTTGGGCGGGGATATGATGTGGCGTGCTTGGGTCGCTGAAAGCCGCGCAGAGCTACAGATTCGTTTGGCGCAGGTTTTGGCGAGGAAGGCAGAGAAAATGGCAGCCCTTTGTAAGTCCTTCGGTAAGGCCGAGGCTGTGTCCATACTGAACCGACGACAGGCCGAGGTGCGCAAGGCCCTTCGTGAGAAGGCGACACTTGAAGAGATTCAGTCTCTAATGTTGCTCAAATCGGGTCAATGGAGCGCCCCAACAGGTCTTGGGGCTTCAGAGTTGCAGCTATGATCAGCTGTCGGAACAGCCCAAGCCTTGCCGCGTCAAATGTCCTGACGAGCAAGGTCCGTGATCAGGATGCTGCCAACGCCTTTTCCGATAATGCCTTGCGCCACGTCTTTCAGCGCTCCACGTAGCACGTCCATGTTGTTGGAATTGGTGAATTCACCTTCAAAGCCTCCCATATTCGCGTGATCGAAGAGCACCTGAAGAAATCCATCACGTAGCTTCGGCTCGCGCTCGTAAACCACGGATGTCAGATCCTGTTGCACTTCAATGCTCAAGGACATCACGACGAGCGAATCGACCAGATCATTGTTCACGACTGGAACGACGAATTGATTGTTCAACTTAACGTATGCCAATTCCGAGGCATCCTGCTTGTCGTCCTTTGCCGTATCCTTGCTCTGGCTTTCCTCCTTGGTATCTTGCGTTTCCTTTGCCTTGATATCCACTTCTTTATCGGGCGGTGCGGGTCGCAGGGCAAGGCCCGCACCGACGCCGCCACCCAGACCGACAAGCAAAAGAAGTACAGGAAGGAGTTTTCTGAACATCTCGGAGTCCTCAGAAAGGCAGAAGCATATCAAGCGCTTGCTGCCCATAGCGGGGCTGCTGCACATCGGTGATCTGGCCGCGCCCGCCGTAGGAAATCCGCGCCGCGGCGATCTTGTCATAGGTAATTTCGTTCTGCCGCGAGATATCGCCGGGCCGGACGTAGCCTGTGACCAGCAACTCGCGCAGTTCGAAGTTCACCCGAACCTCCTGTGTCCCTTCGATGGCCAGCACTCCGTTGGGCAAGACCTGTGTCACTGTTGCGGCCACCCTGAGGGTCAGTTCCTCTCGGCGGCTAACCGACCCATCACCGCCAGATTGTCCCGAGGAGTTGAGCGAGACCGCATCCGCCATGCTCGCCCCGTCGGGCAGGCGTTCGTCAATGCGCTGTGGCAGGCCGAGAAGCTGCGGCACGCCCATGTTCTGCGACGCATTGCGTGATCGGGAGGTGGAGTTCTCGATAGCTGCTTCCTCGTCGATCTCGATGACGACGGTGAGGATATCGCCCCGTTGCATTGCCCGGCGGTCGCCGAATAAGGATTGTCGACTGCCAGACCAAAGCGAGGCTTCATCCACCGGCGTCTGCACGTCGCTGTGCAGGGGAAGCCCAGGTTGGAGCATGGCAACATGTTCCGAGGTCGCCTCAGTGGGGGTGAAGCTGGGTGGCTTGCCGAAATGATCCAGCCGGCCACCACAGCCTGCAAGCGTGATCAATGCAATAAAACAGAGACTATTTCGGCTCAAATACATATTTTTTCCTTATCGTGACACCATGATTTGCCCGTCCGGAAGAACCCGGCCCGACACGGTATTGCGCGAGGACATGTTCATAACGCGCACGGTCTCTCCAGACCCCGCCCGGTCCAGTGAGCGCCCCTCGGTTGTGATTTGCAGCCCGTTCTTCTCGAAGATCAGCGGCACAACCTGATTGCGCTCCACTAATGCGGGTTGCCCTACATCGTTCATCCGGATGGGCCGCCCGGCGTAAAGCGACACCCGCGCTTCCAGCCCGATCACCGCTTCGGGGCTGGTGGCCGCGCCGGGGATGTCGACGGCTTTCACCACCACATCGCCGGGGCCGATGATGCTTTGGGCCCGAATGGTGCGCGTTGCCAAAACCGTATCGGCCATGGCGGGTACCCCTAGGGTCAGTAGAAAGGCGGCAAGCCGGATCATCAGCGCACCTGCGTGGTTGCGCCAAGCATCTGATCCGCGGCGGAAATGACCTTGGAATTGAGCTCATAACCGCGCTGTGCCTCGATCAACTCGGTCACTTCGCGGACCGGATCAACCGAGCTGTCCTCAAGATAGCCCTGCCGAAGGGTGCCAAGCCCGTCCTGGCCGGGCGTGGAGGTTAGCGCCGCACCCGACGCCTCGGTTTCAAGGAAAAGATTGCTGCCGATGGCCTCCAACCCCTTGGCGTTGGTAAAACCGGCCATGTTCAATTGCCCGACCAATTGTGCCTCGGCGGCATCGCGGAAGTACACGTAAACCTCCCCCGCCGGGTTGATCGACAGGCTGCTCGCATCGTCGGGGATGGTGATCTCGGGCTGCACGGGGTAGCCGTCCGAGGTGACAATCAATCCATCCGCCGAGCGTTTCAGCGCACCGTCGCGCGTAAAAGCCGATTGACCCGATGGCAGGCTGACCTCCAGGTATCCATTGCCTTCAATCGCTACATCCAGATCGCCACCCGTGGCCGAAAGCGCCCCCTGCGCAAGGTTCACGGAAACGGCGGCAGGCCTCACCCCAAGGCCAAGCTGCACCCCGGTGGGCAAAACCGTGCCATCATTTGCGTTGACCGTACCGGGGCGGGCCATCTGCTGGTAATGCAGATCGGCAAATTCCGCCCGGCGGGTGTTATAGCCGGTGGTCGACATATTCGCGAGGTTGTTGGAAATTGTTTCAACCCGCATCTGTTGGGCGGCCATGCCCGTGGCGGCAATTTTCAGGGCGCGCATATCTGTCTCCTGCGATTAACGTGTGAAGGCCTTGAGGGCCGTGCGGATGCGCTCGTTCTCGGCATCCAGGAAGCTTTGCCCCATCTCGTAGGCGCGTTGGATTTCCACCATTCGCGCGATCTGTCCGATGGGGTCGACATTGGCGCTTTCAAGGAAGCCCTGAACGATGCGCGTGTCCAAAACAGGCTCTGTTCCGCCTTCCGTCCGGAACATCACGCCATCTTCGCGAATGAGGTCATGGGCGTCGATTGGACGCACAAGGCCCAATTGTCCAAGGGGGCGACCATCCGCGCTCAGTGTGCCATCGCGCGACACAGACACGTCTTTCGCATCGGGCGGCACGAAAACCGGTGCGCCGCCAGCATCCAGCACGCGGAAACCATCGTTTGTCACCATCTCGCCTGCGGCCGAGAGCGTGAAATTCCCCGCCCGGGTCAAGCGCTCCCCCTGCGGTGTTTCGATCAGGAAGAAACCGGGCCCCTCAATCGCGAAATCAAGTGTACCGCCCGTTGGTGTCAGCGCCCCTTGCAGCATCGAGGTATTGCGCACATTGGCCGTTGCCATCGAAAGCGAGGGGCCACCTTCGGTGCGCATCACATGTTCGGCAAAGATCAATCCCTCCTGCCTGTATCCGGTGGTCGAGGCATTGGCGATATTGTTGGCAACCACCTGCAACTCGCGCAAGAGGCCCGATTGCCGTGTCAGGGTCGTGTAACCTGTATTCTCCAATCTATCCTCCGATGATAAGCGGAATCAGCCGGTCTTGGAAAAAACCGACCAGTGTCTGCGTCATGAATCCCATGGTCAGCCAAAAGGTCGCCACGATCGCCGCCAGTTTCGGAACGAAAGTCAGGGTCAGCTCCTGGATCGAGGTCAGAGCCTGAAACAAGCCTACCGTGACGCCCGCAAACAAGGCCATCGCCAGGATCGGGAAGGAGATGATCACTGCCACCCAAAGGCCCTGACGCATGGAGTCGAAGAAAACCACCTGATCCAGCATGATCAGACCGGCATTCTCAGGATTTCCTGATAGGCTTCGACCACCTTGTTGCGCACCGTTACCGCGGTTTCCACAGCCAGTTCGGTTTGCGCCAGGGCATGCACGAGGGCATGCGGGTCGGCTTCGCCGGTCATCGCCGCCTTGGCGGTGGCCTCGCTTTCGCGCAGGGTGGCGGCGAAATCGCGCGCGACATCGCCAAAGGTTTCCGCTGGTCCGCCCGCGCCGGGCTTTGCCTCGGTCGCGGGGCGGGCCGCTGCATATTGCTGAACAGCGGAAAGGGATTTGATATCCATTCTGGATCTCCTTTATTTGCGAAGCAGGTCCATCAGGCCCGAAGACATTTGCCGTGCCTGCTCGAACATTTTGAGGTTCGCCTCATAGCTGCGCTGCGCTTCGCGCGCGTCAGCGATTTCAATCACCAGATCCACGTTGGATCCTTGATAATGGCCGGATTTGTCGGCCATGGGGTGGGTTGGGTCATAAACTTGTTTGAGTGGGCCGCGATCCAACTGCACAGGCCCGGTTTCCACTCGGCCTGTACCTTCTCCCGCGGTGAATTCGGTATGAAAAGCGATGGTCTTGCGCCGGTATCCCGGCGTATCGGCATTGGCTATATTTTCCGACAAATGGCGAAGGCGTTGTGCCTGCGCTTTCAAACCGCTGGCGGTCACGTCAAGGGATTTGGCAAATTCGCTCATTCTGGGTCTCCTCAACGGGTGCTGACGGCACCGCGCAGTACCGTCAGGGAGTGCTTGTAGATGGCCAGTGCGCGGTTATGTTGCCGCTTGACCTCCACAGCCTTGACCATCTCGGTTTCGATCGAAACCGAGTTGCTGTTGGGGTCGGTCTCTCCCTCCTGGCGAACGGTGGGTTCATAGGGCTGGTCCGCACTTGCTCCATGCAAGTGCGCGGCGCGTGTGGCCCTCGGGCGAAAATCGCCCTTATCGGTCTCTAAATAGGCCTTAAATGGCTCCAGATCCCGTGCGGCATAGCCGGGTGTATCGGCATTGGCCATGTTTTGCGCAATCAGCGCCTGCCGCGCGCCCGCATGATGCGCCATGGCAGACGACATGCGAAAGATATCCAGATTTTCAAACATCGGGGCTTCTCCCTCGATTGGCTTCAATCAAGGCTTAACCGTGATTCCTTTAGAAAGGGTTTGCGTAAAAGCATTTGGAGTTGCCGATGACCGAAAACATCCTGCCCCCCCCGACACGCCAGATCGCCCGCCTGAAGGCCGTTCGCCCGGTTGGCCGGGTCAGCGCGGTACAGGGCCATGCCCTTTGTTTGTCCGGCCTTTCCGGCGAGGCGCGGCTTGGCGATCGTGTGCGCATTGAGCGGGTATCCGGCCCGCTGCATGGTGAGATCGTTCAACTGGAAGATGGCCGCACCGTGATCTTGCCGGATGAAGCACCAGTTGGCGTGGCATTGGGCGATTCGGCGCTTTTGCTGGACGCCGCAACGATCTCGCCCGCGCCGGGATGGATCGGTAGGGTCATTGACCCTTTTGGCACCCCCCTCGACGGGATGCCACTGGCCCCCGGGCAGGTCTCCTATCCCCTGCGGGCGCATCCGCCAGCGCCAGCGGAGCGGCGCGCGCTGGGGGAGCGGCTGGAAACCGGCATGGCTGCGTTCAATACGGTCTTGCCCATCGTGCGCGGACAGCGTCTCGGGCTCTTCGCCGGCTCGGGCGTGGGAAAATCCAGCCTTCTGGGGCATCTGGGCAAGAACATGCAGGCCGATGTTGTGGTAATCGCGCTGATCGGGGAGCGTGGCCGCGAGTTGCGCGAATTCGTCGAGAAAGTACTTGGGCCCGCGGGGATGCGCCGCGCCGTCATAGTTGCCGCGACTTCTGATATGTCGCCGCTGATCCGGCGGCGTTGCGCTTGGGCAGCCATGGCGGTTGCGGAGTTTTTTCGGGATAGGGGGCAGCATGTGCTGTTTCTCGCCGACTCCATCACCCGCTTTGCCGAGGCGCATCGCGAGGTGGCGACCGCCTCTGGTGAGATGCCCGCGCTGCGCGGTTACCCGGCCACGACCTCTCATATGATCATGTCGCTTTGTGAACGCGCTGGCCCCGGTGTGGGGCAGGCGGGGGATATAACCGCGCTGTTCAGCGTTCTGGTTGCTGGCTCGGATATGGACGAGCCTGTCGCGGATATCCTGCGCGGGGTTCTGGATGGTCACGTGGTGCTTGACCGCAAGATCGCGGAGCGTGGCCGCTACCCGGCGATTGACCTTCTCCGTTCAGTTTCGCGTAGCCTGCCAGCCGCTGCCAATGACGACGAAAACGCCCTTATTTCGAAAGTGCGCGCGCACCTGGGCGCCTATGCTGCGTCCGAGACCATGATTCGTGCCGGGCTTTACACTGAGGGTAGTGACCCGGATTTGGATCAGGCGGTTCGGATATGGCCAGATCTGGATGCATTTTTAGCTGAAACAGAGCCGAATTCAGCGTCGGATAGTTTTGCCCGCCTTGGCCTCATTCTGCGGCGTGGCGGCGGACGCTCTGCGCGCCGAGCCGACCAGGCCCAGCAACCACAAGAAACCGGAACGGATTATTCCAAAACGGCTTTGACGCGGCATACCCCGGTGAGGTGAGACAGGTCAAAAACGGCTTGTGGCTTGCTGCAACAGTGTCAGGGCAATCGCGTTTGAGCTTTGCCCCTGCATCCCGTCTACCTGATTGCGCAGAAGGTAGCGCTCAATCAGCGTGTCCATGGTTTTCGCATCGGCAAGGTCGGCCAACTGTGCGATGCCCAGCTGGCTTTCGCTTCGATCCTTGAAAACCTCCAACTGCTTGTCGAGGTCAAGTTGCGCGAAACTATCCGGCAAACCCAATGCCACTTCGAAAACCCGGCGCAGGGGTGGCGTACCCATGATGCGAAACCAAAGGGCATCCTGACTTTCAGAGGGTTCCCGCGCGATCTCGGCAAGCTCCCGCTCGGCATTCAGGGCCAGCCGCAGGCTTTCATCCTGGTCGCCAACCGCCACTTCGAAAGAGATTTGCCTGTAGCGCGCAGTGATCTCGGCACCAAATCCTGCTCGTTGAGTCGACGGCGTTCCACCGTCGCCAAACCCAAAGGCCTCAGCCAAGGATTTGTACCGCTCATCGGACATCTTGTTGGCAAGTGCGTCTTCATTTGTCACGCCACCTTCCAGGATACGGCGGATCAAAAAACGATTGTCCAAGTCGTCCTGCAAATCGAAGGCTCCCAAGGCGATCCGCAGCAGTCGACGGTCTGAAACAAGCTCTTCTGCACTGGTGATTTCGCCGATCATGGCTTCGAAATAGGCCGTGTCCCGACTAATCCTTGGTGAGCGCTCGAAGGCATCGGTCTGGCTCTCCTTCGTCGCATTGAGAAACGTCCAGCCCCCAAGGCCCGAAAGCGGTATGATCGGCTGGAAACTCATTGCACCGCATGCGCCATAAGGCGGTCTTCGCGAGGCAGTAGCGCACGGAGTGCCTTCAAGCCCTGATAAAAGCGATCATTCAACACCGCTTCGGTTGCAAGTGAAAGGTGAGAATGGCTATCAGGGTCCGTGAAAACCCGGCTCAGCTCCTCGATCTGGCGCAACAACGGCAGGCGTGCATCCTCGGGCCTCGCATCGCCCGAAAGGACAAGCTGAGCGGCATAGCAGACACGGCGCACCGGCGTATTGGCTTCGTGCGGGTGAATCGCATCGCGCAGGCGCAAGATATTCGCATCCGGCGTCAGGATCGAAAAGCGCGAGCGCCGCTCACCGTTCTCGACGACCGCGCCATTGATCAGGACCCGTTCCTTCGGGCTCAGTTTCAGGACAAGGCCACTCATTGGTTCGATCCCTGATCGCGCAACCCCCTGAGGATTGCGGTATTGACTTCGATCAACGGCGCGGCATTGGCCCCGTCGTTCAGGACCCGGCTGCTGTACTGATGAGTGAACTCTGCCAAGTAAACGATGCGTGCGCGCAGCATTTCGGGCAGTGCGTTGCCCGCATCCGCCGCGTCTGTAGCAAGAATGGTCCAGAGCCGACGGTTATCATGGATTGCAGAGGCCAGCTCTGGGAAGTCCGCCTTGCCGCGCTGCATGGCGGTCTTGAGTGCATGTGTGATCCGCGCGATGGCGTCATATTCCACACTGCGATGGGTGCGGACAGCCTGCGCGTCCTGCCGATAGGCGTTGTGTGCTCTGAGGGTCGCGTTCACGTCATTTCCTTCCGGGAATAGTCTGTCAGTTCAGGGCGAACCGGGGCGCCCCATGCGGGACGCCCCGAGCGCCATTAGCCACTGAACAGTGACAGGATGGCCTGCGGTGCCTGATTGGCGATCGACAGCGATTGCGTGGCAAGTTGCTGTTGAACCTGTAGCGCCTGCAATCGTGCCGAAGCCTCTTCCATGTCCGCATCCACCAGCGAACCGATTCCGGATTTCATCGCATCCATGACCTTGCCGACAAACTCGTTCTGGTCCGAAATGCGCTTGGCCGAGGCACCCAAGGCCGCCGCGCCATCCACGGCGGTCTGGATATGCGCCTCGATATTGGCGATCGAACTGTCAGCGGCACTTGCGCTCGACACGTCAATGTCGGTCAGGTCGATGTTGGTTTCAAAATCGACAGAGGCCACGGTGATATTGGCCGCCGTTACGGTGCCTGCGGCATCGCGATCAAGCGACGACAGCACGGTGATGTTACCCCCCGCCGCGTTAAGCAGGTTCGCCCCGTTGAACTGCGAGGCGGAGATGATCGAGTTCACCTGATTGGTCAACTCGGTCACATCCGCGGTAATCTTGGCATGGTCAACGTTCTCGCCCGTGGCGGTGACCACTTTTTCCTTGATCTCGTTGAGCAGGTTGGTGATCTGCTCTGCCCCTGCGGCGGCCACCGCCACGGTGGATTCGCCCAGCGAAAGCGACTCTGACACAGCCTTGAAGCCGCTGACATCCGATTCCATCACCTTGGAAATCGCCCAGATGGCCGAATTGTCCTTGGCGGTGCCAATCGCCTTGCCGGTCGACACCATGTCTTGTGTTTTGGCAAGATTCGAGTTGACAGATTTCAGGGTTTGCAGCGCCACCATCGCGCTATTGTTCGTCAGAATGCTCGACATAGCATATTCCTTCAGCCTTTGGCGCTTTTGCGCCTGTTCCAAACTACCGCCTCAACCAGAGGTCGGGCTAAACAGTCGTTCTGACATTTGCAGCTGGT
>PR_CR_10_Liq_1_inCRDRAFT_1000381_pt1 | contig 27688 bp, 32 predicted proteins | sample PRCRCaboRojoPR_3_FD_10241 | JGI IMG/M metagenome (IMG submission 10241)
GGAGATGATCGAGTTTACTCGGCGGGTGCAGGAAAGCGCACGCATTGCCGTGAACCATGGGCCGACCTTTGGGGCGGGTGGTGAAAACTTCCTGCGGTTCAATATCGCCACACCTCGCGCGCGGGTTGAAGAGGCCGTCGGCCGCTTGCAGGAGGCCTTTGCAGACCTGCAATAAGGCGCAAAGAAAAACCGGGGCCAAGCGCCCCGGTTTTTGCTTTAGTCTTGCCGTTCGTAGTTGCTTTCGCGGTCCGCTGGCATTTCGCGGGGCGGACGGCCGATCACATCCTTGAGGTCTTCCAGTTCGATGAAGTTGTCGGCCTGACGGCGCAGGTCATCGGCGATCATCGGCGGCTGACTGCGGATGGTCGAGACCACCGAAACGCGCACGCCTTGGCGTTGCAGGCTTTCCACCAGCGGGCGGAAATCGCCATCGCCGGAAAAGAGCACGATGTGGTCGATGCGCGGGGCCAGCTCCATGGCGTCCACCGTCAATTCGATGTCCATGTTGCCCTTGACCTTCCGGCGACCTTGGCTGTCGGTGTATTCCTTGGCCGGCTTGGTGACCATGGTGAAGCCGTTGTAGTTCAGCCAGTCAACCAGCGGGCGGATCGGGGAATACTCATCGTTTTCAAGCAGCGCCGTGTAATAAAAGGCCCGCAACAACTTGCCCCGGCGCATGAATTCCGTTCGAAGCAACTTGTAATCGATGTCGAACCCAAGGGCCTTGGCAGCGGCGTATAAATTCGACCCATCGATGAACAGCGCGAGCCGTTCGTCCTTGTAAAACATTGATTGTCCTTCCGAATGTCTTGGCCCTGGTCGGATTTTTGAATAAGTGAGTGGTTAATTACGAGCAGGGTATCCTGTTAAATAGATCTTGCATGCTTTTTAGGCAAGCAAACAAGCTGTGTTCAAAAGGATAGGGTATTTGTGCATGAGTGAACTTTGCTTGATCGCCTTGGGTGCGAATATGCCTTCCGGATCGGAATCCTTGGAGCATACACTGCGTGGGGCTTTGGATCGGCTGGAGGCTTCGGGAGTTCGGGAACTGACTGTCAGCGCCTTCTATCGTACACCATGTTTTCCAACGGGCGCGGGCCCCGATTACCTGAACGCAGCGGCGAGTCTGCAATGGGCTGGCACGCCGGGCGAGTTGTTGGATTTGCTGCACCGTGTAGAGGCGGATTTTGGCCGAGAACGTGTGCAACGCTGGGGGCGGCGGACATTGGACCTGGATTTGATTGCCGTCGGGTCCACCGTAATGCCCGATGCCGAAACGCAGGACGCTTGGCGCGATTTGCCATTGGAAGAGCAAGTGCGCAAGACCCCTGATCGCCTGATACTTCCGCATCCAAGGGTGCAGGACCGGGCCTTTGTTCTTGTGCCTTTGGCGGAGGTTGCGCCGGACTGGGTTCATCCGCTTTTGGGGATGAGTGTCAGCGGGATGCTTGAGGCCCTGCCCAAACAGGCACGGGCCGAGGTTGTCCCGCTGTAGTCGCTTAGCGATAATTCAAAGGGTGCCTTGCCTTGATCTTTCGGGGCAGGTTCAAGGCAGACCGCGTTCGACCTGAGTGAATTGGGGTTGTCTTCCTTGGAGCTAAAAGTGTAATGAAATAACATAAAAGGTTCTTTAAGAAATTGAGGAGTGATTTGCCATGACGATGCGGACGGAACGTTTGCCTGTTACCGTGCTTTCGGGGTTCTTGGGGGCTGGAAAAACCACCTTATTAAATGCGGTTCTGAACAATCGCGACGGGCGGCGCGTTGCGGTCATTGTGAACGATATGTCCGAGGTCAACATTGATGCCGATTTGGTGCGGAACGGTGGCGCCGACCTTAGCCAGACGGATGAAAAGCTCGTGGAAATGTCGAATGGCTGCATTTGCTGCACGCTGCGCGATGATCTTTTGCAGGAGGTGCGGCGGCTTTCCGGAGAAGGGCGGTTCGATTATCTTTTGATCGAGTCCACCGGGATTGCCGAGCCGCTTCCTGTCGCGGCGACCTTCGAGTTTCGTGATGAAGCGGGGCAGAGCCTGTCGGACGTGGCGCGGCTTGATACGATGGTGACGGTGGTGGACACGGTCAACCTTCTGGAGAATTACTCAAGTCACGATTTCCTGAGTGACCGCGGGGAAGTGGCGGGCGACGCCGATGACCGGACGCTGGTGGATTTGCTGGTGGACCAGATCGAATTTGCCGACGTGATCGTGATGAACAAGGTCAGTGATGCCGGGCCTGACCGTTGCGATGCGGCCCGGAAGATCATCCGGAGTTTGAATGCCGATGCCCGGGTGATTGAAACCGATCAAGCGCAGGTGCCGGCTGAGATGATTTTCGACACCGGACTGTTCGACTTCGACAAGGCGCATGATCACCCCTTGTGGGCCAAGGAACTTTATGGATTTGCCGATCACGTGCCGGAAACCGAGGAATACGGTGTGTCGTCTTTCGTGTATCGCGCGCGGCGGCCCTTTGATCCGCAACAGGTGCACGCTGTTTTGAATGACCCGTTGCCCGGGGTGATCCGGGCGAAAGGGCATTTCTGGCTGGCCACCCGGCCCGATTGGGTGGCCGAGTTCAGCCTTGCCGGGGCCTTGTCGAAAATAGCGCCGCTTGGCACATGGTGGGCCACGGTCCCGCGCGAGCGCTGGCCGGATCACCCGCAAGCGCGCGAGTACCTTGAAAAGCATTGGCAAGAGCCCTTCGGCGACCGGCGGCAGGAGTTGGTCTTTATCGGCGCGGGTATGGATCGCGATGCGATTTGCGCGGCTTTGGATGCGGCGCTTGTCGGGCCGGATGATCGTTATGACCCGGCGGTCTACACGGATCTTGCCGACCCTTTCCCGGCGTGGCGCCGAATGCAGGCGGCCTGAACCATGGCGGATGGTGTGATGGCAGGCGCAACCCGGGTGGTGCAGGGCAAGCGCGATAGGGTGCTGGATGACCTGCGTTGTAATGATGTCGCGGCGGCCATTTGGCAACGGGAGCGGGATGCGTCATTCGCTTCATGGATAGATAGCTTGCCAGTCTTGCAGTTGCCGGAACAGCGGGTGACCTGCCCGGTTGAACGGACCCAAGGGGTGGCGCAGGCGGCATGTGATGTGGCGGGCATGGCGCAGAGCAGGGCGCGCGACATGCTGTGTGATGACATCGCCGCACTGGCGCAGTGCTTCGCCCGAGTGATGCAGGTTTCAACGGTTCGGTTGCGGTTGGACGTGGTGCGCGACGACGCTTGCCGCAAATTCCACCTTGATCGCGTTCCGGCCCGGTTGTTGTGCACCTATCGTGGCAAGGGAACGGAATATGGCGAGGCCCGTCATGATCATCCTCCTGATGAAATTTCCCGGATGCAGCCCGGTGACGCAGGGATATTTCGTGGCGCGGATTGGCCCGGCATGTTGGCAAGCGGCGTACTGCACCGATCGCCGCCCATGGTGGCCGGGGATGCCGTGCGCTTGTTGCTGGTTCTGGACGCGGCACTGCCGGACGAAGTTTGACGTATGAACAGCAATTGCAGAACCCGTTTGGCCCGCCGCCGACGGTGCGGTGATCCGATGGCGGAATATGACCGCTTGCCGCCCGCTGCGCGGCGGTGGCTTTCGCAGGCGGTCTTGCCATGGTCGGCGCGCTCGGTGAGGCGTCTTTGGAGGAAGGCGTTGCAAGAAGCGGGCGGTGATGAGCGGGCTGCGCTGAACCGCTTGAGCCGTGCCGAAGCCGCCCGTTTGGCCCGCGAGGGCGGAGCCCTGTCGCGACCCTTGCAGCAAGGCCAAAGCGCGTGATTCTACCCTTGTAAATTCTCTTGTGAGGGCGTAAGTAACCGACTTCTGCAGATGACTTACCGGAGGTCCAATGGCCCGCGTTACCACAGAAGATTGCGTTGACAAGGTTCCCAATCGCTTTGACCTTGTGATGCTTGCCGCCCATCGTGCGCGCGAGATTTCCGCCGGTGCGCCGATCACCGTGGACCGTGACAACGACAAGAACCCGGTTGTTGCCCTGCGCGAAATCGCCGAGGAAACCCAATCGGCCGAAGAGTTGCGTGAGCGTCTGATCGAATCGAACCAGACCCAGATCGAAGTGGATGAGCCGGAAGAGGATTCCATGGCGCTTCTTATGGGGGGTGGTGCCGAAGCGGCGGACAAACCTGCCGATGACGACATGTCGGAAGAGAAGTTGCTCCGGGCGCTCATGGAGGCACAGGGTCAGGGGTAACCCAGACCCGCAGCGGAGATGCGGATCGCATGATCGCCTGCCAAGACCTGATCGCGCTGGTCCGTACCTACAACCCGAAGACAGACGAAAAGCTGATCTCGGCGGCCTATGACTATGGCCGCGAGATGCATGAGGGGCAGGTTCGCCACTCGGGAGAGCCTTATTTCTCGCATCCGGTCGCCGTGGCCGCCATTCTCGCTGAACAGCGGTTGGATGACGCGACGATCATCACCGCCCTGCTGCACGACACGATCGAGGACACCCGCGCCTCCTATGCCTCGGTGGCTGAAAGGTTTGGCGGCGAGATCGCCGATCTTGTGGATGGGGTCACGAAGCTGACCAATCTGCAACTGAGCAGCACCGAGACCCAACAGGCGGAGAACTTTCGCAAGCTGTTCATGGCGATGTCCAAGGATATGCGGGTGATCCTCGTGAAGCTGGCCGACCGGCTGCACAACATGCGCACGATCAAGGCCATGCGTCCCGAAAAACAGCTCAAGAAAGCGCGCGAAACGATGGATATCTATGCGCCGCTTGCNGGNCGCATGGGGATGCANTGGATGCGCGAGGAGTTGGAAGATCTGGCCTTTCGGGTGATCAACCCCGAGGCCCGGGCCAGCATCATCCGCCGGTTCATCACCTTGCAGAAAGAAACCGGCGACGTGATCGAGCGAATCACTGGCGACATGCGGCGCGAGTTGGATAAGGCGGGAATCGAGGCCGATGTTTTTGGCCGTGCCAAGAAGCCTTATTCGATCTGGCGCAAGATGCAGGAAAAGGAGATGGGGTTTTCCCGGCTGTCCGATATCTACGGCTTTCGCATCATCACCCAGAGCGAGGAAGACTGTTACGGTGTTCTGGGGGCCATTCACCGCCGCTGGCGTGCGGTGCCGGGCCGTTTCAAGGATTACATCAGCCAGCCCAAATCGAACGGCTATCGCAGTATCCACACCACGGTTTCTGGCCGGGATGGCAAGCGGGTGGAGGTGCAGATTCGCACCCAGGCGATGCATGACGTGGCCGAAAGCGGAGTGGCGGCGCATTGGTCGTATCGCGATGGTGTACGGTCGGAAAACCCGTTTGCCGTGGACCCGGCGAAGTGGATCGCCAACCTGACAGAGCAGTTCGACGCTGAAGAGGATCACGAGGATTTCCTCGAAGCCGTCAAGCTGGAGATGTATGCCGACAAGGTGTTCTGTTTCACGCCCAAGGGCGATGTTGTGAAGCTGCCGCGGGGGGCGACGCCGATTGATTTCGCCTATGCGATTCACACCCGAATCGGGCACGCCTGTGTGGGCGCGAAGATCGACGGGATGCGCGTGCCGCTTTGGACCCGGATCAAGAATGGCCAATCGGTCGAGGTGATAACAGCCGACGGACAGGCCCCTCAGGCGACGTGGCTGGATATCGCGACGACGGGCAAGGCGCGCTCGGCTATCCGTCGGGCCTTGCGGGAACAGGACCGGGACAGATACATCAAGCTGGGCCGGGAGTTGGCCCGGTCGGCCTTTGAACACGTTTCCAAAAAGGCCACCGACAAAGCCTTGGACAGCGCGGCCAAGACCCTTCGGCTAAACGGGCGCAACGAAGTCTTGGCACGTTTGGGCAGCGCTGAATTGACCGCGCGGCAGGTGTTGCACGCTGTCTACCCGGACTTGGCTCCGGACGAAAGCGACGCCGTTGGCGGCGAGCGTCCGGTGATTGGCCTGTCCGCAGATCAAAGTTTCGAGCGCGCGCGGTGTTGTCAGCCGTTACCAGGCGAGAGGATTGTGGGTATCACGTATCGTGGCAAAGGCGTTGTCGTGCATGCCATCGACTGCGAGGCGCTGTCGGCCTATGATGACCAGCCGGACCGTTGGCTGGACTTGCACTGGCACAGCGGAACGCATCCGGCAGTCTACAGCGTGTCGCTTGATGTCACGATTGGGAACGATGCCGGGGTACTGGGACGGATTTGCACATTGATCGGCGAGCAGAAGGCCAATATCTCGGACCTGACATTCGTCGACCGCAAGCCGGATTTCTACCGGTTGCTTGTTGACATCGAGTTGCGCGATGCCGAACACCTGCATGGGGTGATCTCGGCGCTCGATGCCGAAAGCGATGTGGCCGCCGTGGAACGGCACCGGGACCCGCGGCAAGCGGGTGCGGTGCCTTTAACCGAAGGTTAGGAGCCCTCTAGGTGGTCTTCAAACGCCGTGACAAACGACCGTTATGGAAAGCGGTGGCCGATTTTCTTTGGCCCCGTGGCGGGTGGACTCGTGCGTTTCACTACGTGAAGCACCGCCTTCGGCGGTTGCCCGATCCACCACATCGGATCGCCCGGGGAATATTCGCCGGGATATTCGTGACCTTCTCGCCGTTCTTCGGGCTGCATTTCTTCCTGGCGGCGTCCTTGGCCTGGATCATGCGGGGCAATATCGTGGCCGCGCTGTTATCGACCTTCGTTGGCAATCCGCTGACTTTCGTACCGATTGCGGCCAGTTCCTTGCAGACTGGATATTTTATCTTGGGACTGGGTACGCCCTTGGGCGACACTGTGGAGCGTTCGCTTGGCGGCAAGTTCGTGGACGCGGGGCGGGACCTCAAGGACAACCTATGGGCAATGTTCACGGAGGAGACCGCGGATTGGAGCCATCTGCTGCTGTTTTACGATGAGGTTTTCTTTCCCTACATGATTGGCGGGCTTATTCCGGGTTTGATTGCCGGGCTCGTCGGCTATTACGTAAGCCTGCCGGTTATCCAAGCCTATCAGAACCGTCGCAAGGGCGCGCTCAAGGCGAAACTTGCGGCCTTGAAGGAAAAAGCCTCTCACAAGGCTGACGCGCGCAAGAAACCGGACTAACCTCACCCCGACTCAAATGCAAAGGGACGCAAGATGTCGAATGAAGGCAAGCTGCGGCTTGGGGTAAACATCGATCACGTGGCCACACTGCGCAACGCGCGGGGAAGCCCCTATCCCGATCCGGTGCGCGCCGCGAAACTGGCCGAAGAGGCCGGGGCAGACGGGATCACCGCGCATCTGCGCGAAGATCGTCGGCATATCGTGGATGCGGATATAGAAGGGTTGATGGAGGCCCTTGAGGTGCCGCTTAATTTCGAGATGGCGGCGACGCCTGAGATGCAGGCGATTGCCCTGCGTCACAAGCCCCATGCGGTCTGCATCGTACCTGAAAAACGCGAGGAACGCACGACCGAGGGCGGCTTGGACGTGGCCGGCGACGACAATCGGTTGGCTGATTTTATCGCGCCCCTGCGCGATGTGGGCTGCCGGGTGTCGCTGTTCGTCGGGCACGAGGCGCGGCAGATCGAGGCTTCGGCCCGGATCGGCGCGGCGGTGGTGGAACTGCATACAGGGGCCTATTGCGATTATCATTACGAGGGTGAATTTGATAAGCGTGACAAGGAGTTGGAGGGCCTTCGCGCGGGCGCGGCGCTGGCCCATTCCCTCGGCCTTGAAGTACATGCAGGCCATGGGCTGACCTATGAAACAGTCAAGCCGATTGCCGCCATGCCAGAGGTCATGGAGCTGAATATCGGGCATTTCCTGATGGGCGAGTCGATCTTTCGCGGGCTTGGCCCGGCGATTGCAGAGATGCGCCGTCTGATGGATGAGGCGCGGGAATGACCAAGGATCACCCCGTGCACCCCGAGTTGTGGAAACCGCTGCGTTATATCGGGGTTTATTTTCTCTTCGTTGCGGTCATGGTCCTTTTTTCGTGGATCATGGTGTCGCTGTTGAACACCCGGATTCCCACAGGCCTGGCCAGTTTCCTGCCGCCGATGATCGCCGCCATGGTTGAGGGTCAGCGCTTTGCGATGGATAACGGTGGGCCGCCGCCCAAAGGTAGAATCTGGCGCGCGATCTTGGGTATGACCGGCATCGTCTTGATCATAAATCTGTGCTTTTTGACCGGGTTGCTGATTCTTCAGACGGAGTTGATTCCAATGTTCAAGAATTACAGCCCGTACTTGCTGGCCTTTGGGGCTTTTCTTCTGTTCCTGATGACGCTGGTGAACCGGCTTTTTTATGGTCTTGGTGTCAGGAGTTATCTGAAGAGCAAGGCTGCGAAGGAGATGCAGTGATGTCTAAGGGCGTGGTTTTCATACGCTATGCCTTCGTGTTTCTGGCGGTTGCCATCGGAGCCAGCCTTGCGGTCACGGCCTTGCAGACGCGCTTTGACAGCGTTGTGGGGTCCTCGGCGCAGTTGATGGTCCCCGCGATGATCGCGGCGCTGGTGGAGGGGCAGCAATTTGCCCGGGCCTATGGGCGCAAGCCTGAAAGTCGTGAAATCTGGCGGTTTGCTTGGCTGGCCACGGCTCTGGCCGTCGCGTTGAACGTGGCGCTGGGCTTTGGCGGGCAAGGGTTTGTGCCGGAGTTTGAAAAACTTGCCGTGGCTTGGGGCTTTCCCAAGCAATTCAGTATATTACTTGGGCTTTATGCGGGCGGCTACCTGATCTGTAATCGGTTCTTCGCGGGCCTTGGGGCTGGCAATCAACTCAGCCTCATGAAGAATAGGGATAGCGCCGAATGATCCTTGGTATCGGCACCGATCTGGCCAACATTGAGCGCATCCAAGGCACCTTGAACCGGTTTGGCGACAGGTTTCGCAACCGGGTGTTCACCGAAGTTGAACAGCGCAAGGCCGAGCGACGGGCCGATGTGGCCGGAACATATGCCAAGCGTTGGGCTGCGAAGGAGGCCTGTTCCAAGGCGCTGGGCACCGGGCTGCGGATGGGGATCGCATGGAAGGATATGGCGGTCAGCAATATCGATACGGGCCAACCTACCATGGCGGTGACAGGCTGGGCAGCCGATCGTTTGGCCGAGTTGACGCCCGAAGGGCATGAGGCGGTGATTCATGTCACCCTGACAGACGATCATCCATGGGCGCAGGCATTCGTCTTAATCGAGGCGCGACCGCTTATGCCGAATCGCCGCTAAGGCTTTGTTGACCTGTCAAAACCCCTGTCTGCAATACGTCGGTATCTTGTCGGTACTGCGTCAGTGCGGCTGGCCTTGTGAACGCGGTTGACCGGGCGCATGAAGCTCGGGCCTTGACCTTTTCTTCTGTTCAAAAATATCCCGGGGGAGGCGCCCGCAGGGCGACGGGGGCAGCGCCCCCTTTTCCCTTTGGCATCACAAGCGCAGCCGTTGCCTTGACTCCCTGCCACGCGCGCCGCATGTAGCGGCCATACCTTAGACCGGAGGGGCGGGATGGCGAGCGAAGGCAAGACAGGCGGCGGCATTTGGGAAACGGTGAAAACCGTCTTCTGGGCCTTGGTGATCGCCGGGATTTTCCGCACGATTTTCTATCAGCCTTTCTGGATTCCCTCAGGCTCGATGAAAGACACGCTGTTGATCGGGGATTTTCTCTTCGTCAACAAGATGGCCTATGGGTATTCCTATGCGTCTTGCCCGACGATCCGTATTCCGGCTGTGGGGCTGGATATCGACGCCAAGGATATCTGCGGCTGGCTGGATGGCGATAACACCCGCATTCTGGGCTCCGAGCCGGAGCGCGGCGATATCATCGTCTTCCGCCATCCGGTGAATGGCACCGATTTCATCAAGCGCCTGATCGGCTTGCCCGGTGACCGGGTGCAGATGAAAGATGGCGTGCTGCATATCAACGGCGAGGCGGTCAAGCTGGAAGATGCCGGCATTTTCAAGGAAGAGTTCGCCGCGCAAGGCCCGATGCGTATTCGCCCGCGGTGTGAAAACGGCGTGGTGGGCGAGGGGGCGACCTGTGAAAAGTCGCGTCAGATCGAGACCCTGCCCAATGGTCATTCGCATCAGATCGTCAATATCGGGCGGCAGCGTTCGGATGATACGGGCGTTTATACCGTGCCGGAGGGACACTATTTCTTTTTGGGGGATAACCGCGACAACTCGACCGACTCGCGCTTTCCCCAGGCCGTGGGCGGGGTTGGGTTCGTGCCATACGAAAACCTTATCGGGCGCGCGGGGCGTGTGATGTTCTCGTCCGCAGGGCGGTCGATGCTATTTTTCTGGACATGGCGGGGCGACCGCTTTTTCGAGAAGCTTGACTGAGGCTGCGCATGAAGGTCTCGGCGGAATTGAAGGCATTTCAGACGCGATTGGGGCACGAGTTTGCAGATCCGGCGCTGTTGCTGCGCGCGGTGACGCATTCCTCGATGTCCTCGCCGACGCGCGACGACAATCAGCGGCTTGAATTCCTTGGCGACCGGGTGCTTGGCCTTGTGATGGCCGAAGCACTGCTGGAACATGACCGGGGGGCCAGCGAGGGCCAGTTGGCCCCGCGGTTCAACGCGTTGGTGCGCAAGGAAACCTGTGCCGAGGTGGCGCGCGAGATTGACATAGGCGCGGTGCTCAAGCTGGGACGCTCCGAGATGCTTTCGGGCGGGCGGCGCAAGATGGCGCTACTGGGCGATGCCATGGAGGCGGTGATCGCCGCCGTTTACCGCGATTCGGGGTTCGATGCGGCCAAGGCGCTTGTGCTGCGGCTTTGGGGAGATCGGATCGGAAGCGTCAAGGAAGACGCGCGCGATGCCAAGTCGGCCTTGCAGGAATGGGCGCAGGCGCGGGGATTGCTGCCGCCGAAGTATCTTGAAAAGGCGCGCAGTGGGCCGGACCATGCCCCGCAGTTCACCATCGAGGCGCGGTTGTCGAGCGGTGAGGCCGCGCAAGCCAAAGCGGGCTCCAAGCGGCAGGCCGAGCAGGCGGCGGCCAAGGCGCTTCTGGCGCGCGTCGAAGGGTAGCGTTTCCAAATTGTGCCCTGCGGGCGCAGGTTTGATTTTGATGAGGGGCTTTGCCCCTCAAACACCCCAGAGTATTTATGGAAAGATGAAGGGGATTGTGGCGAGGCCTGGGGAAATAGGCTAGGGCTGCGCCGTTCATAAGGATTTGACGTGACATGACGCAACGTGCCGGATTCATCGCCCTGATCGGGGAGCCCAATGCGGGCAAGTCGACGCTTCTCAACCGGATGGTGGGGGCGAAGGTTTCGATCGTGACGCATAAGGTGCAGACCACCCGCGCGCGGATCAGGGGCGTGGCGATCGAGGGTGAAAGCCAGTTGGTGTTTGTCGATACGCCGGGTTTGTTTCGGCCACGGCGACGGTTGGACCGGGCCATGGTGGCCGCAGCTTGGGGCGGGGCTGCGGATGCCGATGTGATCGTGTTGATGATCGAGGCGCATCGCGGGATCACTGAAGGCGTCGAGCGCATTCTGGAAGGTTTGGACGAGGTGGCGACAGGGCGTAGCGTGGCGCTTGCTATCAACAAGATCGACCGGGTGAAATCGGAGGTGTTGTTGGGTCTGACCGAGGAGATGAATGCGCGGTTTGCTTTTGCCGAGACCTTCATGATTTCCGCCGAGCGCGGCCATGGGGTGGAGGATTTGCGCAAGTGGCTGGCGGGCGAGGTGCCGGAGGGGCCGTGGCTTTACCCCGAGGATCAGATCGCCGATTTGCCGATGCGGATGATCGCCGCCGAGATCACGCGCGAGAAGCTGACCCTGCGTTTGCATCAGGAGTTGCCCTATCAGTTGACGGTGGAAACCGAGAACTGGGAGGAGCGCAAGGATGGGTCGGCCAGGATTGACCAGAAGATCTATGTTGCCCGTGACGGCCACAAGGGGATCATTCTTGGCAAGAAGGGTGAGACCATCAAGGCCGTAAGCAAGGCGGCGCGGGAGGAACTGGAAGAGTTTCTTGGCCGCAAAGTGCATCTGTTTTTGCAGGTGAAGGTGCGGCCCGGTTGGCTCGATGAGGCCGAGCGATATTCCGAGATGGGCCTTGAATTCAAGGACGGCAACGCGTGACGCGCCTGACGGCGGAGTTCTGGGTGCAGGCCTATTTGGCGCGGCTGCGGTTGCAGGACATCCCGGCCTTCGTCGTGGCGCATGGCGATGACACGGCGGGTGCTGTTCTGGTCAAGCTGAACACTCTGGATGGGCAGGCGCGGGCCTTTCAGCGGTCTTTTGATTTGATGAGTGGGGCGCGCACTTGGGTCACCCTGGCCGAGGGCGGGGAGCCTGCGGTGGACGAGGCCATAACGAAGCAACGCTCGTTCGATCCTGATCTTTGGGTGATTGAGGTGGAGGATCGCGCGGGGCGGCATTTGTTGGATGAGCCGGGGTTGGAATGAGTCGTTGACGAATATCAAGGCTTGGGGTGTCGCCTCTGCCTAGCCTGTACGGGAATGTACAGGGAGGACTCGTCTATGACCAAGCATGTTCTTGTAGCGACCGATGGTTCCGACACGGCGATGAAGGCGGTGGAACTTGCCGCCGAGATCGCCGCCAAGTTCGAGGTGCCTTTGACAGTGGCGCATGCCATTCATTTTGGCCGACCGCCCGAAGAGTTGGCGCGAATGGCCGAAGTGGAGCATTTGGTTGAAGGGGCAAAAACCCGCGCGCCTGTGGATTTCCCGAATGTGCCGGATACGATGTTGGGGCTGTTTAGCGACACTCGGCCCGAGGGGGACTCGATGCGTTTGGTCACCATGATTGGCGAGGAAATCATGGAGCGTGCTGCTGATCGGGCGCGGGAGCTGGGCGCCAAGACAATCGACACGCGCTCAACCGTGGATGATCCGGCAGAGGGCATCCTGAGCATCGCCGAGGATGTAGGCGCGGATATGATTGTCATCGGGCATCGCGGGCTTGGGCGGCTCAAGAGGGTGCTTCTGGGGTCGGTTGCCCAGAAAGTTCTTAGCCAAGCCGACTGCACCGTAATGGCCGTTCGATGAGGGCCGCTGGCGCAAGGGCTTGCCAATACTGTAAGTAAAAGTTACTTTTTGAGTAAGAACTTATTCCTTTTGGTTAGCAATTTTCAACATTATAACTCTCGGGAGGACTAATTTCTAATTCTCGGGAGGTGCCACTTGTCAGTGGAAGACGGCAAGTTGACGGTTGAAGTCTGGCGCGGTGCCGGAGGCCTGGGGCGGTTCGAGACCTTCGAGGTGCCGCGACAGGAGAGCCAGACCGTTCTCGATGTCGTTAGCTGGATTCAGCAATATGCCGATCCGACGCTGACCTATCGCTATGCCTGTCGCGTCGGCATGTGCGGCAGTTGCGCGATGATGGTGAATGGTGTGCCGCGTTGGACCTGCCGGACCCATGTGGGCAAGGTGGCGACGGGGGATAGCCTGACGGTGGAGCCCCTGCGCAACCTGCCGGTGATCAAGGACTTGGCGGCCGATATGGACCCGTTTTTCGACAAATGGGTTCAGGCGGAGGCCGTTCACCACCCCTCAGAGACGCGGCATGATCCGATGCGGGCCGTGGACGCGGATAGTTCCGCGCGCCAGCAGGCGAATGCGGGGATCGAATGTATCAATTGCGCGGTATGTTACGCGGCCTGCGATACGGTGTCCGGAAACCCGGACTACCTTGGGCCGGCGGCCTTGCAACGCGCCTGGACGCTTTACAATGACGAGCGCGAGGCGGACCCGGAGGCGATTCTCGATGCGGTTTCGGGCGTGGGCGGCTGCCATAATTGTCATTCGATGGGCAGTTGCGCGCAGTATTGCCCCAACGAGTTGAACCCCTTGGCGGCGATTGCGGGCCTTAAGCGCGAGACCGCCAAGCGCGTGTTTCGGAGGCGGAAGAATGCTTGATCTGCGGCTATACATGGCGCAGCGGTTGAGCGCGCTGATCATGGCACCCTTGGTCATCGGGCATATCGCGGTGATGATCTATGCCATTCAGGGCGGTTTGAGCGTAGACGAGATTTTGGGCCGCACGCAGGGGTCTTTCGCGTGGTTTGCCTTTTATGGGCTGTTCGTGCTGGCCGTGTCGGTGCATGCGGCGATTGGCCTGCGGGTGATCGTGCATGAGTGGCTGGGTCTGAAGGGGGGCGCTTTGCAGGCGTTTACGTGGGCCGTGGCGCTTGGCCTTTTGGTGTTGGGAGGGCGGTCTGTCTGGGCCGTGACCTTCGCATGAAGGCCCCGCCGCGTGCGCATCCGCTTTGGCTGGCCTTCGTGCTGCACCGGGTGTCTGGCCTGGCCTTGGCGTTGTTCTTGCCGGTGCATTTCTGGATTTTGGCCAAGGCGGTGACAGCGCCGGGGGAGCTCAACAGCTTCCTGCAATTGACCGAGCAACCCTTGGTCAAGCTGGCGGAGTTTGGACTTGTGTTCCTGTTGGCGGTGCATCTGTTCGGCGGTCTGCGCCTTTTGGCGCTGGAGTGGCTGCCGTGGAGTGACGCGCAAAAGACCCTTGCCGCGGGGGCGGTTGGGGTGGCTGTGCTGGTCTCCGGCACGTTTTTCCTGAATGCGATATGACATGACGACAGAGATCGACAGACATGACACCGATATCCTGATCCTTGGCACCGGGGGGGCGGGGTTGTTCGCCGCGCTGCATGCCCAGCAATCGGCGCCGGAGGGGACCAAGATCACCATTGCGGTCAAGGGGTTGATCGGCAAATGCGGCTGCACGCGGATGGTGCAGGGTGGCTATAACGTGGCGCTTGGGGGGGGCGATACGGTTGAGCGACATTTCATGGACACGATCAAGGGCGGTAAATGGCTGCCCAATCAGGACATGGCGTGGCGGCTGTGCAAGGAGGCGGTGACGCGTATCCACGAGTTGGAAAACGAAGTGGGCTGTTTCTTTGATCGCAACCCGGATGGCAGCCTGCATCAGAAGGCCTTTGCCGGGCAGACCGCTGACCGCACGGTGCACAAGGGCGATTTGACGGGGATCGAGATTATCAGCCGCTTGATGGAGCAGGTTCTGTCGCGGCCCGTCGAGAAATTGCAGGAGCACCGGGCGATCGGGTTGATCCCCACCCGCGACGGGAGTGCTTTGGCCGGGGTGTTGATGATCGACATGCGCACCGGGCGGTTCCGGTTGGTGCGGGCCAAGACGGTGCTGATGGGCACGGGTGGTGGCCCGACCATGTACAAGTATCACACGCCCTCGGGTGACAAGACGATGGATGGTCTGGCCATGGCCCTGCGCGCCGGGCTGCCCCTGCGCGATATGGAGATGGTGCAGTTTCATCCAACCGGATTGCTGGCGGGGGATCACACCCGGATGACCGGCACGGTGCTTGAGGAAGGGCTGCGCGGGGCCGGGGGCCAGTTGCTCAATGGTTTCGATCATCGGTTCATGTTCGATTATGACCCGAAGGGCGAGCGCGCCACGCGTGATGTGGTGAGCCGTGGCATTTACGAAGAAATGCGCAAGAGCAACACCACAGAGAACGGCGGTGTCTATATCTCGATGAGCCATCTGGGGCCGGAGTTCGTGGCCGAGAAGTTCAANGGCATGGTGAAGCGCTGTGCCGATTGCGGGTTTGACCTTGCTGGTGGCAAGGTCGAGGTGGTGCCGACGGCGCATTATTTCATGGGCGGTGTCGTGGTGGATGTGGATACGCGCACCGCGATGGAGGGGCTTTACGTGGCCGGGGAAGATGCCGGCGGCGCGCATGGGTCGAACCGTTTGGGCGGCAATGGCGTGGCCAATTCCACCGTTTATGGCGGCATCGCAGGCGATACCATGGGCGCGGATATCCGCAGCATGGGCGCGTTGCGCGACCCGGACCCTGAGATTCTGGAGGCCGAGGTGGCCCGCGCGATGCAGCCCTTCAGCAAGACGCCGGACCTCATCCAACCCCTGCGCGACCGCTTGCAGGAGGTGATGTGGGATGACGTGGGCGTGATGCGCGTGGCCGATAAGATCGTGCGCGGGCAGGGGCAGGTGGATGCCATCCGCCGCGATTTGATGGAGGTGGGTGTCTCGGGCGAGACCCGGGCGTTCAACCTGACATGGCACGATTGGCTGAACATGGCCTCGCTTTGTGATATATCCGAGGTGATCGCGGGGGCGGCACTGGCGCGGGAAAACTCGCGCGGGGCGCATTACCGTGAGGATTTCCCCGAGGAAGGGGATTTGGAAACCTCGTATTTCACAGTGGCGCGGCAGGTGGATGGCGCCTTGCAGGTGGACCGCGAGGCGGTCGAATTTTCCATCGTTCGCCCGGGTGAGACCATCTTGCCCGTAGGCGAACCAGACACATTGGTGGCAGCACAATGATTGTAATCGACACGATCCAAAGCACCGCCGAAACCCTGATGGACAAGGCGGCCATCGAAATTCCGCAGGATTATCTCGACGGGCTGGAGGCGGCGGCGAAAACCGAGGATGGGGACCTCTCGTCCTTTGTTTTGCAGGCCATGCTTGAAAATTACGAGGCCGCCAAGGAGGATCGCCGCGCGATGTGTGGCGATACCGGTGTGCCGCGGTGGTATGTGAAAATGGGCAACGAGGCGCAGGTTGAGGGCGGCATGTGCGCGCTTGAAACCGCCCTGCGGCGGGCCACGGCGAGTGCCACCAATGGCGTGCCTTTGCGACCCAACCGGGTGCATCCGCTGTGGCGGACGGACCATGACAACAACGTCGGGATCGGCGCGCCGGAAATCGAGTATGGGTTTGAGCCAGAGGGTGATTGGATCGACCTGATCACGGTGCATAAGGGCGGGCTTTTCGGCACCGATTACCGAATGCTTTTCCCCTCGGACGGGATCGAGGGGATCAAGCGGTTTTACCTTGATACGCTGGTGGCCTTCGGCAAGCGGGGCTTGGCCTGTCAGCCTGCGATTATTGGGATCGGCCTTGGCGGGTCGAAAGATACCTGCATGGTTTTGGGTAAGCGGGCGGCCGTGCTGCGCACCGTGGGCAGTCGCAATTCGGACCCCAAGATTGCCGAGCTTGAGGACGAGTTCAAGGAGCTTGGCAACTCCATCGGCATGGGGGCCATGGGCTTTGTCGGCAAGAACATGGTGATCGATTGCAATATCGAGGTGGGCTATTGCCACACCGGCGGCATGCAGATGAGTGTGCATGCATTCTGCCTGAGTTCGCGGCGGGCGGTGGCGCGGATTTACCCCGATGGGCGGGTGGAATACCGCACCGACCCCGATTGGTTCACGCCCTATCAGCGGCGAGAGACCGTGGAATGGCCCCCGCAGGCACAGGAGGCGGCGGAATGAAACCACGCGAGGTCCGGCTAAGCACAACGCCGACGGATGAGGAGATTGCCGAGCTTCGGCTGGGTGATATCGTGTATCTGGACGGCTTGATGTATACCGCGCGCGAGGGTGTCTACATGCGCGCGCTTGAGGAAAAAGCCAATATTCCCATGGAGTTGCCCTCGGAAAGCGCGGCGAATTTCCATTGCTCGCCCGCCGCCGTGATCCGGGAAGATGGCAGTTTTGACATGGGCGCGGTGACGGCGACGGCGTCGTTCCGGTTTGCCAAGTGGCTGCCCGAGTGGATCGCCAAGACCGGCGCGAAGCTGATCATTGGCAAGGGGGGCATGAGCTCCAAGGACTACAAGGAGTATTTCGTGCCCAATGGTGCGGTTTACCTGTCCACGGTGGGCTATGGCACCGGCGCGCTTTTGGGGCGCGGGGTGGAGAATGTGGAGGCCGTGCATTGGAACGAAGAGCTTGGCTTGGCGCAGGCGATGTGGGTCATTCGCTGTAACAAGATGGGGCCGTTTATCGTGGCCTCGGACATGCAGGGCAATTGCCTGTTCGAGCGGGAAAATGCCAAGATTACCAAGAACTTGGAGCATGTTTACGCAGGCACCAAACCCGCCGTTTTGCGACGCTATGGCGAGACCGATGACCGCAGCGATGAGGTGATCGGATGAGTGGGAACCCCTTTGACGGAGAGGATGGGCGCGAGGTGACGGAACCGGGGGTATTCTCGGCCGCCGAGGTGGGATTGGCCAACCGCAATTCGGGTGCCTTTCTGGAAATGCTGGCGCTGGATATCACGCCTGTTGGGGCGCATTATTTGCTGACCCATTTCGATGTGCCTTTGTTGGAGGTAGGGGCGCATCGGTTGGTGTTCGATGGGGCGTTTGACGCGCCCTTTGAGATGAGCCTTGAGGAGATCAAGGCCGAGCCACAGGTAACCATGCCGGTGACCATGGAATGTGCCGGCAATGGCCGGACGGGCATGGAACCGCGAGCCTTTTCAATGCCTTGGGCCTATGAGGCGGTGGGCACGGCGGAGTGGACCGGCACGCCGCTTGCTCCCCTGATCGCGCGGGCCAAGCCGCAGGGGGGCGTTGTCGATTTCGCCTTTGAGGGCGCGGATTTCGGATATGACAAGGGGGTGGGCCATGCCTTTGGTCGGAGCCTGACGCCCGAGGAATTGGCCGATCTGGATGTACTGTTGGTCTATGAGATGAACGGCCAGCCCTTGTTGCCGCAACATGGCGCGCCACTGCGATTGATCGTGCCGGGGTGGTACGGGATGGCCAGTGTGAAATGGCTGACCCGTGTCACGGCGATGACTGAAAGATACCAAGGTTTTCAACAGGTTGGCACCTATCGCTTTCGCCAGAGGCCGAGGAAATTGGCGAGCCTGTGACCGAGATCAGGGTGAAATCCCTGATGGTGCCGCCGGGGGTGCCGGATTGGATCACCCGCAAGCGGCGGCTGTCGCCGGGGCTTGTGAGGCTGCAAGGGCGGGCGTGGTCGGGCGCGGGCGTGCCGGTGGACAAGGTCGAGGTGCGCATTGGGGAAAAATGGCACGCGGCCAAGGTGGAAAAGCCCTTGGGGCGCTATGCTTGGGCCGGGTGGTCTTTGGACTGGGACGCGCAGCCGGGGCATTATGTGCTGGCCTGTCGGGCGACGGATGCGGCGGGCAATGTGCAGCCAATGGAGGCCGAATGGAACCTGTCGGGCTTTGCCAATAACGCGCCGCATGAGGTGGAGGTTTTCGTGGAGGATTAACCACGGGGCCGAATCGGGGCCAAGCCTCTGGTTAACAAGGAAAACCCCCTGTCTGTATCGCGTCGGTTTCACGTCGGTATCGCGTCGGTATTTTTCACGGCACCCCCCGAAATTAACAGGGCGCGCGGTGCAAAACGTACGAAACCTACGCGAGTTTTGTACGGTTTCGCGGCGCGCTCATCAGCCCTTACGGGCTTCTTCGCGACGTGGGAGGCCGGAAGAACGACAAAGCGATTGGCTGCTTTGCAGGCGAGGGTTCACTGGCTTGCCCGCAACACGCGGTGCGCCTTTGGCGGGTGCCTGAGTTGCAAGACGGAAGGCTTCAATCTGACGTGCTGAGGATTTCGCCGATCTTGAGCGCCTTCATCGGATTTCCATCGACTTTGAGTTGTCGCATCATGAAGGCCTTTGCGGGGTTTTTTTGCCCCGTGGCGATATCGTGGAAAACACTGGCCTCTGCCGTCAGGGTTATGTCGGCGGGTTGATCGCTTTCGATCGCCCCGGTTTCGTCCACATAGAGCGTTGCCGTGCCCGGCATCTCAAGCCGCACGCTGCCCTTGATCCGATTTTTGGCGCGTTGGCTTACGAGGTTGATGATGTCTGCTTTACTGGGTGCGGTCACGGGTGTCTCCTTTAGCCAGCATAGGAGGGGTTTTGGGGGGATGTGTCCAGTTTGACGCTGGGTCGAAATCTTGAAAAGATTTCGGTCCGTTTTCTTTTGAAGAAAACGGTTGGTGGTGCGCATAGATGCGCACCCTACGGGGCGGTTTCCAGATTGAGCGTTTCGAAGTCTGTGAGGCTGTCCGGGAGGGTCTCAATTCCAAGGCCGGGGGTGTTGGGGATATGGAATTCGCCGCCCTGCAGCGTGCCTTGAGGGAGCAGATCATCGCGCAGGGGGTTGGCGTTGATGTCGAGTTCCAGAAGGCCGTTGCCGCCGGTTGCTGCCAAGAGGTGGGCGGAGGCCAGAAGGCCCAAGCCGCCGCCCAAGAAATGCGGGCAATAGGTGCGGTGCGCTTGGGTGATGATTTGCGCGGCCGCATAGCAGCCCGTGACCCCGCCCCATTTGGCGACATCGGGTTGGATGTAGGTGAGGCGCGCGGTGGCGGCTTTGAAATTCTCGATCCCGGTGATGTTTTCACCGCCTGCCAAGGGGGGATGGCCCATGGCGGCGAGGGTTTCCCAATCGGCGATGGGGGCGTCGGCTGGGATGGGTTCCTCCAGCCAGCCGAGGGGGAGGTTTTTGGCCGCTTGCATGAACTGCATGGCGGTCGTCACGTCCCATGCCTGATTGGCGTCGGTGAACAGGTGTTCATTTTCTTGCAGGTCGGCGCAGAGCGTTTCCAGCGTGGCGAGGTCGCTTGCCATGTCGAAGCCGATCTTGACCTTGAAGGCGCGGATGCCTTGGGCGCGGGCGGAGGCGATTTCGGCCTGTGCGTCGGTGATCTTGATACCGCTGGCGTAAACCGGGACAGATGTGGCGGCCTGTGGGTTCAGGGCCTTGGCCAAGGGCAGGCCCGCGCGGCGGGCGGCAAGATCGTGGCAAGCGGTATCCAGCCCGGCGAGCACTTGGGCAAATGGCCCCCATTCGCCGCATTGCAGGGCGCGAATGTGGGTCTTGCGGGTGAGATCATGCCAGAGTTGTTCCGGGTCGTCGGAGGGTTGGCCGAGGACCAGTGGGGCGATGTCTTGGATCAGCAGATGCGCGCGGTGTTCGGCCCCGGCGGCGGGCCAATTGGCGAAGACCTCGCCCCAGCCGAAGGCGCCGTCGTGCGCGGTGAGGCGGACAAACACGGCGGGCCGGTCGCGCATCACGCCAAAGGAGGTGGCGACGGGGCGCGGGGTGGGGGCGCGGAAGACGCGGGTTTGGATGTGCTCGATCGTCATGCCAGCGCCCGTATCATCAGGATGATGCCGGATAGCAGGCACATCGAGATCAGGAGCCTGCGGAAGAGGTCATCGGAGAGGCGGCGGAAGACACTGATGCCGATTTGCGCCGATAGCAGGGCGGCGGGGATAGCCACGGCGAGATTGATCAGCACCTCACGCGTGTAGACCCCCTGCCACCAGAGCATCAGCGCGGTCAGGCCAAGGATGACCACATTGAAAGGTTGCAGCACGGCGCGGGTTTCGGCCTTTGGCCATGGGCGCATGGAGCACCACATCGTGGGCAGCGCGCCCGAGAGCGAGGCCGCGCCGCCAAGGATGCCACCGGCGAAGCCCACGGTCATGTCGATGACGGGGGTGGGGCGGTCGAACTTGGGCAGGGCGCGGCGCAGGCTGAAGAACCCGCCATAGATCAGCAGGAAGGACGCGATGACCAGTTTGAGGCTGGCCGCGTCAATCACGGCGAGGGCGGCGATGCCGAGCGGGATACCGGCCACCCCCGGCCCCATGAAGCGAAACATGCGGCGGGGTTGATCCCAGATGGCGTGGCGGACGATCCAGAGACCTTGCAACCCGCTGGTGACCGACAGGATGACGACGATGGCGACGGCCTCGGGCGGGGTCATCACGGTGAGGAAGAAGCCAAGGGCGAAGAGCGCCGTGCCGAAGCCGGCCAGACCGTTGATGAAGCCGCCCGCCGCGGCACCGAGGATGACCATGAGCAGGGTTTGCGATGTCATGCGACACCCTCGGCATCCGTGGTGATGCCGGCGCTATCGAGCAGCGCGCGCTCGATTTCTTGCATGACGCGCGTGCGGAGGCTGTCGCGCAGGTAGATCAGGCCCAGATCGCGGACCGGGGCATCGTCCCCGAGGGGGAAGCGTTCAATCGGGATGGGATGTTGCGAGGGGACGCAACTGGCCGGGACGATGGAGACCCCGAGATTGGCGTAGACCATGCTTGAGATCGCCTCGAGCCCGTCGAGTTCCATGCTTTCCTGCACGCGGATGCCTTTGCGTTGCAGCCAGCCCTCGATCATCTGGCCGACCACGGCATCGCGGTTGAACCGGATGAAGGGGCGTGTGGCCAGCAGGTCGAGCGGGTCGTCGCAGGTGGTGCCCTTGGCGGCCAGTAACTGCAGCGGTTCATCGGCGATGTGGCGGTATTCGAAGCCCGGCGGGATGACTGGCGGGCGTGAGACGATGGCGGCGTCGAGCGTGCCGCGCTCGATGCGGGACATGAGCGGATTGGTCAGGCCCGGGTTCACCTGAACATGCAGGTCGGGAAACCCGGCCTTGAGCCGCGAGATGGCCAGCGGGATAAGCCCCGTCAGCGTTGTGGGAACGGCACCGAGGGCGACATCGCCTTGCAGGGCATCGGCATTGACCACCGAGGGTACGAGATTGTCGTAGGCGCGCACCACGTCACGGGCCTTGGCGACGATGGCGCGGCCTGTGGGCGTCAGTTCGGGGGTGCGCTTGGAGCGGTCGAAGAGGCTTATTTGCCATTCGTCTTCGAGGGCGCGCATTTGCTGGCTGACGGCGGCGTGAGTGACATGCACCGCCTCGGCGGCGGCGCTGAAGGTTTTGTGTTCGTCAACGGCGATCAGGGTGCGTAGCATACGGATCGACAAGTTGGGCTCCTTTTGTTAGCAATGCTAACTGTTTTGGTAGGTGATTATTACTTCTATAAAGTTGGCCTTAACGATATACCGAAGTCAAGGGCGGCTGAAAAAGCAAAAAATACCGAGCCCGGACCAACAGAAGACGACAAAAGGGAGGACGACATGACATTCAAATCAATCCTTGCAGCCGGGGCCATGGTGGCCGGGCTGACGGCGACGGCGGCATTCGCGGAATACCCCGAGCGGCCGATAAATATGGTGATCCCCTACGGCGCGGGTGGGGCGACGGATATTTCCGCGCGCACCATTGCCGAGCCTTTGGGCAACGCGGTGGGCAAGCCCTTGGTCATGGCCAATGTGACCGGCGCGGGCGGGGCCACGGGATCGGTCACCGTGCAGAACGCGCAGCCTGATGGCTACACGATGCTGTTCGCGCGCGTCGGCTCGCATTCGGTGAACCCGGCGATGAAGGCGACGCTGCCTTACACGCTGGATGATTTCCGCTTCGTGACGGTCTATGAGATCAACCCGGTGGCCTGCGCGGTGAACCCCTCGTCGGGGATCGAGAGCATGGAGGACCTGATTGCCAAGGTGGGCGAAGGTGGGGTGACCTACAGCTCATCCGGCGTTGGCTCGCTTTTGCATCTGGCGGGGGCGATGGTGCTCAAGGAGTTTGGCATCGAGAACCCGCTTGAGGCGGCNACGCATATTCCGCTGAAGGGNGGNGGNGCNGCGGCGACGGCCGTTCTGAATGGCACGGCGACCTTTATTTGCACCAACTCCTCGGCCTTGGCGAGCTTCGTGGCCAATGATCAGCTGAAGGTGCTGATGGTCACCACGGCGGAGCCGGTGCCGGGGTTTGACGCGCCGACCGCAGCCGATCTGGACAAGCCCGCGCTGCACCAACTGGTCGGCTGGACCGGGATTGCCGGGCCGGACGGCCTGCCGGATGATGTAGCCGCCAAGTGGGGTGAGTGGATGGCAGAGGCCACCGCCGATGAAGGCTTCCTTGAGAAGATGACGGCGCGTGGCTCGGTCATTCGCCTGATGGATCCGGCGGAGGCCAATGAGTTCATCGAGACCCAGTACAATACCTTCCGTGCCCTTGTGGACGAGTTGGGTATGCGCATCGAAGGCTAAACCTTCGCGCAATTGCTTGACATGATACCGCGCCGGGCCTGTGATGGCCCGGTGCATGACCCATGAGGGAGGGGCAGGTGAGCGAGCGTCGCCTACAAATGCAGCTTGGGATTGGGGCCTGTCTGGCCTCGGCGTTTCTGGTTTTCGTGGCGATCCCCAATTGGGTGGCCGCCCCGAGCAATATCAAGAATGTGTTCCTGTCGCCGGTGTTCTGGCCTTATGTCTTGGCCGGGTGCACAGGCGTGGTGGGCCTTGGCCTGATCGCGGCAGGGTTTCGAATGGCCGAGGGGCCATCGGAAGACGCCACAGAGGCGCATGACGAGGGCATGGGCGCTTGGGTGCGGCTGTTGGGGATGGCCCTGATCATGGCGGGCACAATGGTCTTGTTGCCACGTCTTGGCATGGTCTGGACCTCGATGCTGTGCTTTGCGCTGACGGCCTTTCTGGTCAAGACGCGCCATCCGGTGGCGGCGGTGATCTGTGCGGTGGTCATTCCCTTGGCGCTTTATGCCTTTTTCGCGCATGTGGCGGGGGTTGCGATCCCGCAGGGCAATTTCGTGAGGCTGCCATGAGTTTTATCGACAGCCTGATGGCGGGGCTTTCGCTGGTCGCCAATATCGAGTCGTTCCTGGCGCTGGCAGGCGGCGTGGTGATTGGTGTGATTGGTGGGGCCATTCCCGGCATGTCGGCCACCATGGCGGTGGCCTTGACGCTGCCGTTTACCTTCGCGATGCAGCCGATTACCGGGATTTTGCTGTTACTGGGGGTCTACAAGGGCGGGATTTTCGGCGGCTGTATTCCCGCGATCCTGATCAAGACGCCGGGCACGCCCGCGTCATCGGCCACGATCCTTGATGGCTACCCAATGGCTGAGCGTGGCGAGGCGGGGCGCGCGCTGGGCATGGCGCTTTGGGCGTCTTGTACCGCTGACCTGATTTCCAACCTTGCGCTCATTGTCTTTGCAGGGTGGCTGGCCTCTTTCGCGTTAAGCTTTGGCCCGCCGGAGTTTTTCACCCTGATCCTGTTTTCGCTGACCATCATTGCGGGCGTGTCGGGGGACAGCCTGTTGCGCGGGGCGCTGTCGGCCATTCTGGGGCTTCTCTTGGCCACCGTGGGGCTTGATCTGGTCTATGGGACCAATCGCTTCACTTTTGGCGATCCGAACATGATGGGCGGGTTGAACTTTATCGCCGTGTTGATCGGGTTGTTTGCCATCCCCGAGGTTTTGGCGATGGTCTGGCATCCGACGGCGCATCTGGGCAAGGCGCGGAGCCTTGGCAATAACTGGGTGAGTTTGGCGGATTACAAAAAGAGTTTCCGGTCGATCGTGCGGGGCAGCCTGATCGGGGTGTTCCTTGGGTCGATCCCGGGTATCGGCGCGGCGCCCTCGGCGTTTTTGAGCTATTCGGAGGCGCGGCGGAAATCCAAGGACAAGGCCAATTTCGGCAAGGGCGAAGTGGAAGGCGTTGCCGCCTCGGAAGCGGGCAACAACGGGGTGGCCGGTGCCACGCTTATTCCGCTTCTGGCGCTGGGCGTGCCCGGTGATGTGATCACCGCGATCATCATCGGGGCCTTCATGATCCATGGTCTGCAACCGGGGCCGATGATGTTCGTGCTGAACGTCGATCTGATTTACGGGCTGTTCATCGGCTTGATCGTCAGTTCGATCTGCCTGTTTTTCGTGGGCTCGGTCGCGATCAAGGGGTTCAAATACGTGGCCGATGTGCCCAAGCGGCTGTTGATCCCCGGGGTCTTGGTGCTGTGCATCTATGGCGTCTTCGCGGTCAACAACAACATCTTTGATGTGGGCGTGATGTTCGCCATGGGCTGGGTCGGTTATGCGATGATGCGCTGGCGCATTCCGGCGGCGCCTTTCCTGATTGCCTTCATTCTTGGGCCTTTGTTGGAGGATAACTTCCGGCAGGCGATGCTGATGTCCGGGAGCGATTGGAAAATCCTGTTCCGGGGGCCGATCACCTGGTTCTTCTGGACGGTGACGGCGATCACCATTTTCGCCATCGTGCGGATGGGGGTGAACGCGGCGCGCGAGGGACGCGCGGCCCGCAAGCGTGGTTTGGGTTGATGCGTGGGGCGGACCTGTTGGTGCAGACCTTGGCGCGGGCCGGGGTGAGCCGGGTTTTTGCCCTGTCGGGCAATCAGATCATGCCGATTTTCGATGCCTGTCTGGATGCCGGGATCGAGTTGATCCACACCCGGCACGAGGGGGCGGCGGTCTTCATGGCCGAAGCCTATGCGCAACTGACCGGGCAGGTTGGGGTTGCGCTGGTCACCGCCGGGGGGGGCTTGGCCAATAGCGTGGGGGCCTTGGCCTCGGCCCGGGCGTCCGATACGCCGGTTGTCTTGCTGTCCGGCGATAGCCCGCGTGCGCAGGACGGCAGCGGGGCCTTTCAGGAGATGGAGCAGGTTGAGATCACCCATGCGGTGACGAAATTCTCCTATCGATCGGAGGCGGCGGAGGCGTTGGGCCGGGATGTGGCTTGGGCCGTGGAGGCGGCGATGACGGGGCAACCGGGGCCTGTGCATCTGGCCTTGCCGTTTGATTTGGTGAAGGCCGAGGTTGGTGAGGTCGAGGTGCCTAGGGTGGAGCTTTGCGAGGCCGCGCCGGATGCATCGGACGTTGAGGCGGTGCGGGGCTTGGTGGCGGCGGCAGAGCGACCCGTGGTGTTGCTGGGGCCGTCTTTGACGCCGACGCGGCAGGCGGGTTTGGTCGAGGGTTTAGGCGCGGCGTTGGCTGCGCCGATCTATGCGATGGAAAGCCCGCGCGGGCTGTGCGACCCGAGCCTTGGGCGGATTGCCGAGGTGGTGGCGCGGGCTGATCTGGTGCTGTGCTTGGGCAAGCGGGTGGATTTCACGCTTGGCTTTGGGGCCGGTGAGGCAGAGTGGGTGACGGTGAGCGCCGATGGTGTTGGCCATGCTATGGCTGCTGGCAACTTGGGCGCGCGGCATCGGGCGGGGGTTGTGGCCCCGGGTTTGGGTATGGCGCGGGCGTTGTGTGAGGGCGAGGCCGCGGCGCGAGAGGCGTGGTGCGCGGAGGCGGCGGGCCTGACGCGGGTGCGCCCCGAGGTGGGCGGCGGTTTGACCTCGGCCAGCCTCTGCGCGGCGGTGCAGGAGGTTGTTACCGGATGCGATGAGAGCGTCGTGATCTGCGATGGCGGGGAGTTTGGCCAGTGGGCGCAGGCGCTGACCTGTGGCACGGCGCGGGTAATCAACGGCGTGTCGGGGGCGATTGGCGGCGGCTTGCCCTATGCCATGGCGGCACCAGTGGCGCGACCGGAGGCCACGGTCTTTGCGCTGTCGGGCGATGGCTCCATCGGGTTTCATTTTGCGGAGTTTGAAACGGCGGCGCGGCATGGGCTGCCCTTTGTCATGGTGATCGGCAATGACCAGCGGTGGAATGCGGAGCACCAGATTCAGTTGCGCGACTATGGCGAGGCGCGGCTTTCGGGCTGTGGCTTGACGGCGGCGCGCTATGATCTGGCGGCGGAAGCCATGGGCGCGCATGGCGAGTTCGTGACAGAGGCCGCGGAGTTGCGGCCCGCGCTGGAGCGGGCCGTGGCGAGCGGCAGGCCCGCTTGTGTCAATGTGATGATCGAGGGGCTGCCCGCGCCGGTGGTTTAACCCTCGCGCAGGGCTTGCCATGCCTCGTATTGCGACAGGTACACGGTGCCGCCCATCTCTTCCAGGAAATGGCTGCGTTTGAGGCGGTCCATGACTGGGCCTTTCACCTCGGAGAGGTGCAGTTTGATGCCCATGGCCTTGAGGCGGGTGTTGATCGCCTCAAGGCTTTCGAGGGCGGACATATCCACCTCGTTCACCGCGGCAAAATGCAGGATGACGTGTTTGACTGCGCAGTCATCGCTGATGCGGTCGGTGACATAATCCTCAAGGAACCGGGCGTTTGCGAAGTAAAGGCTTTCATCCACGCGCAGGCTGACCACGCTGGGGCAGGTGGTGACGGTGTGGCGGTTGATGTTGCGGAAATGCTCGGTTCCGGGGACAAGGCCCACCTCGGCCACATGGGGTCTGGAAGTCTTGTAGAGGTGCAGGGCGATGGAAAGCACCAC
>PR_CR_10_Liq_1_inCRDRAFT_1000382_pt1 | contig 27679 bp, 27 predicted proteins | sample PRCRCaboRojoPR_3_FD_10241 | JGI IMG/M metagenome (IMG submission 10241)
GGGTTCCTCAACATCATCCAAGAAACATCTCTTAAAGACTGGCTGCAAACAAGACATCAAAGAAGAAGCAAAATGCTTTCCAAACGACTCTTCCAAACACCCAAAACTCTTAAAACAATCATTAAAAAATATTAAATGCTTAGCTGTTTAACATCTCTTTCAACAGCTTCCACAGGACAAGTGGGGCACTTTACTTTGTTTCTAGCAGTGCTTTTTAAAAGCATCTCTACACTTTGCTTACAAATCATATGTCCACAAGGCAAAAGCATAGGGGGGTTATCAGGAGTTGCAATTTCTTTGCTTACAGGACACACAAAAATCGAGTGGAAAATAAAGTTGTTGTCCATCTTCAACTCAGTTGGCAAAGGAGAGGTCCACACCTTGGTCCCTATGATGTTGGCTATTTGAATGATCTCAGGAATCACGTAAGTCCCTACTGAAACAGCTGTCATCAAAGAAGAAGTAGGCGACAGTCCTAACAACTTGCACCACTCCTCCAGTAACTGAGAAGCTACTTTGTCGTCGTAAGTTGGATCCAGCATTTCTTGGTAAGGCGTGTTTTGGGACTGCGAAAGAAACAAGCAAGCTCCCATTAAGTGCTGGAGTTCTGTTAAGTGCGAGTCTCTGAAGCCTTGCATGCAGTTTTTGATGTAGTCAAGTGCTTCTGTTGTTTGGCCTTGACGGAGAATGTGGATGTACTTGAGTTTGTGTATGTTGAACAGCAAAGTGTTAGCAACTCCTTCTAAGTTTTTGCAGTTGTCTTCAACCCACTGAAGTGCTGAACTGATGCTTCCTTCTTTGAGACTCTGAATTACGCTAAAGATCACCCTAAACTGTTCTTTGAGTTGTATGATTTCAGCAGCGATTCCTTTGTGCTTTTCAAGGAGTTCTGCTTCTTGGAAGTGACCCTCTCTGACCAAGAACTCATGAATGATTTCGTCTATTAACTCAGCTTGAAGCGGCTCAACTTTGTGGGAGTTCATTTGTTCTGGGTTGCAAAGGAAGTTCTGTTCAATAGACTTTCCGAGTTTAGAAATGTATGCATAAGACTCCTTATGTTGGCGACAAACCTTGCGCAGGGGCTCTAAGCCCTTGACTTCATTAAAAAGACTTGACACAGATTGGTTAAACTCACTTTCATTAGAAGGAACTTCTCTGTCAAGGAACTGGTCTAACTTCAGTATGAGTTGGTCGAGGACCCCTTGGATATCTTTGCGAGTGTGGTTTTGTCTTTTTTTAATCCTTCCGATGTCTGTCAGGATCTGTTCCATTTTATTGCACTCAAACTAAGTCAAAAACATTATTTGTAAAAATAACGATGAAATCCAACTTATTAATTGACTCGAGGAAAAGAAGCTTCCAACCCTTAGGGTTTTCCAGGCCAAAACAAATCACAGGTTCCAAAACAGACAGAAACAAATTCCTCGGCAAAGAAGACGAAAGGGTTTACGGAGACCGTTTTCCTTCAGGGTTCAGAAAATTAAAGCTCCTAGGCAAAGGAGGCTGTGCTTTAGTTTGGCTAGGAGAAAACGCCAGAACTGGACAAAAAGTAGCTGTCAAACAAGTCAGCAGGAGTAATGGCTCTAACGTCGTTGAAAGCTGCAAACGAGAAATATACTTTGGACAATTGTTAAGCGATGTTTCTCATCCTGCGGTGGAAAACATTGCTAAGTTTTTGGACTTTAAAAACGAAAGACACGACTTATGGGCTATGTTCGAAGTTGGAGGCACCAGTTTGAGCAAAGCTTTGTTCACCCTCAAAGGAGAATTCTTGAAGGGCGAAAGAGTTTACCAAATACACCACGGCCCGCTTTACACTGAGTTTGTAGAAAACCCCCAAAGGTTCAAAGCTTTCATTAGGGAACTCTTAGCTATTCTAGACTTGCTTGCTTCTTTGAACATAGTACACTCCGACTTGAAGCCCGACAACATCCTTGTAGAGGAAGAGAACCAAAGCATGAAGCTAGTGGACTTCGGTTCAGCTTTTAGTTACTTAGGCTCTGGAGGCATCAGCACTGCTACGCCTGAGTACATGCCTCCTGAAGCCTTGGTGCTTGCACACGGTCCAGGCAACCACATTTCTAAACTCCAGGATTTGTCTCACCCTTGGAGCTTCGACATGTGGTCTACAGGCATGATTCTTTTAGAAATAGCTACAGGCATCCCTTTGTGGATGAGTCTCAAGTCAAGAGTTTGCAAGCACGGAAAGATGGTGACTTGCAAAGGACTTTTGGGAGCAAGCGGCCGGGACCCCAACACTATACTTAAGTTGCAACAAGAAATAGTGGGCAGAGTGGAAGAAACTCTACGCAAGCACTCTGCTTTCCAAGTGCAAAACGACTTTGTGTACTTATTACAAAGAATGCTAGCCTGGAAACCCTCTGAAAGAATATCGCCACGAGAAGCTTTGGAGCATCCTTTCCTAACCTAATTCTTTGTATTATAACGCAGATTTACAAAGGAGTTGGCCTTAGTTGTTTACTGAGACTTAGCAGAGTGTTGTTTTTTTTAGTTTGGTAAGTGTAAATGAATCCACAGAGTTGTTGCGAGTAACTTTGTTTTTTCTCTTTCATTTCTTCAACTTTAATTTTGGCTTCACTGAACAAGTTGTATTTCTGGAGGTACTGGTGTTGGAGTTCTTTTAACTCGTCGTCTATTTGGTGGAGTTTTTCTTTGCACTTCAAAATGTCTTCTTTTCTGATCAGTTCAAAAGACGGTTGGGCGTACTCGTACCTAAGGTCGATCTGCGGAAACTCTTCGGGCAAGCCAACCACTTTAAGTTTGTTTTTAACTCCTATAAGTCTGGTTAAGAAGTTTTTGCTTTTAGACCTTTTAAACTTGCTTTCCATTGCTTTAAGGTTTTGTATGTAGATTGTTTTCTTTTCACACATAAGTTCAATTTCTTGTTCTACCTTAACTAGTTCCATGCTGGCTGTTAAGTAGTATTTGTTGAAACTTTCTAGTTCTTGGTTTAGTTTCTCTATTTTGGCTTGGAACTCCTTCACGTCTCTTTTAGTGCACGGGTCGAACTTTTCAAACTCTGTTTTCACCCACCTCAGTGCTTTGACTTCTTCTTCAGTGAAAGCATGCGTGTCTTCAACTGCTGCTAGTTTTAGGTGGGCTTGCTCAATGTAGTACTCTTCTTCTATTTTTTTGAGTTCTTTTGAACTAGTGTGGACTTTGTGTGCAGCTTTCAAAAGTCTTTTGAAGTCTGAGTGCTGGCTTCTTAAGTTGTTTCTTAAGTAGTTAGATAAGTCTTCCAAGTCCAGAGCTAGTATTTGGTGTCTGATTTCTTTGAGAATGCCCACTCCTACCTTTATCATGGTTTTCCATCCGTCTAGCAAAAAGCAGTCCCAAACTCTTAGTACTGTGTGGTAGGGCAAGTACACTGCAAAAAGAGTCATGAACCACCTAGAAATAAAAAACCCACTCGTTACTCCTATTCTCCGGAAGTGCGAGTAGAGGTCTGGAAGCATGTTGTGTATGTAGTAGTTTATTTGGTGTTCTCTCAAAGGCAAGTCAGGCACTCCTGGCATAAACAGGTTCTCCATGTCGAACTTCATAATCATGCTAAGCATCATCCAGAAGGCCACTTCTTCGTTCTTAACTACTTTTAACAAAACTCCTCCAATAAAGTTCATTCCTTGACAGTAACTAATGTTGGGTTTAACGTAAGCAATAGCCAAAAGGATTCTGTAAAGTTGGTTTTGGGCCTTGTAGTCGTTACTTACGAGGTAAGTCCTAGGAGTGTCTTTAGAAATGTCGTCTTTGACTCTGGTTATGTCAAGTCCAGTGTTTGTAAAGTCCTTTCTGGAGTTTATTTCTGAGTGAATGTAGTCGTAAACTTCCACGTCTTGGGAAATGTGTAGGGTCTTCTTTACTTCTTCCTGGACTCCTATTGGTTTCTTACGAGTATAAAGGAGTTTGGTATATCCAAAAATTCGCCCTGTATTCACTTTTGAGGTCTCCTCTCCAAATGCTTTTCTTCAAGGCTTTGCTTTTCACTAAGGTTTCATAGTGAGCTTTGTCAATTAAGTGGAGTTTGGCTATTTCTTGTGTATAAAGAAACTTGAGTATTTTTTCTTCTGCCAGCATATTTATAAGTACTTATATTTTAGTAAGCAACAACTTTACAAACTCATCATAATTCAGAAGCCCGTCTCCGTTCAAATCCCCTTCACTAATTAAGTCTACAGCTTCTTCCTCTGTGATTTGTTCCCCTAGGTTCTTCATAACTCTGACTAAGTCATTAGGCCCCACTCCACCCTTTCCGTTTTTATCATAGATTTTAAACACTTCATACAACTCGTCTTCAACTTCCCTGCCACTCATTTTCTTCTGCATAAGCATCAGGAACTCAGGGAACTCAATGCTTCCGTTCCCGTCCTTGTCCACTTCTTCAATCATGTCTTTGAGTTCAGCTTCAGTAGGATTTTGTCCAAGTGACCTCATTACAGTTCCGAGTTCCTTGACAGTTATGGTTCCGTCGCCGTCTTTATCGAAAAAAGAAAATGCCTCTTTGAACTCTTCAACTTGTTCCTTAGTGAGCTCTGCAATCTCTTCCATAGTAATTCAAATGGAAGCAGTTTCCTACAGCGCCTACCAAAACATGGACGAAGAACAACTCAAACAAATCCTTGAAAACCTTGAAAAAGACAACGACACCCTCAGCAGAGAAAACAAACTCTACGAAAGTTACATTGAAAGGAACAAAGACTCCGAACCCGACCCCAGACAACTCGAAGAAACCGAAGTCAAAGAAGAAAAAAAAGGCAAACGAGGCAAAAAAGTCCAGCAACAAGTCAAGCAAAAAAAAACCTTAACTCTTCAGGAAAAGTACGACATCGCCACCCAAGAACTCGAAGACCTCAAAAAAGAAATCCAAAAGGGCCAAAAAGACAGTGAAGAACTCCTAGACATGCTAAAAGCTATCTTAAACGAAATAGACATGAACATAGCTGAAATCAAAAGAGAAGCCCACGAATTCAAACGCGATATTGTACTGGGCTCTGAAAACTCCCGCACAGGAAACATAGTGGCAGAAAAACTCATTAAGTACATCGAAGACAAACTCAAACAAAAAGACTCAGCGATTGCCAAGTACAAGTCCCAAAACGAACAACTAGAAAAAAAAATCAAAAAGGAAAGACAAAAGATTGCAAAAAAAGAAAAGGCTTCTGATGACCTGCAGTTCATCGACTTCCACCAACTCCAAATAGAAAACAAAAAACTAGTCAGAGACATTGACGAACGCAACAAAGAACTAATCACCCTCAAACTAACTTCAGGAAGGTGCACTTTAAGACTCACCAACGTAAAAACTACTCTTCAAAAGGAAGAAAAAGAACTTGAACAACTCAAACACGAAATTGTGGAGTTCAAAAAGCAAATTGAAAAAAACGAAGAAGACATCAAGAAAGTCACAGACACCTCTAAAAGACTTGGAGGAGACCTTAGGAACCTGAGACTTCAGAAAAGCCAAGCAGACAACTTGCCGAGCGTTACTGACTACATTAACCTAAAAGACCAGGAAAGCACTTTTTCTAAACAGGTTAAAACTCTCGAAAGAAAGATTGAAATTGCCCAACCCAACTACTACAAAGCACTTAAACTCCTTAAAAGGCAAACTGTGGAACTAAGTTAATAAATATGAAGTGGCCCAAACATCTTACACACAGTTGCTTAAAAAACCACTCTTCTGAACTCAACTTTCCTTTGAAGTTTGGAACTTATGAAACACCTAGGAACTACTATGTATTAAATAGGTAGCCCATTCTGCACAAGTTTATTCAAAACTACACTTTAAGTGCTTCAGAAAAGTCAGAACTCAAAGAAACCTACTTAAAAGTGTTGTTTGCCATGAGCGAAGAAAACTTTCCTAAACTCAGCCAATTCATGACTGAAAGCTTACTTAGTAAAGTTCAGGAGTCACTTACTAACCTTCGCAACGAAGGGTACAGAATGCACCTTGTCAACAAGTGGGAAAAAGTCCACGAAACAAAAGTTTTTGCTTACATTAGGTACGACGGCCTTTCTCCGTTTAAGTTCCAAAACCTTCCCCCAGAGGCTTATGAAGTAAGCCAAGTGAACTTTTTCCACTTTCCTTTAAGACTTGAATTCCAGTTACTTAAGGGCTACATAGACTCTGTTGCTTCTACAGCTGTTGCAAAGCCCAGAGACAACCCTTTTTACATAAAAGACTTACCTCAGGACTCACTTTACCTTCAAGAAATGCTTAAGAAGTACCCTGTTTCGATCTACCACCTAGACATAGGGTTCCTTTCCCAGTTAAAGTTCCAAATACTAGACCTTTACTCACAAGGAAAACTTGCTGAAGGCGAACCTGACACTGAAGAGTACGAGTTCCACCTTTTAAGGTTCCAAAAACTAGGCCCTTCTGATCCTAAGCGCTTCTTTAAAGACCCTAGTTACAAACGTTTTTTCGATGCTAACTTTTCTGAAAACTACTTTAGTTGGAAAGTGGCTGACTTAGACGGGTTTTTAGGCGAGTTTCCTTTATAAGTAAATATGTTAGCTTACATGCTGCTACTGTGGTTGAGTCTAGCTGAAGACACAGTTGAGTACAAACCTGAGAACTCAGCAAAAGCACAAAGACTCAACATTGACGAAGAAAGTGCAGAACTCATGAAAGAGTGGCAAGAGTACATGCAGGGTTTTGTACCTGCTGACATGATTACTTTCGAACTGAATTCAAGAGCCACGGAAGAGTTTTTTGAAGAAGTAGACGTGCTTCCTTCTTTCATACGAGGCGCATGGTTTGTTTCTTCAAGTGAAAGTCGGGACATTGACTTCAGCATCCTGGACCCTAGCAAGAACTCGATTGTGCAACAAAAAGGCAAGAAAGAAGGCATCTTTTACTTCGACGCCAAAAGAAGAGGAGAGTACAGTTTTGTTTTCAAAAACACAAAAATGATCCAAAAGCACCTAGTGACTTTTGCTCTTCACTGCGGAAACTCTACTGAGGAACTGCTTAAGGAAGAACATCTGAGTCCTTTTGAACAGCAACTTTTAGAAGTCCAGAAAAGCGTCAAGGACTTTCAGCTTGACCAGCAGTTTGCCCAGCTAAGAATGGAGTCCCACTATAAAACTGTTGCTGACGCTAACAGAAACGTGTTTTGGTTCAGCTTGCTTGAGTGTTTGGGAGTTGTGTTAGTTACTGCTTGGCAAATTTTCTACATCAAAAAACTATTAGATAACAGAAGAGTTCTTTAATAAATAATGAAAAACCATCCCCGAAAAATTCCCCAAAGTCGCTTTTCAATGTACAGTGAAAACCAACTTAAACTGGGTAAAAACAAGTCATGCCACCCTAAACTCCAATCTCTAAGAAAGCAAGAAAGCGACATAAGTCAAGAAATTTCTGAAGAAGAGTACTACTGGACCCAAGTCCATTACTTTTCTTCCAAAAGAAACCTTAGAATGACTATCACCAATACCAATAAACTCAAAGAACTCTATAGTCAAAAAGAAAAACAGACCAGTCTTGAAAACGTCCATGGATTCGAAGGCGACTACTACTTAGAAATGAACCAAATCAAACAAGCCATAAGGGCTTACAACACTTTGAAGAACTTAGCAGACCAAAACAAGTCTTACAAGAACAAAATGTACGCTTACAGGCAAATTGGCCACTGCTACAAGTTAATGAAGCAGTACCGACTTGCTCTTGTTAACTACAAGAAACTACTTCAACTGGCTTGGGACCAAAACAGCGTAACATATGAACTCTTAGCTTACGACATGATAGGAATGCAGTACTTCTATCTAGGAGAACTTGAAAAGGCTAAGTACTACCACGATCGCATGTGGACTGGAATCACTGAAGATAAAAACTCCGCGGTGCGGGAACTTGCTTTGAGGAACTTAAAAGCAAAAAGAGAAAGGAAAAGCTTCAACATCTACCGGTCAAACGTCTCAGCTTACCAAAGAGACATTTTCGGCGTAGGGGCTTACTTGTCAAGTGACGACGAAACTGAATTGCCTTCACCACGTTCTTCTTCAGGAACAACAGACCAAAGATTCCTTCCTCACTTCAGTTCCAAAGCTCACCAGCTCAAAAAGTCCAGATCTGTTTCGAAGATAACCACTTCTCGAATAAGCGAAGGCGCTAGGCCTTTTGTGTTGCTTTCGCACCTTTCTACTACTGTTGACCTAAGGAACTTCGATATAATTGATCAAATGGATGTTTCATCGAGGTAAGTGTAAGTTTAAAATGGGGCACAGGATAAAAAGACTCCAGGGCGAAAATGCGCGGCTGCGCGAAGAAATAAAAAAGCTGCAAGGAGCTCTTAAAGAAGTTCCAAAAGAACGCTCTAAGTCCCCAATTCCTAAGTCTAGAAGCCAGTCTCCTTTTGAATCACAAGAAAGAAGAGCCCACATACGCAAAGAAGTTTTAAACAGACTTCAAAGAAACAACTACGTCGAAGATCTTCCTGTTTCAGCACGCAGTTTGCCCCAACACGGGGAATCCCATTACTTCACTAGTTTCGGACACAAAGAAGAACTCCCAAAAGACAGCGACAAAGAAAACCCCACCACTTACGAGCCCCAAACTTTAGACATCTTTGAAGACAACCCTCAAGTCTTGGACCTAGAAGTAGACAACGTAGCCTTCAAACCAAAAACCGGGAAAGAAGACATATATCCCAGAAAATCAACTGATACCCTTGAAGAAGCTCTTTACTCAGAAAGGTCCCAAGAGTCTAAAAGGTCTGCTGAAGAAGTAGACTGGTACAAAGAAATTGACACTTTAAAAGCCGATTTGGCAGAAATGGAACAAAGTTCTTTAGAAGACGACTTGGCTTCTTCTAACAAGTTCCTAAACCCCCAAGAGTCTACCAAAAACTACTCGGAAAAGCAAAGTTTTAAGTTTTCCCAAGTTTCTCAGGGCGAAATTCTCCAAGAAAGTTCTTATGACTACCTTGGCTACCCAGAGGAACCCCAGGAACCCCAGGAACTCCAGGAACCCCTTCCAAAAGAACCACAAAACAAACAGGACTCTGTTGACCACTTCGAAGAAACCTTTAAGCCTAAAGAAGAGCCGCCTAAACTGCCCCTTAAAGACTCTTTTGAGTCCTACTACAAGTCTGACACTTCAAGTTTTAGTTTTAACAAGTCAGTTACTGACCGTGAAAAGTCCCTTTTAAGTGAAATAGAAGCTTTGAGAGAAGAAAACAGAATACTCAGACAACAACTCAAACCAAAAAGACAAAAGAAGAAGCTCTACAGAACAGTGGAAGTGGAACCTAACCCTTTCAACCCCAAAAGAACTCTGCAAACAGCTAAGTCGTTCACTACTCTCAGAAGGAAAAAGTCCAAAACAAGGTGCACTTCCAAACCTCTGACACCTAGGTTCACAGGGAAGTCCCTTGAAAGAACTAAAAGTGCAAGGTCACTTACTCCTTCAAGAACTAGAAGTTGCAAGATTTGTGATCACCTTTTGTCCAAAGGGTACTCTACATTCTATTGCTCAAAGCATGGATCTAAGTCCTTGAAGTCTAACCCTGGTACTAATAATGATAACCAACCATAAAATAAATGGAAGCCATTTCTCGTCTCAAAGCCCATGCTTCAGCTATCAAGCAAACCCACCTGAGAGACCTCCTCAAAGACTTGAACAGGAATGCTTCGTGTTCTGCCAAGTTCGAAAACATCCTTTTGGACTACTCCCACAGCAAACTGAACTCTGAAACTTTGGACTTGCTAGGAGAACTTGCTAAGTCTTCGGGACTTTTTGAAAAAGTCCAAAGCATGTTTGCAGGCGAAAGAATCAACAAAACAGAAGACAGGTCCGTACTCCATGTCCTTTTGAGAGCCCAAGAGTCCCAGTTACCTATCTTTAATGAAGTTCTAGACGTGAGGAACAGGGTAAAGGACTTTGCAGCCAAGGTAAGGAATCAGGAACTCAAAGGCGTAACTGGAAAGCCTTTAGTCAATGTGCTTTGTATTGGCATTGGAGGAAGTTACTTAGGACCTGAGTTCGTAGCTGAAGCGCTTAAAACCGAACCTAGGTGCTCAGAGCAAGCTTCAGGAAGAACTTTAAGGTTCCTTGCAAACGTGGACCCTGTGGATTTTATAAGGAACACCAAAGACCTGGACCCCTCAGAAACACTAGTAGTAGTTATTTCTAAAACTTTCACGACTGCAGAAACTATGATGAATGCAGCTAAAGTCAAAGAGTGGCTTGTAAACAGTCTAAGTTCCTACGGACCAGAAGAAGTAGTGGCTAATCACATGTGTGCAGTTTCCACTAACTTGCCTAAAACTCAGCAGTTTGGGATTAGGGACGAAAGAGTGTTTGGGTTTTGGGACTGGGTAGGCGGACGGTTCTCAGTAACTTCAGCTGTAGGGTTAGTTCCTTTGTACTTGCAATACGGAGAAGCTATTGACGACTTTTTGCTTGGAGCCAACTCAATGGACTTACACTTCCTTAACAACGCTAACTCTGAAAACTGGACTAGTAACTTGCCTTTGCTGCTAGGACTTGTAGGTTGGTGGAACACTGAATGCTTGGAGTATAACTCTCGAGCAGTTTTGCCTTACAGCCAAGCTTTGCTAAGGTTCGCTGCGCACATTCAGCAGCTAGACATGGAAAGCAACGGAAAGCAGTGCACCTTAGAAGGATCTTCTGTGTCGAACACAGGCCCAATTGTGTTTGGAGAACCAGGAACTAATGGACAGCACTCTTTTTACCAGTTGATGCACCAAGGAAGAGTGGTGCCTGCAGAGTTCATAGGGTTTTGTAAGTCCCACAGTCCAGACACTGAGGCGCATAACGAACTAATGTCCAACTTCTTTGCCCAGCCAGATGCGTTAGCTATAGGTAAAACTCCGGAGCAGTTGCTTAGTGAAAACTGCCCTGAGCACTTAGTGCAGCATAAAAGTTTCTCTGGTGACAGACCTAGTTTGAGTTTGCTGTTTGAAAACCTAACTGTGTACACTTGTGGGCAACTATTGGCGTTGTACGAACACAGAGTTGCAGTAGAAGGGTTTTTGTGGGGAATTAACAGTTTCGACCAGTTTGGAGTGGAGCTTGGCAAAGGTTTAGCTAACCAGGTCAAAGAAGTTTTTAAGTCTGGAAACATCGAAAACCACCCTAGTCAAGAGCTAATTAGACATTATTTGAATCTTAAGTAATACATTATTATAAGGCGAGAACTTGTATCACAACTTGGCTTTCAACTTTGTAATGAGCTAGTTTGAACTCGTCCTTCATTTCTCTACCGCAATAAAAGAACCTTAGTTTCAAAGGGTCTAGTTGTTTGGACTCAGCGTAGTTGAGTTTTAGGTTTTTGATCAATTCTTCGTTACTTAAAGTCACTTGGAAGTCTTGGAATCTAGCGCACCTGAGTATAATCGAAATTGTTTTCTTCTTGTGGTTTTCTGGAAGTCCAGGACTAGACTTTTCTACTCCGTACTTCACAGCTTGGTTCAGCACGAAGGGCGGAAGTTCGTATCTGTTACCTCTATCATCGTAGATAAGTGTCATTAGTCCGTTCATTAACCGAAGTCCTGAAGCTTTCAGAAGTTGCTCAGCTTGCCCAGGACTCTGAGAAGCTGCAGCTCTTAGTACGTTCCACACACCTTCGTTTCCTTCTACTTGTGTATTCCAAAATTCATCGCACTTTTTAGCCACTTCCTCCCGAGTTGCAGTGGTTTCCCAAGCTTGAGTTCTTTTGCAGCCTTGTCCTGAATACCTGTTTTCATGCACCATGTAAGTGAAGTTCCCCATTCTTTGGACCCTTACTCGTCTGCTTTCAGTAGGTGTAGAAGATTGACAAGTACAGCCCGCTCCCATTATTGTTATATTTTCCATAAAAAATTAGTTATCTATGCTTGAAGACAGCTTCAAGGTTCCTGGCCAACTGAGCTTCCCACCTGTCTCCGTTGTCCATAAGTTTGGCCTTATTGTATATGAGTTCAAAGCGGTTAGCAGCAGCGAACTCGTAGTTTGAAGACATCACAATAGCGTCTACGGGACAGGCCTCTTGGCAGTAACCGCAGTAAATGCACTTAGTCATGTCAATGTCGTACCTAGTGGTTTTTCTAGCGTTGTCAGGCCTAGGTTCAGTCTCGATTGTAATGGCGTAGGCAGGGCAAGCAATTTCGCACAACTTGCAAGCAATGCACCTTTCTTCACCAGTAGGGTACCTCCTTAAAGCGTGTTCGCCTCTGAAGATGGGGCTCAAAGGTCCTTTTTCCATAGGGTAGTCGATTGTTACTTCAGTTTCCACTGAGTGCATTCCAATAGCGAATATGATTTTCAGCCAGTCGCCAGCCCAAATCTTTTTGTGCCACAGGTTGAATATGGAATCCCAGTCTACGTCAGTGCGGGTTTCTACGGACATCACAGGGAGCTCGTTTTTGGTGGAATAATAATAGTCCATAAAAGGCATGTAATGAGGGTGGTTCTCGTCGAGTTTCTGGGATGAAAACGCGTATTCTTGCCCGTCAGATCCTTTCTGCAATTGTGAGAATCGCCTCAGAGCTCTTTTTAGCATTACTGAAATTATTATTTAATGGGTAATTTCTGCTTGTGCTATCATTATTTAATGGGAAAAGTTTGTTCTTGCTTTAAAGAAGAACACGAAATTAGCTCAAACATGGACTTCGACCCCACTGTAAAGTATGAAAATTTGTGTCAACAACAAGCCCAGGGATTCCCTAGTGATCTAAGCGAACTAGATAAAAGTATCCAGATTGTAAATTTAGAAACTACTATGAACAGTGCCTCTGAAAAATTGAAAAGAGCTGTAAAGGGGTACTTAGTCAGGAAGCAACTAACTCTTACTATTCTGCAACAAGAAACTCCTCAAAGGATTCCTTTCGGGTACCAACTTTACCAAAGACCCATCGAAAAAGCTGTGCCCAAAAGCGCTAAGAAAATAATTTTAAGTTACTGGGAGTGTAGTTTTAAACAAGAAAAGACTCCTGGAGTTACTTTTTTACCTGAAATGCAAAGTACTGAGACTGGAGAAGTTTACAGGGGAGAGTGGGACCAAAAAGACAGGAAGCACGGGTTCGGAAGACTGGTGAAGACCGACGGAAGCATGTACTTAGGGTTCTTTAGCAAAAACCAGTTTGAAGGGCAAGGCATGCTGGTCCAAAAAGACGGAGTTGTTTACACTGGAGAGTTCAAAAAAGGAAAAGCACACGGGTTCGGAAAAATAACTTACTCTGATCAAAGTTACTACGAAGGAGAATTCTTTGAAGACCAAAAAAACGGGAAAGGCAAAGAAGTTTGGGCTGACGGAACTGTTTACGAAGGAGACTACAAAAGGAACTTCAAAGAAGGCAAAGGCAAAATCAGTTGGCGAAATGGGTCTTTTTACGAAGGAGACTTTAAAAAAGACGAATTCGAAGGCAAAGGAAAGTACTGTTGGGAAAACACCAAAACTTACTGCGGAGACTGGAAGGAAGGGAAAAAACAAGGAAAAGGCAAGTTGGATTGGCCAGACGGAAGAGTTTATGTTGGGGAGTTCCAAGAAGATAAAAAGCATGGATACGGAATTTATCGATGGGACAAAACTAAGGAGTACAAAGGTCCCTGGTATGAAGGAAAGCAGCATGGACAAGGGCAATACTCGTTCAGAGACTCTGAAGGGAACTTGATCACTAAGAGATGCGTTTGGGTCATGGGGGAAATGATTAATGAGTAATAGTAAAAAAGATGAAACTAAGTTCAGTGTGCATTGCAGTGGGACTTGCTATGCTGCTACACAGTGTCTACAGCACACTGGAGTACCAGAACTATGCACAGGACGTTCTGAACATAATGCACCCCCCTGTTCCCAAAGACGTAAGCTCTACTTAGATAGTGTTTCAAACTTTAGTAGGGGCATTTATAGTGCTATTTGCGTATGCGCCAACTAAAGACCACCTCGAAAAAATAGAAGCCAAAGAAAAATTCCAGGAGTTCCCTTACAGCCAGTTGTCACAAAGACCTAACTTTAGGCCTTACTTCAACTCTAGAGGGTCTTTGGTTTCTAAAAGGGCCCTTTCAGCTATAGGTTCCCCTCCTAAGTAAGCAATTGTTTCTCTAACTATTTATGCAAAAGAAATTAACCAACCACTCATTTAGAGGCTTCCAAAGAGTCCCTGGGGCTCTGGAACCCAGCGAGTAAGGCGCAAAGTGAATAAAGCCAGTGGAGGGAAATGAGTGGATAATAAAATGGTAAAGGGAGAGAAAGCAGACAACCCTATGCGTAACATCAAAGTCGAGAAGCTAGTGCTCAACATCTGCGTCGGAGAAGCAGGAGACAGAGTGACTCGTGCAGGAAAGGTACTGGCAGACTTGGCAGAACAAAAGCCCGTCTACTCCCAAGCTCGCTATACCATCCGTTCTTTTGGAATCAGAAGAAACGACAAAATCTCAGCCCACGTCACTTTGCGCGGAGAAAAGGCTGAACAGATATTAGAAAAAGGACTTAGAGTCAAAGAATACGAACTCAAGAGAAACAACTTCTCTAGCACCGGAAATTTCGGGTTCGGTATTCAAGAGCACATCGACTTAGGACTTAAGTACGACCCCAGCACAGGAATCTACGGAATGGACTTTTATGTGGTGCTCAGAAGACCAGGCATGAGAGTCAGGAACAGGAAGCACGCTTCCAGAAAAGTAGGAAACGCCCAAAAAGTCACAAAGGAAGAAGCCATGCAGTGGTTTGTCCAGAAGTTTGACGGCATTATTCTTAATAAGTAGTTTCTTCCAAAATGTCAGACTGTAATAAATTATGGGAGCTATTTGCGGGAAGGACCACAGCACTAATCACAGCGTAAGGAGTTCCATGATTGTTTGCAAAAAGGCAACGGAAGATGACTTCTTCCGTAAATCTGGCCGTTCTGAACCAAATCGACACACAAAAAAGCCTAAAAAGCATAAGTTATTTGTAATTAGAGAAGAAAAGCCCCACCTAGAAGAAACCCCTGCACAACGATGCTAAATTGTAGTTGTTTTCTAACTAATATTAATTAAAATGACTTCTGAAAAAAGAAGCTTCGAAAACTACTTGTAATGGTTACTTAGGGAAATTCTAGAGGAGCACTGCAAAACCTGTGAAAAAGAACTGAATTTCCAAGAAGCCGACGAAACCAAGAAGAAGATTGCAGACTTAAAAGACAAGAAACTCAAAGAACACCTTGAGCAGTTAAGGCAAAAACACCAAAAAGAACTTTCAGAGATGGAAGAAGCCCACACCTTGGAGTTCAGAGAAATCAACACTAAGTGGGAAAACGATATCCAAAACCATTTAACGTTCACTAAAGAGCAACTCAGTAACCTCAAAGAAAAGCACAACGCTGAAAAAGCCCAAGTGCTAGACAGATTAGAAAAACAGTTGCCTAAAAAACCCAAGTACTCTGCTGTTTTGCTGAACATGATTAAAATCCAAGCCAACTTAGCACGTGCCAAAGAATACGGAGAAGCAAACATGGTCAAGCAAAGAGTAATCGCTATGCAAAACGAAGAAGACGAAAAGTGGAGACAAGATAGACTGAAGAAAATCAACACTCAACTTTCTATACTCCAAAAACGCCATGACAACGAAGAAAACTCTATGAGGATGAAGTACGAAGAAGTCGAAAACACCTTGAAAAAGTCCAAGTCTGTTGAACTTGAGAAACTCGTTCAGAAGTACCAAAACATGAAGCAAGAACTGCTTAACTACCAGCAACAAGAATTCAACAGAGCCCAAAAACCTCCTTTTAAGGCTTAATAATGAATTTAGGGGCTAAAGTTAAAGTAGTTGTTGCAAGTGTTGCTTTTTTGAACGTTTTAGCTTTGTGGTCGAATCTAAACAGGAGCCAGTCTAGCTTTTTAGAAGAAAAAACTTGGGAAAGCCAAGAACCCTACACTGAGTCTCCCCAATGGAACTCATACATTAGTTATGGGAAGTTTGTGCCTGAGTATCAAAAGATAAAAGCTGACCCTGAGTACTGCAAGCGTGTAGAAGATTACAGAAAGCTCCATCCTCCTAAACTAGACAAGAGAGGACTTCCTGTTAAGCAAGACAGAGTTATGTACAGCAACTTTCCTTACTACTACTTCATCAAAAAGGTTATGGACGAAACTAACACCCTAGTTCTAGTTCCTTACCAAGACTCCTCCAACCTGAAAGTAACTCCTACTTTTTTGGCACCTGAAATCCTTATGTTTTACCACATGAACCCTAAGTACCACAACAGACTCCAAATTGACAGGGACTTTGTTTGCCCTGGACAGCGTTACAACCACATCCCTGGGAACGTGTACCTTGACGCTAAGGACCAAAACGCTTTAGACATGAGGCAATACTCCAAACATTACTTAGGCAGGGAAAAGTGTTTTGACCCTTGGGAAGTGATGCCTTACACTTTAGTGCTGGACGTACCTGAACAGTGCCAAGAGTTTATTTCCTACCTTGAGTCCTCAGTGAACAGCACCGAAATCAGTTGGATACACAAAAAAGCTAGAGAAAGCAACCAAGGATACGGAGTTGCCATTGTCGACCAGACTATGGCTAAGAAATTCATCACAGAGTACAAAAACACTCAAAAGTGCGGAAAACCAGGGTACATTGCACAAAAATACATAAAAAACCCCTTTTTGCTTAACGGACACAAGTTTGACTTTAGAGTTTACTTGTTCATAGCGAGTATGGACCCTTTGCTATTATTTTACCACGACGGGTTCTTGCGGATTTCTATTGAAAAGTACGATGTGAACTCTAGTGAGTCCTGGAGACATATCACAAACACTGGACAGGCCAAAAAGTACTTTGAGTACAAAAAGATTACTGGTTCCCAGAAAAAAGAAGCTTTAAAAGACCAAGGCTGGCTGTTTGACAAGTTCATGGACTACTTTGTAGCACAAGGCTACGGAAGTTACAAGTGGATGGAGGAGTACTTTAAGCCCACTGTTAAAAAGATGATGTTCCATCTTGTAAGGGTAAACTTAGACAGACTACTTAAACACCCTAGAGTGTTTGAAGTATTTGGGCTAGACTTTATGCTTGACTCTAACTTGAACCTAAAGTTTATTGAACTGAACTACGACCCAGGAATTACTTCTAACCAGGCTGACAAAGAAAAGCTAAACAGAAAGTTGCTAACTGACATAGTAGAAATTGAGTATGCTTTAGAATACAACCCTTCTTTGTTGGACGAACTAGTTGAGCAAAGCAACTTCGAGTGGATCTACGATGGAAGGAAAACAGGAATCCACAGGTACAACAACTTAATCGAAGAAGACTGTCTCTAACACTCTATAATATCTATTAATTAGCTAGCTTGAAGTATTTGGCTGTTAGACACCATTTAAGAGTTCAGAATAATTTCAGTTATTTACTTTTGTTGAGCTTTTGCAAGCAAACGTGGTAATTTAAATGGCCTTAAGATCAACGTTAAGAAAGAAAAAGACTAACTCACGCCCAATTAGCCCTAGCTCCAGAGGCAACTCAAGAGTTCGCACTGAAAATATCTACTCAAAGCCTGTAAACCCAGTTGGTTCAAAAGGGCCTCTTCGGATTTCGCATAAGCCATCTCGCACTTACGGAGGAAAGCTGCCTTTAGAAGGGCCCGGGGAAAGGGCCAATAAAATTCTAAAAGATGAGTTGTCAAAAACCAACCCATTTAGAGCACCTCTGATAAGCAGCAAAAACAACACTCCCAGGAACAAAAAGACACCTGTTTTTCCTAGGTCAGCTAAACACCGCAGAGTTAACTCCAACAACGAAAGACCTCTTTCGACCTACAACGGAAGTAAAGCCTCAGAAAAGTCCCACAACAGGCGATTTTCTCTGGAGAAGATCCAACCTTCTTCTTTGATGCTTAAATACGCTCACGTTACAAGGTGCGGAATGATTCCAGGAAACTCAGGAAAAACCAACCAGGACAGTTATTTTGAATTCCTTAATTTCGGCGGAAACCCCGAGCACCATTTGTTTGGGGTCTTTGATGGTCACGGGTTTTATGGCAGAGAAGTTTCGACCTTCGTTAGAGAAAGACTTCCTAAACTGCTAGTTTCTGACCCCTTTTTGAACAAAGACACCAAAAAAGCCATCCATAGGTCTGTGTTTAGAATAGAACAAGAAGTTGTGGAAGAAGTTGACGTGAACTTTAGCGGCACTACTTTAATATTGATATTTATTAAAGGGAAAACAATATACTGTGCCAACGTAGGAGACTCAAGGGCTTTGCTAGCAAGGCAAATCGAAGAACAAGACTCTTCAAACTGGATGGCAATTGCTTTATCAAGGGACCACAAGCCTGACCTTGAAGACGAGTCCGAAAGAATTTTGGGTAAAGGAGGCAGGATAGAAGCTTACCAAGACGAAGAAGGAAACAGTTTAGGTCCTGCTAGAGTGTGGCTGCGTCACCAAGACTTGCCTGGGCTTGCAATGTCTAGGTCTATAGGGGACGCTGTAGCTTCTTCTGTAGGAGTTATTTGCACTCCAGAAATCTTGGAATTCGAAATCACGCCACAGGACAAATTCCTAGTTTTGGGCAGTGACGGCATTTTTGAATTCTTAAACAACGAAGACATTGTGAGAATAGTAGTTCCTCATTGGAAGAAAAGCGACGTGCAAGGTGCTACTGAAAACCTGGGGGAGGAGGCCAAACTGAAATGGCAGCAAGAAGAAGAAGTCATTGACGATATCACTGCTATTTGTATTTTCATCAAGTCCGCTTAAGATAAATATGGTAGAAGAGGTAAAAGGAGACTCTCTGGCTCGTGTTGAAGAGTTGAAGCAGCTAGGCAACCAGAAGTTCAAGGAAAAGCACTTTGGGGAAGCTATAGCTTTTTACACACAGGCCATAGAACTAGACCCTTCTCTACCCGTTCTTTACTCAAACAGATCGCTTGCTAACCTTAAGGTCGAAAATTACGGGTTTGCTGAAAAAGACGCTTCGGAGGCTATAAGGCTGGACCCCAACTTCATTAAAGGGTACTACAGAAGGGGGTCTGCTAACTTTGCAATGTGCCGTTTCAAAGAAGCCATCAAAGACCTCAAAGCAGTTTGCAAAATTGTGCCAAACGACAAAGAAGCTAAAAACAAGTTGAGAAGTGCCCAAAAAGAATTTAGGGCCTTAAAGTTTGCTGAAGCACTTGAAATGGAAACACCTTCAAAGGCAATTGACATCCAAAACTTAGAAGTTCCTGACTCCTACACAGGTCCTAGACTCCCTGAAGTAGTTACACCTGAATGGGTCCAGGAACTCATGGAGTACTTTAAAAACCAAAAACAACTCCACAAAAAGTATGTTTTGGAAATGCTAATCAGAGTCAAAGAAGTGCTTTCCAGCCTAAGGTCTTTGGTTTACATAGACATTCCTCAAGAAGAAGAATTCACAGTTTGTGGAGACGTGCACGGGCAGTTTTACGACTTACTCAACATTTTCGAACTAAACGGAGTCCCTTCGCCTTCCAACCCTTTCTTGTTCAACGGCGACTTTGTGGACAGAGGCTCTTTTTCAGTTGAGGTGATGCTGACTTTGTTTGCTTGGAAACTGTGCTATCCCGAACACTTCCACTTGCTAAGAGGCAACCACGAAACCAAAAACATGAACAAGGTTTATGGGTTCGAAGGAGAAGTGCACCATAAGTACGACACCAACACAATGGAGTTATTTAGTGAAATCTTTTGTTACCTGCCTTTAGCTGCAGTTTTGAACAGCAAAGTCATGGTTACCCACGGAGGTTTGTTCTCGCAAGACGGAGTCAAACTATCCGACATCGAAAACCTGGACAGAGTTAAAGAACCCCCTGACAGTGGAATAATGTGCGAGTTACTTTGGAGCGACCCCATTAAGTCGAATGGCAGACATCCTTCTAAAAGAGGAGTTGGTCTTAGCTTTGGTCCAGACGTAGCACACAGGTTCTTGGACGAAAACAACTTAGAACTACTAGTAAGGTCGCACGAAGTCAAAGAAGAAGGTTACGAAGTGGAAGCAGACGGACGTGTCATCACAATTTTCAGTGCACCTAACTACTGTGATCAGATGGGAAACAAAGGTGCTGTGCTAAAGTTCAAAGGCAACGACATGAAACCCCAGTTCAAGACCTTTACAGCTGTTCCTCATCCCAACGTCCCCGCTATGGCTTACGCTAAGCCCTTTATGTTTATGTAATCCTAATAAATTAGCGGTCATAAATGAAGTTCAACATATCTTTCCCAGAGACAGGCCAGCAAAAGCTCATCGAGATTGACGACGACATGAAAGTAAGGAATTTTTACGACAGAAGAATGGGCCAGGAGATCGAAGGCGAAGTTTTAGGAGAGGAGTTCAAAGGGTACATTTTCCGAATTGCAGGAGGAAATGACAAGCAGGGATTCCCCATGAAACAAGGAGTCCTTGAAAACAGACGTGTGAGACTGCTCCTGGCCGATGGGCACTCTTGCTACCGTCCCCGCAGGAAGGGAGAACGCAAGCGCAAGTCCATCAGGGGCTGCATTGTGAGTTATGACATTGCTGTTCTTCACTTAGTCATTGTGCAAAAAGGCGAGCAAGAATTGCCAGGCCTCACTGACGACCCTCGTCCTCGCAGACTCGGACCTAAAAGAGCCAATCACATCAGGAAATTATTTGCCCTCAGCAAAGAGGATGACGTGAGGAAGTATGTTGTGAGGAGGAAGATCGAAAGAGAAGGCAAACCTGCTAAGTCCAAGGCCCCCAAAATTCAGAGACTCATCACAGAAGAAAGACTCAGAAGAAAAACCAAAGAAAAGAAAGACAAAAAGGAAGCTTGGGAAAGAGCAAAAGCTGCAAAGAAGAACTACTTAAGGTTGGTCAACCAGGTTATGTACCGCAAGAACCACCCCGACAAGGCTTCTATCAACGACGAAGTCAAACAAGCTACCGCTTAGTATATAAATGGTTTGCTCAAATTAGTTTTTAAGGGGCAATTTTAATGAACCTTACCAAAAGAGAAGTAGGCTTGATGGGAGTCCTTAAAGGCGTCCACAAAACTGCTGAGAAGCTTGAACTCCCCCAGTCCTATGTCCGAGAAGCTGTTTTAAGTATTGAAGAAGACCCTTTTTTCCACAAACTCAGAGGGTACATTACCCAGTACATCCAGAAAACTTCTGTTGAGAAAGCAGCTAGAAAGTTCTTTTTGCCTAAAAACATTCTGCAGAAGCTTTTGGAACACGAAAAAGAGTGCTCTAAAGAACAAGTGATCCAAGAAGCCTACAGAAGAATTAAAAGCACCTGCCCTGCTCCCACAACTCCTCAGCCTAAACTCCCCAAAAAGACCCAAAACCCAGAGCTTTTTTCTGTTGACTCTTTTATCAGAGCTATTCCACAAACCACCTCTAAAGAAGTATCCAGTTTAGACTCCAACACTAAACTTTTGATAGTTTCGGAACTGCAAAAGACCAAAGACCCAACTGTTTTAAGTGACGAATTTGGAGTGATTAAAGATACTATGGAGTACTGGGCCAAGTCTTACCACCAAAAAGGAAAACTCCCTGAATCCCAGCTGTTCCAAAAAGCTGCTTCTGAAGTTTTAGTGCAAGCTTATGAAGAACTTGTGAAGGAACTGGGAATTGTTAAGTAATGATTTATAATAATAATGCCGCATTACCCATCTGAAATAGAGTACTCTGAAAAGTACTGCGACAGCGTGAATGAGTATAGACACGTGCATCTTCCTAGACACCTTTTCAAGAAGATACCTAGAGGAAGACTACTTAGTGAGCAGGAGTGGAGAAGCTTAGGAGTTCAACAAAGCAGAGGCTGGGTTCACTATGAAATCCATAGACCTGAACCTCACATTTTACTGTTTAAGCGTCCTTTGGGCACTGACCCTTTGACTGGACTTGTTCCTATTGATTCCCGCCATTATTAGCATATACTTAAGTTATTTAATGCTTCCCCAAAGTAAGTCCTTGAACCTAGGTTTTTCTTTAGGAGTCCGATTCCTCAAAAAGTCACTGTGCTCAAGTTCTCCAGTTCTAGTGTACCCTGTTTTCAAGGTAACTTCTGACACTCCTCTGCTTTGGAAAATCTTTTCAAGAAGATACTGAATTTTTTCATAAGCACCTCCTTTGGCATTGGTGCTTTCGAGTGCACAAATCCCAATGGCTTGGACGAAGTTTTCAAAGTCTATAGAAACGAGTTCACCTTCCTGAAAGTTAGCATTGGGCAAACTAATTGCAGAAGAAATAGTGATTGACTTGCGGTGCATGCTTGACACCGTTGAAAAAATCCAAGTAAGACTTTTCCTGGGCAACACGTCTGGGAAGATTGAGAAGTCACTGCAAAAGTTCATGAAGTTAGCAAAGTTCATTTTGTTGTGCTTGCCAAAGTAGTGCTTTGAATAAGTTCTTAGTGAGTTACTAAGTGACTCCATAGAGTTGTCTAAGTGTTTTTCTTTTAAGATCGACAAAACAGCCCTTAAGTAGGACTCTGTGCCCTTAAGAAGTGCTTCTAGAGGCAAAATATGGTTTTCAACAAGGTTGATATATGCTTCCTCTTCCCCCATTCCAGTGTAGAGTTTACTTGATATAGTTTCTAGTGCATACAAGAACTGCTTGAAACTAAGCTTGCGGCAGTCGTTTTCTTTAGGAATTAAGTGGTGTTTTTCTTTAAAAGGCTGTTCAGTAGTTTTAGGTGCTTTGTAACTTAAAGCTTTTAAAAACACTAAGTGGGCTTCTGCACTGCTGATGCCTTGTTTGGAACTTTTGATGATTTTAGCGTCGCACAAGAGCTTTAAAAAGTTGTAACTGTTCATTTTCCTCAGGTTAGTTTTGTTGCCTAAGATACAGTAAGCATTGAAAACACTTTCAAGTTGTTCTAGGTGGATTTCTAAGTTTGTTCTGCTTTCAGTGACTTCGAACTTATCAAGTGTTTTAAGGTTCTGTTCAAGGTTTTCTTTATGAGCAGTTTGCATGAGTTTTAGTACTCTTTTAGAAGTGAGTAAACTCAGAGTTTGAGTTCTGATTTGCTGAGTGCTGACTCCAGAAAAAGAAGACATTTCAAGTTTCTCTAGGAATACAACCAACTTCTCGGACGGAGAAAGCACTTTTTGAACGTACTTGCCTAAAAGTGAGCATCTCAAAAGACACATTAGGAACTTTTTTAAAGTGAAGTACTGGCCTTCTTCTTTGAAGTTAAAAAAGCACTCTAAGTTTTGAACGCAGTGGATTATGTCACACCAAAGCCTTTTTGCCAGTCCGTTAGAAATCAAATCTGGGGTAATTTTATAGTCACTAATCAAGGCCATAAAAGCTTCTTCGGACTTTTTAGCAATCACAGACTGGGGCTCAGAGCTGTAGAGCTCCCAAGCAAAGTTGCTTTTGTATATGTTCCACAGAGGTTCTTTGGCAGTTAGGATTATTTCAAGGGTGTCATCGTCAATTTGGCAGTCTGTTTCTTCAAAGTCTAGGATCTTTCCAGTCGACACTAAGTTGTAGTAGAGTTCCAAAATGTGTTCGTCAAAGAACTTAAACAAAGCTTCTGTTGCTGGAGTTTCTCGACTGCTTGGAAACTTAACTAAAGCTACTCTTCCTAAGATCTCGCAAAAAGTTTCGAAGTCTATGTTTTTGGTTCTTTTTTCAGAGTAAATAAGCAACTGGATGTCTTTGGGTGTTAGGGAGGGCGAGTGAACTTCTGCGTCTTTAAACAGTTTAAGCAAATTTTGATTGCTGAGCAAGTTACCGTTTGAGGTGACTCCTAAACAAGCATAATAGTGGTAAATTTTTCTCAAGCAGCCCAGCATTTCCTCTGGGCCCATTTCGTACCTGCTTTGGTTCATCTTAAAAATTATTTAGAGTTAGTAAAGGGAACTTTTAGACTTAAGAACTCTGCTTTAGTGGAAGTGCTAGGAAGGTTCAGGTGGTACTGAGTGGTTAAATCGGACTTCGTAAAAGTTTTTTTCAGAGTAGTGGTACCTAAGCAACTGGCCACTGTTTGAGAAAATCACTGCTTCATGTTGGTTATCAACGGGCTGGAAGCTCCCAAAACTAATATTGAGTTTCAGACCTTTTACTGAGTTAGTTTTGCCTGAGTTCAAATTTAGTTCCCAAACGTGTTCATTGTCTATTTGTTCGTCTTCTTGGTTGATAACTCCTCCGAATATAAGTAACTTATGGGTTTCAACTAGTATTGCTCCTGCATTACTTAGTTTAAAAGGCAAGTGGAAGCTGAGTTTGGTCCATTCAGAGTTTTCGAGTTTCCAAACACTATGAGTAACTCTAGTTTTTTCTTGTCCACCTAAAACAAAAATACTTCCAGAAACCACTATTCCTGAAAAGTTAAACTTCTTCTTGGGAATAGAAGGCGCTTGTTTCCAAGTTTTTTCTACAAAATCAAACATCTCAACAGCGTTAGTTTTCTTCCCAGAAATTACATAAACTTTACCTTCTAGGTACACAGAGCAGTGGAAACTGTGCTTTTCAGCCGTGTTTTGGACCTTCACAAAAGCAACTCCGTCAAAAAGAGTAGCAGACTTTTGCGAACCGTGTTGGTTAGGGCCAGTAATCAGGATTCCTTTAGGCGTGCACACGGCTGAAGACCCCTTTTCAAAGGGAGGCAGGTCTGGAACTATGGAAGCAGTGCAACTAGAAGCATTGAAAATTACCATGTTTCTGTTTCGGGTGTCTAAAAAGCAGGTGCTTTCTGAAAAGTTAAACTTTTGTTTGGACTCTAAACTAGAGCTTTTCCAAATTCTTTCAATAGCTAAGTGGCAGGGCTCTGTTTCTAAAGTTGACTCTTGGTGATTGCTTAGTTTTTCAACTATGTACTCTACGTTCAAAACTGAACCTGGCATGTCATCAGACTTATAAGAAGAAAACACCCCTATTAACTTTGCCTCTGAATTCAAAACAGGAGCCCCTGAAGACCCTTCTTTCAAAGCTTCTTCAAAAGCAAAAAACTTGTGGTCAAATAGGCGGATTTCAGAAGTCTTGGCTTGAAGCACTGGAAAGTTCCTGGTGTAATAAATGACAGTTGCTAGTGACTTGTTTTCTGCAAAAAGAGTTGACTGCAGAGGGATTGGAGTGAGGGAGTCCAAAAACTCAGTTTGCTCGGAGTCAGGAGCTAATTCTACTACTGCAAAGCGAATGCTGTCTTGGTCCGGAAAAGGAATGAAAACTTCAGGATTAAAGTTCACCTCTACTGAGTCTAGCTGGAAAAGCGCAGAGTACTGCTTAAGAGCTGAGACTCCAGAAAAGTTTTCTGTAGTAGTAATAGCTATTCTTTGAGTAACCATAAACCCTGTTCCTGCAAGTTCATGGCCTTTTTGTCTGAGTTTAAAAACTGAGTTGGACAAAGCTTGCCACCTAGGATCTGGAAACTCAAAAGGCCTGACTTTTTTTACTTGGAGTTTGAGAAAAGGTTTGAAGTGCATCAGACTTTTTAGTTCAGTGTCACTTGAAACGACCTGGCTAGTATCTTCGCTGTCTCTGAAGTAAAATGCATGGCTCATTAAATCAGGAAAGTTCGTTTGGACGTAAGAGTGAAGAGAAGCCACGTCACACACAGTTTGGTGGACAGTTTTGGTTTGGCCTCTGTACTCCACTCGCAGTTTTGGTTTTGACCCAAAGCAGCCCATTTCTAATATGGGCTGTACAAGCACAAGGCAAGAAGAAAAGACTTCTCTCGAACTCTGCAGAGATCTCCAGTTCGAAGTATACGCTAAAGTAGTTTCAAAAGCAGAGTTCAATGAAGTGCTTAGGTACCTTGAAAAAGGCTTTGAAATAAACTACCCAATGCCTGCTTTTCAAAAAAGAACCCTTTTGCATGCAGCTGCAGAGTCCGGAAACGAACAAGTTTGTGAAGGCCTAATTAGCCAAGGAGCAGATGTAAATGCAAAGGACCAAAACGGGATTACTCCTATCTTCCTTGCTTTCCAAAAGGAACACTGGACTGCTTTCCACCAACTTGTTAAAGCTGGAGCAGACTTAAGTGTTCAGACTAAACTAGGTTTGTTCCTGCATGACTATTTGCCTGGAAAGTCTTCTAGCAAATCCATTGCTGAAAAAAGACTTAACGAAATAAACTACTCTTATCATAAAAAGTAAATTATTGGTTTTTAGAAGAAGACCTGGACTTGAGTTTGGACACCAGTGCACCTAGTGCTTGTCCTGCTTTTCTGGGTTTAAACAAAGCGTTGTAGTTTGAGATTTTAGCATCCATGGACAAGTTCCTAACTTTCTGTTCTGTAGTCTTGGACAAAAAGCTATAACCTAATCTAGCTGTTTGCTTTGAGTAGACTTTTTGCGTAGAAAGAGGAGAAGGTCCCCTTGAAAAATTGGGAGACTGGTTAGCTGTGCGTGGGTTGGCTCTTTCTTTGAGTTCTTTGATTTCTTGTTCGCGCTGGTTGATTATAGAATTCAGGTTTTTGATAGTTTGTTCTTTTTCAGAGTGTTCTAGAGAAGTTTCTTCCTTTTCAGTGGAGTTTTGTGAAGAAAAGTACTTATGTTCTTTTGGTTGGGGTGTAGGTTCCAGCCCTAGAATTAACTCTGTCAGTTGCTCAAAGAATAACTTAGGCGTTGACTCTTCTTCTTGAATGGTGTCTTTGTAAGAAAACCTAGGTTTGCAATCATCGAAAGAGTCAGATATCGAAGTGGGTTTTGCAGATATTCCTCTTTTGGTTCTAGACCTTGTTTCTATTTCTTTTCTAAGGGCTTCTCTGAAAGAGCTTGAGTTCTTTATAAGGGGAAAACTCTTTATGACTGAAAACAGTCCTTTGATTGAAGCATACTGCCACTTCACACACTTAACAATGGAGTTAAGTGTTTCTTCTTGCAGTCTAACAGTTTGGCTTTCTGTCCATTTTCCAACAATTTCGATGATTTCGTCTTCGGTGTTTGCACTTAAGAACTTGTAGTTGAGTAGGATTGTGAGTTTTTCAAAGCTTAGTTCTTTTAAATCGTAGTCTTCTAGTAATTGCTGGGGAGTTTTAGCAATGTGCATGAAAATTGAAGAATACAAGTTTTCTACTTTAGCGAAAAACTTAATACTGAGCTTGTTTGCTTTTTTAAAGGGCTGCAAACTTCTCAGCAGAGCCAGTGACTGCTTGCCTGCAGTAATAAACTCAGTTTTAGGTGCCAGCAGGTCCACCCTTTCGTCGTTAATTTGGCAAACAAAGGAAAAGCCCACTAAAGAATTTTTGGGGAAATTCTTGGTTGAAGAGTCTAAAAGTTTTAGTGATATTTCAAGTCGGCTTTCGTGCTCGAAACTCCACACGCACAACTGCCAGTCAACTTCTCCCATTTCGAAACTTTCAGACTCAACGTAAAAGTTGCCTGAGTCCAGCTTATTAAGTGTCCATTCAAACTGAGGAGTGTTAAGGGTCCTTTTTAAACTTGAAAGTGCTCTTCTTTCTTCATTAATAAGCAACTCTAAGTTAGTTCTTGAGTCCGTGACTTGCTTCATCCAGCCCATCATAATTGAAGTGTCGAAATTGGGAGACTTAGCTTGGAATTCAGCAGTGGCTCGAATGATTTCTTCAAGTGTTTGTGGGTTCAGTTTTTCTAGAGCAGAAGTGTACTTAGCAAAAATACTTTGGGCATTCTTAGCTATGATATGCAAACAGTGGAAGTAAAGTCTTTGCCAGTGTTCTGAGTGGGCAGTTGACTGCAGTTTAGTAGAAGCGTCGTGAACAAAAGCAAGAGCTGTATCTTTGGTAACTTGAGGAACAATGAGTTTGTTGATAAGACTTCCTTGCATTCCGTAG
>PR_CR_10_Liq_1_inCRDRAFT_1000383_pt1 | contig 27673 bp, 24 predicted proteins | sample PRCRCaboRojoPR_3_FD_10241 | JGI IMG/M metagenome (IMG submission 10241)
CGGCATTCACGTCACTTCCCCGCACCGCTTTGATAAATGCACTTATCGCCTGATAGTGGTTATCCCCAACGCGGTCATAGTGCAATTGGAGCTTTTCCTGAACGGATTTGATTGTCTTTTCATTTATTGGATCATCGGCCATTTCAATTATCGAAATCAACCTTCTGGCATCTCCACCACTGAGCGCTGAGAGCAATTCAAGCGCTTTGGGTTCAATTTTTTTCTCAACAGCATTTGCTGCCCTGGTGGCAATCTCTAAAACATCATCATCAGTCAGTGACTGCAGTCTGAGGATCAGCATCCTTGATTGCATTGCAGGGTTTAGGGCAAATGAGGGATTCTCAGTGGTGGCCCCGATCAAGCTGACTGTTCCGTTTTCGGTGACCTTCAACAAAGAATCCTGCTGTGATTTAGAAAAGCGATGAATCTCATCCAAGAACAAAACCGTGTGACGCTGATAGGTCTGCCAAATCTCCAAGGCCTTTTTTGTAACATCACGAATCTCTTTGACCCCAACATCGATTGCACTGAGCTCTATAAATTCAGCATCAATCGCTTTAGCCAGCAATCTCGCTAGGGTTGTCTTGCCAGTGCCTGGTGGACCCTGCAAAACAATTGAATGTAATTGCCTGCTGGCTATCATCTTGGCCATTGGTGCAGTTGGTTCAAAAAGGTGAGATTGGCCAACAAAGTCCTCAAAAGATTTTGGCCTAAGAATCTCGGCAAGCTGTTTTTGCATAGCAGCAACTCTATGAGAACTACAATAGTCGAGGCTAGGAGACAAATGGCAAAGAGAAATCAGCAACAGGAAATCACTCGTCGCTTCGAAGCGAAGCAAGAGATAGCTAGACAGCGCGCTGAGCGGGCACCAAAGGACAATCGTCTGTTTGCAACCATTGCACTAGCTGCGGTACTCGTCACTGCTGTTGGACAGATTTTATATTTCGGACCTGGTGAAACACCTGCGGCATCACTTGAAGATTCAGTAGAAGAATTAACTGAAGAAATCGAGCGAGAGGTTCCGGATCCAAGTTTGAGTGAGAACAGAGACTGGACCGGTTCACTGTTGCTGAATGACCAACCACTGGAAATCACAATGTTCGGTGAGCAAGCACCGCAGGCTGTTGCCAACTTTGTGAGCCTTTCTGATGCTGGTTTCTATGAAGACATGGAGTGCCACCGATTGGTTACTGATGGAATCTTTGTACTGCAGTGCGGAGATCCAAGTGGGGACGGTAGCGGTGGACCCGGATACACCTGGGGTCCCATCGAGAATGCACCCGAGGATGATCTCTACCCAGCGGGTAGCATTGCCATGGCCCGAGCGAGTAATCTCGGAGACAGCATGGGGAGCCAATTTTTCATTGTTTATGAAGACAGCGTGATCCCAAGTGATGTCGCCGGTGGCTACACAATCATGGGGCAAGTTGATAACGGTCTAGAAACAGTTATCGAAATCGCCTCACAAGGAACCGCTGATGGCAGTAATGATGGAACTCCGGCAGAACCAGTAATTCTGAATTCTGTCGAACTTCAATAAACAGGAGCTTCGAAATTGGCTATAGAAACCTCGCACGCAAGTGTTGATGAAAACAACAACGTGTATCTGATTGACGGGGGTGAAAAAACACTTGTTGGTCAGTATCCAAACGTTCCAGCTGAAGAGGCCCTTGCCTACTTTTCAAGAAAATTTGACGACTTAGAAGCTCAGGTTCGACTGCTTGAGCAGAGGATCAAGACAACCAGTGCCACCCCAAGTGCTGTTGAGGAAAACCTAAAAGCCGTTGAGAAGGAGCTCAGTGAGCCAAAATTTGTTGGTGATGCTAATTCCCTAAGAACCAGAGTTGAGGCGCTCAAACCCGCCCTGGAAGCGCTTAGAGAGCAGCACAAGAAGAAAACCGAAGAGGAAATTGCCAAAGCGCTGGCCGAAAAGGAAAAGATAGCGGCTAAAGCCGAACAAATCGCTAACCGTGATCCCGCAAAAACCATTTGGAAAAATGCTGGCAAAGAAATGCAGGAGTTATTCGAAGCCTGGCAAACACTCCAAAAAAACGGGCCGAGAGTTCCAAAGGCCCAAGCTGACCCGATCTGGAAAAGATTCAGCAAGGCCCGCGCAAAGTTTGAAACCGATAAGCGTGCATTTTTTTCAGACCTGGACAAGCGTGTCAAGGAAGCCAAGAAGCTGAAAAACGATCTAGTGAAGCAAGCCGAGGAGTTGGTCAGCAAAGGTTCCCAAGCAGCCGACGAATTCAAAGGCCTGCAGGACAAATGGAAAAGGGCAGCCAGAATCGGTAAGGGTGAAGAAGCTCTATGGGAAAGATTCAAAAAAGCCGGGGATGCCATCTTTGAACAAAAGAAGGCTGAGAATGAAAAGCTCCGAGAGCAGGAGATGGCAAACTACGAGCTGAAGTTGGAGCTTGTAAAGAAAGCCGAAGCGGTCAAGATTGATGATCTCAAGAAAGCTCGAGAAGAGCTCTCAAGGATCAACATGGAATGGTCAAAGATTGGTCGCGTCCCAAAGGACAAAATCCGCGAGCTCGACACACGGATGTCAAAGGTCGAAAATGCAGTGAAGCAAAAAGAGGAAGATGAATGGCGTCGCACAGACCCCGAGAGTCAGCACCGTTCAAATTCACTGATAGAACAGCTCGAGCAGTCCATTGCAGATATTGAAAAACAGATTGCTGATGCTAAGGATGCCAAGAAAAAGGCAGAGCTTGAGAAAAACCTTGAAGCTAGAAAGTCTTGGCTAGAAGCTGCCAAACAGGCTGCTAACTAACCTCCCTGCACCCGATAGACGTCATAAACGGCGTCAATTCGTCTGATTTGATTAAAAATATGATCAAGATGAGAAGGGTCCGCCATCTCAAATGAGAACCTGTTCAGCGCAACGCGGTCTTTTCTGGTGGTGACAGCTGCACTCAGGATGTTCACATGGTTCTCGCTAAGCACTCTGGTGACATCACTCAAGAGCCCTGAACGATCCAAAGCCTCGACCTGTATCTGAACTAGATAGATTCCCTTGGTGGTGTCTGACCAGCTCACATCCACAACTCTTTCTGGTTGCCCCTGGAGGGATTTTACGTTTTTGCAGTCCTCACGGTGGATGCTCACACCCTCTCCCCTGGTGATAAAACCCATGATTGGATCCCCAGGAACGGGTGTGCAGCAACGAGCAATCTTGGTCAGAACATCGGGACTGTCTTTCACCAAGACATGATTATCTGAGCCGCGCTTTGATGGCTTGGTGCTGATTTGGGTAAGTTCACCGGTGTTCAGATCTTCAGCTGCCTGGGTCTTATTAATTAGCTTTTCAACAACACTCGTGGCAGAGACGTGACCCTCACCAATACCAGTCAGAAGACCTTCTAGGGAAACGTATTTCATATCCGCAACTACCTCGAGTAAAGCATCGCTTCCCATCAGTTGCTGCAGTGGCAGTGATTGCTTGCGCATGGCTTTCGCCAATAGATCTCTGCCTGTGTCTTCAGCCTTTTCTTTACGCTCTGCACTGAAGTGCTGCTTTATCTTCGCCCTAGCTCTGGCGGATCTGACAAAGTTCAGCCAGTCCTTGCTGGGGGCGGCTCCCTCGCTCTTGCTGGTGAGAACTTCAATTACATCCCCGCTGTTCAGAGTGGAATCAAGTGGCACAAGTCTTGAGTTGACCTTTGCACCGATGGTCTTGTGGCCAACCTCGGTGTGCACCGCATAAGCAAAATCAACAGGAGTTGCATCTGAGGGAAGTCCAATAACCCGTCCTTTGGGGGTGAATACATAAACCTCTTTGGCGCCGATTTCATATCTCAGGCTGTCAAGGAACTCTCCGGGATCTTCAGTTTCACTCTCCCAGTCACTGATTCTCTTAAGCCAAGCCAAACTGTCATCTTGAGCCTTCTCACCTTTTGCTGCAGCTTTGTATTTCCAGTGGGCGGCAACACCGTACTCAGCTCGCTGATGCATCTCATGGGTCCTGATCTGAATCTCTACGGCTCTTCCGTTTGGTCCAATCAGCGTGGTGTGCAGAGACTGATAAAGGTTAAACTTAGGCATTGCGATGTAATCTTTGAACCTGCCAGGAACTGGTGAATATTTAGCGTGCAGAGCACCAAGTGCCGCGTAACAATCTTTTACAGACGGTACCAAGATGCGAATACCTACGAGGTCATAAATGTCATCAAACTCTCGGCCCCTCAGAACCATCTTTTGATAAATCGAGTAATACTGCTTGGGGCGACCCTCAACCTTGGCCTTGATTCTGTTTTGTCTGAGTTCGTAATCAATGTCGTAGATGACCTGATCTGTGTATTCGCTACGCTTTGGGGTTCGCTGTTTGACTAGGTTGATGATCTCCTCATAAACCTTTGGGTATAAAACACCAAAACTTAGATCTTCCAACTCCCATTTGATGGTGTTAATTCCAAGCCGGTGGGCAAGTGGGGCATAAATCTCAAGTGTCTCTTGAGCTTTTCGCTTCGCCAAATCAATTGGAACAAACCCCCAGGTGCGAGCATTGTGCAATCTGTCTGCCAGCTTGATCACCAGCACCCTGATGTCCTTGCTCATCGCCACAATCATTTTACGAATGGTTTCTGCCTGAGCTTTATCCCCAAGCTTCACCTTGTCCAGTTTTGTGACTCCATCGACTAGCAGTGCAATCTCTTCACCAAAATCACTTTGCAACTGCTCGAGGCTGTAGCTCGTGTCCTCAACCGTATCGTGAAGCAGGGCTGCAGCAATAGTGCTGGGTCCTGTTCCCAGTTCAGCAAGAATTTTGGCGACCGCTACGGGGTGAGTGATGTAAGGCTCGCCAGATTTACGGAACTGTCCCTCATGTGCCTGCTCAGCCCGCTTGAACGCTCTTTGAATAATGAGCGTGTCACCTTTTGGATGGTTGGCTTTCACAATGCGCACGACATCGCTCATCTCATTGTTTGAGTAAGGACTCTCGCGAGTGAAGATTCGAGGCAGTCTGGCACGCAGAGTTGAAAGACTGTCCGTCATTCCGCACCACCTCCTGTGGTGAGAATTCTACGCCCGGTTGGCGATAACTCGCTCAGCAGCCTCGCGATATTTGGTCTCATTTTCGCGAAGATGGGCATAAACGGGAGCTGCGATAAACACAGAAGAGTATGTTCCAACAATGGTTCCAACGAATAGTGCAAGTGCGATATCGGTTAGTGTTCCGGCACCCAACAGCAATGATCCAATAAACAAGATTCCTGCAACTGGCAAAACTGCAACCACCGAAGTGTTTATCGAGCGGACCAATGTCTGGTTCACTGCCAGGTTTACCTGCTCTGCAAAGGTCACACTCTCACTGAATTCGACGTTATCGGTGTTTTCGCGAACCTTGTCAAAAACCACAACAGTGTCATAAAGCGAATAACTAAGAATGGTCAAAAAGCCAATGATCGCTGCTGGAGAGATTTCAAGCCCCAAACCACCATAGATGCCAACCGTGATAATCAAATCATGCGCAAGGGCTGCCAGGGCCGCCACAGACATCTTCAAAGATCGGAAGTAGAGGGCCATTAGCAAACTAACCAGAATCAAAAATACGACTAAGCCCTGAATGGCTTGAGCGGTGACATCCGCTCCCCAGTTAGGCCCGATGAAGCTGCTTGCAACCTCACCACCTTGGACTCCATAGGCGTCAGCTAGAGCCAGTCTGAGCTCCTCTGATTCCAAATCAGCCAGCTGTTCGGTCTGAACTCGAATGGAATCTGTTCCAACTGTGGAGACAACACTCTCACTGCCTGGAAAAAGTTCAGCAACAGTATCGGTGGCCAGTGCCTCGCCCTGCGAACTCACGCCGTCGATACGGAATTCGCTACCACCGGTGAACTCAATTCCGAAACTAAACCCACCTCGCAAAATAGGTGCCAAAATGGCTGCAATCACGACAACTACTGCGACTACATACCAGGTTTTGCGTCGCCTAACGAATCCATAGGAGCGCTTTCCTGAGTAAAGTTCGTTTCCAAAATCCCTAAAGCTAGCCATTATGACTCGCCTCGCTCTCTGATTTCTTGGGCCTTGCGCTCAGCAATGGTTTGCCTCTTTGCCGCTTCTTTTCCAGAGCTTTCAATCTTTCCTCTGGCCTGACCTTCGCTGACTCTGAACTGTCCACGACCCACGTAGCTAGCCGCTACCTTGCCAACCTCAAAGCCTGACCATGGACCACCAGATTTGAAAAACTTNGTTCTCGCAAGAGTTTGCACCATTGGGTGGGTGAACAGAAGCACAATTAGAAGGTCTAGCAGAGTAACCAGACCAAGAGTGAAGGCGAATCCACGAACGCTGGATGCTGTCAACCAGTACAGCACCACAGCAGCTGTCAAAGTCACGGCATCGCTGATCAGAATTGTTCTAAATGCTCGCTGCCAACCAGCTTCCACTGCATTTTCTAAAGTTCTACCGTCACGAATCTCGTCTCGGATTCTTTCAAAATAAACAATGAAGCTATCAGAGGTAATACCAATGGCCACAATCAATCCAGCCACACCTGCTAGCGATAATCTGTATCCCTGCCTCCATGCGAGGTAGAGAATGACCAGGTAGACCAAAATACCTGCAACCACCAGGGATCCAAGAGTCACGATTGCCAGCCCTCGATACTGGAACGTCATGTAGACGACCACCAGAATCAGTCCAATCAATCCAGCAATCAGACCCGAGTTCAAGGACTCGGTTCCAAGAGTTGCAGAAATGTTTTCCTGACTCTGGACTTCAAAACCAATTGGCAGCGCACCATACTTCAGCTGGTCGGCCAAAATTTGTGAGCTGTCTTGGGTGAAGTTTCCGGTGATCTGGGCTTGCCCATTGGGAATCACGTCATTAACCCGAGGTGCCGTGATGATAAAACCGTCTAAGGTGATCGCAAACTGGTTTCTTGGCTCAGTCAGCCCAAACAGCCTCGAGGTCACTTGGGAGAAATTTTCTGTTCCTACATCATCAAACTCGATGTTTACAGCCCACTCGTTTGTGGATGCACCGGTTGAGGTGGTAACTGTACCGCTGGTGGCGTCGGCAATGCTTGCACCCTCAACTTCGACTGGTCCAAGAATGTATTTCTGAGTCAATGACGTGTCGCAGGTGACAAGCGGAAGGTTTGGGTCATCCACCTGTCCCGGTTCTCTAAACTCTTGAGAGCAATCAAGGTTGTCAAATTCATTCTGAATTGCAGGTGTAATCCAACTTGGATCACTGGCATTTTCAGGTTCAACTGCAGGAGTTTCCTCTAGCTGTTGTCCCTCTTCGTCAACACCACCAACTTCTTCGCTTGTTGTGCTGGCAGAGGTTGTCAAAACTGGTCTGAATTCAAGTTTTGCGCTGGCGCGGATTAGTTGCAGGGTGTTTGCGTCAGGAGTCCCTGGGATGCTGACAACGATGTTTTGGCTTCCCTGAGTCGCCACTCTTGCCTCGGCCACACCGCTAGCATCGACCCTCTGCCTGATGATTTCAACCGCCTGCTGCAATTGTTCTTCGGTAGCTCGATCACCATCTGCAACAGATGGTGCCAGAATTATTTCCGTGCCACCCTCCAGGTCCAAAGCTAGCTTTGGACTCCACTCGGCATTTGGTTGATCGCTGATATTGGCCCACCCAACGATTCCAGTTAGACCCAGGATGATAACCAACAGCCAAAGTAATCTTCGGCCCGCTGATCTGCGAACATTGTTTTCCGCCAAGATTATGCCTCTTCGTTGTTTGTATCCGTAGTGTCAGCTGTCTCCACGGATCTAACAGCCTGTTTGATTACAGTTAGATGAACCTTGGGGGCGGTCTCAATGGTCAATCTATCTTCTTCCAAATCAGTAATGGTTCCGAAAATGCCGGAGTGCAACAAAATCTTGTCTCCCACCTTCAGAGAATTCATTAATTCTTCGGCCTGCTTACGGCGCTTACGGCTGTTGGCGAACATAAATAGAATCAGAGCACCAAGGGCAAGCACCAAGATAATGTCTGGTGTAATCAAAACAACCTCACAACTCGGTAACCCTGAAATTATAGGGGTTAGTCGAACAAACTGCTTGGTTCGGACTCAATTCCGATGGCAAAAAGACCACTATTTGTGATTAATCTGCCCTTCGGTGTCCTTTCAATAAGACCCAATCTCACAAGGTATGGCTCGACAACAAGCTCAACAGTCTCTGGCTCCTCCCCGAGTCTGGTGGCTAAAGTGCCAAGTCCAAGGGCTCTGTTTCGGTTTTCTGAAAGCGCCATGAGATACTGCCTGTCAAGACGATCTAATCCAGTTGCGTCAATTTCATAAACTTCCAGCGCTTCTGATGTTGTCTTCTCATCAATCATGTCTACTTTGGACACCTGTGCGTAATCCCTAATTCTGCGAAGCAGTCTGTTGGCAACCCTGGGAGTTCCCCGACTGGAGTTTGCAATGATTTCTAAACTTCGATCGTTGAGCTTGACTCCAAGCACCTCTGAAGCTCTTGATAGAACCTTGATCAAATCATCCTGCTCGTAAAATTCCATATTTGCGGTGAAGCCAAACCTGTCGCGAAGTGGGTTTGGGAGCATTCCAGCCCTGGTAGTTGCCCCGACTAACGTGAATCTTTCAAGGTCCAGCGGAACGCTTGTTGCGCCGGGGCCTTTGCCAACCATGACATCTACCCGGAAATCCTCCATCGCCAGATAAAGCATTTCCTCAGCCGCTCGGCTCACTCTGTGGATCTCATCTATAAATAAGATCTCACCGTGTTCAAGTGAGGACAAAATTGCGGCCAGGTCACCCGCGTGCTGGATGGTCGGACCGCTTGTAACTCTGATGGATCGGTTGGTTTCGGCTGCAACGATCATCGCAAGCGTTGTCTTACCAAGTCCCGGAGGACCACTAAACAGCAAATGATCGGGCACCCTTTGTTGTTGCTGCGCAGCTTGCAGTAAAACTTCAAGTTGTTTCTTCACTTTGTTTTGACCAACAAACTGTTGCAGGTTTGAAGGCCTAAGCTCTCTCTCTAAGGCAGAGTCGTCTGGATGGGCGAAGGGTTCTGTTTCAAAACTCATGATTTAGTTTTACTCCCCCCGAGGTATTTCAAAGCATCTTTCAACAGTTGCTGTTGAGAAGCACCGGGAATTGCAACATTGTTTAGTGCCTCGATTGCTTCTTTCTCTTTCCAACCGAGGTTCACCAAAGCGTCCAGCAGAGTTGAATCTGTTTTCTCTTTGGATTCAAACCTTCCACTCAGGGACAAAATCATCAATTTAGCGGTCTTGGAACCAACGCCGCTCACCGATTGCAAGGCTCTTTCATCACCCGCTGAGATTGCAGAGGTGGTGGCGTCGTAACCAAGTTCTTCCAAGATGGTCATTGCAAGTTTTGGTCCAATGCCATTCACGTCACACAGCGAATCAAAGAGATCTCTGTCTGAGCTGGTCTCGAACCCATACAGCGATATCTCGTCCTCTCTCACCACGGTTCTAATAAACACAGAGAGCTTGTCACCGGTTTTTGCCATCATCCGAATGTTGGCAAACACCTGATAACCAACGTCGTGAACATCCAGAATCAACTCTCTGCCATTTTGGGCCAAGACAGTTCCGTTTAGGTGCGCAATCATTGACTCAGGTTACTTTGAGCTTTTGTTTATTGCGTCACTCCACGCCCGTTGGGCCTTAGTTGGTTTAGCAGATTCCACGGATGGGTTAGCTATTGCTGTCAGAGCGATAGCTGCGGCATCAGCGCTATCAGGACTGTCAAACTCATCAGCATTTCCAATCAGGGTTCTAGTCATTTTAGCAACCCCTTCCTTGCTGGCTCTGCCGTCTCCCGTCACCCCGGCCTTGACCTGAGTTGGTGTGAAGAATCGAATCGGTAAGTCAAACTCTGCTGCCAGGTATAAAACAACACCACTGATTTGAGCAACACCCATCACGCTTTTTAGGTTGGCTTGGGCAAACACTCTTTCCAGGGCAATCTCCGTTGGTTCCAGTTGTTGAATGATTTCCCTAACGCGATTCCCAATCACCCACAGTCTTTTGTCTAAATCGTCACTGGCTGCAGTTTTTATGGTCTCGGAGAATTCCAATGTGCCCCTGTTCAGCGCTTTGCCACTCACCACTGAAATCCCACAGCGGGTTAATCCCGGATCAATGCCCAGAACTTTTCTCAATTTGCCTCAAGCTGAGCTAAGACTTCTTCGGATATCTCCATGTTTGTGAAAACTGTTTGAACATCATCCAGGTCCTCTAATGCATCAATCAGCTTGATTGATTTTTGTGCGGTTTCTTTATCGCAAGGCACCTTCAGGCTAGAAATAAATTCAACATCAGCACTGTCATAATCCAAGCCAGCGTTCTGCAGTGCAGTTCTCACCGAGACCATGTCCTGTGGCTCGGTGGTTACAACAAGCGAATCAGCATTTTGTTCTATGTCTTCGATGCCTGCATCCAGGGCTGCTTCCATGGCTTGTTCTTCGCTAACGCCAGAGAGGATAATCACTCCCTTTCTTGCGAACTGATAGCTGACGCTGCCGGGGTCTGCCATGTTTCCACCGCTTCGACTCATAGCAAGTCGCACCTCAGCTGCAGCTCGATTCTTGTTGTCTGTTAGACATTCGATTAAGACAGCAACTCCACCGGGAGCATAACCCTCATACATGATGGTGTTGTATTCCACTCCATCTCCATCAATGCCCGCCCCACGCTTGATGGCTCGATCAATGTTCTCGGCTGGCAGGGAGTTCTTTTTTGCCTTATTGACGGCATCGTAGAGAGTCGGGTTGCCTTCCATGTCAGCGCCACCCAATCGGCTGGCCACCTCGATGTTCTTGATGAGCTTGGCAAACAGCTTTGCTCTTTTAGCGTCGTTGGCAGCTTTTTTGTGTTTAGTGGTTGCCCACTTTGAATGTCCTGACATGACTGCTTATTTTAGTTGGAAGCTGCCATTTCAAGTAATTTTCTGTGAAGCATTGTGGAATTAGTCAATTCTGGGTGATAGCTAGCCGCCATGATATTACCGTTTCTAATTGCTACGACTTCATCGCTAACCTTTCCAACAACCTCAGAATCTCCAGAATCTAAAATCTTTGGCGCTCTGATGAATGCTGCGTTTTCGCTTCCCTGCTGGTAGTCAACAATTGCCTCAGCACTGGCTAGCTGAGCCCCATAGGCATTTCTTTTCACCTTGATTGGAAGTTTTTGAAAATAACCAGGCTCTCCATCAACCTCTGTTGCTAACAAAATCAAACCAGCACAGGTTGCTAAAACGGGATTTCCGGCATCTATGAAATCTCCTACCGGTTTCTTGAGCTCAAATACAGTTAGAAGCTTGCTGATTGTGGTGGATTCACCACCAGGAATTATAAGGGCGTCTATGTCGCCCAGATCACTTTGCTTTTTGACGGCAATGGCTTTCCCACCAAGAGACTCAATCAGTGCCAGGTGTTCCCTAGCCCCGCCTTGCAGTGCTAGGACGCCAACAGTTACCAACCGCGTTCGGCGAGCCTGTGTGGAGCTGGTAAGTCATTGACATTAATGCCAACCATGGCATCCCCCAGGTTACGGCTAACCTCAGCAACAACCGCTGGGTCCTCAAAGTGAGTGGTTGCTCTAACAATTGCCCTGGCGCGCTGTTCTGGATTGCCACTTTTAAAAATTCCAGATCCAACAAAGACGCCATCTGCCCCAAGCTGCATCATCATTGCAGCATCGGCAGGAGTAGCAACACCACCAGCTGTGAAAAGCACCACTGGAAGCTTGCCGGTCTCAGCAACTTCTTTTACCAAAGCATATGGCGCCTGAAGCTCTTTGGCTGCAACGTATAGTTCCTCTGAGGATTTTGAAGAAAGGTGACGAATTTCACCCAGAATGGTTCGTATGTGCTTGGTTGCTTCACTGACGTCACCTGTGCCAGCCTCACCCTTGCTTCGAATCATGGCGGCACCCTCGGTGATTCTTCTTAGTGCCTCACCCAAATTTGTCGCACCACAAACAAATGGAACATCAAAACCAAGTTTGTCGATGTGGTTTACATAGTCTGCAGGGCTCAACACTTCAGACTCGTCGATGTAGTCAACCTCTAATGACTGAAGCACCTGAGCTTCAACGAAATGACCAATTCGAGCTTTTGCCATCACTGGGATCGAAACAGCCGCTTTGATTTCATCAATGAGCTGTGGGTCACTCATTCGAGCAACCCCGCCTTCGGCGCGGATGTCTGCTGGAACTCTCTCTAGAGCCATCACCGCAACTGCGCCTGCATCCTCGGCAATTCTTGCCTGATCGGCTGTGACCACATCCATGATCACGCCACCTTTGAGCATCTCTGCCAAACCGCGCTTAACAAGCGGTGTACCTGTTTCAAAATCTGTCATGTGCCTATCCTAGAGAACTTAGGGTTTTTCAAACGTTGTGTTACGCCGAATGAATCAACTGTCGGGATCTTTGAATTCATCCCATCTTTGCTGCAATTCTTCCCGAACATCACCAATCAATCTTGGAAGTGCCTTGGTTTGACCAATGATTGGGAAGAAATTCGCGTCATTTCGCCAGCGAGGAACGATGTGCTGATGTAGGTGACCTGCAATTCCTGCACCCGCTATCTCTCCCTGGTTCAATCCAATATTAAATCCATGTGTGCCACTGATACCTCGCAAGACCCTCATCGCCTCTTGGGTCAACTGGGTTATTTCATCACTTTCTTCTTTAGTTGCAATATCTAGTGTTGAGTAGTGTCGATAGGGGCACACCAGAAGGTGTCCGGAGTTGTAGGGAAACAGATTCATCAGCACGAAGCCGGTCTTGCCCCTTCTGACAATCAGGCCATCCTCGTCAGTTTTACCAGGCGCTAAGCAGAAAGGGCAATCCTCATCTGCTGGTTGCTGACCGTTTTGAATATAAACCAATCTATGAGGAGTCCACAGCCTGTCAAAACCATCCAACTGCTCACCCAGGCCAGCGCTTGATTCAGCTTCCATCTAAACCTGCTCCCTGCTTGCTACTGCATCCATAATTTCTTCCACAGCCTGTTCCAACTTGATTCCATTGCGCTGTGTTCCATCGCGGTATCTAAAGCTCACTGCGGACTCTGCCTCATCGCTATCGCCCGCTATCACAATGAATGGAATTTTGGACATGGTGTGGTTTCGAATCTTTTTCTGCATGCGCTCATCGCTCAGGTCAACCTCAACCCTTATGCCCTGCTCTTTGAGGGTGTCTGCAAAATCAAGAAGGTATTCGTGTTGGTTTTCGGTGATTGGCACACAAGCAACCTGGACCGGGGCCAACCATGGCGGGAAATGACCGGCGTAGTGCTCGGTCAAGACACCGAAGAATCTTTCAATAGAGCCAAAGAGTGCTCGGTGCAACACAATCGGGCGATGTTTCTCGCCATCGCTCCCCACATACTCAAGGTCAAACCTTTCTGGAAGATTGAAATCAAGCTGGATAGTGCTCATCTGCCAGGTTCTGCCTATAGCGTCTTTGGCTTGAACCGAAATCTTTGGACCATAAAACGCAGCCCCGCCCGGATCGGCAACAAGCTCTAAGCCTGTTGCCGAGGCAACCTTGCTTAGGGTTTCTGTGGCAAGTTCCCAGGCCTTTGCATCGCCGACGAACTTATCGCCATCATCTCTGCTGCTTAGCTCTAGATAGAAATCATTAAGACCATAGTCGCGCAGAAGATCCAGCACGAACTGCAAAACCTTTTCTATCTCTTCAGCCAGTTGTTCCTGAGTCACGAAAAGGTGAGCATCATCCTGAGTCATTCCCCTGACTCGAGTGAGTCCGTGGACGACACCGCTTTTTTCGTATCTATATACGCTTCCAAATTCGAACATTCTTAGGGGCAATTCGCGATAGCTACGTGAGCGGGATTTGTAAATCAGAATGTGAAACGGGCAGTTCATTGGTTTCAGGTAATAGTTCTGTCCCTGTTTTTTCAGCTCCCCCTCTTGGTCATATTCCGAATCAATATGCATGGGTGGGAACATGCCCTCTGAGTACCACTGCAGGTGGCCACTTATTTCAAAAAGATTCTGCTTGCTGATGTGTGGGGTATAAACAAATTCATAACCTTCTTCCAGGTGCTTTTTGCGGGAGTAATCCTCCATCACCTGGCGAATGATTCCACCCTTTGGGTGAAAAACAGGTAAACCTGAACCAATCTCAGATGGGAAGCTGAAAAGGTCTAGCTCTTGACCAAGTTTTCTGTGATCGCGCCTTGCGGCCTCTTCAAGTCTTTCCTTGTATTCAGCCAAGCTTTCAGCATCTGGCCAGGCAGTTCCATAAACGCGCTGGAGTGACTGCCTGGATTGATCTCCCAACCAATAGGCAGCGCTCACCCGAGTTAGAGCAAAGCCCTTATCAGCAATTCTGGTGTTTGGAACATGTGGGCCTCTGCAGAGGTCTTTCCATTTGGTTTCACCATTGCGGTCAATGTTGTCATATATGGTCAACTCTCCCGCATCAACCTCGACGTTTCCCTCATCTAGGGATTCTGATCTTCTGTCGAGCAATTCAAGCTTGAGAGGTTCAGCAGACATCTCTTCACGTGCCTCAGCTTCACTAACCACTCTTCTAGTGAAACGTTGAGANGACTTCACAATTTCCTTCATNCGCTTTTGAATTTTGGCAAGGTCCTGCTCAGTCAAAGGCTCATCAATCATGAAGTCGTAATAAAATCCATCTTCAATGGGTGGACCAATTCCCAACTTGGCCTCATACAGGTCCTGAACGGCCTGGGCGGCTATGTGGGCAACGCTGTGGCGAAGAATTCTTAGTCCGGCATCGGAGTCAATGGTGATTGCTGATGTCTGATCGTTTTCTTGAAACTTATAAGCAAGATCTACTTCTTCGCCGTTTACAAACATCGCAATGATGTTTTTATCTGGGAACAGCTCAAAACCATCTCCGCCAGGTTCTAGCGTTACATTTTCACCATCAACTGTTATCTGCACGCCCAGAAGTCTATCTGTTGGTTAGGGGTGGCTAAGTTGAATGAGATGCGATTTGAGGCATTATTAGCTCTCATGAACAAAAAGCTGGACAGCAAACTGAATTGGCTGCGTGCCGCGGTGCTGGGTGCGAACGATGGAATCGTTAGCGTTGCTGGAGTCCTGATGGGTGTGGTTGGGGCTGGGGTTGGCGACACTGAGGTGCTAATTGCTGGAATTGCCGCAACAGTTGCTGGTGCGTTTTCTATGGGTGGTGGCGAATATGTATCAGTCAGCGCACAGAAGGACACTGAGGTAAGTCACGGCAGAACCAAGCACGAAATCACCGCCAATCCCTTCCAGGCTGCCTGGAGTTCTTTTCTAGCTTTTGTTTCCGGTGCTCTGCTACCAATGATTACGGTCGTCATCTTCCCAACAGACCTCAGAGTTGCAGCCATCTTGATTGGTGTCTTTGTGGCACTAACTGTCACCGGAGTGCTGGCAGCACTCGTTGGCAAATCAAGCCCCATCAAAGGCTCAATCAGAATTGTGGTGGTTAGTGTGATCACGATGGTTGTTAGCTACCTCGTCGGTGCAGCCTTCGGCGTAGCTGTGCTTTAAACAGTAGACTTATCAAGTGATGGATCAAACACCCAGGTATGACTATGTGCTGATTGGCGCTGGGATAATGAGTGCCACCTACGGCATTTATCTGAAACTTCTGAAGCCTGAGCTAAACATTGCCATCATCGAGCGCTTGGACTCGCCAGCCATGGAATCAAGTGATGTTTGGAATAACGCCGGCACCGGGCACGCAGCACTGTGTGAACTGAACTACATGCCAGACAGCACCGATGGTTCACTCCCCTCCCCCAAAAAAGCAATTGACATCAACGAGCAATTCGTGTTTTCAAGGCAGTTGTGGTCCTATTTCGTGCAACAGGGAATCCTTGATGATCCTAAGACATTCATCAACTCCGTTCCACATATGACATTCGTTCGAGGTGCAAAAGACGTTGACTATCTGCGCAGACGCCATCGTGTTCTCAAGGACGAGCCGTTGTTTGAAGGCATGGAATACAGCGAGGATTTCTCCCAAATCAGTCAGTGGACACCACTATTGATTGAAGGTCGTGACGACGAGGTCATTGCCGCCACAAAAATAGACAGCGGAACAGATGTAGACTACGGCGAGATGACCCGCCAAATGATTCACTGGCTGGAAGAAAATGGCGTTGAGCTGATCACCAACACCGATGTCTCCAGACTCAGGAAACTGCAAGACGGTGGCTGGGAGATCAAAACCAAAAACCCCAGAAATATATATTTCGCTGCAAACAAGGTATTTGTGGGTGCCGGCGGTTATGCATTGAAGATGTTGCAATCGGCGGGGATTGAGGAAGCCAAAGGCTATGGAACTTTCCCCGTAAGCGGTCACTTCCTAAGAACGGATAACCCAGAAATCGTGAAGCAGCACTGGGCAAAGGTTTACTCCCAGGCTGCAGTTGGAGCACCGCCAATGAGTGTTCCACACCTTGACACCCGACTCGTAAACGGACAGCCATCTTTGCTGTTTGGTCCTTTTGCCGGGTTTAATTTGAAATTTTTGAAATCTGGATCCTTCCTTGATCTTCCGATGAGCATCCGCCCAGCGAACCTCATCCCCTATATTTCGGTCGCGGTTAACAATCTTGGGCTTCTGAAATACCTGATCACTGAGATTTTGAAATCTAAGAAGAAGAAATTTGAGGGTCTTCGTGAATTTGTTCCAGCGGCCAGAGAAGAGGACTGGGAGCTATACGAGGCTGGACAGCGCGCCCAGGTGATTGCACCCAAGGGAAAGCTTGGAACGCTTCAGTTTGGAACACAAGTTATAAGCGCATCAGATAAAACCATTGCAGGACTCTTGGGGGCTTCACCCGGAGCAAGCGTTTCGGCGAAAGTGATGATGGATGTCCTCAGCCAACTTGAACCAGAAATGGTAAAAGCCAACACGGAAGAAATAAGAAAAATGGTTCCAAGCTTCCAAAAGCCAGTTAATTCTGACTCAACATTGGCAAAAAAGATTTTGCAAGATACCGCGAAAGCCTTAGACCTCACCAAGTAGTTGGTGGGCGATACTGGGTTCGAACCAGTGACCTCTTCCGTGTCAGGGAAGCGCGCTACCACTGCGCCAATCGCCCTTCTTAGTTTCTCTTGCGAGGTGAAGACGGGATTCGAACCCGTGTAGACGGCTTTGCAGGCCGCTGCCTCGCCTCTCGGCCACTCCACCGTTAGATCAAAAAGCGAAAACTCTNCAATCAGAGCGGATGACGAGATTCGAACTCGCGACCCTCACCTTGGCAAGGTGATGCGCTACCGCTGCGCCACATCCGCATGCTCTCACTTGAGTGTTCGCTAATTATGCCATAAATCTAAAGTGCTTGAAACTAATCGCCAAGAAACAGCAAAAAGGGCGGAGGAATTCTCCGCCCTTTTCACTGTTATGGCATTACTTCTGGGTTGCGCTTGCGTCCTCACCGAAGCTGTAGGCAGCCTCTCCGTGGACAACAACGTCAACTCCAGCGATCTCATCCTCTGAGGTAACTCGGAAGCCGAATGTCTTCTCGATTGCGAAGGCCAAGACCAAAGCAACCACGAAGGCGTAGGCAAGCACACCGAAGGCTGCAATTGCCTGCACGGCGAGCTGTCCGAAGTCACCACCGGTGAACAGACCAGTGTCGATTGCGAAGAATCCCAGGTACAGAGTTCCCACCATTCCGGCAACTAGGTGGATACCCACTACATCTAGGGAGTCATCGTAACCAAGCTTGAACTTCAGTTCGATTGCGTATGCGCTGATTGCACCCGCAATAACACCAAGTAGCAAGGCGAACCCTGGGGTTACGTTGGCACATGCGGGAGTAATAGCTACCAGACCTGAAACTGCACCGCTGGCTGCTCCAACGCTTGTTGCCTTACCCTCTTTGAACTTCTCAACAACCATCCATCCGAGGATTGCGGCTGCGGTCGCACCAAGAGTGTTGATGGTAATCAGTCCAGCGTTTGCGAGGCTGTTGAAGGCCTCTGCTCCTACGTTGAAACCAAACCATCCGAACCACAGCAACGCTGCACCAAGCAGTACCAGTGGAACTGAGTGTGGCTGCATAATTCCCTTAGAGAATCCGAAGCGCTTGCCGAGAACGATAGACAGAGCTAGAGCGGCAGCACCAGCGTTGATGTGTACGGCAGTACCACCCGCATAGTCAATGACCTCTGGAAGACCAAGAGCTGTTCCCAGCTCCATAATCCATCCGCCACCCCATACCCAAGCGGCTACGGGGAAATAAACCAAGGTGGCCCAGATGCCCGCGAACACCATCCAAGCACCGAATTTGGCGCGGTCTGCAATCGCACCAGAGATCAGTGCAACGGTGATAATTGCGAAGGTGGCTCCGAAAGCGGCACCGACCAGGTCTTCATTACCCAGTCCTGAAAGGCCGAATGATGCGAAGGGGTTTCCGCTGAAGTCGTAAGGATTCTCTACGGCACTCATGCTGTATCCGTAAAGCACCCACAGGACTCCAATTAATGCCAGAGACCCAAAGCTCATCATCATCATGCTGACAACGCTCTTAGCCTTTACCAATCCTCCATAGAAGAAAGCAAGACCGGGGGTCATCAGAAGTACAAGTGCGGTCGCGACGACCGCAAAGGTTAGTTCACCAGTATCCATAAGAATTTCCTTTCCAAGAATATTTCTCGTGGTTACATAGTCGACGGGTGGTGTTACAACCATTCGCTGGAATTGTTTCAAGCTTGTAAAAAGTTTTTAGTACTTTACAACCGGCCGAGAAGCAAAGACTTAGCGAGAATCAGGCTGAAACTGGAAACGCCCGAGAAGACAGAGCGGATGCCCTTGATACGCACCTTAGGTATTTCTTTCTATACCCACCAGAGGTCATTTCATCGGTGAAGACATCTGTAAGAGGTACCTCGCCGGTAGCCCTGATAGGAATCTGTTGCTCGTANGCCCGATCTATAAAACTAACCAACCGCAAGGCATCCACCTGACTNACNAGNTTTTTCACATCTGTGAGCACGATTGCTTGAAGCCCAGTAAGAAGATAGCGGAACTTGGTCGGGTGAAGAGTCGAGAGATGCTTAAGCAGGCTCTGGAAATCATCCACCGACACGTTCTCATTGACTAGTTTTTTGACTTCTGCCTCGGTCAGAAGCTCACTGTGGGAATCAATGTCACGGTGCCTGTAATCCTCACCATCTACGCTGACGATCTTGAATCTTTCGCCCAGCCCTTGAATTTCTCTTTTGAAATCCTCGGCGGCAAATCTACCCTCTCCCAATGCATTCGGCGGGGTGTTACTAGTCGCAGCGAACCGAACTCCTGCCTGCGTAAGTTCTTTCAGCAGCCTGGACATGATCATCGTGTCTCCAGGGTCGTCTAATTCGAATTCATCGATGCAGATAAGTTCGTAGTCGGAAAGCCGCTTCGCCATCTCGGCAAAGCCCAGGTAACCCGTGATTGCAGTCATGTCCAAAAAGGCACCAAAGAGTTTTTTGCCCTTGTGCTGATGCCAAATACTTGCAAGCAAATGGGTCTTTCCGACACCAAAACCGCCGTCTAGGTAAATACCCGGCGCAGACTCCTTTTTACCAAAAAGCTTTCTCTTGCCCGAGAGAAAGTCCTTACAGGCATGAACTGCTTGAGTCTGTGATGGAAAGTTTGGGTCTGGGATGTAGGTAGAAAATCTAGCCTCGGCGAANTCCGGCGGAGGCGTCAAGTCAGCCAAAAGCGTATCCGCGGAAACAGTCGGAGATAATTNGACCAGGGAACGCCCTGGGTGGGAGAATTGTTGCATTGATTACCTTTTAACTTTCAAAAGTCTAGCGACTTAGGATGGATTAGAAATGAACCTTGACATAAACAGCAAAATTCAGGGGTACGCCCACCCAGAGGCCTTGGTTTCAACAGATTGGGTCGAACAAAACTCTGATAATCCCAACCTAAGATTGGTTGAAAGTAACGAAGATATTCTCCTTTACGACACTGGTCACATACCTGGAGCAATAAAGCTCGACTGGCACACAGAGCTAAATCACCCTCTTCGCAGGGACTATCTTGAGCCCGAGCAGTTTGCTGAACTTATGAGCAGTAAAGGGATCGGTCGAGAACACACGGTGGTGATATACGGTGATCGCTCAAACTGGTGGGCAACTTACGCTTTTTGGGTTTTCAAACTCTTTGGCCACGAAGATGTTCGAATTATGGACGGTGGAAGAAATCTCTGGATAGCGGAGGGAAGAGCCACAACTAAGGATGTCCCAGCATTGGACAGAACGATTTACCCGGTAGTGCAGAGAAATGATGATTCAATCAGAGCGTTCCGCGACGAGGTTTTGAAAAAACTTGGTGCGCCACTTATCGATGTTAGAAGTAATCCGGAGTACACGGGAGAACGTCTCCACATGGCGGATTTCCCAAACGAGGGTGCCACAGTTGGCGGTCACATTCCAACCGCCGTAAACATCCCCTGGTCTACCGCGGCCAATGAAGATGAAACATTTCGTCCAATTGAAGAGCTCAGGAAGCTCTACTTCGATGACACTAACTTCAGTCAGGAATCAGACTTTATCGCCTATTGCCGAATTGGCGAGAGAAGTAGTCACACCTGGTTTGTTTTGAAGTATTTACTTGGTGTGAAAAATGTCAAAAACTACGACGGCAGCTGGACCGAGTGGGGAAATTTGGTCGGTGTGCCTGTCGTCAAGGGAGACCAGCCAGGTGAGGCAGCTTGAGTAGTCAAGAGGTAATTGACAATTTCACTTTGATTCCTGAGTCCGAGCGGCTCAATATGTTGCTTGAGTACTCAGAAAACCTTCCTGCGCTTCCCAGTGATCACGAGGGATTCGACTTCGAGAGAGTCGAGGAGTGCCAGTCACCGGTTTATTTAGCGGTGGAGATTGACGACAACACTGTGAATCTATTTTTTGACGCACCCCGCGAAGCCCCGACAACCAGAGGATTTGCGGCAGTGCTTCACTCCGCACTCAACGGTTCGTCCGTTCAAGACGTGATTGGTTTTGATGACAGTTTTCCTGACAAATTGGGAATAGCTCATTTGATATCACCCCTCAGGATGCGAGGAATTAGGGGCATGATCGCAAGAATTAAGCGCCTCACTCGGGAGCTAAGTGAGTGAAATACTCTCAGGCCTTAGCGCGCAATTGAAGCCCAGGGTCTTATCCCTGGTCTACGAAGAGAGATTCGGTTTCGAAAAAGAGGGTAAATCGGCAGATCTTGGAGGTGAAGCCGATCGCAAACTACTGGTCTTTCTAAGAAACTGGGCCGATCAACTCGTCACCACAGCCAAAACCGCAGAGGCTGAAGAGTATAAACAACCTTCTAAGCCATTGATACTTCTCAGCAGGAGAGAGGCGGCGGCAAACTGGCTTGATGCAACTAGGCTGCGTTTTGAGGACAAACAGTTGCTAGAAATGCTCACAGGAAAAAAGACTGTCTTTGAAACTGGAATGACAGCATCACGAGAATTATTCGAAAGGGGCCTCATCGACCAAGTACTTCTTCATCACGACAACGAGCAGTTCAATTTTGAGGTGCTGGGCATGGATGTATCTTTGGGCTCCCAAATTGGCTACCATAAGCGCTACATTTCGCTGTTTGAGCGGCGTGGCAGTTGATTCAAACAGTCCCAAAAAACTAGCCTGAGGAGGTGCGAATAGAGCTTCCCGAGGATATTTCAGAAACATTCAAGAAAAAGGTTTCGGCTCTGAACGATGTGGTCGAAAGAAGTGAAATTCTGCTGGAGCAAATCCCAGCTCCCAAGGGAATTGCCGAAGAGGCAGTTGCGATATCAGCTACGGTCATCCATGCAGACCACTCTGAGGCCGACAGGGGCGTTGGAAGATTGGTCATCTGCCGAGATAGCAACTACCCAGACGGCTGGAATGGAGAGTATCGAATGATTCTCTATGCGAAGTCACCCGTGGAGACGGAGATGGGTAAAGATGCTGTAGTGGACGAGCTACCCTGGACCTGGCTTATGGATTCTCTTACGCGCAAGGCTGCAAGTTTTCACAGTGAAGCAGGGACAACAACAAGAGTGCTGTCAACGGGTCATGGGTCACTTACCCCCCAACCCCAACACGCAGAAATAGAAATCAGAGCTAGCTGGGCGCCAGAGGGTGATAATTTTGCAAATCACTTGGAGGCATTTCAGGATCTTCTTGCCCTGATTAGCGGGCTTCCGCCATCGGATGACAAGGTTGTCCACATTTGAACGATTATCAATTGGTTGATTCAGACCAGGCGCTACCTGAAGTTCTTGATGATCTAGATACTTTTGACTCGATTGGAGTCGATGCTGAGCGAGCCAGTGGTTTCAAATACGGCCAGGATGCATATCTTGTTCAGCTGATTGGCTCAAAAACCGCCTACCTTATTGACCCCAAGGGGCTTTCAGCCGAAGCCATCGGTGAGCTTGCGGCAGTTGTAAACAAAAAGGAATGGATTCTTCACAGCGCGACCCAAGACCTCCCATGCCTTCGGGAGTTAGGCCTGATACCAAAAAAGATATTCGACACCGAGGTCGCCGCTAAATTGCTCGGCTTTGAAAGATTTGGCTTGGCCGCGATCGTCTCAGAACTGGAGCAGTTCGAACTGGCGAAAGAACATTCAGCAGCTGATTGGTCAATAAGACCACTCAGCAGTGAAATGCTTGAATATGCTGCTCAGGATGTTTATTTCCTAAAATCAATCACCTCAGAGCTTTCAAATCGTTTGAAAGAAATCGGCCGAATGGAATTTGCCGAAGAGGAATTTAGGCACCTGCTCAACTTCAGGCCCAAACCGATTGGTGATAACCCGTGGAGAAAAACATCTGGCATTCACTTATTGAAAAAACCAATCCAGCTGGCAAGGCTTAGAGAAATGTGGCTGGTTAGAGACGCCTTTGCATTCGAGCAAGACATCGCCCCTGGCCGCGTTGTTAGCGACAAAGCTCTTTCTTACGCTGCTGGAGTCGAGTACAAAAATCTTGCGGAAATGAAAAGGGACAAGCAGTTTCACGGTCGACTGCTCCCAAAGTTATACACAAGAATATTTGACGCATACAAGGCTGCTGAGAACAGCGAACTACCTCCTCTGAAAGAGCAATCCTCGGACCAAACCCCACATCACAAGAACTGGCAAAAACTGAAGCCGGACGTGGACAAAAGATACAAGGAATTCAAAACCTTGCTGGCAGAGCTGGTCGACGAGACCGGCATACCTGCCGAGGCAATAATGTCTCCAGGCATTATTCGCGATGCATTCTGGAATGAAGTGCCCGTCGAGAAAATGCAGGCATACCTGAAAAACTCAGGGGCGCGCGACTGGCAATTAAGTCTCGTACTCCCGCTTATCTTGAATCTGAGCTGAAGTCTCGTCTAGTGGGCGCGCTTTCGGAACCTTTGCCCCTAGCACCTGAGCTGTAATATCTCTTGCAATCGACTTCGGTGTGAGGCCCACGCGCTCAAGAATCTCTTCTCTTGATGCGTGCTCTAAAAACTCATCCGGCAATCCAATCTCATGCAATCCGGTGTCAATATCCATAGCTCTCATTTGCTGACGGATCCTGGTGCCCACTCCCCCGACGCGAATACCATCCTCAATGGTTACCACGAGTCGATGGTCTCGGGAGAAATCAACGATGCTCTCTTTCACTGGAACCACCCAACGGGGGTCCACAACCGTAGAGCCAATTCCCTGGGCAGATAGAAGTTTGTGCACCTCCATGGCGACGGTCACCATCGAGCCAACGGCGACAATCAAAACATCCTTGGCAGAAGATCTTGCCAGAATGTCCACGCCATCCTTGGTCCTATCCAATCTTGGAATGCTCTCTATGGCATTGCCTTTGGGGAACCGAATAACTGTTGGGCCATCCTCCACTGCAACTGCCTCACGAAGCAGCTCACGCAGACTCTCGGCATCTCTTGGGGCAGAAATTGCGATATTCGGCACCACCTGCAAAAGGGCCAAATCCCACATTCCGTGATGACTAGCGCCGTCAGGGCCAGTGACGCCACTTCGGTCTAACACAAAAGTAACTCCTGCTTTGTGTAGCGCCACATCCATTAGTAACTGATCAAAGGCTCTGTTTACGAATGTTGAATAAATTGCGACAACAGGGTGCAACCCGCCAAAGGCCATTCCAGCTGCGCTGGTCGTTGCATGTTGCTCAGCAATTCCGACGTCAAATACCCTCTCCGGAAAGCGTTCAGCGAATTTATCCAAACCGACTGGAATCTTCATAGCGGCTGTGATTCCGACAATTCGCTCATTTTCGCTTGCAATTTCAGTTACTTCGTCTCTAAAGACTGATGTCCAACTGACACCATTGCTTTTTTTGACGGGCAGGCCTGTTTCTGGGTTTATCTGACCGACAGCGTGAAATTGGTCTGCTTCGTCGGTCACCGCAGGGTCATAACCTTTTCCCTTTTGTGTAATGGCATGCACAATTACTGGCGCGTTGTAATGCTTAGCTTGCTTCAAAGCAGTTTCCATCGCTGCTAAATCATGACCATCAATCGGACCAATGTATTTGATGTCCAAGTTTGGAAATAACCCCTTTGGGGCAAATGTATTAATCCACCCTTTCCCCGCGCCCTCTGCGGCCGAAAAAACAAGCTTTCCAACCAACCCAAGCCTGAAAAAGCTCTTTCTAGAAAAACGATGAAGTCGCTTGTACCATTTTTCAGTACGAATGCTATTTAGATGCTTTGCAAAGCCACCAATAGTTGGCGCGTAACTTCTGCCATTGTCATTTACAACAATGACGAGAGACCTGTCGTTGTCATCACTGATGTTGTTCAAAGCCTCCCAGGCCATGCCGCCAGTGAGTGCGCCATCCCCTATCACGGCTACAACATGCTTATCGTGCTCACCCTTAGCTGCCCAAGCCCGACTGATTCCATCGGCCCAACTAATGGCTGTAGATGCATGTGAATTCTCAACTATGTCGTGAATGCTTTCCGATCTCTGTGGATATCCAGCCACCCCATCTTTTTCACGCAAGCCCTTGAGCTCAGCCCTGCCGGTAAGCATTTTGTGAACATAGCTCTGGTGACCTGTGTCAAAAATCAGGCTGTCGTGGGGTGAGTCAAACACTCTGTGGATTGCGATTGTGGTCTCAACCACTCCGAGGTTCGGACCAAGGTGTCCACCAGAGGCACTAACCAACTCAATTAGCTTCGCTCTGATTTCCTCAGCTAACTCGGACGTCTCCTGCTTGGTTAGCTTTTTGACATCCTCTGGTGATGAGATGCGGTCTAACAACATAAGAACTCAAACAATGCTTGGCTCGTTGCTATTTCCTACGCAACCAGACTCCTCAGCACGTACTGGAGTATTCCTCCATTGCGGAAGTAATCAGCCTCACCAGGAGTATCAATTCGAACCTTTGCATCAAACTCAATTGTTTCCTGTTTGTTCGAATGTGAACTTGGGCGGGCAACAACTCGGACTGTTTTTGGAGTCACACCACTGTTGAGTTGTTCTATCCCGATCACGTCAAAAATCTCAGTCCCGTCAAGACCCAGAGATTCAGCACTTTCCCCTTCAGGAAATTGCAGTGGGAGAACGCCCATACCGATTAGGTTGCTCCGGTGAATTCTCTCAAAGCTCTCAGCAATAACAACTTTGACCCCTAGAAGCCTGGTTCCCTTTGCCGCCCAGTCTCTGGATGAGCCTGATCCATACTCTTTTCCAGCAAGGATTAGCAGAGGAGTTCCTGCCTGCTTGTAATTTTCACTGGCATCAAAGATGAAACTCTGAGCTCCATCCTCTGTAGTGAAGTCTCTGGTGTATCCACCCTCAACGTCATTCAGTAGTTGATTGCGCAGGCGAATGTTAGCGAAGGTTCCACGAATCATGACCTCGTGATTTCCTCTTCTTGAACCATAGCTATTGAAATCAACTCGGGAAACGCCTTTGTCAGTTAGATATTTTCCAGCGGGGCTGTCTAATTTGATTGTTCCCGCTGGAGAGATGTGATCAGTGGTGACACTATCCCCAAGCTTGGCCAAGACTCTCGCTGAGGAAACGTCCTGGACCTTTTCGGGCTGCATTCCCATGCCTTCGAAATAAGGAGGCTTTTTCACATAAGTTGACTTATCATCCCAGGTGAAGGTGTCTCCCTCCGGGGTTGGCAATGATCTCCAGCGTTCATCGCCATCAAAAACAGACGCATACTCGTGAGTGAACATGTCGCTGCTAATCGAACTATCGATTGTTTGCTGGACCTCATCGGGTGATGGCCATATGTCTTGCAAGAAGATCTCATTGCCTTCGGAGTCAGTTCCAAGAGCGTCATTCTCGAAATCAAAATCCATCGTCCCGGCCAGTGCATATGCAATGACAAGCGGCGGGGATGCCAGGTAGTTCATCTTCACATCTGGATTAATCCGACCTTCAAAGTTTCTGTTTCCGCTGAGGACACTTGTAACAGCAAGGTCGTTCTCCTGAATTGCTTCACTGATTGCTGGGTCCAGCGGTCCACTGTTACCTATGCAGGTGGTGCACCCATAACCAACTAATTGAAAGCCAAGCTTGTCTAGGTAATCAGTTAATCCACTCTTTTCGTAGTAATCAGTGACCACCTTACTTCCAGGTGCCAGAGAGGTCTTTACCCAAGGTTTTGCAGTCAAGCCTTTTTCAACTGCCTTTTTGGCAAGCAAGCCAGCCGCCATCATCACTGATGGGTTGGAAGTGTTGGTACAGGAGGTAATGCTTGCGATTGATACGTAACCATTGTCAACGGCGAACTCCTTCCCCTTCACAGGAGTTGGATTGGAAGCCATTGAGGCGTAATTTGCCAAGTCCTTCTCAAAGTTCTGCTTCGCCTTGCCCAGCTCAATACGATCCTGCGGACGTTTTGGTCCTGCGATTGACGGAACAACAGTCGAAAGATCCAATTCCAGATACTCACTGTATTCAGCCTCACTGCTTGGGTCGTGCCACAGGCCCTGAGCCTTGGTGTAGCTCTCCACCAGAGCAACTTGCTCCTCAGTACGCCCGGTTAGACGCAGATAATCAAGAGTGACCTCGTCAATGGGGAAAATTGCAACGGTTGAGCCAAATTCTGGGGACATGTTTCCGATAGTTGCTCTGTTTGCAAGAGGCACACTTGCAACACCCTCGCCATAGAACTCGACAAACTTACCCACAACGCCGTGCTTACGAAGCATCTCTGTGATGGTCAGAACAACGTCAGTTGCGGTTGCTCCGGTTGGTATTGAACCGGTTAACTTGAATCCAACAACCTTTGGAATCAGCATTGAAACAGGCTGGCCAAGCATTGCAGCCTCGGCTTCGATTCCGCCAACGCCCCAGCCAAGCACACCAAGACCGTTGACCATGGTGGTGTGTGAGTCGGTTCCCACGCAGCTATCCGGATAGGCCATCAGTTCGCCATCGACCTCTCGCGCCATCACTGTGCGTGCCAGGTATTCAATGTTTACCTGGTGGACAATTCCGGTGCCGGGAGGAACAACTTTGAAGTCTTGGAATGCACCCTGTCCCCATCGAAGGAACTGATAGCGCTCGCCATTTCTCTGGTATTCATATTCGACATTGCGCTCAGCTGCGTCAGCAGTGCCTGCAACATCGATGACAACGGAGTGGTCAATTACCATCTCTGCTGGGGCAAGTGGATTGATCTTCTGCGGATCTCCACCCAACTCTGCAACCGCTTCGCGCATGGTTGCTAAATCAACCACACAGG
>PR_CR_10_Liq_1_inCRDRAFT_1000384_pt1 | contig 27663 bp, 30 predicted proteins | sample PRCRCaboRojoPR_3_FD_10241 | JGI IMG/M metagenome (IMG submission 10241)
CCTCTCCGCCCGACGCGCTTTTGTCCGGGGCCAAGATGCTGCAAAGCCTCGGCTGGCGGGCGGGCGAGCCGTGGCTGCAAGAGGTCACCGTGCCGTCGGACCTAGACTGGTATCAGATCGGTCTTGAGACCACCAAGACCGTGCAGGAATGGGGCAATCTGGGTGTGCGACCCCGGTCGGGCAGCTTCGGCCGCGGTACTCTCGACGCCTCGATCATCCTGCCACAGGGTCGCAATGGTCCGGCCTTTATCGCCTATCCGAACTTTCGGGTCTATTTCGAATGGAACCAGAGCTTCGTCTACGTGATGACTGCCGCCTATTTCGCCACCCGGCTTGAGGGCGCGCCGGTCTATGAAGCGGGCAATCCCGATCCGGGCCTGTCAGACGCGCAGATGCAGGAGCTTCAGCGCAGGCTGGCGGGCATGGGCTATGACGTGGGCAAGATCGACGGCATCCTGGGCGCGGGCACCCGGGCGGCGGTGCGGGATGTGCAGCGGCGCCTGGGGATGCCCGCCGACGCCTGGCCGACGCCGGCGCTCCTCAACCGTCTCTAGCGCGGATCGGAAAGCGGTCGCCGCCTTCGGTGATCAGCACCAGACGGTCCGCATCGCGCACGTAATAGTCGCATCGCGCCGCCCCGTGGACAAAGCGCAGGCAGACCGTGCTGTCGGCGGTGATGTCCCAGTAGCCGTAGGCCGTACCGCCCTCGTTGGCGTAGGTGTAGGTATAGCGCCCGTCACGGTAGAACTCGGACTGCCCGCCATCGTAGAATGTCAGGATGCGCCCGCGCAAAAGCGTGTCGAGGTCGCCGCGCGCGATCATCGCATCGCTGCCTCGGGTGTTCCACTCTTGCGCCAGGGCAGGTGAAGCGAGGATCAGAGCGAGGGTGATAAGGCGGCGCATGGCCTCAACCTAGCACCGATCCCCCATTAACCATGCTCACGTTCCCGTGGCGGGCAATCTTTACTTTCTGGCAAGGAATGCACAGTATCACGTCAATTCTGTAGTCTTTCTCTGGTGTCTCACCAAAGAACCGGCCCCGCCGAGTTGCCGCTCGACGGGGCCTTTTCCTTGCACCGGACCTTACGATCCGATCCAAAGGCCGAGGATCGTCACGATCAGCGTCACCGCTGCGATCCGAACCATCCACTTTCTGTATTCTTTCTCTGTCAGGTCTCTCACCTCCTTCCGCCGCGATGGGTCGCGACGAAGACAGAAGAGGGTGAAAGGCTTGAAAGGGCGTTAACCACGGCCCGCAGGGCTTAGGCCACCAGTGCCTCGGCCTTTTTCAGATCGACCGACACCAGCTGCGACACGCCCTGTTCGGCCATGGTCACGCCGAACAGGCGGTCCATACGGCTCATCGTGACCGCGTGGTGGGTGATGATCAGGAACCGCGTCTCGGTCCGGCGGCACATCTCGTCGAGGAGGTCGCAGAACCGGCCCACATTGGCATCGTCCAAAGGCGCGTCGACCTCGTCTAGCACACAGATCGGTGCGGGGTTCGCAAGGAACACGGCAAAGATCAGCGCCAGCGCCGTGAGCGTCTGCTCGCCCCCGGACAAGAGCGACAGGGTCGACAGCTTTTTGCCCGGCGGCTGGCACATGATCTCGAGCCCGGCTTCGAGCGGGTCATCGCTTTCGACCAGCACGAGGTTCGCCTCTCCGCCGCCGAAGAGATGGGTGAAGAGCATCGAGAAATTGCTGTTCACCTGCTCGAACGCGGTCAGGAGCCGCTCGCGCCCTTCGCGGTTCAGGCTGGCGATGCCACCGCGCAGGGCCTTCACCGCCTCTTCGAGGTCGGCCTTTTCATGGGCCAGCGTGTCGTGCTCTTCCTGTACCTCTTTGGCGTCTTCCTCGGCGCGCAGGTTCACAGCCCCCAACGCGTCGCGCTGGCGTTTCAGCCGGTTCACATCGGCCTCGACTTGGGTGGCGGGCGGCAGCGTGTCGGGGTCGCGCCCCAGCTGGTCCAGCAGCGCGGCGGGCGTCAGCTCCAGATCCTCGTCGATCCGTGCGGCGGCCTGTTCTGCGGTCTCGCGGGCGGCATCGGCGCGGGCCTCGGCCCCGGCGCGCGCCTCGCGGGCCTCGGACGCGGTGCGTTCGGCGTCGCGCTCGGCCGCCTCGGCCCGGCGCAGCGCGCCTTCGGCGGTCGACAGCGCATCCTTGGCCTCGGCCTGCCGCGCCTCGGCCTTGGCGATGGCCCCCGACAGGTCGTCGCGCTGGGCCGCCAGCTGATCGGGCAAACCTTGCGCCTCTTCCAGCTCAGCTTCGGTCTGGTCACGGCGTTCCTGCAACTCGGCCACGCGCCGCCCGGCGGTGTCGAGCCGGGTGCGCCAGCTGTCGACTTCCTGGGCGATCTCGGACAGGCGCCGCTGCCGGGCCTCGCCCGCGCGACGCAGCTCGTCATGGCTCGCGCGGCGGGTCATCATCGCCATGCGCGCCGCCTCGACGGTCTGCTTCAGCGTCTCGGCCCCGGCCCGCGCGGCATCGAGGTCGGGCAGGTCGGCCTGCGCGCGCTCGGCCTCGGCCAGTCGGCTGCGGGCGGCCTGGGCCTCTTCCTCGTGCCGCGCGGCGGCCAGGTCCAGCCCTTCGAGCTTGCCCGAAGCCAGGTTGCAATCCGCCTCGGCTCGGGACAGGGCGCGCCCCGCCTCGGCCATTTGCGTGTCTGCCTCGCGCCGGGCGGCCCGGGCGTCCTTGTCGGCCTGTGTCAGTTCGGCCAGTCGCGCGGTCAGGGCCTCATGGGCCCGCTTCGCACCATCGGCCCGGGCGTTGGCATCCTCGAGGTCACGCTTGAGCGCCACCAGCCGGTTCAGCTGTTCCAGCCGCAGTGCGGCGGCCGAGGGGGCCTCTTCCGCGCTCGACACGAACCCGTCCCAGCGCCAAAGATCGCCCTCTAGGCTCACCAGCCGCTGGCCGGGTTTCAGAAGCGGCTGCAGCCGCGCGCCGTCCTCTTCGCCCACGACTCCGATCTGCGACATGCGCCGGTCCAGCACATCGGGAACCGAGACATGGCGGCTGAGCGGCGTCACGCCGTCGGGCAGCGGCTGCGGGGCGGGGTAGGGGGCCAGACCGTGCCAGCCGGTCGCGTCCTCGCTGCGCGCCTCCGGCGCGTGCAGGTCATCTGCCAGCGCGGCCCCCAGCGCCTTTTCAAAGCCCTGTTCCACCTGCAACCGGTCTAGGATCTGACCGCCCTCGGTACTGTCCCGCTCGACCAGCCGCGACAGCGCCGTGACCTCGGCATTGAGCGCGCTGGCCTCGCCTTCGGCCGCCGACCGCTCGGCGCGCGCCTCGGATTCGCGCGATTGCGCCTCGGCCCGGGCGGTGTCGGCGGCAGCGAGCGCCGCCTCGGCCCGGCGGGCCAGGTCGGCGGCGGCGCTCTCGCGCTCTTGCGCGGCGGCGAAATCGGTGCGCGCTTTCTCAAGCGCGGCGGTCGCGGTGGCCTTGGCCTCGCGGGCGCGGGCGGCCTCGGCCTCGCTGCGTTCGGCGGTCTTGCGGTTGTCCTCGACCAGCCGCTGGGCGGAATGGTGCCGTGCCGACAGCCGGGCGATGTCCTCGGTCAGCTCGGCCAGCTCCTCTTCGCGGTCCTGCAGCACCGACGCGGCCTCGCGCGCGGCCTCGGCGGCGGCGTCGAGTTTCTCGCCATGGCCCTCGTCCTCGCGGCGCAGATCCTCGGCCTCGGCATCGAGCCGCGCGATGGTGCCCTGGGCATCGGCGTTCAGTGCCGTTTCGCGCTCCATGTCGCGGCTCAGCTGGGCGATACGCTGGGTCAACGTCTCGATCCGGGCGCGGGCCTGTTTTTCCTGCCCGTCCAGCGTGTCGCGCTCGACCAGAAGCCGCTGGAGGAGCGCGGCGGCGATCGCGTCTTCCTCGCGCAGGGGGGGCAGGGCGGCGTCGGCGGTCTCGCGGGTCTTGGCAGCCTCGCGTGCGGCGCCCTCGGCGCGGGCGGCGTCTGTCACGGCACCGCGCAGCGCCTCTTCGGCCCGGGCGCGGGCCTCATCGGCCTCTTTCCAGCGGCGGTAGAGCAGCGCACCCTCGGCCTGGCGCAGCTCTTCGCCGATGGCGCGGTAGCGCGCGGCCTGTTTCGCCTGCCGCGCCAGCTGTGCCAATTGCCCGGCCAGCTGTTCGATCACGTCGTCCACGCGGGCCAGGTTGGCCTCGGTATTCTTGAGCTTCAGCTCGGCCTCGTGGCGGCGCTGGTACAGCCCCGAGATCCCCGCCGCCTCTTCCAGGATGCGGCGGCGGTTCTTGGGCTTGGCGTTGATCAACTCGCTGATCTGGCCTTGGCGCACGAGCGCGGGCGAATGCGCCCCGGTCGAGGCATCGGCGAACAGCATCTGCACGTCCCGCGCGCGCACATCCTTGCCGCCCGCCTTGTAGGCCGAGCCCACGTCGCGGGTGATCCGGCGCACGATCTCGATCTGGTCGGCATCGTTGAAGCCCGGGGGCGCCAGCCGGTCGGCATTGTCGATATGCAGGCTGACCTCGGCGAAGTTGCGCGCGGGCCGGGTGGCCGCCCCGGCAAAGATCACGTCCTCCATGCCGCCGCCGCGCATGGCGGTGGGGCGGTTCTCGCCCATCACCCAGCGCAGCGCCTCGAGCAGGTTCGACTTGCCGCAGCCATTGGGGCCCACGACACCGGTCAGCCCCTCGTGGATCAGCAGATCCGTGGGGTCGACGAAGCTTTTGAAGCCGGTGAGTCGCAGTTTGGTAAAGTGCAAGCGGGCGGTCCCTGATTCCGATGGGTCGCCCGAGTCTGCCGGTCTGCGCCCTGACCTGTCAACGCATTCGCCCTTCATGTCGCGTGCGCCCCGGAATTATCCACAAGATATTGCGCAGCCGTGCCATGTCAGAGCCAAAACATGCGGACGGAATGCCGCATTTGACATTCGAAACTTGGAATGTAATTATATTCGAGAAACGGAATACAAGGAGCCGTCCAATGTCCACTCTGACCAAACGAGCCGCTGACAGCTACTCCCCGCTCTACTTCCTGGCGTCGCTGGGCGCGGGCGGTGTCGCTGTCACCTTCTTCATGTACCTCTTCTTCTGGGTGCCGCATCCCGACCAGCCGGTGCCCGTCTTCGAAGACATCGCCGCGGCCTTCGCCGGCGGCAGCCTGCCCCTGCAGATGGCGATCGCCATCGCCGTGATCGGCATCGCGGTCTTCGCCTTTCTCAACATCAAGTCGCTGATCTGGAACCTGACCGCGCTGTCGGCGTTCAAGAAGACCGAAGGCTACGAAAAGCTGCGCAACTCGAACGGTGAAACCACGCTGCTCGCCATGCCGCTGGCCATGGCCATGTCGGTCAACGTGGGCTTCATTCTGGGTCTCGTCTTCGTGCCGCGCCTCTGGACCGTCGTCGAGTACCTCTTTCCCATGGCCATGGTCGCCTTCGGCCTGATCGGCATCCTGGCCTTCCGCACCATCGGTGATTTCCTGGGCCGCGTGCTGACCAAGGGCGGCGTGTTCGACATGACCGCGAACAACTCCTTTGCGCAGCTTTTGCCGGCCTTCGCGCTGTCGATGGTGGCCGTGGGCTTTGCCGCCCCCGCCGCTATGAGCACCGCGACCGTTACCGTGGGCGCCGCGCTGGTCATCTCGACCTTCTTCGGCACCGCCGCGATCCTCTACACGATCGTTGCCGCGATCCTGGGCCTGAACTCCATGCTGCATCACGGCACCGCGAAAGAGGCCGGTCCGACGCTCATGGTCATCGTGCCGATCATGACCGTTCTGGGCATCATGTTCCTGCGCCAGGAACACGGGCTGCACACCACCTTCGAGGTCCATGCCGCGGCCGCTGAAACCATGGTGTTCCTTGCGCGCATGCTGACCGTGCAGGTGATCTTCCTTCTGCTCGGCATGCTGGTTCTGCGCCGGCAGGGCTATTTCACCGACTTCGTGCTGGGCTCCAAGACGTCGCCGGGCTCCTACGCGCTGGTCTGCCCCGCCGTGGCACTTGGCGTGATGCTGCACTTCTTCACCAACAAGGGCCTCGTGGCCGCCGGCATCATCGACAAGTTCACGCTGGCCTACTGGGCGATCACCGCGGTAGCGCTGGCCAGCCAGGCGGTCGCGATCTGGCTGGTGCTGCGCCTGAACAAGCAGCATTTCAGCAAGACCGAAGCGGCTGCCGTCCCGGCTGAGTGATCCAAGAATCTTCCTCCCAGAAGACACCTGAGCGCCCCCATCCCTAGGGGGCGCTTTTTTTCGGGCCTGACGGAAAAGCGGTTTCGAAACCGCTTGGTCAAGCCCGTTCGACCGGGCTTTTCCGCGCGGGATTGATCCCGCGCATCCGCGCCCGGTCGACCGGGCGCAGAGCCGGCCTCACCCCTTGAACGGTGCCATGCCGGCGCGCGCCAGCTCATCCGCGCGTTCGTTCTCCGGGTGGCCCGCATGGCCCTTGACCCATTCCCAGGTCACGTCGTGCCGGGCCTGCGCCGCATCCAGCCGCTGCCACAGCTCCGCATTCTTCACGGGCTTCTTGGCCGAGGTCCTCCAGCCGTTCCTTTTCCAGCCATGGATCCAGCCCGTCACGCCGTTCTTCACATAGGCGCTGTCGGTCACCACCGTGATGCGGCTGGGCCGTTCCAGCACTTCGAGCGCGTTGATCGCCGCCAACAGCTCCATGCGGTTGTTGGTGGTCGCAGCCTCACCGCCCTGAAGCACGCGTTCCTTGACGACGGTCTCGCCGTCCCTGGCCTGCAAGAGCACGCCCCAGCCCCCCGGCCCGGGATTGCCGCTGCAGGCCCCGTCGGTATAGGCGAAAAGCTGGGTCACGGCAGATCGTCCAGCCCCGCATACCCCGGCAGCGCGGCAATGCGCGCGATCCAGGCCTGAAGGCCCGGAAACCGGTCCATCTCGAACCCGCCGCGGTCTTGGGCCGTGTGGGTGTAGCCGTAAAGCGCGATATCTCCGAGATCGGGCCGGGTCCCGCCGAACCAGTCGGCCTCGCCCAGACCGCTCTCCATCAGACCCAGGATCCCGTGCCCGTCCTCGAGGAGGGCTGCCATGCGCTCGGGCGTGGCCTGGGCCGCACGATGGGGATAAGAGCGCAGCGCAGAACGCACGGCAATCACCGGCTCGTGGCGGTTCTGTTCGAAAAACATCGAGGCCAGCATCTGCGCTTGCTCGAGCGGTGTATCGGGCACCCAGTCGGTGCCCGCCGCCAGATACCACAGGATCGCATTCGATTCCGTCAGGATCGTTCCGTCGCCAAGGTGCAGCGCGGGCAGCTTGCCCAGGGGCAGATGCCCAGCGGCCTTGGCCCGCGCCAGCGCGTCGGACGTGGCCTCGCAGGCGACATGAGCATAGTCCCGGCCCATCAGCGCCAAGAGCAGCCGCACCTTGTAGCTGTTGCCCGAGGACGGCATCGAATAAAGGGTCAGATCGGACATAGCAGGCTCCGCACGCTTGGCCAAAAGGCCGCTATCACCGGCGGCACAGGATCGCAATCCACTCGGCCGGCGCGCCGTCGAAGCCGGTGTCGCAACCTGTCCAGCGGGTCAGGGGCGTGAACCCGGCCTCGGCCAGATGTGCCTCCAGCTCCTTCGGTTGGTAGTAGCTGTAGAAGCGCCCCAGCCGGTCCGTCGCCTCGCCCGTGCCGGTCTTGAGCCCGATCTGAAACAGGCCCCTAGGTGTCAGGGCCCGATGGCAGGCGGCAAGGTGCCCGGGAAAGGCCGCGCGCGGGGCGTGCAGCAGGCTGAAATTGGCCCAGATCCCGTCATAGGCAGCCGTGGCCGTCAGATCCTCGAACCGCGCCTGCCGGGCGTCGACGCCCGGCGCCATGGCCGCGCGCGCGGCCATTGCCGCGGCGGCGTCCCAGGCCGTGACCCGGAACCCTGCCTCGGCCAGGTTCGCGGCATGAAGCCCAGGCCCACACCCGAGGTCGAGCACCTTTGCCCCCGGTGTCAGACCCGCGCAGAAGGCATGAAACGGCGGCTCTTCCCCCGCGTCCACGATGACCTCGGCATATTGCTCGACGCGCTCGTCATAGACCTGGATCGTGCGCGCATCGCTCACAGCAAACCCCCGACGCCAAGGCAGATCACGACGATGGCTGTCAGCAGCACCCGCAGCGGCATCCACCATGCCGGCGCCAGACCATAGCGCCAGAACAGCCAGTCGAGCCCCAAAAGCCCCACGAAGCCCGCGATCAGGTTCACCGAAGCCGTCACCGGCCCGCCGCCTGTCATGAAAAAGGCCCAAAGCGCCGGAATGACCGACAGACCGTAGCCTGTCGCGGCCATCGCCCCCTGCGCCTTGGTGGCAAAGCCCCACAGCACGCCCGACATGAAAGACAGGATCACCGACCCGTAGAACAGCTGCACATAAGGGCCCACGAAACGCGGGCCCAGCACGGATGCGCCCCAGGCCGCCAGGTCACCCGACAGGCTGGTCACAGCGCCCCAGGCAAAGGGGATCAGTCCGGCAAGTCCCAGGATCAGGGGCGCGCGGGGGATATCGGTCATGGGCTGCAGGTCCGTTTTAAGGGTCTCGTTGACCAGCAGCCTAGCGCAGGGCGCGGCACTTGCCAGCCCCGCCCACGGCTTAGGCGCGCTCCAGCGCGAGCCGCCCCGCCAGAAGCGCAAAGATACCCGCGAAGGACCTGTTGAGCCAGGCCATGGCCCGCTCGCTCGACAACAGCCAGTCGCGCGCCTTGGCAGCGAAAAATCCGTAAAGCAGGAAGACGCCGAAGGTGAGCCCCATGAAGATCGCGCCCATCGCCGCCATCTCGGCCGTCGCCGTGGCCGGGTTGCCCGACAGGAAGGGCGGCAGCAGGGCCAGGAAAAAGACCGACAGCTTGGGGTTCAAGAGGTTGATCAGAACGCCCCGCCGGGCGGTAATCCAGCCGGGCTCGGCCCGCCGCTCGGCCCCCACGGTCAGCGCCCCGCCCGCGCGCAGCGCCTGCCAGGCGAGATAGAGCAGATACGCCACGCCCGCGAATTTCACGACGTTGAACAGCACCGCGCTGGTGTGCAGCACCGCCGCCAGCCCCAGGGCCGCCGCCAGGAAATGCGGCACGATCCCCAGCGTGCAGCCGGTCACGGCCCACAGCACCGCCCGCCGCCCCTGACCCAGGCCGATGGCCAGCGTGTAGATCACGCCCGTCCCTGGCGCGATGACCACGACGAAGGCGGTCAGAAGAAACTGCAAAGAAATCATTCGGGGTCCTTTCCCGGTTGGGTGGCCAGGTCGGGGCCGGTGCGAAAGTAACTCACATCGTTGGTGAAGACACTCTCGGGCGCAAGGCGGATCATCCGACCGTCTGGATCGTCGATCCGCGCGATCCGGTCGATGAACCACGCATTCCAGTCCGGCGCGGGGCCGAGGTAGCGGGTCAGAAGCCTGCGAAAGCGGGCGGGGTCCATCGGTTCCACCGTGGCCCGCCCGCGCAGGCCGAGATGCCGCAGCCGCCCCGCGGCATTGTCATAGTCCACGATCTCGACGCTCACGCGCGGGTCGCGGGATATTCGCGCGGCGGAACTGGACGCGGTGTCCGACAGCATCCACAGCACGCCCTCTTCCCAAACGAACCAGACCGGCGCGATGCGCGGCGCGCCGTCAGCGGCGCTGCTGGAGAGATAGGCCATCAGCGGCAGGCGCAGAACCTCTTCGGGATCGAACGGGGTGGGCATTTTGTTTTGTCTCGCAACTGAAGGAGTCTCAGTCAGGCCCAAGTCCCGCCGCATTGCACCCGCACGTTAACCTTTCCTAACAAAAGGTAAACGATGCGATGATTCTGAAAGTTGCAACGGTAGTCTTCACGACCAGTTCGATCATAGCGCAGGCCAGCGCCGTCAGCGCTCAAACCTGCCATCCAAGCTACCAAGGTGCCTGCGTTCCGGCCAATGTGAGTGGCGTAGATTGCAGCAACGGCAACGGAAACGGTCCGTACTACGTTGTCGGTCCGGTTCGCGTGGTCGGTGCCGATGTTTACGACCTCGATCGGGACAGGGACAGCATCGCTTGCGAACGCGGCTAGGCCGGTTGCCGCAACACCCGCGGCACCTTGAACTCCACGTTCTCCTGCGCGGTTTCCACCTGCTCGACCGTCACGTCATAGCGGTCTCGGAAGGCGTCGATCACCTCGTTCACCAGCACCTCGGGCGCGCTGGCCCCGGCGGTGATGCCAAGGCTCGAAATCCCTTCGAGCGCGCGCCAGTCGATATCGGTCGCCCGCTGCACCAGCTGGGCATAGGAACATCCCGCCCGCGCGCCGACCTCGACCAGACGCTTGGAGTTCGACGAATTGGGCGCGCCCACCACCAGCATCGCGTCGCATTTGGGGGCCATTGCCTTGACCGCCTCCTGCCGGTTGGTGGTGGCGTAACAGATGTCTTCCTTGTGCGGGCCGACGATGGCCGGGAACCGGGCCTGCAGCGCCGCTACGACCTCGGCGGTGTCGTCGATGGACAGGGTGGTTTGCGTGACAAAGGCCAGTTTCTCGGGGTCGCGCACGTCAAGCGTCGCCACATCGGCGGGCGTTTCCACCAATAGCACCTCGCCCTCGGGCAGCTGGCCCATGGTGCCCACGGTCTCGGGGTGGCCCGCATGGCCGATCATGACGATCTGAAGGCCCCGGTCATTATGGCGCTCCGCCTCGATATGGACCTTGCTGACCAGCGGGCAGGTGGCGTCGACATAGAGCATCTCGCGCGCCGCGGCCTCGGCCGGGACGGCCTTGGGCACGCCATGGGCGGAAAACACCACGGGCCGGTCATTGGGGCACTCGTCCAGTTCCTCGACAAAGACCGCGCCCTTGTCGCGCAGCCCATCGACTACATATCGGTTGTGCACGATCTCGTGACGCACATAGACCGGCGCCCCCCATTTCTCGAGCGCCATTTCCACGATCTTGATCGCGCGGTCCACACCCGCGCAGAACCCGCGCGGGGCGGCCAGGTAGACGGTCAGGGGCGGCTTGGTCATGGGCGGTTCCTTTCACCCCACACCTAAGCAATCCATGCCTGCCGGTCCAGACCACGGGAAGGCGGAAGCCTGCATATCTCCATTGTCTACTTTGGTGTACACTTTACCTGTTGCCCGATTCTGAACGGCCCGGAACGCCACCCGCTGGAAAGGGATCCTGTGACAGACGCGTTCGACGAGAGATACCTATCCGAGGCCGATACCCGGTTCTCTTCGCTGGCAGGCCAATTGCCGCTGACCACCGTGGAGGGGTTGGCGCGCGAAGCCGTGCGAAGCCTGTCGCGCAACGCGCTGGTGCCGGACGATCCGGACCACCCCGCCCCGCGCAACATCGAGGCGCTGGCCCGCGCGCTGATCGCGACGGACCCTTCCGAGTCCACGGACATGATGCGCCATCTCCAACAGCGCGGCGTGACGCTCGACGTACTCTACTTCACCTACCTTGCCGGCGCGGCGCAGCGGCTGGGCGCGATGTGGGACGCCGACCAGGTCAATTTCATGCAGGTCACCATCGGCACAGGGCGCATCTACGCTATCGTGCGGCGGTTGCGCCGGGCCCTGCCCACGCCGCCCGCGCTGCATACCGAGACAGTGACCATCGCCGCCGTCTCGGGTGAGGATCACGCGCTAGGCGTCGAGATGGCGGTGGAGTATTTCCGGGAAAAGGGCTGGAACGCCCGGCTTCTGGTGGGGCTGGATCACGATGCGATCCTGAGAGACCTGGCCGATCAGCCCTGCGAGGTGCTGGGGCTGTCGGCCTCGGCCACGGATGCGGCGCTCGAATCGCTGTCGCGCCTTGTGGTGGCCGCGCGTCTGGCCCATCCACACATGACGGTGATGGTCGGCGGCGGCGCCGCCCAGGCGCCGGGTGACCTTCTGACGCTGCTGGCGCCGGACCATGTCTTTACCTCCGTGACCGACGCGCTTGCGGTCCTCGGCCGCGGCGCGCAATAGGCCTGCGCGGCGCTTCACACCCCTGTGACTTGACCTTCCGGTCGCTGGAAAGCCGATACCGGCACCGCGCGGCAGACAGGAGCACGGGGCGATGACGACGACACGCGGTACAGGCGCAAGGATGATGGCGACCGGCCTCTTGGCGGCGCTCCTCACGGTCGCGGTGCCTTGGTCCCCGGCCTGGGCGCAAGGTCTGCTGCCCTACCAGGACGCTGACGCGGTGGCCCGCGGCAAGGCGGTCTACGACGGGTACTGCGCCGCGTGCCACGGGGCGGATCTGGAGGGCGAACCCGATTGGTGGACGCGCGACGCCGACGGCTATCTGCCTGCCCCGCCCCATGACGAAACCGGGCACACCTGGCACCACCCGGACATGCAGCTGCTGCAGATCACCTGGCTGGGCACCGAGGCGATCGTCGGCAACGGTTACAAATCCCGCATGATGGGCTTTCAGGACGTGCTGACGCCCGACGAGGTGGCCGAGGTACTGGCCTATATCAAAAGCACCTGGCCCGCGCACATCATCGAACGGCATAACGAGGTCAACGCGTCCGCCGCGACCGCCGCGCAATAGACGCTCAGGTCGCCGCCGCCGTGGCCCAGGCCAAAACGACATAGCGGCCCGTCTTGGCGATACTGACAAGAAGCAGGAACAGCCAGACTGGCGTGCGCATGATGCCCGCGACGACGGTGAAGCCGTCGCCGAAGGGGGCCCAGCTCAGCAGCAGGGTCCACACGCCCCAGCGTTCGTACCAGGCCTGCGCCCGGTCGAGCTGGCGGTCGGAGACGGGAAACCAGCGGCTGCCGCGAAACCGCTCGACGCCAAGCCCCATGAGGTAATTCACCACCGATCCCAGGATATTGCCGATGCTGGCCACTGTGATGATCCAGAACAGCGGTGCAGCCTCCTGCACCTGCAAAGCGACGAACACCACCTCGGACTGGAACGGCAGGATCGTGGCCGCGCCGAAGGCGGCGGCGAACAGCGTTCCGAGGGCGGCGAGACTTGCAAGCATGGCGGCACGAAAGCGGGGCCCGCAGGCCCCAGCGGATCAGCTGCCGTCGGCCGTCGTGACGTCGCGCTCGGGCCGGTCGGCCGCGGGCTCGCGCGGGGGGCGGCCGATCACGTCTTTCAGCTCGTCGAGCTCGATGAAGTTGTCGGCCTGCCGGCGCAACTCATCGGCGATCATCGGCGGCTGGCTGCGAATCGTGGATACGACCGACACCCGCACACCCTGGCGCTGAAGGCTTTCGACCAGCGGGCGGAAATCCCCATCGCCCGAAAACAGCACGATGTGATCGACCCGCGGGGCCAGTTCCATGGCATCGACGGTCAGCTCGATATCCATGTTGCCCTTGACCTTCCGGCGGCCCTGGCCGTCGGTGTATTCCTTGGCCGGTTTGGTGACCATCGAAAAGCCGTTGTAGTGCAGCCAGTCGACCAGTGGGCGGATCGGCGAATATTCGTCATTCTCCAGAAGCGCGGTGTAGTAGAACGCGCGCACCAGCTTGCCGCGGCGCATGAATTCTTGCCGCAGAAGCTTGTAATCGATGTCGAACCCCAGCGATTTGGCGGCCGCGTACAGGTTCGATCCATCGATGAACAGCGCAAGCCGTTCGTCCTTGTAAAACATTCAAAATGTCCTTCTGCTATCGACGCGGCGCAGCACTGCGTGGTGTGTGAATGAAATAAGCGTGCTCCGCGCACGGTCTAAATATGCGAATTGCCCTTTGCCGCAAGGGTCACTTGTGGTCAGTTTCCCCCATGGTTGGACAAAAATCCGTTAATCCCGTGCTGATCGCGCTGGGGGCCAACCTGCCTTCGAAGGCGGGCCCGCCCGAGCAGACGCTGCGTGCCGCGCTCGATGCTCTCGGGGCTTGGGGGCTGCGCGTTCTGGTGGAAAGCCCCTTTTATCGCACGCCCTGCTTTCCCTCGGGGGCCGGGCCCGATTACGTCAACGCCGCGGCCTTGGCTGAAAGCGCGCTGCGCCCCGACGAGATCCTCGCGCTTTTGCACCGGATCGAGGCCGACCACGGCCGCGAACGGGTGCAGCGCTGGGGCATGCGCACGCTCGATCTCGATCTCGTCGCCTGCGGTCAGACCGTGTTACCCGATCCAGGCACCCAGACCCGCTGGCGCGATCTGCCGCTTGAGGCACAGATGCAGGACACGCCCGACCGGCTCATCCTGCCCCATCCGCGCCTGCAGGACCGCGCCTTCGTTCTGGTGCCCCTGGCCGATGTGGCTCCGGACTGGAGCCATCCGCTGACGGGCCAGAGCGTGCGTCAGATGCGCGACGCCTTGCCGAATGCCCTGCGCGACGAGGTCACGCCCTGTGAATGGGCGCTTGTCAAGCCCTTCGATGACCTGTAAAACCACGCTTTCTAATGCTTGCAATCTGATTGGAGTATCCCATGGCCCGCGTGACGGTCGAAGACTGCGTTGACAAGGTTCCGAACCGGTTCGAACTGGTGATGCTCGCCGCGCATCGCGCCCGCGAAATCTCGGCCGGTGGCCAGATCACCGTCGACCGCGACAACGACAAGAACCCGGTCGTTGCCCTGCGTGAGATTGCCGAGGAAACCCAGTCGGCCGAGGAACTGCGCGAACGCCTGATCGAATCGAACCAGACCCAGATCGAGGTGGACGAGCCCGAAGAGGACTCGATGGCGCTTCTGATGGGTGGCGGTGCCGCGGCCGACAAGCCCGGCGAAGACGACATGTCCGAGGAAAAGCTTCTCCGGGCGCTGATGGAAGCACAGGGGCAGGGCTGACCTGCCCCGGTCTCGGGGACGCGGATGATTTCAGCCGAAGATCTCATTGCGCTGGTCCGCAACTACAATCCCAAGACCAACGGCACCCTCATCGCCGAGGCGTATGACTACGCCCGCGACATGCACGAAGGGCAGTACCGCCACTCGGGTGAGCCTTACTTTACCCACCCCGTGGCGGTTGCCGCGATCCTGACCGAACAGCAGCTTGACGATGCCACCATCGTGACCGCGCTGCTGCACGACACGATCGAAGACACCAAATCCACTTACTCCGAGATCTCGGCCCGCTTCGGTCCCGAGATCGCGATGCTGGTCGACGGTGTTACCAAGCTAACCAACCTCCAGCTGTCCTCGACCGAGACCAAGCAGGCGGAGAACTTCCGCAAGCTCTTCATGGCGATGTCCAAGGATCTGCGCGTGATCCTGGTCAAGCTGGCCGACCGGTTGCACAACATGCGCACGATCAAGGCGATGCGCCCGGAAAAGCAGGTCAAGAAGGCGCGCGAAACGATGGAGATCTTCGCGCCTTTGGCGGGCCGCATGGGCATGCAGTCCATGCGCGAAGAACTCGAGGATCTGGCCTTTCGCGTCCTCAATCCCGAGGCGCGTGCGTCGATCATCCGCCGCTTTATCACGCTGCAAAAGGAAACCGGCGACGTGATCCACCGGATCACCGCCGACATGCGCAAGGAACTGGGCAAGCAGGGGATCGAGGCCGAGGTCTTTGGCCGTGCCAAGAAACCCTATTCGATCTGGCGCAAGATGGAGGAAAAGGAACAGGGCTTTTCCCGCCTCTCCGACATCTACGGCTTTCGCATCATCACCGAAAGCGAAGAGGACTGCTACCGCGGGCTGGGCGCCATCCACCAGCGTTGGCGCGCCGTGCCGGGCCGGTTCAAGGACTACATCAGCCAGCCCAAATCGAACGGCTACCGTTCGATCCACACCACCGTGTCGGGCCGCGACGGCAAGCGGGTCGAGGTGCAGATCCGCACCCGCCAGATGCACGACGTGGCCGAAACCGGCGTGGCGGCCCATTGGTCCTATCGCGACGGCGTGCGGGCCGAGAACCCCTTTGCCGTGGACCCGGCCAAGTGGATCTCGTCCCTGACCGAGCAATTCGACGCCGAAGAGGATCACGATGCCTTTCTCGAGGCCGTCAAGCTCGAGATGTATTCCGACCAGGTCTTCTGCTTCACGCCCAAGGGCGACGTGGTGAAACTGCCCCGCGGCGCCACGCCCATCGACTTCGCCTACGCCATCCATACCCGGATCGGCTCGGGCTGCGTGGGCGCCAAGGTCGACGGTCTGCGCGTGCCCCTCTGGACCCGCATCAAGAACGGTCAGTCGGTCGAGATCATCACCGCAGAGGGCCAGACGCCGCAGGCCACCTGGCTCGACATCGCGACCACCGGCAAGGCCAAGTCGGCCATCCGCCGTGCCCTGCGCGAGGCCGACCGCGAACGCTTTATCAAGCTGGGGCAGGAACTGGCCCGCGCGGCCTTTGCCCATGTGGGCAAGAAGGCCACCGACAAGACCTTGGAGACCGCCGCGCGCAAGCTGCGGCTCGAAGATCGCGATGACCTTCTGGCGCAGCTGGGCCAGGCCGAGATCACCGCGCGCGACGTGGTCGACGCGGTCTATCCCGACATCAACCCCAAGACCATCCAGGAAATCGACCGCCGCCGCGCCGTGATCGGCCTGTCGCCGGGCCAAAGCTTCGACCGCGCGCCCTGCTGTCAGCCGCTGCCGGGCGAACGCATCGTGGGCATCACTTTCCGCGGGCGCGGCGTGGTGGTCCATGCCATCGACTGCGCAACCCTCAGCCTGTACGAGGACCAGCCCGGCCGCTGGCTCGACCTGCATTGGCACACCGGCACCCACCCGGCCGAGTACACCGTGACCCTCGACATGACCATCGGCAATGATGCCGGCGTTCTGGGACGGATTTGCACGTTGATCGGAGAGCGAAAGGCCAATATCTCCAACCTCGAGTTCGTCGACCGCAAGCCCGACTTTTTCCGCCTGCTCATTGACGTGGAATTAAGGGATGCAGAGCATCTGCATTCCCTGATGTCCGCGCTCGAGGCGGAAAGCGACGTGGCCGAGGTGGAACGCTACTGCAATCCCGCGGCTCCGGGGGCGGAGGCAGCCGAATAAAGGGGGCGACCCAGGTGGTCTTCAAACGCCGCGACAGGCGACCGATCTGGAAGATCCTGGCCGATGGGCTCTGGCCCAAGGGCGGCTGGCTGCGCGCCGCGCAATACGTGCGCCACCGCATGCACCGGCTGCCCGGATCGCCCGAAATGATCGCCCGCGGGATCTTTGCCGGGGTCTTTACCGCCTTCACGCCGTTCTACGGGCTGCATTTCCTCTTTGCGGGCCTTCTGGCGTGGATCATGCGGGGCAATATCGTGGCCGCGCTTCTGGCCACCTTTTTCGGCAACCCGCTGACCTATGTGCCGATCGGTTTCATCTCGCTCAAGACCGGCTATCTCCTGCTCGGGCTCGAGCATCAGGATGACGAGGTCAAGCGCGGGCTGATGGGCAAGTTCGTCGATGCCGGCAGCGACCTGAAGGACAACATCTGGGCCTGGCTGACCGGCGCGCCACACGACTGGTCGCGGCTGGTCACCTTCTATGACGAGGTCTTTTTTCCCTACATGGTGGGCGGGCTCATTCCCGGCATCGTCGCGGGCACCATCGCCTATTACCTGTCGGTACCCGTCATCCGCGTCTACAAAAGGCGCCGCGCCGACAAGCTGGCCAAGCGACTGGCGCGCGCGGGCGCCGGAAAGAGCGACCAAAAAAAGCGCCAAACCGGCTGACGCCCCCGTGAAAACGCTCTAGGTTCCGACCCGAACGCGGTGAAGGAGAGAGCGGATGCAGCCCCTTGGCAGATTGCGGCTTGGCGTGAATATCGACCATGTGGCGACGGTGCGGAACGCCCGCGGCGGGGCCTATCCCGACCCGATGCGCGCCGCGCAGATCGCAGAAGAGGCGGGTGCCGACGGCATCACCGCGCATCTGCGCGAAGACCGCCGCCATATCACCGACGCCGATATCGAAGGGCTGATGGAGGCGCTGAGCGTGCCGCTCAATTTCGAGATGGCCGCCACGGACGAGATGCAGCGCATTGCCCTGCGTCACAAGCCCCATGCCGTTTGCATCGTGCCTGAACGGCGCGAGGAACGCACGACCGAAGGCGGGCTCGAAGTGGCCAAGGATGAAAACCGCCTGGCCCATTTCATCGCCCCCCTGCGCGAGGCGGGCTGCCGGGTGTCGATCTTCATCGCCGCGGACCCGCGCCAGATCGAGGCCGCCCACCGCATCGGTGCCCAGGTGATCGAACTGCACACCGGTGCCTATTGCGACGCCCATGCCGAAGGCGACCTGGACACCCGCGATGCGGAACTGGAAAAAATGCGCGAGATGTCGGCCTTTGCCCATTCCCTCGGGCTCGAGGTGCATGCGGGCCACGGGCTCACCTATGACACCGTCCAGCCCGTCGCGGCGTTCCCCGAGGTGATGGAGCTCAATATCGGGCATTTCCTCATCGGCGAGGCGATCTTTCGTGGGCTCGACCCGGCCATCCGCGAGATGCGCCGCCTGATGGATGAGGCCCGCGCGTGATGGCTGTGTTGCGAAACCCCTCTGCGATGCGTTTCACAAGGGCCAAAACCTTCGCAGAAGGTTTTGCGTCACGTCCAAAGTCTTCGGCGAAGACTTTGGCACCGCGGTTGGGGACACAGGCATGAAAGCCATCTGGTACGAACGGTTCGGCCCCGCGGACGAGGTGCTGACCCACGGCGAAATGCCCGACCCGTCCCCCGGCCCGGGCGAGGTTCTGGTGCGCGTTCATGCCACCGGCATCAACCCGTCGGACGTGAAGCTGCGCGCGGGCGCCCGCCCCGGCGCTACCATGGCCTATCCCCGTGTCATCCCCCAGTCCGACGGTGCCGGCGTGATCGAAGCGGTGGGCGCAGGCGTCGATCCTGCCCGCATCGGCACGCGGGTCTGGCTCTGGAACGCAGGCTGGCAGCGGGCCTTTGGCACGGCCGCCGAATACGTCGCCCTGCCTGCCCATCAGGCGGTGGAACTGCCCGAGGGCACAGGGTTCGACGCAGGTGCCTGCCTGGGCATCCCCGCCATGACCGCCTGGTACGCGCTCTACCGCGACGGGCCCATCGACGGTCAGACCGTGCTGGTGACCGGCGGTGCGGGCGCGGTGGGCCGCTATGCCTGCCAGATGGCGGCGCTGGGCGGCGCGCGCGTCATCACCACCGTCAGCTCGCCCGAGAAGGCCGCGCATTCCGGCGCGGCGGACTGGATCAACTACCGTGACACGGACGTGGCCGAGGCGGTGATGGACCTGACCGGTGGCGCGGGCGTCGACCGCATCGTCGAGGTCGATTTCGCCGCCAACCAGGATGCGTCCCTTGCCGTGATCAAACCCGGCGGCACCATCGCCAGCTACGCCTCGGCCTCGCAGATGGCACCGACGCTGCAGTTCTATCCGTTCATGTTCAAGGACGTGACCCTGCGGATGCTGATCGTCTACCAGATCGACCCGGCCACTCATGCACGCGGCGCGGCGCAGCTGGCCGACTGGCTCGCAGCCGGGCAGCTTTCGCATGCCGTGGTCCCGGGCGGCGCGCTGAGCGACATGGCTGCGGCGCACAAACTGGTCGAGGCGGGCGAAAAGCTCGGGACCGTTGTCGTCCGGGTCTGAGTCATGAGCCGCCGCGACTGGATCGTGGCGCTCTTGGCGGCGGTCGTGATCGTCGCCGCGCTCTGGGTGCTCGAAGGTGCCCGGCGCGGGGTCGAGATCACCACCGCCCTGGTCGGGGCCACCCCGGTCACCACCTACGCGAAATCCGGGGTCGATGGCCCGGCCGTCGTCGTGGCCCATGGCTTCGCGGGATCGCGCCAGATGATGCAGGCCTATGCGCTGAGCCTCGCGCAGGCGGGCTACCGGGTGCACAGTTTCGATTTTCTGGGCCACGGGCGGCACAGCGTGCCCATGTCCGGCGATGTTGGGTCGGTGGACGGTACCACGCGGCTGCTTGTCGAGCAGACGCTGGCGGTGATCCACCATGCGGGCGGCGAGGGGGCCAAGTTTCCTACTGTCGCGCTGCTGGGCCACTCCATGGCCACCGATGTGCTGGTGCGGGTCGCCGCGCAGACCCCGGGGGACGAGCCGCTGGTCCTTCTGTCGGCCTTCTCGCGCGAGATCACCGCAGACCGGCCCGATCACCTGCTTCTGGTCACCGGCGCCTGGGAGCCGGGGCTGGTGGGTTTCGCGACCGAGGCGCTTCAGATGCTCGACCCGGACGCACAGCCCGGCCGGACGGTCAGTGCCAAAGGCCTAACCCGCCGCGCGGTTCTTGCCCCCGCGGTCGAGCATGTGGCGATCCTGCAGAGCCGCACCGGGCGGGCCGAGGCCGTGGCCTGGCTCGATCGTTTCTACAGCCGCAGCTCTGCCCCATCCGTGCCGCCCACCGGCTGGGCGCTTCTGGCGCTGCTGGCCGGGATCGTGGCGCTGGCACGTCCCCTCGCGCGGCTCCTGCCCGACCGGCGGGTGGCCCGCGCCCAGATCCCCCCGCGCAGCTTTGCACTGGCCACCCTTGCACCGGCCGTTGCCGCGCCGCTCATCGCCGTGCCGCTCGATCCCGGTGTTCTGCCCGTGCTCGTGGCCGATTACCTGGCGCTGCACCTGGCGCTGTTCGGCGGGCTGCAACTGGTGATCCTGTGGCGCGCGGGCGTGCCCCTGGGCCATGTTGCGCCCGCAGCCAGTCTGGCGCTTCTTGTCTACGGGCTGGGCATCTTCGGCCTCGCACTCGACCGGTACGGCGCGAATTTCTGGCCCACGCCGGAGCGGCTGGCCATCATCGCAGCGCTCAGCCTCGGTGCGGTGCCCTTCATGCTGTCCGATGCGCTGGTCACCCAAGGCGGCCGCGCGCCCCTTTGGCAGCGCCTTTCGGCCCGGGCGGCGTTTCTCGTCTCCATCGCCATCGCCGTAGCGCTCGATTTCGAGGGGCTGTTCTTCCTCCTGATGATTGCGCCCGTGATCGTCCTGTTCTACCTCGTCTTCGGTCTGATGGGCCGAGCGGTGGCGCTGCGCACGGGCGCGGCCACGGCCGGTCTGGCGCTGGGACTGATCCTGGCCTGGGCGCTGGGCGTGAGCTTTCCGCTCTTCTCGGCCTGAAGGGGGCAATGATGATCCTGGGTGTCGGCACCGACCTTGCCAATATCGACCGCATCGCCGGCACGCTTGACCGCTTCGGCGACCGCTTCCGCAACCGCGTCTTCACCGAGACCGAGCAGAGAAAGGCCGAAGGCCGCGCCGACACCGTGGGCACCTATGCCAAGCGCTGGGCCGCGAAAGAGGCCTGTTCCAAGGCGCTGGGCACCGGCCTGCGCATGGGCATCGCCTGGAAGGACATGGCCGTCACCAACCTGCGCACGGGCCAGCCCGTCATGCAGGTCACCGGCTGGGCGGCCGAGCGGCTGGCCCAGATGACGCCCCCGGGCCACGAGGCGGTGATCCATGTGAGCCTGACCGACGATCACCCCTGGGCGCAGGCCTTTGTCCTGATCGAGGCGCGGCCCATCGCAGACCCGCCCGACGCAGGCCACACCTGAGCCCGCCTTGACACCCCACCCACCGCACCGCATGAAGCCGCAACACCTAGTCAACGGGAGAACCGCATGGCCGCCGAGCCGAAAAAGGGAAACGCCATCGTCGAAACCGTCAAGACGGTGGTCTACGCCCTCCTGATCGCCGGTGTCTTCCGCACGCTGTTCTTCCAGCCCTTCTGGATCCCGTCGGGGTCGATGAAGGACAACCTGCTGATTGGCGATTTCCTCTTTGTCAACAAGATGGCCTACGGCTATTCCTACGCCTCCTGCCCGTCGATCATCATCCCCGCCCTCGGGCTGAACATCGATGCCGAGGATATCTGCGGCGTTCTCGATGGCGAGAACACGCGCTTTCTCGCCGGTGAGCCCGAGCGCGGCGATGTCGCCGTCTTTCGCCACCCGGTCACCGGCCGCGACTTCATCAAGCGGCTGATCGGCCTGCCCGGCGACACCGTGCAGATGCGCGACGGGGTGCTCTACCTCAACGGCACGGCGGTCCCGCGCGAAGCGGCCGGCGTGTTCGAGGAAACCGCCGCCCCCCAGGGGCCCCAGCGCCTGCGCCCGCGCTGCGAAAACGGGCCCGTCGGCACCGGCGGCACCTGCACCAAGTCGCGCGCCATCGAAACGCTGCCCAACGGGGTCAGCTACTCGGTGCTGAACATCGCAAGCCAGGGCTCGGACAACACGCCGCTCTACACGGTGCCCGAGGGGCATTACTTCTTCATGGGCGACAACCGCGACAACTCGTCGGATAGCCGCTATCCCCAGCAGGCGGGCGGTGTGGGCTTCGTGCCCTACGAAAACCTGATCGGACGCGCGGACCGCATCATGTTCTCGTCGGCGGGCCGCTCCATGCTCTTCTTCTGGACTTGGCGGGGCGACCGGTTCTTCAAGGGGATCGAGTGAAGCTCTCGGCGGAATTGCAGGCGCTCTCCCGCCGGATCGGACACCGCTTCGCGCGGCCCGAGCTTCTGCGCGAGGCGGTCACCCATGCCTCCTACGCCACGCCCGGGCGGGACGACAACCAGCGGCTCGAGTTCCTGGGCGACCGGGTGCTGGGCCTGACCATGGCCAACGCGCTGCTCGAGGCCGACCCGACCGCGACCGAAGGCCAGCTGGCCCCCCGCTTCAACGCGCTGGTGCGCAAGGAAACCTGCGCCGAGATCGCGCGCGAGATCGGGCTGGGCGAGGTGCTGCGCCTCGGCCGATCCGAGATGCTGTCGGGCGGGCGGCGCAAGCAGGCGCTGCTGGGTGACGCGATGGAGGCGCTGATCGCCGCCGTCTACCTCGACGCGGGCTTCGATGCCGCGCAGGACCTGGTGATCCGGCTCTGGGGCCAGCGGGTGCATACGGTGGACGCCGACGCCCGCGATCCCAAGACGGCGCTGCAGGAATGGGCCCAGGCCCGCGGCATGGCCCCGCCGCGCTATACCGAGACCGCCCGCACGGGCCCCGACCACGCCCCGGTCTTCACCATCGCGGTGGAGCTCGACACCGGAGAGACCGACCACGCCACCGCCGGCTCCAAACGCCAGGCCGAACAGGCGGCCGCACGGGCGCTCCTGGATCGGTTGGGGGGGTGAGGGGGCAATTCGCCTGAGGGCGGAGAACTGCCGTTCGCTGCGGATGCAAAGGGATCCTGGGCCAATGTTTGAGCGGACATCCACTTAGGGCCGGGCCGGCACACTACCAATCGAAAGAAAAGGGCGTGCTGCGCACAAAATAAGTGCCGCGCATCAATGGCGGTCAGTACAATTAGCGGGCCACTGCCGATATGTTTCCAACCCTGTACAAGGTAAGCCGCCGAGCGACACAGGTCATTCGTTCAAACAGAAGGCTTTCCAGCCAGACCCAGCTCAAAATAACGCACTACTGTGGTCCTGGGCCAGTTTAGATCTTGAAAACCTCAAGGTCCTCGACAATGCAGCTGTCGGTACCGAATACCAACCGCATTGTGTCCAGAGCGGACTGGTGTTCGGCGTCGGTGTCCATGTGCGACCGGAAATGGGTCAGGGCAAGTTTGCGGACCCTGGACTGGAGGGCCATCCGGCCGATCTCGCCGGGCGTCGGGGTCAGGGCCTCCATGGCGGGATGGGTCGCCTCGCCGTCGAGCCGGTAGCACCAGTGCAGTAGAAAATCAGCATTCTGTGCCAAGGCGCGCAGGGAATCGCAGAGCCCTGCATCGCCGGAGTAGACAAAGCGGTGTCCATCGCAGTCGACCGAAAAGGCCATGCAACTCAGAAGAGGCTGTGCGTGTGGCACGCTGCAGGAGCCAAGCCTCCATCCGTCACCATCGAAGCTGAAGCCCGGTTCGATCTCGGTCACAACCGGGGCAGGCCACGGACGGGGCAAGGTGCCGCCGCGCGCTTTCCAGACCTCTTGGCTCGGCAATAGCTCGGTCCGGGCGCGCAGGTCATGGGACAGCACGCCGTCGGGGCCGAAATATCCATCGGTGATCTGTGCAATAGGTTCCGGGCCGAAGACCCGGAGCGGCGCGCCGCCCTCGTCCCAGGCGGCGTGGACCAGCCGGGCATAGTCCATCATGTGGTCCGAATGCAGATGGCTGAAAAACAGATATGTAACATCCGATGGCTTCCGGCCAGCCCGCAACAGGTTGTTGAAGACTCCGCCTCCGCAATCGAAAAGGATCACGTCGCCCGCCGCTTCTAGCAGGTACCCCGATGATGCGCGCCGCACATGGGCTTCCGGTGATCCCGATCCAAGAATGGTGAGTTTCATCCCTCGACCCTCGGTGGTGGGGTGGCGGCCGGCGCGCCCAGCCCGAGCGCGGCCTCGCGCCCGCCAAAGGAGGCGATCAGCGCAGCCTGATCGGCAAAGGCCTGAGCATCGACCTTTTCTGGGTCGAGGATCTCGCGCAGTGCGGCATCCATCTCTGACAGGACCGGCGCATAGGCAGGATCCAGTGCAAGATCGGTCAGTTCCTCGGGATCGGTCTGCAGGTCGAACAGCTCGGGCGCGAAGCCGATATAGGTGTTCAGTTTCCACCGCCCCTTGCGCAGCATAAAGGCGCCCGATACCGCACCGGCGGCATGGTATTCGCTCAGGATCGGGCGGTCGGGATCGGTGGGGGCCGAGCTGATCCTGTAAAGGGATTGGCCGTCGCCCCGGAAATCGAGCCCGAAATGGTCGGGAATGGTCGCGGACAGGTCCAAGAGCGACACCGGCGTATCACATGTGCCCGGCGCGATATCCGGCCCTGCCATGATCAGCGGGACCGCCACGCTTTCCTGGTAGAGATTGGATTTGCCCCAGAGCCCCCGCGCGCCGACATTGTCGCCATGGTCCGAGGTGTAGACGACGGTTGTGCTGTCGGCGAAGCCACTGTCTCCAAGCGCTGCGAGGATCCTGCCGATATTGTGGTCGAGCCAACTGCAGAGACCATAGTAGCTGGCCATGGCGCGGAGCCGCTCCCAGGGGTCCTTGAATTTCGCTTCGCTGTTCATCATCGCGTTTTGCTTTTCCACCCAGGGATGGCGACAGTAGCCGGTCGAGGGGTGAAGCTTGGGCTCCGGCAAGGTGTCCAGTGGATAGAGATCGAAGAACTCTTGCGGGACCACGAGCGGGAAATGAGGCGCCACCAATCCCACATAGAGGCACCAGGGACGGTCCGACCCTGACTGCGCCCGCTCATCCAGCCAGCGCGCTGTGCGGTCGGTTACGGCCTGATCGTATTCGGTGTACCTTGACTGCCCGGGCCCGATATAGTCGCCCAGCATGCGGCTGTCTTCCAGCACCTTGCGCTCGTCCTCCTTCCGGATTGATGCCCAGACCATGCCCACGCCATTGGCCACCTGCATCGGGATATGTTCGGTATCGAAGCCTGCCGGGTCCTCATCGGAGCGGTAGTGCAGCTTGCCGATGGACTCGACCGGGACACCAGCCTCCTGAAGCCTGTGCCCCCACCCCTTGGGTTCGCCCGTGTAGGGCATGGCATTGTCCCAAAGCCGGTTGACATGCACGTAGCGTCCAGAGGCGAAAGCTGCGCGCGCAGGCACGCAGATCGGCGACGGGGTATAGGCATCCCGAAACCGCATGCCGCGCGTGGCGAGCGCGTCCAGATAAGGTGTCTGCACGAACGGATGCCCCGCGCATCCCATGGCGCGGGCCTGGTGTTCGTCGGACATGATGATCAGGAGGTTCGAGGGCGGCACGGTTAAAACTCCATCCGTTCGGCGGCGCATTCCAGCTTGTCCAGCACGCGGCGAAAGATCCTGATCTCTTCTTCGGACAAGTCCTTTCGCAGCCATTCCTGTCGCTTCCGGGTCACCGGCAGGGCGCGTTCGAAAATTTCCTGGCCCCTGGGACTGAGCGACAGGTGCTGCACGCGATGGTCATCCTCGTCCTGGCGCGATGTGACGATGCCCAGCTCGATCAGGTTTTTCAGGTTCCGGCTGAGCAAGCCTTTGTCCAATGCGGCCTCACGCGCAATGGTCGACAGGCGCGTGCGTCCCGCCGCCCCGATGAGCGCCACGATCCGCCATTGCGACAAGGTCAGACCGACCGTGTCCCGCAAGAGCCGGGCGCCCTGAACGTTCAGTTTGGCCTGCACCCGGGACAGCCGGTAGGTCAGATATTGGTGAAGTGGAAACTGGCTTGGTGCGTCCGTCGCCAAGGTCGCGGGTTCGTTCTGCATCGGTTTTGACTCCTCTTGCAGAGCAGCATTCCTGCGTATTGTTGTCTCGTCAACTTTTTAATTGACCGGTCAACCAACTTGTGGCTTCCTCAAGCTGAGGAGAACTGGGAGGACACAATGAAACGAATTTTGACCGCAGCCGCGGCCGCGCTTGGGCTTTCCGCTTTGTCGACCGGCGCTTTGGCGCAGGACTGGACGCCGCCGGGACCGATCAAGCTGATGATCGCCTTTGCTGCAGGGGGCGGTGCAGACACGCAGGCCCGACTGATCGCGGAAGATCTCGAAACCAAACTGGGCTGGCAATTCATCCCCGAACAGGTCACCGGCAAGGGCGGCATGAACCTGGCCATGGCGATCAAGGACGAGCCCAGCGACGGCTCGGTCATCGGCATGGTCGTCACGGAGACGATGGGCTACAACATGATGGCCGCCGATGCGGGCGTGACGCCGGACGACTTTACCGCGATCACCACCACCGCCGGGTTTCAGATGGGGATCGTGTCGCTGTCCTCAAAAGGCTGGACCGGCTTTGACGACATGATTGCCGAGGCACAGGGCACGCCGTTGCGGTTTGGCGTGATGAGCCCGAAGCTTGCCGATCTGGCCTACCTTCTGGGCGAGGCGCAGGGCGTCGAGTTCAATATCATCTCTGTCCAGGGCGGTCGCGCGGTCATGAACGGCGTGAATGCGGGAGATATGGATCTTGGCTTCATGGCCGGGATTCAGGGCAGGGGGGTTGCCGCGGGCGAGCTCGTCAACCTTGCCTCTGCCCTGTCAGAGCCGCTGGTGCAAACACCCGAGGCTCCCATGCTGAGCGACTTGGGCGTTCCGTTCAATGCCGATGGCTATTTCCTGTTCATTGCACCCGCCGGCCTGCCGACCGAGGCCCGCGATGCGTTCGCCACAGCGATTGGCGAAGTCATCACAACCGACGGGATGAAGTCGAACGATATGATCACGAAAGCCTTTGGCGGCCCGACCGTCATCGCCGGGGACGCTGCTCAGGCGCTTGTCTCTGACTACTTCGATGCGGCTGGACGTCTGATGGAAGCCGCCTCTGAATAAGGCCATCCTGGCATGGCACCCATGTCCTGGTGCCGTGCCCGTTCCAACGTCATGATCAGGAGCCCGAGATGGGACGTTTCAACCGTGCCAACCTGGCGCTGGGTCTTGGCGTTGCGATCCTTGGCCTGATGATCGCCACCATTTGGGTGTCGATGGACACTGCCAGCGGTTTGATCGAAAAAGTGCGCCGCCAGGTCACCATCGGAGATGCCCTGGCACCGACCGCGGCCGCGATGTTCCTTGTGGTGGGCGGCCTTCTGGTCGTTGCCTTCGATCGGGACGACAGGACGCACAGGGTTTCGGTTGGAAATCTCGCTTTCGTCACGTCCCTTCTGATCCTCTTGTTTGTCAGCTTCGCATTGATGCGCTGGGCGGGACCCTTGGCGGCGGCCTTCGCAGAAGGCGGGTACCGCCCGCTGCGCGACACGGCACCGTGGAAATACATCGGCTTTTCCCTCGGCGGGACGGCACTGGTCGCCGGGTTGATCTGCTTTGTGGAGCGCGGGCTGTCCTGGCGCGCCATCTGGGTCGCGCTGGTAGCCACGCTGGTATTGATCCTGGTCTATGATCTGCCCTTTGACGACCTGTTGCTGCCGCCGAACGGAGACGTGTGATGGGGTGGCTCGATTACGTCTGGCTG
>PR_CR_10_Liq_1_inCRDRAFT_1000385_pt1 | contig 27660 bp, 22 predicted proteins | sample PRCRCaboRojoPR_3_FD_10241 | JGI IMG/M metagenome (IMG submission 10241)
CCAGCCACTAAAACTCTTAAGTTTTTTACTCCTTCAAAGTACTTAAGTCGGTCGAGTCCGTCTTGCATTAAGTTCACTACTTGAATAGGGTTCAAAAGCCAGTAAAAAGCCCTAAGAGCCATTTCACCTGCTTGGCCTCCACTTTTGGGGTTGATAATAACTACCAATGGCCTGACACTGGGCTCAAGTTCAGTTATTTTAAGTGAATCCAAACTAACACTTGTTGGCGGGACAACACTTCTGTTGCCTAAGTTACAAACCTCAGATGCGTATTGCATGCAGTTTTTGTGGTAACTAAAGTGGCACCAAGTACAAGTTAAACTGGGAACCTCGTAAACAGTTCCACAGAGCATGCCGCACTTGTAGCAAGTAGAGTCTGGAGGCAGGTAAACTTCTACCCAGTGGTGCTTGAGTGCTTTGTTAGAAACTGGTTTGCAGCCTTTAGTGTGGCGGGAACAATACATGTGAGAACTAATCTGGCACACTTTACACTGGACTCCATTAAGTCCAAACCACCCCCCAATGACTCCAGAACAAAACTTGCATACTGGGAGCGAGTTATCTTTAATGGGGGACCACTGATGTTCTCCTAAATGGGTGCCTTTGCGCGTTGCTGTCATGGATAAGTTTTTTCCTTTGAGTTTTAAAGCAAGCAGCCAGATTGAAGATACCAAACCCACTACCACAATATACCAGAAAACCATTTACGTATAAATGCTCTTTTCAAGAAACCCCAGGTTCAGGACACTTTCTAAAATATACGGGTTCTTTTTAGTCATAGGCTCTGGAAGTTGGTTTTGGCTGAAGAAAAGTAATCTTTAAGAAGATTCACTTGCAATTTCGCAGTTTTGCAAAACACAAGTAAACGAATTCCAGACCCAACAGTCTCTGTACCACAAGTGGGAAAAAGCTTACAAAGACTCCTGTCTAAACCAGCAAGTTGCTTCTAAAACACACTCCAAACAAGTCAACGAAATCCTAGAAAAAATAAAGCACGACCAACTCAAGAAACAACAGATAATAGACGAAGAAGAGTTTGTGAGGATGAAAATCTCAAAGAGTTTTTGGAAGTAATCTAATAACTAGTATGGTTATAAATGCTCTGCAGGATAGCTAGGTTCTTTGCTTACAGACCTAAACAAGTTCCTTTTAAAAGGTGGAACATCATTACTGGTGACGAAGTAGCTGTGATATCAGGAAAAGACAAAGGCAAAACCGGAAAAGTCTTTAAAGTCAAGCGGAAGTACAACCTTGTCTTGGTTTCAGGAGTCAACATTAAAACCAAACACAACCAACCCAGCATGGAGGCCCAAGAAGGTTCTCGTGAACAAAAAGAGTTCCCCATCCACGTTTCAAACGTAGCTTTAATTGACCCTGAAACTAGTAAACCTACTAGGATTTCTTACGGGTTCTTAGAAGACGGAACTAAAGTAAGGATTTCTAAAAAAAGCGGGGCAATGATTCCTAAGCCTGAAAGGCCTGAAGTTAAGTACATCCAAAGACACTCTAGCAAACGTAAGTGACACTTAGAGGACGGAATTAAAGACACTCCTCCTGACCTAGCTACTTCAGTGACTTATGAAGGAGAGGACTTAGAGGCTGTAAAAGCTAACTTTGAAGAGTACATCAAGAAAATTGAAGAGCAAGCTTCTTGGCTTGTCTTTAAAGACTAACTATTACTTATGAACTTTTCAAGAGTCAGGGGTTTTGAAACCTTGAGCTTTTTAGAAGGCTTTGAGTCTGGCACTATTGAAGAAAACAAGTTCACAAACTCATCTATCTTCTTTTTGGGCTTAGCTGGCTTTCTATCGAGCAGTTCGGACCCAGTTATTGATACTTTTCTGATCTTGTTTACAAACACTTCCTTGGGAATTAGTTCTGAAAGGCTTTGAAAAGACCGGAACTTCCTGATGTAGGAGTTGCATTGAGTGTCTTCTAGAATCGCGCAAAACTTTAGGGCGTCTTTGTTTTTTAGGTTTAGTTTAAAGGCTAAGTAACTGCACAAGCCTTCAAAAGCTTCTTCTAAAAACCAAGGGTCTTCAATAGGCAGAGTTAACTTAGCAGTGACTTTTTGCGAACACCTGAGTTCTTGCATTCCTAAAGCAACTTTTATAAGGAAGTGTTGTTTATCCTGGGTGAATCCTAAAAGAATCTCTTTGGGGTGGTTAAGAATATCTCCGCAGGTGTAGATTCCTAAAAGTCTAAGTTTGTAAGCCATTGCTTTGTTCATGCCAGGAACCTTCCCAACAGGAACTACCTCCATAAACCCAACTATTTGGGTGCTTTCATGAGGCACCAAACACACTGAATCAGGTTTAGCAATGGAGCTTGCAATCCTAGCAAGCATCTTGTTGCAAGCAGCTCCAATAGAGACTTGGAAGCCAAGTTGGTTAATCATGAACTTGATTTCTTCACAAACTTCTTCAAGGTCTGTTTTTCTTGTTTTAAGTACCTGAGAAACGTTTAAAAAGACTTTTCGAAAGTGTTTATATTCAAAGTTGGGGTCATAAACTCTTAAAACTGCTTTGATCTTTGAAAACTCTTCTTGGTACACTGTAAAGTTTTCCGGGACAAAAACTATGCTATTACAAAGCAACTTGGCCGTTGAAAAAAGCATTCCAACTTTTACTGAGTACTCAGCCGCCAATGCGTTAAAAGAAACTACTAACCCGTTAGAAACCACAACTATGGGTTTGTTTTTAAGGTCTGGGTTGTTTCTGGCTTCTACAGTTCCACAAAACAAATAAATATCTAGGTGTATCCAAGTTTCTGAGCAGTCCCTTTTGCTTTGGACTTGCTGGAGTTTTGCTCTGAATTTGTGGTTGAGTTGTTCTAAGTACTCAGAGCTTTTTTGGGTCATCTTTTGTTTTAAAAACTTAACTTTTCTGGGAAGTTCTTCCAGAGTAAACTCCATTATAAATGTCAAGTGAACTATACGACTTTGACTTCGAGTTGCCAGAAGACCCCCAAAGTATTTTACAAAACCTCAGTATACACAACGAGTCCAACTCTTGGGAATTACTTGCACCTTCTTTTTACACTAAACAAAAACTAACCCAGTCACAGCCTTTTTCGTTTAAGTAAGCTTTACTTAGTCCTTTCACGCCAATTAAGTCTGAAGAAACAGAAAGCGAACCTAAACCTATCAAGAGTTATTCTGTTCCCTTTGAAGTCAAAGAAGTCCCCCTTGAACCTATTTGCAAACAGCCCAACCAAAGTGAGTACTTCCACTTAATTCAGGCTTTGTTTGAAGAAAGACCTATTTGGCTCAAAAATGCCCTAATTCAGAACTTATCCAACCACGAAGCCCTTTCACAGAACCACTTAAAACAGTAACAACCACTCAGCATCTTAGCTTGGATTGCGTACAGCTTTGAAAGCGGACCTTGGAGAAACGCTTACGTAAAACTAGGTTTCAACCCCAAAGAACACCCCCCGAGTGTCATATACCAAGTTATTGACTTCAGATCCCGTGAAGAAGCTCCAGTAGGAAACAGGGGTTTGTACGACTTTACTTTTTCTAGTTTGCCCAAACAACAAGGCCAACTGTATCAGTTTTGCGACATCAAAGACGACAAAATCAAGCAACTACTACTAAGTCCAGAGTCTCTGACTGGGGAGTGTAATGTAAGCTTTACACAGAAAAAAACTGGCTGGCTAACTAAAGAAGCTTATGAAAACATCAGAGCCATAGTCAAACAGATTTACTTCAAACTCAAGATGAAGAGTTAGTTAGTTAATATAATGGAAGAAATATTTAAAGACCAAGAAACTCCACCAATAAAGCTCATAGAGTCAATATTGGTCATAGGGTTCCAGACTAACACTCTCCGAAAGATGTTTTTAGAAGGAAAGACTTCTGAGGTTCCGGAGTTAATTGCTCAGTTGCCTGCAACTCACAATGAATTCACTCCTAACCACATAAGTCTTTTGTTCACTCACTCCACTCTTAAGTTTGAAACAGAGCCTAAGTTTCCACACTACTTTTCAACTACTTTTGCAGACAGAGGCCACTTGCACTGCTTAATTACCTACGAAAAAATAAGTCCCAGTGTAGTGGAATTCACTAAAGAACGCAGAGTGCCCAAAGGAATTTTCAACTACATTCCTAAAAAAGAAAATACCAAAAGTAACGAACCCCAGTTTTACGTTCCTGTGGTCTTAGGAATGCTAACTAAAACTAACTACATTGACTGTTTTAGAAACCTTTTGAAACAACTGCACTTGTACCTCACTCTTGTTTTGGAAAACGAAGACAAGCAACTCAACAACAAGATTGCTACTTCTGAGTTTTTGAGACTTTCGAGTTTTTTGCTCAACGACATGATAGTTCCTCCTCTAGACATTAAGTTAAGCATCAGCATAGGGACAGAAAAGGTAAGCTTGCCTGTAAACTGCCTCCAAAGACTTCCACACAACGAAAGCTGTGTAGCAGTGCTGCTAGACTTAATCGACATCAGAAACATTATTGAATTTTGGGAGGCGATTCTGCTGAACAGGTACTCCTTTGTTTTAAGCTGCAACGAGTACTTGATATACTTGGTGCTGGAGGCTTTTAACTCTTTGCTGTTTCCTACTCAGTGGGCACTTAGTTACTTTCCAGTGCTGCCTGACCACTTGTTTGAGTTGGTGGGGGCTCCTCAACCTGTCATTCTAGGTTTCAACAGCACTAACATAACCCTAGACAGAATAGCTCAAGAAACTACAGAATGTACTGTTTTGGACATAGACTCCAACTTGCTGTACTCCCATGAAATCTTGCTGTGCAACTGCGTTAAGTCTACTATTAGTCAGAAACTCCAGTTGATCAAAGCTTACTACTACGTAAGTAAAGAAAGACTCAACACGTTTAAAATGAACAAGTTAGAAACAAACCTAGACGACCAAAAGTTCGTAGAAGCTGCTAGAGACTTGCTGCGTTTAGAAGGCCTAGAAAAAGAAGACTTGTTTGTAACTTTGATAAGGCACGCTTTTTTTTCGGAGATTTGTAAAACATTGTACAACTTTGAGGAGTACTTGCTTTACAACTCGAAAAACAAAGTGTACGAGTGGAACACAAAGGAGTTCCTGCCAACTGTAGACACTTGTGGTGGGAGCTGTAAAATGATTCAGTTTTGGACTAGGTTTACCGAGTGCCAGGCTTTCATTGAGTTCATGCAGTACTACGGTAAGTATGACGAAAGCCTACTTGTAAGGTTCCAGCAGATCCTTAAAAACATCCAAAACGGAACTTACAACATGCAAGTGAGCAACTCTAACTTTTCAATGAACTTCAAACCCTATTTAAAGCCTCAAGAAATGTTCCAGAACTGGATAGACTCTTTGGAGTCTTTGGATGGGAACACTCCTAAAGCCAGCTTTCAAAAGGACTCTGCTTTGAAATTTTTGGAAGCACTCAGTGATTCTCTGAGTCAAAAACAAAGCTACTGGAGATCCTTAGAAGTTTTTAAAAGAAAAGGAAGCAGGAAAATGACACTTCTGAACCTTCCTGCAAGGAACTTACTTGACGATAGAAGTTCTATCAACTTGTACTACGGGAAGTATGGAATTGTAAGGTTACTAAACGTGCTTTACCCTATAGACAAAAGCATTTCTAAGTCGCCTGCTTATTTTGACGAAGAAAAAGACTACTTCAAAAGTGTAATTAGTTCCGGTTTCGAAGCTTTTAGTTACAAAGAAGAGATTCCAGTTGAAATAGCTAAGTCTTCTGTACTGCACTCTCTCAAGAAGTTGCTGGACTTCTTGCCTAAGGACTTGGAGTTTCCTGACTTTGACTGTCCTTTGAGTTTTTGCGACTACAAAGAAGTAGTTTCTGAAATTCTTATGGACCTTTCAATTCCCATATTCAGCAAGCAAAGCACTGTTGACTCCCATATTTTGCCTAAAATCGAGTACAAGCTAGAAGCAAGTCCTAACTCTTGGGAATTGCACGCTATCAAACTGCACTATAAACTGAGGAAAGGGGACTCTAGGTCAGACTACTTGCTAGGAATATGCAGAGAAATTAACAATCTTAACCCACTTGCTTTGCCTAGATACTTTACTGTGAAACTAATTGATTCCATCTACAAAAGGAATCGGCCTTTAATTAACAAGCTGGTTGAGACTGAGGGCCTTTTAGCAGAAATGGCCAACAAGTACTTAGAAGCCAAAGAAGCCGTTTCGGGAAGAAGAAGTCATGCTAGTGAAACTGCAACTTCAGAAGAAGCTTTAGAAAACAAGTAATAATAAATGGTATCTAGAGGCGAAGCAGAAACTCAAGTGCTCAAGCAAAACGTAGAAGACCAACTGCAAAGACTGATAACTCAACTAAGAGACCTCGAAGAAAACAAAGAAGACCTAGAAGAAGAAGAGTACAATTCGATGAAACAAGATACTATTCTTCAAATGCAAGAGTTCGAAAAGCAACTAGACAAGTGGAAAAGCGGAGACATCTCTTTAATAGACGAAATCAATAGAATCCAAATTGCAATTAGGCAAGCAGTTTCGGAGTCTTTCAAAACTCCAGACGTAATCCAGATGTTTGCTTCCAAACAACCACAACAGTTAAGATCCAGACTTGAAGAACTCGAAAGGGACCGTCACCTTAATAAAATCAACCAGCAAGACTTTGAAGCCAAAAAACTCGAAGTACTGGTAGCCTTGAGTAAACTAGAAGAACCACTTTCAGAAGAAGAGCAGGAGTTTTTGGTTTCCTTCAGCTCAGCTGGAAACCGAGTAGCAACTTCAGGGAACGACCAAGTAGACAAGCAAGAACTCCTTTCTCACGCCAAAAAGAACTTCCAGAACTACTAAGTTAATTAACGGCCTTCTTGTTGTGGAGGACCTCCAGCACTCATGAATATAAAAGCTCCTATCAGCATTAACCACCACTACATAGTTACTTACGTATTTTCTGAAAAAGCCTGGTTCGGGAGGTTCCTCTACTTTGGGAGGAGCAAAGTAAGGCTTAGAGGGTTCCTTTGGCATAACTGCGTAAGCTGCAGTTTGGGGCTTAAGTGCAGTGGTGAGGGTGCTACAACTAGATGTGGCTCCAAAGTACTCAAGTGCTAAGACTTCTCCAGTTTCTTGGTTTACTTGGAGTTGGAGTGTGTCTAGTAAGTCTGAGCCCAAAATATTGCAGGAAGGCACAACTGCTTGGAGGAACTTGCCTTTGTCTCCTTCACTGTACATTCCAACGAAGTAAAAGCCCTTAGGGTTGACTTTTTGCTTGGCAAAGGATGTGTTGACTACTGATACATTGGGTTTCCTTCGCTTGTCTCCGTGAGAAGACACCAAAACGTTTCCTCTTTCTTCCCAAGTGGTTCCGTCGTAAGACTGGTAAAGTTTGAAACTCAGCTTGATGGTGCCGGCAGGAAAGTCTGTGTTTTCGAACCCTAGAACAAAACAGCTTAGTAGCATAAACACTAAGTTCATTTTATTAATGTCCACTATAGAAGAAAAGAGGAAGCAGTTTTCTCTGATGCTCAAAGAAACCTTCAATCAAGCTAAGTTGAAGGAACTCTCTACCCAGAGTTCTTTGCCTACAGCTACTCAGACTTTTGAAAACAAAGCTAAGTACCAAACTATAGACGCGGGAGACACTGCAATTTCTTTTTCTTCAGCTAAAATGCAGCAGTTCTTTCGGACAGAAGAAACCTTTTTGGAAACTAGCGAAGACTTTCTGCACCAAGTTCACCCCTTCTGCAGAGTTTTTACGGGTGAAGACTTAGTGCATGCCTCTGAAAACATAGTTTCGGAGGTTGCTAGGTTCTGTCTTGTTTCTAGTTTGGGAGAAGAAGCTTCTGGCGAAAACATAGAGATGCTGGACTCTTCAAACGAAGTTCCTTACGTGGCATTTAAGATTCAAAATGTTGAAGAACTTCCTCGGGAAGTTCGTATAAGGAGACTAGGCAACCTAGAAGGCAAAGACTCCTTAGAAACTAGGTTCTCACTCACAAACGAGTACGAACTCAAAGCGTGGTACTATGCCGCACTTACAAAAATAGACCCTACGGTGTGTCCTTCTACTTTTGGGTTCAAAGTTGGGCCAGTTGACGAAAACTTAGAAGTGACTAGGGCTTACTCTGTTGAAGACTACCAAGGAGAGATGTTTCTTGACTGTGTCACTCGCAAAATGAAACAATACAGACAACTAGAAACAAAAGAAAACTCAACTTTAGTTCAAGATAGACGGGGGTCCATGAGTGCTTTTCTTTGGGGAAAGAAAATTGCTGAAACTGTAAAGTGCTTAGAAAAGTTCCACAGTGAAGAAATAGAAGACTGTGGAGGACTTTACTGGAGAAGTGGAAAGCCAGTAGGCTTGCTGGACCTAGGCAGTTTTTGTGCTCTCGAAACCCAAAAGTACCTTAACTTCATTGAGGACATTCGGTCTGTTTGGAGTTCTTACATCTCGCCCTCAGAAATCCAAAAAGTAGAAACTACTCTTGATAGAGTCTTACAAAGCGAAGCCTTTGTTGAAGCTTGTGAAGAAAAGAACCTAAGGGTTCTGCCTGAGTTTCTGACTTATAAAGACATTCGAGTTTACAACTACACCAGCGACTCTAACAAAGCAAGACAAAAACTTAACTTCCTTTCTCCCAGACACCTTATAAAGCTTTCGGAAGCCCCAGATGAGAACCCAATTAAAAACGAGCAAGGGATTGCAATTACTAACGCTGTTCCTGCAAAATGCAACCAATACCGTCTGGCAGCCAACATACTGTGGATACTTGAGTTTTACTTGAACAAACTAGACAGGAAAGTCAATAGCCTTGAACTCGAAATAGCCGAGTACGAAGCACTCCTTGTGTCTTTGTTAGAGGGTTTCCAAATTAACTACGGAAAAAGCCAAAACTTCGAGGGTATTTCTATGCTTAGAATGGAGTACTTTTTGTTTAGTTTGTGGCAAACCTGGAAAACTCTGCTGGGCTACTTTGAAGTTGAAGAAAGGAAAAACCAAGTAATTAGACTCAGAGATGAAGCTATCAAAAACAGAACAAGTGACTGGAAATCAGAAGTGCACAGAGCTTCTAAAGAAGTTGAGTCTTTGCAAGCAGAACAAGAAACTTGGGAGTATGAGTTAACTCACTCTTTAGAACACTTAGCTAGCATTGACATAAACTACTCAGCCCACAGCCAGGACTCTGAAACCATAATGATTCACCACCTAAGGTACTTCAAGCACTTTGGGTTCGAAAGCTGGGAGCCCGACTTAGAACATCCCAAATTCAGAGACACCACTGTGCAAAAGAAGTTTCCTAGAATTCCAGCTAGTTTGTCTGGACTAGTAGTAAGTGAGTTGTCTTCAATCCAGCAAAGGTGGCTGAATCCTTCTAGGCTTGAAAGAACTGCTTTGAGACCGGTTCCTGAAGAAGCTTACAAATACGACTCTAAACCTGTTGAAGCAACTAAGTGGGTTACTCACCAAAGAATCAAAAAACTCACTCAAGGGGCCATACAACTTCTAATGCAAAAAATAGGTGTAAAGTTCAATAAGTAACATTAACTAAAAAGTTTAGAAAGTTGTTGTATGGTGTCTGAGGCTTGTTTTTTTTGCTTGTCCATTTCTAAAAGAACCACTCTCATTTCTTCAGTCATTTCTTTGTTTTTAGAGTTGGCTTCTTGCAACTCCCAACTGATGTTATCCCTTTCTTGTTCTAGTTCTTGGATCACTAAACACTTTTCCTTGAGTTCTTTTTCTTTGCTGATCAAAGAAGCGTTTAGTTCGTCTCTGAAGAGTTTTAGGTCTTGGATTATGTGGTTTTTTTCTTCGGTGATTTCTTGTATTTTGTGTTCTTTAGCTTCTTGGAGTTGTCTAACTTCTGTTTCAATGAACTCAAGCATTTCAGCTTTTTCTTCAAGTTGTTTTTCGTAGTCACCTATAGTTTCTTTGTAGGCTTCTCTTTTTTTTTCGAGTTCGTTTACTTTGGCTTCTAATTCGTAAATGTAGTTTTGTTGGTTTTCTTCTGCGTTTTTCAGTTTTTCTATTTCGTCGTAACAGTCTTCTAGTTTGCGTTTGTAGTTTTCAGTGTGTTGGCTTCTTTGTGACTTGATTTTGGAAAGTTCTTCTTCGTAGTTCTTAAGGCTGTCTTTAAGACTTTTAAGAGTGTCTGTTTGGTCTTTTATTATAGCGTTTTTGGTGCAAATGGAGTCTTCAAGTTCGGCTAGTTTTTCTTTGAGTTCTTTAGTTTCTTCTGAGAATTTAGACTCTGTTTTGGTTAACTTAGTTTCTAGTGTGAGTGTTTTTTCTTTGGAGTACTCTAGTTCTTCTTTTAACTCGTTTGTTTCCCTTTGCAGTTTTTTGAGTTGTTTATTTTTAGTACTGATTTCGTTTTCGAACTCAGAGTTTTCTTTTTGGGACTCTTGGTAGTTGGACTGGAGAGCAGAGTTTTTGGCCTGGAGTTTAGTAATGGTGGCTTCTAGTTCTTGTATTTGTTGGTTAAGTTCAGAGGTTTCTTGTTTCTTTGCAGTTCTTTCTGTTTCAATTTGTTCTTGGAGTTCTTTGACGAGTTCCGTTAGGTCTGAAATGATTTCTTTTGCTTGGGCTTCTTTTTGGACTGATATTTTAAGCATTTCTTGTAAGTCGTACTTTTCTTTGTTGAGGGATTCTATTTGGTTTTGGAGTTCTTTGGTGTTTTCTTTAAGAGTGTATTCTTTGTTTTGGAGTTCAGTTTGGAGTTCCCACACTTTAGTTCGCAGTTCTTCTTTTTCACTGAATACCATTTTTTGGGCTTTTTCTCTTTCTTGTTCAGAGACTCCTGAGAGTTGTTCTTTTAAGTCGTTAATAAACTTGTCTTTACCGGCCATTGCTTCTTTGAACTTGGAACTCCAGTTTTCGTCAAACTTGTCGTTGAGTTGAAGGATTTCTTGGTTCTTTTGGTGCAGAGAAGCTACTTCTTGGTCTTTTTGTTCTAAAAGTCTGCAGAGTTCGTTGTACTTGGACTCTAGTTGTTCATACTGCTCTATGGCTTTTGAAGAGCTTTCTAGGGACTTAGCGTGCATCTCTCCAATTTTTTCTTCGGAGTGTTTAAGGTTTAGTTTGGTTTCTAGTAAATGTTTTTCTAAGTGCTGTATTTGTTCTTCTTTCTTTTTAAGTTCTGAGTCAGTTTGTACCTTTGTTTTTTGGACTTCAGCAATTTGTTGCACATAACTAGAAACTTGGCAGTGCAATTCTGAAATAGCTTTGTCTTTAAGTTCAATTACTCCATACATCCGTTTGCACTCAGTATCAAACTGCCTGGTTTGTTCTTCTTTTTCAAATAGTTTCTTTTGGAGTCTTTTGGACTCTTTTTCTACTTCTTTTATGTTGTACTTTAAGTCTTTGATTTCTTGTTCATACTCAAAAGCCTTTTCAGAAAACTTCTTTTCTCTGGTTTCTTGTTTGGAGTAAAGTTGGTTGTTTTCGTAGTGCAACTGCTGGTTTTCGGCTTGGAGTTGCTTAAGATGCTCTGCAACTTGGAAGTTCATAGTTTGAGTTACTTTTGGAGAGGGTGGGGGCGACTTTTTTTTAGGCGGGGCTTGAGGTCTAGTTTGAGTTTCAGCTTTCTTAGCGTCTTTTTGGTCAAGGAACTTTAACTGGGGCAAGCAGTTGATAACAGTGTACTCGTAAGAAGGGTCTCTGCACACTGGGTTGGAGCCAGACTGGGTGTGGAAAGTAACATCTTGGAGGTTTTTGCACCCAGACAAGTGTTTTAGTTCCTGAACTTCAGAAATGTTGTTGCCTCTGAGGTCCAGCACCCTGAAGTAGGGGTAGTTGTCTCCGTAAAGTTGTTTGAGATTATAAAGTGAAGTGACTTTATTGAAACTCAGTACTAATTTTTCCAAAGAAAACAATTCACTTAGCCCATTGATAACTCTTATGTTGTTGCAGGAAAGGTTCAGCACCCTAAGGCTGTGCATGTGGTACAGTGCTTCTATCCTTTGAATGGAGTTTGAAGACAGATTTAAATCTTCAAGTTTTTCTAAGTGCTCAATTCCTTGCATGGACACAAGCGAGTTGCAGTGTAGAACTCTTAACTTAACTAAATTAGGTTTTGACTGGAGTTCTTCTAGTTCAGACAAACTTTTTATATCCCCGGCATAGTAAGAATACTCCATTTAATTATTGAGTTTTTCTAGGATCAAGTCTAGTTTGCCCTTAACTTCTTCTACTGAAGATTCTAAGTCACTTAGTCTCTTCTCAACTTGATCGTTGCTAGGGCCTTCGTAGCCTTTTAACTGTCTGAAGTTTTCAACCTTTGACAAAACCCTTCCCCAAGACTTCATCTTGTTAGAGTGCATACCTGCAGTTTCTCTGTGAAACTTAAAGGCAGTTGTGATGGCATCACCTGCAGCCTTACTAACAGTAATACTGTCGTAAGCACCTTGTTCTTTGTTGCTGAACTCAAGGAAACTCCCCATACTTGCAAACACAATTGCCAAGACAACGCCACCCCACAAAGCTGCAAACACAATGATCAGTCTTCCCAAAGTAGTTTCTGGGTACAAGTCTCCATAACCAACTGTAGTCATAGTAATAATCACCAACCAAAAGTCATTGCCCGCGTAGTTAAAGTCTAAGCCATCTTCTTTAACCATAGGGCGTTCCATAACTCGCAATACTAGTCCTATGACTACTACTGAAGGCACCAAAAAGAACAAAAACACCATCTGCAAAGGCCTTTCTTTCATGTAGCATTTCAAAGAAAACANAGCTGAAGTGTTGATTCCGAACTTTTCGCAATGTCTCATTGCAATTTGGTTTTGGAACTTCCCAAAGTTAAAGAACGACAAAACCAAAAACAGTATTCTGGAGTACATCACTGCGTAGAAAAGCTCTGACAAGTAGTAACAAACGTTTATGTTTTTGAAAGAGTTCTGCTCTGGAATGTGCATTTCCAAAGACAGCCCAGGATAAGGCAGTATCAGAAAAAGCACTATTGCATAAATGGTTTCACCACCAATAATCTTCCTCCAGGTGATTTTTTGTTTCATTCTAAGAATTTCAAAAAGAGTGATCTTTCTTAACGCAGGCAACTCAGCGTAAGTGTCAGGCAATTGCTTCTGCCAATGCAAGTAAAAAATCCTGTAAGGAAATATGAAACCGATTGCAAGAAAACTCATAGCCAGACAAACCCATCTGTACGCTGGACTAACGTCACTATTGGCACTGCAGTCTTGGGCGTCTCTTTCAATTGGGTAGCGTCTTTCGTAGTCTATCAAAGCTGGAATTATGGCAAGCGTTCCTAAAGAAGAGTACATAAGGTGGTAGAACCTCCACTTGTCAAACAGCTTTTTGGACTTAGCAATCCCTGTAGAGTGAGTCTGGCTTTTTTCCTTAGGCTTATTGGGTATTAGTGGTTCTTTTGAAACCATACTGATTGAGGCCATAGTGAATTATTACTGTTAGTTAAAAGTGTTGAAAAAAATGAAATTCCTGATACTGAGTTGTGTGTTCCTGCTTTGCCTCGGAGACAAGGAAGCAGACAGAGTTTACAAATTGCCAGGGAATAACCTTCCTAACCCCGACTTTAAGATGTACTCAGGCTACTTGCCTATTGAGGATGGCAATGGGAAGCAGATTCATTACTTCTTTGTGACCACTAAAAGTCAAGACCCAACAAAAGATCCTTTGACTTTATGGTTGAACGGGGGCCCAGGCTGCTCCTCTATGGAAGGAGCCCTTATGGAAAACGGTCCTTACCGTGTTGACGAAGTTGATTCTAAGATTTACGTTAATGAGTACGCTTGGAATAATGCCTCCAACATGCTTTACTTCGAGTCGCCAGCAGGTGTCGGTTACAGCATTTTGGGAGACCCTAGTAACAAAAACACCAATGATAACATCACTGCTAGCGACAACTTAAAAGCTCTTTTGGCTTGGTTCAAAAGATTCCCCGAGTACAACACCACCAGTTTCTATATAACAGGAGAGAGCTACGCTGGTATCTATGTGCCTACTCTAGCTTACCAGATACAGTACCACAACAACTATACCAAGAACAACGACATCATAAACCTGGAGGGAATCATGGTAGGAAACGGAGTGGTAGACTGGAATGTTGACGCAGACAGTGCCTGGCCTTACTTTTTGTGGTGGCATGGACTCATCCCCTACGAAGTCTGGACTCTTTGGGATGAATACAAGTGCAAAACCCTAGACCTTATCACGGAAAAAAATCCTGACCCTCACTGCTTAAACGCTTACAACAGAATGCTTTACCTGTTCACTGGAGTCAACTACTATGACATCTACAAGGAGTGCTACTGGACAAGTTCAAGGGACACTCACAAAGTTAAGTTCACTAATAGCCTAGGCGGCATTTCGAATTGCTTGCCTGACACTGGACTGACTGACTACATGAACCAGCCAGGAGTTAGAAGCGCTTTAAACATCAATTCTTCCCTTGGACCTTGGAATGAATGCACCAACGCCATCAACTACACCATAGACTATAATCTAGGTTCTTACTACACCTACCCAGTCCTTATTAACTCAGGAATTAAGATCAGAATTTACAGTGGAGACACTGATTCAGCTGTCCCGACGTGCGGAACTAGGCAATGGATCAAGAGACTGCAAGATAACAAAAACCTCAACATTAATTCGAACTGGAAGGAATGGCACATGGACAACCAAGTAGTAGGGTTCTACGAAACTTACAACCAAGGAAACTTTACCTTCATGACTATCAAAGGAACTGGGCACATGTCTATTCAGTGGAAGAGACCTGAGGGTTTCCATATGTTTGAAACCTTCCTAAACGGTAATAAAGACCCCTAAGTAACAAGGTTGGTATGAGTCACCCCTAGTTAGCTTAATAAAAATGAGCATACTTCAGAATTTAGGTTATTTAGCACTCGGAGGAATAGGTATAGGTTTGCTTTGCGTAGCTTTGATTGATGGAAGTTCCAAAGGACTTTATGGTATATATAACATTGGAAACACTTGCTTTCTCAATTCCCTTTTGCAAGCTTTAGGTTCTTGCAAGTCCTTCAGGGACTACATCAAGAACCTGCATCCTAAAGCCCACTCAGCTGAGGACTCGGATGCTATAATTGTCAAACACCTGCGGAAAGTTATTTTGTCTTTACAAACTGCAACTGAGACTGTAGACCCTAGGAGTTTAATTAGTTCACTTTCCCTCAAGTTTCCTATATATGGAGACCAACACGACCCACACGAAATATTTTACACTATTTTAGAAAGCTTAAGCAACATTCAGTTAAGAGCTATGCACTCTTTTTGTCCTCCCAAGCAAGAAAACCCCTTGTTTTTAGTTACGAGTTCTCAAGTAGTTTGCAAAAGCTGCGGGTACTGCTCTTTGAACCTTGCAACAGAGTACGACTTAACACTAAGCATCAGTAGATCCCTTTCTTCGAGTTTAGGCTCTGTCGCTTCTGTAGACCACCTTAGTGATTTAGTTTGCATGAACTGCTCCATCGAGTCGAGTTTGGAACTTCTGGAGTCAAAAGGAATCCACGCTTTAGCTTCTAATTTGAAAGAACTAAAAGTTAACCCTTACTTGGCTGAAGAAGAAGATTTAGTTATAAAGGAAAGAAGAGAAGCTTCTATGCTTAGGAAGGTTGCTAGGCTTCCTAGGTTACTGTGTTTTCACTTAAACAGACTAGTTAACGAAATGGGACTCCCTGTGAAAAACAACTCTTTTCTCCAGTTCCCCAAGAAACTCAGAGTTGGGAAAGATATTCTTTTGCAGAAAACTCAAGAAGTGGAGTACGAGTTAAAAGCCGTAATAGAACACTTGGGAGGCAGTTCAAGTGGCCACTACGTTACTTACAAACTTGAAGACTCTACTTGGCTTAGGTGCTCAGATGACAAAGTTGCAAAAGTTCCTTTAAACGAAGTGTTGAATGCCCAGGCATACATGCTTTTCTATGAAAGCAGTTTTGGTCAGTAAGTTCATTGAATTAAATTTAGAGCTTTTAACTGTGGAAGCACTTTAATGATATAAGGACTGTCTGAAGGTTGGAACTTTAGGTCTAGCTTGTGGAAGTTTTCCCAAAACTCCTTGTTGTTGTTTTTAGTTTCAAGCATAGTCACCAAGATCTTTTTTTGATGAAGAGAACTAATGCTTTCTCTGTGTTCGAAAATCCACCTGATTGCCTTTGCCTCGTACTCTGGGTTAGGAGGTGACCTAATCACTGAGTACAAGTAAACACCTAGGGTATTTTTCCTGGAAATTAAGTCTTGGGGAAGTTCAGGTAAGTACTTAGGGCACAATTCCATAATCCGTTTGTAGTCGAACTTTGAGTAAGAGTGGATGATCATAACCATATCGTTGATGTTTTTTAAGTACATAAGTGGGTTTTCTAGGATGTGACTTTCGAACAAATTATATATTTTTGAAAAAGAAATCACGTTTTTCATCTGGGAGTAGCAGTTGAGTATGATTGGAACAACGCTAGGGTGGTTTATGGTAGGAATCTTTTCAATGATTGTGTTTTGGATGATTGTAAAAAAGTCCGAAGGACGTTTGTAAACTACTTTCGACAGCATAGAAAGAATTGAGCCTAGTTGTCGCAAGTTTAGTTGGTTTTTGTTCCTTAAAGTTTCTCTTTCAATGACATCGTACACGTACAAATCCCAGTCGAAACTCTCCGAAAGTAACCTAAGATATTTGGCAATTCGCGGAATGTCACTGCTAGAGAATGATCCTTCGAGTTCTATTATTCTATTGCCCAGGAGCTGAATTAACTCTTGGGTTAAAAACTCTGAATACATTGCAAGTCCTTCCATGGACATCACTATGTGCTTAGTTTTGAACTTTGGGATGTGTTGAGGCAGTTCCTTTATAACGCTTCCAGCAAAGTATCTGTCTTCACAGGAGACTATTTTAAGAACCCAAATAAGTATCGAGAGAGTTTCAGCATCATATCTAGTTTTGCTGGATTTGTACTGGATTTTTATGCTTTCCCAGAGGTCCGGGTGATCTGTGTACTTTTTCGATACACTTTTGAGAGTTAATAAAATTGTTCCAAGTTCAATGCTTTTGAGATTCCTTTCTTTTAATATCTTCGAAAGTTCTCCGCGGTTATTTCCAAACGCAGCGGTAGACTTACACTCTGTTCTAATTTGCTGGATTCTTGTTAACAAGCTAGACCCATAAAACCTGAATACACTCCTAAACATATTATAAATGGGTTGCTGCCACTCCAGAGAAACTAACTATGAACCCTGCCACTCCAAAGATATCTCAGTTTTGTACCCCAAAGGTTTGCCACAGAAACTACCCCAACTAATTGCCCAGGCAAAAGAACTAGGAATTAAAGAATTGAAGCAACTGCAAGACGACAGAATTTCTGACCAGCTTAGTTACGTGGAATTGCTCGACCGAGAAAACAACTGGCAAGCAATGGACAGTAATGATATTTGCAGTGTGGAAAAAATTTGCGGAAGCAAATTCCACCCTAGTTTTCCTGTCACGAAAATTACAATTAAGTTCGAAACTGTAGTTCCCTTGCAGATTTTAATTGACCAACTCAACGAACCCACAAAAAGAATAAAGTGGGACAACAACTTTACCCAAATAAACATTTTGGAAGGAAACTACATAGAAGACTTTATTTGCCAGCAGAAACTGAAAATTTTTATGTACAAAGGGGAGTACTTAGAAAGAAAAGTAACCACTTACCAAGGCGACTCAGTCATTATCTTTAGTTATTCCATTGACCACCCCCAATACACACCCATTAAGGGCTATACTAGAGGGTACATACTCTTAGGTGTTACTTACATAAAGGTTGAGAACGGTCTTTCGAAGGTAGTTGTGTACAACCAAATTGACCCCAACTGCAAAATTGCTAGTTTGACTACGTCAATTGGAGTTAAGCAACTGAAGCTCTGGGCCAAGAAGTACTACAAAAGCGTAACTAGGGTGGCCTCTAACACTAAATAAATATGAATCCCCAATTAAGAGAACTTTTAGGAGTGGGCGCCGGATTTTTGGCACTGGTGTGTGCGTTCAAAGGCTACACGAAGTACTCCGAAATAAGGAGTTCAGCTATTATTCAACACTGCAAGGATGAACTCATTGACCTCGGAGAACTTAGCTCCATGGAAAGCTACGCGTTTTACAAAGGTTGTTTGAGAGACATCCAAGCTGAAGGAGGGCACCTCGCGTACTCCAAAAGAGGTCCTTTCAAACTGGACGGGAAGTAATTACACTTAGAAATCTTTTTTATACTTTTTAAGAGTGTCAACCTGTGCCTGCAAGAAGTTAATGATCCTATTTAAGGAAACTTCTTCTTCGATTTTAATGGCATGGGCAAGTTCGAGTCTTCTTATTTCGGCACGAGGCGAAGGCAGTTTAATGTCCTGCTGGAAACTTTGTCCCATACTTGACAAGTTGAGTTTGGGGAGTGCAGGGTGGAACTTGCTTTCGTACTCGTTCTTGTCAGGCAATTGCATGTCTTCTACTGAGGAGTCAGATGACCTCAGAGTTTCGCTTGAGTCATCGCTTTTTTGGTTGCAGTGCATGTAGCTTTCGTAGTTAAGGTCCAATCCATAAGTTTTGTTGAGTATTTCATCTGTTTTGCTTGAAAATTTGCCTTTTTTGCCTCTGAACTGGTTGAGTTCTTCTTCTAAGTCCCTGCATTTTTTGACTTCAATTTCTTTTTGGGACTCAGCCTGCTTGAGTTGCCTGGTGACTTTCTTAATGAGTTTTTGGCCTTCTTCAATGATTATTACGGGGTCAGCCTTTTCTTCTTCCTTGAAGTTTTTCATTTCTTCGTCTAGTTGAGACAAGAACAACTCGAGTTTTTGGATTTCTTGTTCTTTTTCTTGTACTTGTTTCCTGAGTTGGACCATTTCTTGGTTTTTCGAAGAAATTAGGTTTTTTCTTCGTTTTTTGCTTTCGTTGCTTCTTTCGTTAGCAGTCATTATTTTCACTTCAGCTTCTTGAGTTTGGGACTTAATCCTAGCTATGGCTTCTGAAATGCGTTTGTTTTCTGCTTGCAGGTACTCGTAAGCTTTGTGGGGGATCAAAAGAGTAGAATCAGTTTCTTGGGAACAGTCTTTGGATGACTCTCCATAAAGAAAGTCAGATATGATAGATTTGTTAACTGAAATGCTTTGTTCAAGGTCGTCAATTATGCTGCGGATTTCTTCCTCTTGGGGGTCAGAAGAGCCTTGGTTCTGTGTAGTAAAGGCCATATTATTAAAGATTCAGTATAAATGGAAGGAAAATTCAATCAAGGCGTGTTGAAACTTCAGCAGCTAAAAGTAAATGATTTACGAAACGTTTGCAAAAAACTAAAACTTAAGTGTTCCGGCAAAAGAACTGAATTGGAAAGCAGACTCATAACCTTTCTGCTGACTCCAGAAGGCCAAAAGGAAGCAAGGGAAACTCTAGACCCTTCTTTTATAACTAACTTCTACAGCCACTCCACACAACTCACAAACTGCATTTGCGCGGGAAAGGGCGCAGGCCAAACTATTGCATGCACTCGTTGTAAAGGACTCTCCCACGTCAACTGCATCTCGCATTGTGCAAAAATGAACCACTACGAATGTCCAGAATGCCAGTTTTTGCAAATGGAACCACTTGACCAAGTGGTAGAATGCATTGTTAAACCATTTTTAGTAGTCTCCAAAGGCATTTCAAACAGCAACACACAGCACTTCGAATTCCCCCAAGACAAGTTAGAGCAGTTATTTAACGCTAAAGGGGAACTTCAAGTCCAAGTAAGGTGTCTCAAACTGGACGGATCAGGGTTCACTCAGCAATGGCCTAAGTTAGGGTGCCTTGTTCTGAACGAAGCACTTGCACAGGAATTCAGACCTCCTCAAAATCACAACGCCAAAAAGCGCAAGGATGAACCACTTAACGTCACCATGATTCTGAAAAACCAAAACTCTATTTCTATAGTTAAAATGAATGATCCAGACACCTACGTGGCTGGGGTTTTTATTGTGAGTATAAAAAAGGAAGAAGAAGTTATCCGTGCAATTAAACTAAAACCTAAAGTTTCCATTGAAGAAGCCAAACTTTTCGTAACTAAAAAACTAAACCTTGGTGACTCAGAAATAGGAACTCAGTGCGTGAAGCTTTCAGTAAAGTGTCCTTTCACAATGACTTTGATGGAAACTCCTGTGAGAGGGGTGAACTGCGACCACATCCAGTGCTTCAATTTAGATCCCTTTATTCGGCTCCAAAGGTCTTCTAGAGTTAACAGGTGGAAGTGTCCTATTTGCAAAGGATTTGCCTTTAACTTAGTAGTTGACGAGTTCTTCGAAACAATTATAGAAGAAGCAAGGAAAGTTGAGGATCCTCATGGAGTGGAACTTTACAATGACGCAAGTTACAGAATCATTGACTTTGAGGAGTACTTAGTTAACCAAGAAAAAACTACTCAGAAAAACCCTTTTAAAAGAAAGCTAACTGAAACCAACCCAGTTCCTTCAAAAAAACTAAAGTCTTCTTCCGAAGGGTCTTCTTCGTGTCCGATAGAACTTTAATATAACTTCACTTTAACTTATTTTTTGTATAGAAAGCCAAAAGTCCAGAAACCAACTCCAAAGGGTCCTTTTGCCTTAAAGTTTCCAAAAAAGGCGGCAGTTCAGTTGGTTCAGTCCCAGTTACTAGTGCTTGGGCAAAAGCTTTAATGCTAGAGTCTTCTCCTGGAGAATTTTGGTGGAGTTTTTCAAGTTTTTGAAGGGGAATGTTGAAGTAGGGCTTTTCTTCAAGTGACTCGCAACTATGGGCTTGTTTTCTGATTTTTTTAACTCGGGAATGAATAGCTCTATGTTGTTGTTCTAAGTTTTGTTCCATATTTATTAGTACTCAAAGTCAGAGTCACCTGAAGAGTGTGTGGCGTCAGATTCTGTGTCGGGGTAGTCGTTCCAGGGGTGGTCTTCGCGATTGGAGTCTTCTGAGTCACAACTTTCTAGGTACTCGTCTTCAGAGTTAACTATTTCTTGGTAGTTAAACACACCCGAAACTTTGTAAAGTTCTTCTTCAGGGACTTCGCAGAGTTCGTACTCATCTACTTCACAGGGTTCCTTGGGATCTAAGGAACTGACTCCAAGAGGTCTAAGAGGTTGTCCATTACAGTATATAGTTTCGGAAGAGTACTCAAGAGTAAGAGTTTCTCTGAACTGAACAGCTTTGGCTAAACGTTGGGCTTTGGCACTTAAGTTGCGAGTTTTTATGCTTGCATCTTTTACGTAGGAATGCATATCCTGCTCAAAAGACTGGAAAGAACGCTCTGATGGCTGAGGTCTTTTAAGCTTTAATGCAATGTGCACAGGACTCAAGGAAAGGCTAGCTAACGACTTGTCAATTGACTTGTGGCGCTTAGAGGCGTTTTCTTGGAGCAAAATCATGTCTGCAGGTTCTTCTTCTCTTTTCCTTTTGACCCTCACAACTACTTCGGACATTATTTTAAGTTCTGTTAAGCATTATAGACTCCCCAGACTGCAAACTAAGTGGTCTTCCTGAAAAAATTCCAGTGTTCTTGAGAAACTCACTTTCTTCAGGAGCAGAAAGTGACTCGTCAAACACCCTCTTCAGCGAGTTGAGTTTACTGATTTTAGGAGTTGAAATCCTGAACACAGCTTCTTGGGCAGGTGAGATGTTGTAAAACTCCGTGTTGGAAGTTGCAGGGACTTTAAAACTAAAATGCCTTTTTTGCCTTTTATAACAAATAATGTTATAGATGTTTAAGAACCAGTTCAAGTAAAAAGGGTTGTAGTTGGGGGCTTTCCAAACCTTTTTCAAAACTTCATAAGTAGTTTGACTACTAAGTACCAAGTAAGTGTGGAAACATGTTAGTCCCAAAACGAACCAGGAAATGCAAACTGAGTAAATCAAAAATACTACAGTTCCTCCTGTTTGTTCTAAAGCTTCTATAAAAGCTTCGCTGGCTTCTAAGTTTTTTTCTGATTGAATTTCGTTTGAAACTTTAATTACGTACTGGACGCTTATAACTGCAGAAAAGACAATACTCAGCGAAGTGCTATACAAAAACCCTATAAAGAACCTATAGTTTCTTTTAGCAATGCAGTTTCCGAGCCAAGGGCAGTGGTGGTCAAACCTTTCAACACACAAGTCGCAGTCAGGGCAATGAGAACAGCGCGGAGGGCGCAAAAGGTAACAGGTTTCGCAGTACTTGAGTTTCAAGTTCCTTCCCAAAGCCGGGACTAAAAAGTGTTTTTGGTGCAAAGGGGAGGGTTTCGATGATTCTTTTTTAGTAGCGTAGGAAAAGGTAGGCGCGCCCAAAGGACCTTTCGCAAATGGAGGTTGTTGCATAGGCAAGTACCCAGGGTCTGTAGTCGAAGTTATTACAAGAAAACACAAAGAACTAACCGTAAAAACCAAGTGAGTTCCAGTTACTAACCAGGGAAACTCAATTGATGTTGAAAACAGAAAAACTAACGAAGGCACAAAAATCATGCAGAAAGTTATGACTGCTCTGTGGACGTCTGGTCTAAGTAAGCATTACCCCGACATAATTCTTCCTCTGCAGAAGAACTTGTTTTTGCCTGGCCACTGTTGGTACGATTTAATTCCAAATTCCATTTTAGTACTTTAGGATGAAAATGTTTGCTTGCTTAGTTAGAATGAAGCATGTCCAGGTTACTTCCAAGTCAATGCAAGCCTTGCTTCAGCAAATTGACAACACAAATCTTCCAAAGAACTTGCACACTCCAGAACTGAAAGAACATATTTCTTTACTAGAGCAAATGCAAGCTCCTGCCATTCTTAAACTGCACGAACTAGACAACTCCCAACTAATAAAACTAGTTAAGCANTACGCCACATACCAACTTTCTTCTGAAGACCTTTACTCAGCTGTGGCCTCACAGTTCTTTAAAAGAGCCCATTCCTTTACTTTGGACGAACTGGTTGAACTTGTGTACTTCATGGCCAGAACTGGGGGAAACGAAAGGATTTTTAGCGTTGCAGACAACTTAATTGTAAAGGACCCTTTTAAAATAACTCCTGGACTTGCTGGCAAAATCAGTTTTGCGTACGGATTGCGGAATGAAGGCAGTGAAACTTTGTGGAAGGCCCTAGCTAATGTATTTAAAGTAGGCTACCAAGACTTTTCTTTAGACGAAGGACTTTTGTTTGTGACTGGAGTCCAAAAAAAGCAATACAAAGACATCCAACTGCTAACAGTAATTGAAAACTGGGGAAAGAACCATGTTGAAGAAATGGACCCCTTGCAGTTCACACAGTTGCTGTACAGCTTTTTGAAACTAAACACTTCCAGTAGTTCACTCAAAGCTTTAGAAGAAAGAATTCCTGTCCAAGACATGTACTCACGCGAAGTAGAAAAACTTTTGGGCTGCTACTTAGTTCACAACAGAAAGTTGCCAAACAACTTACTTCTTGAAAGAGCACTTTGGCTCATCTCGAATTCCCAGGTTTCGCCAGCAGAACTTTCCCATCTCATTTACACACTAAGAGGCTACCCAGACACCCAAGAACACTTCCACGAAATAAACAAGCTTTTGCTAGAAACTCTTGAGCTCTGCAACCCACAAGAATTAGTTTCGTTGTTTGTAGCAGTAGTTTCAACAGGCACCGAAACTTCTGAAGTCCTTGGAGCCTTTAAAGCCAACTTCAGAGACATAAGTCCCCAGCAGTTACTCAAGGTTGTGTCTAGTCTGGCTAGAAGAGGCAAGTTGTTCAAAGAAGCCACTGAACCTATACTCAACCAAGCACTTGTATTTGTAAAGGCCAGGAACTTGTCAACCAGTGAGTTTACTTTTTTGATGTACTGCTTATGCAAACTCAACTACCAAAACAAGGCTTTTTGGGACGAAGCTTTGAGACAAGCTAAGTTTTTCAGAGTCGAAAACGCAGACGAGTACATGCAACTTTACTTGACTGTAAAGGACCTAGCTCAGCTAGGAGTTGACCCTACAAAGACCTTAAACTACTTAGAAACAAGTTACGAAAAAACCGATAATAAATAATCAGAATCAAGCGTAAAGATCAGGGATCATTCTTTTGTTCATCAGTCATTTTTAGTTAACATACTTTGGAGTGAGTAAAGGAGGTCAATGGCTTCTTTGGTGGAGGTAAGGTTGAATTCTTTGTGTGAAACCTGGGAAAAAACTAGGGTTTTAGTCTGGTTTACAAGGTTCAGCATTTTTTCAAAGGACTTTTGCTTCTGCTTTTTGGGAACAAACTTCTCTCCAAAAGACTCTATGAATTTTTCCAAACCTGTTCTGCGCTGGGTCTTCCTTGTAGGGGACGAAGGAAGTACCTCCGGGCTGTCTTTTAGGTACCTCACTGCACAGGGAATGAGTTTTTCCACACTAACTTCTTCAAAAGGCTTGACAAGAATTTCCAGAAGCATAGAGGAGTCCGCACTCAACACTAAGTAAAGCTTACATTGTTCACGCTTGGCCACTAGCAAAGCCACCGAAAAGTAGTTAAGTAATTTGAGTTCCTGCATCTCTCCCCTAGTTGCAAACACTGCATCCCAAACTTTAATGGTGTCCAAAATGCTAAACTCCCTGCTAAACATGCACCTCAGCCACCTGATTAAGTACAGTTGGGACTCTATGTTATTCCTCTGAAGTTGTTTGTAAAGCTTGGAGTCAACCGCTTGTAATATTCTGTGATGGATGTAGTGGCACCGTCTTAAAACAGCAGAGGCTTCTCCAGAACTGCTTTTGTCTACTCTAACAACTTCTGAAAAAGCGTCAGGCTCTTGGCCAATGACTTGGTTAAACAAGTCTTCTTGGCCTAGTTGCATAATTTTGTCAAACAACCAGTACAAGTCAGGCTCCAAGTGCTCCCAACTGCAAATTCCATCAACAGTTTCTGACTCAGTAAGCCCTACGTAGAGTATTATGGCAGCAATTTCGTTCATTCCTTGCTTGTAACCTATTTTATGGTTCATGCTCCACACAAACAAAGTGCTTTGGAGAGTTTCTTTGTTTTCTTCTGACTGGAAAAGTTGTAGTTTTTGGTGAGTGCGGTCCACATCAAGACGGATAAGGTTCTTCATTTCTTGGTTTCGAAAGTAAGTGTTCCAGGGGTTCTAACTGATTATCGCTTACTGAGTTGGAAACTGAAAGTGGGTTGTTTATCAAGGGGTCTAGTTCTTCGTTCAGTTTTGGTTCTAGTTTAGCTTTCAATTCGTAGTACTCCTGTCTTTTGTCCCAGGTTGTTTGGACCCAAGCTTCGTAAGGGCCGCTGAACATACCTAACAGAATCCTCCAAGTAGCTATTCGGTTGTTTAAAAGTCCATCCAAAGCTTTTTTTCTAAGTTCTTCAAAGCTTATTTGTGAATACCAAGGCTCCATTACTATTAAGTTTTGACAATTTAATTAACCGTGCTTGTAAACTAAAAAGCAGTGCTGGTTAACCCAGAACTGCAGGCAGTGGCCAGCTTCATAGTTAAAGTAACAACCAAAACCCCTTCCTACAACTACGTTCCAGCAACCCCCTAGTTTAGTTTCAAGTCCTTTTTTAATAACTTCTGCACACTCAAAGTAATACTTCTTGTCTCCTTTGCTCAGAAGTCGAAGAGAGTCTTCGCAAATTTCAATGACAGTTTCTTGCATCTCAGTTGGCATGTCAATGTAGTCAAACTCTGGCTGCCGAAAGGACTCTTGGTTCAAAGCTTGACTTTGGGACTTGCGGGAAGACAGTTCTTGTTTTGACATTTATAAGATTAAATAACTACTTAGCAATCCAGTCTTCTTGTTGCACAAGACACACACACAGCGGAATTTCTAGGATCTTGTCAATCTTGGTGTGGAAGAGTCCAAAAATAAAACTGTCTTTAAGGATTTTGCCCTTTGGGGAAATTTTAAGAATTCCAGGGTGCGGCTGCGAAACACTTTGACTTAAAAGTGTGTGTTCTTGGCACCTACTTACGTAAAGGCTTCCTTCGTCTTCTTCGGTTTGAGGAGGAATTTCGTAACCCTTAATCCAAGGAATCTCCCACTTAACTTGTTTGTTAAAAGCAGGAACCCAGAGTTCTGACCCGAAACTGCTTGCGTCAGGCATTTCTTTGAGCATGTCTTCTATTTTGTAAAACAAGTCTGTTTTGAAGTACTTAAGTTCTGAGTTGAGTTCTTCAAGCATCCCTCTGTACCTTATGAAAAAAGCTTGCAAGTTAGGTGAACTTGTAGGCACTCTGAAAAACTCAGTGTTGTCGTCTCCTTTGTAGTGCTTTATGTCTTTGTTTTTGAACCTTAGGAACTTGTAAACCTTTTCATTAACTGTGTAGTCAACATGCGTTGCACCTACCCAATTAAAGTTTAAGTCTAGGATTGAACCACTTAGTTTAGCTTCAGTTGCGCTGAACTTTAGGTTCTTTTGGCTGAAAAATGACTGGATTTCTTGAATGTTCTCTGAAACAAGGTTTTCAATCAAGGGAAAGTTAAAGGAATCAGTAGAGTTAATTATCTCTAAAACGTCTGAAATGTCTCCTTGGAGTTTAGTTTTGCAGTAGTCAGTTAGTTTGATTTGGCCTTTGTCTAGTTTGCCAAACAAACTAAGTATGGAACTTAGTAGGATCTGTCTGTTTCCAACTTGAATCATTTCGTTTACAGCTTTTTCGTCAGCGTCTAAGTTTTCTCTGGTGGTTTCTATCAAGCACCCGTTTAGCAAGCCCAGTTTAGGCTCCTCAATTTTCAAACTGCTTTTTAGGTTGTTGGGCCGGGTTTTGCCCATCACATCAATTTTGATTCCGAACTCTGGAATTGAGTACTGGGTTTTCCACTTAAACTTGAGTTCGGTGTACTTAGCTTTGATTTCTCTGGGGAGTTCAGGGATTCCTCCTGTCATGTAAAGGTTTACTCTGATTTCCTGGCAAGGGTCTAGTTTCCACAAAAACTCCACTGCTTTGTCCAAAATCATCATGTAAGCAGAGTCACTTAAAGAAGAGTAGTGGACAAGTACCAACTGTCTGTCTTCTTTGCTAGGGTCGAACTTAAAGGCTAAAAGTCCAACAATCTTGTTTTGTGACAAAGCCCAGTACCAACAAGGGTTTGTGCCTTTTTCAAGTTCCTGTTCTAAAATGTCAATTTGGGGCAAAACTTGTAGTTGGAGTTCAGGAATGTTTTCGTAGTAGTCTTCTAGGATCTTGCTCATAGTTTCTTCGTAAGCTTTCACAGGCTTAAAGTCCACTGAAGTTAAGTTTTCAAGTACTTCGAAGTCGGCAAACTCAAGCTTATAGTCTTCTTCGTCTTTTTTGCTGGGAAGTGGTGACTCTTCAGACTCGTTTGGCATTTCGTTGCTTCCAATACTGTATTGGGCAGGACTGTGTATTCCTGGAGTAAATATTTCATTAGTGTTGTCTTCAGCCACTTCGGGGTGTATGTTTAGTGTTGGAACTGTTCTTTTCTTTTCGTTGTCCCTTTCGAACTCTAGTATGTTTTCAGCTACTTTTTGCAACCAGTCCAAACCAATAAACTCGCTTAAGTACTCGTTGTAAATCATGTCAGCAAGTTTATAGTTCTCTAATTCTTTTTCCCTTTGTTCTAACTTAAGTCTTTCTTCTTCGTCCTGAATCGACTTTCTTTTAGCAACAAGGGCTTTGTTGATGCTTTCGTCAGCCATGTGGTCAAGTTTTGTTTCTTCAATAACAGTTTCTACTAAGTTCCTATAAACCATGTCTGAAATCTGCGAGTCTATGATTTCTAGGGACTTTTTGAACCTTTCTTCTTCTTCTTTGCGTTTTTTGTCTTCAAGTGCTTTTTTGCGGTCT
>PR_CR_10_Liq_1_inCRDRAFT_1000386_pt1 | contig 27635 bp, 23 predicted proteins | sample PRCRCaboRojoPR_3_FD_10241 | JGI IMG/M metagenome (IMG submission 10241)
TCGCACCGAGCCCGGCTGAGATGGTGCGAGCCGCCCATGTCAGTCACTCCCCGCTGAGCTTGGATTTGCGCGCTTGAGGACGCCGTTCCATGGAGCACTACCTCTCCCTCCTGTTCAAAGCGGTCTTCGTCGAGAACCTGGCGCTCGCATTCTTTCTGGGAATGTGCACCTTCCTGGCGGTGTCCAAGCGCATCAGCACCGCGCTGGGGCTCGGGCTTGCGGTGATCGTGGTGCAGACCATCACGGTGCCGGTGAACGCGGTCATCCATCAGTATCTGCTCGCCGATGGGGCGCTGGCCTGGCTGGGCCTGGCCGATCTGGATCTGTCCTTTCTGGGGCTGATCACCTACATCGGCGTCATCGCCGCCATGGTGCAGATTCTGGAGATGACCCTGGACCGATACTTCCCGGCGCTGTATCAGGCCCTCGGCATCTTTCTGCCGCTGATCACGGTCAATTGCGCCATCCTCGGCGGCTCGTTGTTCATGGTGGAGCGGGGCTACGACCTTCCCGAAAGCACGGTCTATGGCTTCGGCACCGGCTTGGGCTGGGCGCTTGCGCTGGTGCTGCTGGCCGGTATCAGGGAAAAGCTCAAATACAGTGACGTCCCGGACGGACTGCAGGGCCTTGGCATCACCTTTATCACCACCGGGCTGATGGCCATGGCGTTCATGTCCTTTTCGGGGATCAGCCTCTGACGCCACGACCCACGAGAGCCCGTTATGCTCACGCTTACCTTCGGCATCCTGATCTTCACCGCCGTCGTGCTCATGCTGGTGACCGTCATCCTGGGCGCCCGCAACCTGCTGGTGCCCTCCGGCGTGGTGCACATCGACATCAATGGTGAGCGGGACATCGCCAGCCGCGCCGGGCAGAAGCTGTTGTATGCCCTCGCCGACGCCGGGCTCTTCGTGCCCTCCGCCTGCGGCGGCGGTGGCACCTGCGGCCAGTGCCGCGTGAAGGTGCTGCGGGGTGGGGGCAAGCTGTTACCCACGGAGTCGAGCCTCATCAACCGTCGCGAGGCGGCGGAAGGCTACCGGCTCTCCTGCCAGGTGGGCCTCAAGGATGACCTCGACGTCGAGCTGCCGCGGGAATTATTCGGCATCAGGCAATGGCAGTGCCGGGTGCGCTCCAACCGCAGCGTGTCCACCTTCATCAAGGAGCTCGTGCTGGAACTGCCACAGGGCGAGGACGTCGCTTTCCGCGCCGGCGGCTACATCCAGATCGAATGCCCGCCGTTTCATGTCAGGTTCAGCGACTTCGAGATTCCCGAGCACCTGCGCGCGGACTGGGACAAGTACGATCTCTGGAAGCTCGAAGCGGGCACCAGGCACCGCGTGACCCGCGCCTATTCCATGGCCAACTACCCGGGCGAGGCGGGCATCATCATGCTGAACGTGCGCATCGCCACGCCGCCGCCCGACCACCCGGAGGCGCCACCGGGCATCATGTCCAGCTACATTTTCGGCCTCGGGGCCGGCGACACCGTGACCATCGCCGGCCCGTTCGGCGAGTTCTTCGCCAAGGAGACCGATGCCGAGATGATCTTCGTCGGTGGCGGGGCAGGCATGGCGCCCATGCGCAGCCATATCTTCGATCAGCTGAAGCGCCTCGACAGCAAGCGGCCCATCAGCTTTTGGTACGGCGCCCGCAGTAAGCGTGAGATCTTCTACCGGCAGGATTTCGACGCGCTGGCGCGGGAGCATGATCATTTCACCTGGCATATCGCACTCTCCCACCCGCTGCCCGAAGACGATTGGGACGGTGAGACCGGCTTCATCCACAAGGTGCTGTTCGAGCGCTACCTCAAGGACCATCCGACCCCCGAGGACTGTGAATATTATCTGTGCGGTCCGCCCATGATGACCGCCGCTGTCATCGGTCTGCTGCACAGCCTGGGCGTGGAAGACGACAACATCCTGCTGGACAACTTTGGCGGTTGACCGCAGCCTGATGGCACGGGGCGGACCACCGCGCTTGCCGACCCGACCAGCCTACCGATAGCACCGCCACCTGACGTAGCAACATCCGACATAGCAACATCCATGGCCGAGCTCCTCTTCAGCCTCGTCATCTTTCCGCTCGCCGTCGCCGGCCTGGCGCTCAAGGTGCTCGCGGGTCGTCCTGGTATCACCGGCAGCTGTGGCGGCCTGAATCAGATGCCGGGCGTCGAGTCCGACTGCGGCGGCGCCTGCCGCATCCCGGGTCGGACCTGCAGAATGTCCGACGGCGTCAGCGCCGCTGTGACAGCCGGCGCCGATGCCCCCTAGGAGACCGTCGACGCGCGCTCCCCGGTCGGTGTCGTCGTGAGCTCCGCCCGGAAGCGGTCGAAGCCGCTGCGCACCGCCGGTGTCGGGGCCGCCGTCAGCAGACTGGCGACGACGATGGCGCAGGTGGCGAAGATCACGCCGGGGACGATCTCGTAGAGCTCGAACAGCCCGCCGGAGAGCTGTTTCCACACCACGATGGTGACGCCGCCGACGATGACGCCGGCGAGCGTGCCGGCCCAGTTCATGCGCCGCCAATACAGGCTCAGCACCAGCACCGGGCCAAAAGCGGCGCCGAAGCCGGCCCAGGCATAGCTCACCAGGCCCAGCACCGTGCTGTCCGGGTCGAAGGCCAGCAGCAGCGCAATCACCGCCAGCAGCACCACGGCGAGGCGGCCGACGGCCACGATCTCCCACTGGCTCGCCCCGGGGCGCAGCAGCTTGCGGTAGAAGTCCTCCGCCAGCGCCGACGACGACACCAACAGCTGCGAGTCCGCCGTGGACATGATGGCGGCGAGGATGGCGGCCAGCAGCACGCCGGCGATCACCGGATGAAAGAGGGCGTTCACCAGCACCATGAAGATGGTCTCGGCATCGGCGAGCTCGCCGCCGGCGTTGGTCTGGATCCAGGCCGCCCCCGCCAGGCCCACCAGCACCGCGCCGCCCATGCTGAGCGCCGTCCAGCTGACGGCGATGCGCCGGGCCGCCGGCACATCGGCGCCGGAGCGGATGCCGGCGAAGCGCGCCAGGATGTGGGGCTGGCCGAAATAGCCGAGCCCCCAGGCCGCCAGCGAGACGATGGCAATGAGGCTCAGGGTTTCACCGGTATTGTCGCGCCATAGGGTCAGGAGCTCGGGATTGCGCTCGTGCAGTGTGCTCACCAGTGGGCCGAAGCCGCCGTCGGCGTTGATGGCGATCACCGGCACCAGCAGCAATGCGGCGGCCATCAGCAGGCCCTGCACCAGGTCGGTCCAGGAGACCGCCAAAAAGCCGCCGAACAGGGTGTAGGACACCACAAAGAGCGTGCCGATGATGACGGCGAGCGCGTAGTCGAGGCCGAACACCGTCTCGAACAGCTTGCCTGCGGCCACCAGTCCGGAGCTGGTGTAGAACAGGAAGAACAGCAGGACGAAGAAGGCGGCCACGGCCTGCAGGATGTGTCTGGGGTCGCCGAAACGGTTGGCGAAGAACTCCGGGATGGTCAGGGCGTCGTCGGCGGCGTAGGTGTAGGCCCGCAGCCGTCGGGCCACCAACAGCCAGTTGAGCCAGGTGCCCAGCAGCAGCCCGCCGGCGAGCCAGAGCGACTCCAGCCCGGAGGTGAAGGCGAGCCCGGGCAGACCGAGCAGCAGCCAGCCGCTCATGTCCGAGGCGCCCGCCGAGAGCGCCGCCGGCCAGGGCCCAAGCGTACGCCCGCCCAGGAAGTAACCGGACGAGCTCTTGGTACTGCGGTAGGCCCAGACGCCGATACCGAGCATCAGGGCAAGATAGAGCAGAAAAGTGGCGATAACGGCGTTATTGTCGAGTGCTGGCATGGGTGGGTCCTGCTGTGCGTGCTCTGTGCGCTGTGGTCAGCCGCGAGGGTGCTGCCCGCTCGCCGGCGGCGTGTGCATCGCAAGCGGCGGCGGCCGGGTGTGGCGCCAGGCACTTTTTCTGAACGGCACCGGTAACCTAGCATGCCCGCAGCCGCGCCGTATGACGACCCGTTGGTATCTCGCCACCGGCCCGGCACCCGGCGTCCCCGGCGCATGCTGTGATACCCGCCAGCTGGCCGCTGGCGTTACCATGCGGGCCATCGCTTGCTCGCCGCGCGAGCGGTCACCCCGCCCGGTTGATCCCGGCGCCCCCGGCGCACATTCATGCAGTTATGCCCACACCCACCGCCAAGACCTTCCGGCAGCAGATTCTAAAGCCCGCCGAAGGCGTCTTTCTGTTCCACGCCCGTGCCATCGAACGCCTCATCGAGGAGGAACTGGGCGCTGAGGCACGCGGTGTGGCAATCCCGGATCTGCCCTTTTACCTGATGCCACGGGAGGCCTTTCTCTACGGCCTCGAGAGTGAGAACACCGAGGCGCTGTCCGTCATCGAGGGCCTGCGCCTGCCGCGCTATGTGGTGCTGCTGCCAAGCCCGAGCTCGCAGGTCGCCGGGGAGGGCGCTTTCAAGCGGCTGCGCCACGACTACTGGGCGCGCAGCTTCGAGGCGGAGGTAGCCCGGTCTTGGCAGAACGCCCGGGACGACAATGACGATGCCGAGCGCTTCGGCGCCGCGGCGCTGCGCGGACTCATCGGCGCGCATGCCTTCGCCGAGGTTCGCGATGTCCTGGACCGCGACGGCCTGACGCTGCCCATTTGGAGCGACGATCTCATTACGCGCACCTTCGCCGCCATGGTGGTGCGGCTGCGTTACTTCGCCCCCGGTGCCCGGGGCTTCCATTTCCCCGCCATCGACGCCTGGCCCGAGGTGGACGCCTGGCTCGCCGCCAGCGGGCTCGATCTGCCGGCACCGAGCCGTGACGGGCGCACGCCACTGCTGTTGCTGAAAAGCCGCCCCGGCGGCAGTGAGCTGCCGGCGGCGGCGCCGCTGCTGCCCACCGGTCTACCCTTCGGAGCATCGGACCCGGATCTCGCCATCGCCGTTGCCGACGCCGCCGGGGTGTGGCCGGCGGCGGCGCCGGTGAGCACCGATGTCTCTGAGGGCGAGGCTGCGGCAGGCGCTGACCGCCGCGGCCAGGACGCCGAGCTGCCGCCCTCACTGGACGAACACTATCTCGACGCCCTGCATCGCGGCACCCGGGTCAGGCGGCGCAAGGGCTGGTTGGTACGGCTGCTGGACGACCTGGGCAACGGTCTGCGGCGGCTTGTGGCCCGGCTGTTGTTTCTGCCGGGGCTCGATGACATCGGCTTCGCGCCGGCGCCGGGCACCGCCATGCGCTGGCATAGTCTGGGGCTGGCGTTGTTCGAGCATGCACTGCGCTGTGCGCAGCGCGCAGAGTTCGAGGGGCGCTTCGCCGCGGAGCTGCGCTTCCTCGCGCAGGCGCGCCGGCTCGCTCAGCGCATGAGCCGGCCCGCACGCCGTGCGCCCGCAGTCGTGGATGTGGCCATCGCCGAGCGCGAGCAAAGCGCCGAGGAGCATCTGGCGGACCTGCTCGCGGCCAAATGGAAGCTCGCGCCGGCCACGGCGGCGGAACTGCGCCATCTCATCGAGCGGCTCGCCGCCGAGGACCGCCGCCGCTTCGGCTCGGCGCCGGCGCGCACGCTGCTCGCCTGCCTGGAGCAGGTGCTCTCGGAGAGCCGCAGTGACTACTACCGTCTGCGCGTCTCCCGCTGGTTGCTCAGCCTGGGCCGACGGCGGCTGGTGGAGCCCCTGCCTTTTCAGGCGCTGCTCAAGGGGATGCGCGCCATGGAGACGGCGCGTGCCCGGCTGGAGGAAATGCCGTGGCCCATTACGGACCTCGAGCGTTTCGGGCGGGTGTTGGACGCCCTGACGCATCAGGTCAACGCCCGCCTGGACGAGCAGATCATGCCGCGTGTGCAGCAGGCCATGTTCAAGGCCGACTTCGTGCCGCGGGATCATCGCGAAAACGTCGCGGCGCAGAAAATGCAGCTGGAACTGCTGGACGTGATCAAGCGCCGCCGGCACCTCAAGTTCACCGATGTACGCGACATCGTCGCCCGCAACATCCTGCGCCTGCCGGACCCGACGCTGTCGGAGTTCTTCCGCGGTGATCGCCTGGCGCGCTTCGATCGCACCGCGGCCGATGCCTTGCCCGGCGTCTATCGTCCTGGGGAGATCTACATCAAAGGCCTGCAGCAGCTCAGCGCGCCGCTGTTCGGCACCGGGCCCGGACGGACCATCTCGCGCTACCTGCTGGTGCCCTTCGGCGCTGCCTACCTGGCCCTGAAGAGCATCGACCTGCTGCTGGAACTGCTACCGGACCACGACAGGACCTTCCATCTCGCCACCTTCACCGATGTGATGCTGCTCGGCGGGCTCGTGAATCTCGTCATGCACACGGGTATCGGTCGCCATATCGCCGTGTCCCTGTGGCATGGTCTGGCGGCGACACTTCGTTTCGTGTTTTTCGATGGCCTGACCCGTCTCAAGCGCTGGCGGCCGCTGGCGGACTTCCTCAGCACCGGCCTCGTGCGCGGTGTCGGCCGAAACCTGGTGCAACCGCTGCTGATCGGCACCCTGCCGCTGGCCCCCATCATCGTGCTCGCGGTCTTCGTGGAAGAGGTTCCCATCGAGCCCGGACTCTGGCTCGCCGGACTCGCCTTCGCCCTCGGCACGCTGGCGCGCAACACGCCGGCGGGCCGGCGCTTTCTGGACAACCTGAGCACCCGCGTCGGGCTCTACCTGAGGCGGCTCAATCAGGCGCTCTTCATCGGCTTGATCCAGTCGCTGTTGTTTTTCTTCAAAGAGGTGACGCGGCGCTTTTCGCAGCTATTGCACCGCGTCGACGAGGCCCTGATCCACCACCTGGGCGAGCGCATGGAAAGCCGCCTGCTCAAGGCCCTGTTGGCGCCGCTCTGGCGCCTGGCCGAGGCCCTGATCCAGTTCTATGTGACGGTGCTGGTGGAGCCGCAGGTGAACCCGGTGAAGCACTTCCCCATCGTCAGCATCGGCCACAAGCTCCTGTTGCCCTTCCTGCCCGCCATCACCGCCGCATTCCTGGAGATGAGCGATGCCGTGCTGCCCAAGGTCATCGCCTACCCATTGGTGACCCTGACCATCGTGCTGCTGCCGGGTCTGTTCGGCTTTTTCGTGTGGGAGCTGAAGGAGAACTGGAAGCTCTACCAGGCCAACCACCGCGAGGGGCTCGCCGACGCCAGCCGCAGCCACGAGCAGATGCCCCTCGCCGTCGATGACAGCGAGCCGCTGCCGGTGGAGCCGGCCGCCGTCGGCGCCCACGGCGAGAGCGTGCGCGCGCTCATGTCGCGGGGCTTTCACTCCGGCGCCCTGCCCAAGGCCTTCGATCGGCTGCGTAAGGTGATTCGGGAGGAAATGCGCGACCAGCAGCCCTACCCGCAGCGCTTGCGCCGGGTTCAGCGTCAGCTCGAAGAAGTGCAGCACGCCTTTTGCGTGTTCTTCGAGCGCGAGTTCACCTTTGCCCTGCGCGAGCGCTGCCGCGACCCCAATTGCACCCTGCAGCGCGTGCAGACGGGCACACCACGCATTGCCACCAACCTGGTGGAGCTGGCCGTGGATATCTATCCGGGCGCCCGGCGCGACGGCGGTGGCCCGGACCTGTCCGAGCAGTTACCGCAGACGCAGCGGGGTCAGCCCCTCACCCTGGGCATCAGGCTCTTCTACCGCGCCCCGCGCATCCGTGTGGAGACGGAGATCCGCGGACATGCCGAGCGCATCGGTCCCTATTGCTGGTCACTGATCGCCGCCGATCTGCGCCTCTTCGCCGGCCGCGCCGGTGCGGATCTGAGCACCCTTGACCTTGGCCTGCCCGCGGCACCGGCCGAGCCCCGCCGACTGCGCGCCGTCGCCTGATCGCCGTCGCCTGATCAAAGGCGCCGCTGCTCCCGGCGGGGTTGCCGTAGTAAGCGGGCTCAGCGCCAGAGGGCGTGGAAGTGATGCGTGGGTCCGTGGCCGTGGCCGACGCTCAGGGTGTCGGCCGCGGCGATGGCGCCGGCGATGTAGCGCTTGGCCTGTGCGGTGGCGCGGCGCAGGTCGCCGGTGATCGCCAGCTGGGCGGCGAGGGCCGAGGACAGGGTGCAGCCGGTGCCGTGGGTGTTCTTGGTGGGCGTGCGCGGGGTCTCGAGCCAGTGCGCGCCGTCGGCGGTGGCGAGCAGGTCCGGGCTCTCCGCCGCCGGCAGATGGCCGCCCTTCAGCAGTACCGCACCGCCGCCGTCGGCCGGGCCGAGGGCGCGCAGGGCCGTTGCCATGCGGCGCATGGCGTCGCGGGTCTCGGGCTCCGGTTGGCCCAGCAGCGCGGCGGCCTCCGGCAGATTGGGGGTCAGCACCGTCGCCAGGGGCAGCAGCCGCGCCTTGAGCATCGCCACGGCGGCGTCGGCCAACAACCGATCACCGCCCTTGGCGACCATGACCGGGTCCAGCACCAGATGCGGCGGCCGATGGCGGGCGAGGGCGTCGGCGACGGCGGCGACGATTTCGGCACTGCCGAGCATGCCGATCTTCACCGCATCCACACGGATGTCGGCGAAGATCGCATCGATCTGGGCGGCGACGAAGTCCGGCTCCACGAGCCTGACACCTGTGACGCCCTGGGTGTTCTGGGCCGTCAGCGCGGTGACGGCGGCCATGGCATAGCAACCCTGGGCGGAGATGGCCTTCAGGTCGGCCTGAATGCCGGCGCCGCCGCTTGGATCGGAGCCGGCGATGCTCAGCACGTTTTTGATGCGGCTGGTGCTCATGCCNGGNCCCGATCCTGATCCCGATGGCGGCGGATGGCGGCGGATGGCGGCGGTGAGTGCCGCCGTGGCGGCCTCGGGGTCGGGCTGGCCGCAGACTGCGGACACCACCGCCAGGCCGTCGCAGCCCGCGTTCAGCACGCACGCCGCATGGTTGGGTTGCAGTCCGCCGATGGCGACGGCCGGCAGGTCGGTGGCGGCCCGCACCGCGGCGAGTCCGTCACAGCCGAGGGGCGCGGCATGGTCGGTCTTGGTGGCGGTGGCGAAGACGGGGCCGATGCCGACGTAGTCGATGGGCAGGTGGGCGAGGGCCCGCGCCTGCGCGATGGTCTGGATGGACAGGCCGACGATGGCCGTCGGCCCGAGCAGCGCCCGGACGGCATCGATGCTGGCGTCCGCCTGACCCACATGCACGCCGTCGGCGCCGATGGCGGCGGCCACGCGCAGGCGATCATTGACGATGAGCGGCACGCCGGTGCCGGCCAGGGCGGCCTTGAGGGCACGGCCCTGTTCGATGAGATCCTCGTCCGGGGCGTCCTTGTCCCGCAGCTGGACGACGCTGGCACCGCCGGCCACCGCGGCGCGTACGGTGTCCACCAGGCCGTACTGTGTGCACAGTCCGGGGTCGGTCACCAGATACACCGACAGGTCCAGGGTGCGCCTCATCGGACAGGCCCCCGGAGGACGAGCTCCGCGCCGACGCCCGCCTGGGGCGTGTCGGATGGCGCCACGGGCAGGGGGGCGGGGGCGATGCGCGCGTCCGCGTTGACCGTGTCGGCGCTGAGGGCGGCGAGGGCGTCGATGAAGCAAAGCAGAAAGCTGCCCGGTCCATCGGCGCCGCGGGCGGCGTGCTCGCCCGCGAGTCCGTAGTAGGCGAGGGCGGCGACGGTGACCTCAAAGGGGTCCTCGCCGCCGGCGAGGAAGGCACCGCAAACGCCGGTGAGGGCGCAGCCGAGGGCGGTGACCTGGGGCATCAGCACATGGCCGTTGGCGACGTGCGCCGCACGCCGGCCGTCGGTGACGAAGTCGATCTCGCCGGTGACGGCGACGACACAGCCCTGGCGGCACGCCAAGGCCACCGCGGCCTGCTCCGCGACGACGACGGCATCCGTCGCATCGACGCCGCGCCCGCCGTCGTGCTCGCCGTGGCCGTCGGCCGCATCGGCTGTCAACGCGCTCAGGGCCATGATCTCCGATGCGTTGCCGCGTATCAGTGTCGGCGCCAGCGCGAGCAACTGTCTCGCCGCGCCGCGGCGCAGCGTGGTGGCGCCGACAGCCACCGGGTCCAGCACCCAGGGCGTGTGGTGGCTGCGAGCGGCCGTGGCCGCCGCCAGCATGCCCTCCAGCCAAAGCGGTGAGAGGGTGCCGATGTTGACCGTCAGGGCATCCGCCAGCGCCGCGAATTCGCCTGACTCTTCGGCAGCGTGCACCATCGCCGGTGATGCTCCCACCGCCAGCAGGATATTGGCCGCGGGATTCATGGCAACGTAATTCGTGATGTTTTGCACCAGCGGAACCGCGCTGCGCAGCCGGCGCAGCGCATCGCCGGGCGGCGCCAACGGGACGGTTGGGGGCTTGGCTTCTGTCTGCATGGGGTCGTCCGCTCAGGGGCTGGCACCTGCCGGTGCAGGGCAGCGCATCGTCTCGCTGCAAAGAGTGACGCCCGGCGACCGCCGGCGCAAGCGCCACGGCGTATGGTGCAGCCGCTGCTTTGTCCGAGTAAAATACTAAGGATAAGCGACCCTGAGTGATGACGGTCAACGCCTCATCCATGGGTCACTGCTAAAGTCATGCATGGTTGGCGTCAAGCACCGCCGCGGACAGTGCGGCATCTGCCACCACCGGGTTGTTGCACCGCACAAATGCCATTATGATGCAGAGATCGGGTATTAACCCTGATAAAATCAAGGATAAAGGCCGGGGTCCATCAACGCTCGCCCCGGGTCCGTCGCCCCTGTCGTACGAAGGTCACGATCACCCATGACCGAATACGCGCTGATCCTCGTCGGCACCGTGTTGGTGAACAACTTCGTGCTCGTGAAGTTTCTGGGCCTGTGCCCGTTCATGGGCGTCTCCAAGAAGCTGGAAACGGCCATCGGCATGGGGCTCGCCACCACCTTCGTGCTGACTTTGTCGGCGGTGACCTCCTGGCTCGTGAACGAATTCCTGCTGGTGCCCCTCGGCATCGAGTATCTGCGCATCATCGCGTTCATCCTGGTGATCGCGGTGGTGGTGCAGTTCACCGAGACCGTCATGCACAAGACCAGCCCGGTGCTGTATCAGGTGCTCGGCATTTTTCTGCCGCTCATCACCACCAACTGTGCCGTGCTCGGCGTGGCGCTGTTGAACCTGCAGGAGCAGCGGGGCTTTCTGGAGTCGGCGCTCTACGGCTTCGGGGCGGCGATCGGCTTCTCGCTCGTGCTGGTGCTGTTCGCGGCCATGCGCGAGCGCGTCGCCGTCGCCGATGTGCCGGAGGCCTTTCAGGGCAGCGCCATCGCGATGGTGACGGCCGGCCTCATGTCGTTGGCGTTCATGGGCTTCGCCGGACTGGTGTCGGTGTGAGCGTCGGCACTCGAGACAGGTAGCGCCCGCTGGCATCCAACGCAACGCACGCAACATTCGCGTCCGCCGCCCGGGCATCGGCGGCGCATTGCTAACATCGGAGATTCGGTCATGCTGACTGCCGTCGCCGCCATTGCGCTGCTCGCCGCGGCTTTCGGGCTGCTGCTGGGCTACTCGGCGATCCGTTTCCATATCGAGGGCGATCCCATCGCAGACCAAGTGGACGCGCTGCTGCCGCAAAGTCAGTGCGGCCAATGCGGCTACCCCGGCTGCCGGCCCTACGCCGAGGCCGTCGCCGCGGGCGAGGCTGAAATCAACCAATGCGCCCCCGGCGGTGAGAGCACCATGCTCGCCATCGCCGACCTGCTCGGCCGTGAGCCGGTGGAGGTGGGCGAAGCGGTGGAAAAGCCCAAGGCCGTCGCCGTCATCGACGAGCAGGAATGCATCGGTTGTACCAAATGCCTGCAAGTGTGTCCGGTGGACGCCATCGTCGGCGCCGCCAAGCAACTACACGGCGTGCTGGCCGCCGAGTGCACCGGTTGCGAACTGTGCTTGGAGCCCTGCCCGGTGGACTGTATCCACATGCAGCCCATCCCACAGACCATCGCCAACTGGAAGTGGCCGTATCCGATGGTGCCGCGCGTTGCCTCCCGCCGACCCGCCAGCGCGGCGAATGCCGACACCGTCGAGCGCCGCGAAGCGGCCTGAATGTGGCACGAACCGGACCCCAGGCGGGAGACCCGGGCATCGCCCCGATGCAGTCTGGATGCGCACGGCGCCGCAGACCGCACCGGCCGGCACCGCCGGGGATGCCGCCAGCCCGTGCCCTGCAGTGATTATCGCCGCACGCCGCACCATCACGCGCCGTGACGAGAGCCTGAGCCATGCTGTTTTCCGTACTCAACCCCCACCGCGAGCGCCTTTGGCATTTCCATGGTGGCATTCATCTGCCGGACGAGAAGGCCTTGTCCAACGCCGGCGCCAGCGTCGCCGCACCGCTGCCCACCCAGCTCGTGGTGGCGCTGCAGCAGCACATCGGCGCTCCCTCGGCGCCCTGCGTGAGCGTCGGCGACCGCGTCAAGAAGGGGCAGGTGCTGGCCAAGCCCCGGGGCTATGTCAGCGCGCCGGTGCACGCGCCGAGCTCCGGCACCGTGGTGGCGCTGGAGCCGCGGCAAGTCCCCCATCCGTCCGGGCTCGCCGCCCCCTGTGTGGTCATCGCCACCGACGGCGCGGATGCCTGGGGCGAGCTGCCGGCGCCGCTGCCGGATTTCGAGCAGCACGATCCCGCCGAGCTGCGCGAGCGCATTCGCCAAAGCGGCATCGTCGGCATGGGTGGTGCCTCGTTTCCCTCCAGCGTCAAGCTCAATCCGGGCCCGGACCAGCCCATCCATACGCTGGTCATCAACGGCGCCGAGTGCGAGCCCTACATCACCTGCGATGACCTGCTGATGCGCGAGCGCGCGGCGGACATCGTCGATGGCATTCGGGTGATGCTGCACATCCTGGGCACTCAGCGCTGCCTGGTGGGTATCGAGGACAACAAGCCCGAGGCGCTCGCCGCCATGCGGCGAGCGGCCCAGCGGGCGAACGCGCAGGACGCGGTCGCCGGGCGTATCAAGGTCAGGGAGATCCCCACCCTCTATCCGAGCGGCGGCGAGAAGCAGCTCATCAAGATCCTCACCGGCAAAGAGGTGCCGAGCCACGGCATTCCGGCGCAGATCGGCATCGTCTGCCAGAACGTGGGCACCGCCTGTGCCGTGGCCGATGCGGTATTGCGCGGGCGCCCGCTCATCGAGCGCTATGTGACGGTCACCGGACGCGCCGTCGGCAAGCCGCAGAACTATCGCGTGCGCATCGGCACGCCCGCCGCAGACCTGGTGGCCGCCAGCGGCGGCTACACGGTCGAGCCCGAAAAGCTGGTGATCGGCGGGCCCATGATGGGCTTTCGCATCGATTCCGACGCCGTGCCCATCACCAAGGCCGCCAATTGCATCCTGGCGCTGACGAAGGCCGAGAGTCCGGACCCGGGCGCGCCCCAGCCCTGCATCCGCTGCGGGCGCTGTGCGGAGGTGTGTCCGGCGAATCTGCTGCCGCAGCAGCTCTACTGGCACGCGCGCGCCAAGGATCTGGACAAGGTGCAGGATTACAACCTGTTCGACTGTATCGAGTGCGGCTGCTGCGCCGTCGTCTGCCCTTCGCACATCCCCTTGGTGCAGTACTACCGCTACGCCAAGACGGAAAGCTGGGCGCGCGAGCGCGAGAAACGCGCCGCCGAGCATGCCCGCGAGCGCCATGCGGCCAAAGAGGCCCGGCTGGAGCGCCAGGAGCGCGAGCGCAAGGCCAGGATGCGCAAGAAGCAGGAGGCGGTGGCGCCCAAGGGCGGCCGGGACGACGCCAAGCAAGCCGCCATCGAGGCGGCGCGGGAGCGGGCCGCCGCGAAGAAACGCGTCGCTCAAGCGGGTGCTGCGCCGGGTGCCGCTGCGCAGGACACGCCCCAACAGGCGGTGCCCGAGCGCCCGGCAGCCCAGCGGCGCGTCGCCACCGCGAACGCCGGTGCACCCAAGGTGTCGGCAACCGACGGCAAACCGCCGGCTGCGACGCCGCAGCACACCCCCGAGCCACCAGTCGAGCGGGAGCGGCCGGGCACAGCGGCCGGACACGGCTGATGCAGGCGCGCGCGGGCTTCGTCTCATCCCCCCACGCGGCGCGGGTCAACAGCGTCGACTGGGTGATGCGCCAGGTCTGCCTGGCGCTGGTGCCGGGCACACTGGCTCTGGTGTGGTTCTTCGGCTGGGGGGTGCTCATCAACATGGCCCTCGCCGTGGTCTTTGCGGTGGTCGCCGAGGCCCTGGTGTTGAAGCTCCGCGGGCGCCCGGCGCTGCCCGCCATCGCCGATTACAGCGCCGTGGTGACGGCGCTGCTGTTCGCACTCACCATTCCGCCGACCCTGCCCTGGTGGCTCACCCTGCTCGGCATCCTGTTTGCCATCGTCATCGTCAAGCAGCTCTACGGCGGCATCGGCTACAACCCCTTCAACCCGGCCATGGCGGGCTATGTGTTCCTGCTGATCTCGTACCCGGTGGCCACCACCACCTGGCTGCCGCCGGATGTGCCGGCGCTGTTGGCGGCGCAGGATCTCACGACCCTGTCCTTGCTGGACTCGGCCCGCCTCATCTTCACCGGCGCCTTGCCGGCGGAGCACACCTGGGATGCCGTCAGCGCCGCCACGCCCCTGGACGAAATGCGCGCCAAGCTCGATCAGGGCATGGCCATCGACGAAATCCGCGCGTCCAGCCCGCTCTGGGGCTTGTTCGGCGGCCGCGGCTGGGAATGGGTGGCCTTCTGGTTCCTGCTCGGGGGGCTCTACATGCTCTGGCGCAAGGTCATCACCTGGCAGATCCCCGCGGCTTTCCTGGCCGGCCTGGTGGNGGCNGCGGGGGCGTTCTGGCTGCTCGACCCCCAGAGCTANCCCACACCCATGTTCCATCTGCTCTCGGGCGCCGCCATCCTCGGCGCCTTCTTCATCGCCACGGATCCGGTGAGCGCTTGCACCACCAAGCGCGGACAGTTGGTCTACGGTTTCCTCATCGGCGTGCTGGTCTTCGTGATCCGCACCTGGGGCGGCTACCCCGACGCGGTGGCCTTCTCGGTCTTGCTGCTGAACATCGCTGCCCCGATGATCGATCACTACACCCAGCCGCGGGTCTTCGGGCAGAAGCACGGCGCATAGGCGCTCGGGCGCCGGGCAAGCCGGCTGGTTGGCTCGGTTCCGGCGCCGGCTCGACGCGCAATCTCGAATGCAGACAGTCGTTCCGTACCATGAACAAAGCACCCATTCTCATCGCCGCTGCCATCCTCGGCAGCTTCGCCGTCGGCGGCGTCGGCCTGGTGGCCATGACCCACGAGCTGACCGCCGAGCGCATCGCCGCCAACGAGCGCGAGGCCATGCTCGCCAAGCTCAAAGCCATCGTCCCCGCGGGGCGCGTCGCCAATGATCCGCTGCAGGACCGCATCCAGGTGAGCGAGCCAGACCTGCTCGGCGCGCCGCAGACCGAGGTCTACCGGGTGCGCGACGAGGACGAGCCGGTGGCCGTGATCCTGCAGCCCGTGGTGCCGGACGGCTATGCCGGGCCCATCCGTCTGTTGGTGTCGGTGCTCCGCGACGGCAGCCTCGGCGGCGTACGTGTGCTCGAGCACCACGAGACCCCCGGCCTCGGCGACAAGATCGACGAGAAGAAAAGCGATTGGATCGTCGAGCAGTTCAACGGCAAGTCCCTCTCCAACCCGCCCCTGGAGGCCTGGCAGGTCAAGCGCGACGGTGGCGAGTTCGACCAGTTCACCGGCGCCACCATTACGCCGCGCTCCATCGTCAATGCGGTGAAGAACACCCTGCTGTTCGTCGAGCGCGAGGGCGATGCCCTGTACGGTCCGGCGAGCGCTCCGGCAATGGGCCCCGCCAATGAGGCGGAGCCGCGGGCACCGGTGATGGAGGAGCCGGCCACGGCGGACCCTTCGTCGCCGCTCGGTGCCACCGTGGCGGAGGCGGGCTGATGGCGGAGAAGGGCTACGGCGCCATCGTCGGCGAGGGTCTGTGGAGCAACAATCAGGCCCTGGTGGCCATGCTCGGGCTCTGCCCGCTCCTCGCCACCACCACCACGGCCACCAATGGTCTCGGCATGGGGCTCGCCACCACCACGGTGCTGGTGCTCTCCAACGCCACCATCTCCCTGATCCGCAACCTGGTACGCCCGGAAGTGCGCCTGCCCGTGTTCGTGCTGGTGATCGCGTCTTTCGTGACCGCCGTCGAACTCACCATGCAGGCGGCCTTCTACGAGCTCTATCTGGTGCTCGGCCTCTTCATTCCGCTCATCGTCACCAACTGCGCCATCATCGGCCGCGCCGAGGCCTATGCCTCCAAGGCCCGGCTGGACAAGGCCATCGTCGACGGCCTGGCCATGGGTATGGGCTTCTCGCTGGTGCTGATGGTGCTCGGCGGCATGCGCGAGCTCCTGGGCCAGGGGACGTTGTTCCACCAGGCAGAGCTGCTCCTGGGGGAGGGCGCGCGCGGCTTCGGCCTGGACCTCGGTCCGGACTTCCAGGGGGCGCTGTTGGCCATCCTGCCCCCCGGAGCCTTTATCGGTCTGGGGTTCCTGATTGCGCTCAAGAACGTCATCGACAAGCGCGTTGCCCGGCTCAAACAGGCGGCGGTCGGCCGGCGTGAGCGCGTGGGGAAAGCGGCCGCGCAGCCAGTGGCAAGTTGAGCGCCGATGGTGTCATGGAGACGGCGCCGGCGGGCGCCGTTTTCCAGCGTTCGTCCTGTGGACTTAACTGGCGTGCTATATTAGCGATTCTGCTTTTTACCGGCGTTCCGACAGCCGCCGGCGGGTGGCGGAGAGCGGCGTCGCCACGACCTGCAACGGTCGCGGTCGACCGTTGCCCCGGCGCCCGCCCGCAGGCCGACCGCCGGGTGTGGTCATCGCAGCAGTCCATAAGACGGGGAGTTCATCATGTCAAAGAAGCATCCAGTCGTCGCCGTGACCGGCTCTTCCGGTGCCGGCACGACCACGGTCAAGCGCGCCTTCGAGCATATCTTCTACCGCGACGGCATCAACGCCGCCGTCATCGAGGGTGACAGCTTCCATCGCTACGACCGCAAGGCGATGAAGGCGGAGATGACCCGAGCCGCCGAGGAGCACCGCAACCTGAGCCACTTTGGTCCGGAGGCAAACCGCTTCGACCTGCTCGAGGAACTGTTCGCCAACTACGGCGAATCCGGCGGTGGTAAGAAGCGCTACTACATCCACAGCAAAGCCGAGGCCGACGAGCACAACGCCCGGCTCGACACCCGGCTCGAGCCCGGCCAGTTCACGCCTTGGGAGGACGTCCCCGCGGGCACCGATCTGCTCTTCTACGAAGGCCTGCACGGGCTCGTGGTGACCGAAGACGTGGACGTCGCCAAGCATGTGGATCTTGGTGTCGGCGTGGTGCCCATCGTCAACCTGGAGTGGATCCAGAAAATCCATCGTGACAACGCCGAGCGCGGCTACTCCGCCGAGGCCATCGTCGACACCATCATGCGCCGGATGCCGGACTACATCCGTCACATCACGCCCCAGTTCTCGCTGACGGATATCAACTTCCAGCGTGTGCCGACGGTGGATACCTCCAACCCCTTCATCGCCCGGGACATCCCCACGCCGGACGAGAGCTTCGTCATCATTCGCTTCAAGGAGCCTGAAAAGCTGGAGGTGGACTTCCCCTACCTGCTCGCGATGATCCCGGACTCCTTCATGTCGCGGCGCAACACCATGGTGGTCCCGGGCAGCAAGATGGGCTTCGCCATGGAGATCATCCTGCAGCCCATCATCGAGCGCATGATGGACGCCCGCCAGGTCTGACCAGTGTGCGCGGCCAGGGGCCGTCGCCCCTGGCCAAACGACGGGTGGCTCGATTCGGGGAAGCGGGGTGAATTTCTCGAAGATTGAACGGTTCGTGGCCCGCTTCCGATTCATCAGCATCATCGCCGTGCTCGCGTCCGGCTTCGGTGCGCTGCTGATGTTCATCATCGGCGCGGTCAAGGTCGTGCGGGCCTACAAGATCTATTTCGCCGAGCATCTGCTCAGCGGGCCCGCAGCACTCGCCGGGGCCAGCGCAGCGATCACCTATCTCGTGCAGGCCATCGACGCCTTCCTGATCGCCATTGGGCTGATGATCTTCGGCGGTGGGATCTACAACCTGTTCATTCATCCCGTGCCGGAAGGCCAGCGCAGCTTATTCGGTATCGAGACCATCACCCAGCTGAAGAGTCTGCTCGCGGAGCTCGTCGTCGTCATCCTGATGGTCAAGTTCCTCGAAGAGGCGCTGCACAGCCGCGGCGGCTACCAGTGGGACATCGTGATCCTGCCGGTGGGCGTGCTGCTGATCGCCATTGCGGTACGTGTGCTTCGTTTCAGGGATTAGAGCCCTTGTGCGTCGCTGGGTTGCCCCGGATGCCCGCCTGCAGAGACCTCTCAAAAGGCAAATATGACGCCAGTGGCGATGCCTTGCTGGCGTACGTCGTATAAGAAGTCGTCCTTGTCGTAGTCGACCTTGACCCAGCGGTAGCCCATGGTCGCGGATATCGAGTCGGTGAAGCGATAGTCGAGTCCGGCGAATAGATCTGCGGTCAGGTTCGAGGCGACGCCGAATCCCCCGATGTAGGCCCAGCCGCGCGCGGAGACTTTGGGGCTCAGCGCGAAGACGCCACCGCCGCCGATGATGGGATCGACCCAGGTCTCATCGCTTGAGCGCCTGCGTGCCGGGAGTAGGCCGCCGGACAGCTTCACGTCCGTAGCCACGGACCACAAGCGTGCGCCGCCACCCAGACGCATGCTCAGGCGGCCGTCGTCGAGCACCAGATAGTTCACCAGCGCGGACGCGACGACACTGGTCGAGCGCAGTCTCTCTTGGCCGAACAGCGGCGCAAGCGCATGGCTCTTTGCCTCTGTCTCGACGTACTGGAGGTCTGCTGCAAACCCCAGGCGACCCTTGCTGGCGGTGAAGAAGACCATGCCGGAAGGCTGTAGGTCGTCGAAGATGTCCGCAAAGCGCATGTCCACCTTCGCCGGCGGCAGTCCGGGCAGTGTGCCGGTCGTCCCCTCGATGCCGGCGGCCCAGAAGTAGGGCGCAACAGAGAAGCTCCAATCATCGGCGGTCGAGCCCCCTTCGTCGCGCTCCGCCGCCGCCGGCGTAGCCGCGATACAGCCACAGAGTGCCACGACTGCGCGCATGGTCTGCATCGGGCCAGCGCCGGTTCGCCGCCGCTGTCTCGCCGCGTGCTCGGAGGGATCGGGTTGCTGATTCATGGGATCGAAGGCCCTTGTGCTCATGATGGCCTGATGGCCGGCTCGCTCAAGGGCACCCCGAACAATTCGGGGCGCCCATGCGGGGCGCAGTGCCCGCCATGGAGCGAAGCGGAAACCGCGTTTTCGCTTCGCATCTCGAAAACTCTCAGTTTGGTCTGCGATACGGTTTTCTCGCCGCCGCTCATGCGCTCGCTTCTGGCCGCATGTCGGATATTGCACCCGTCATCTCGTGCCGGCGAGTGCAGTCAGGTTAGCGTTGATGTCAACGCCTGTTGCGGGAGCGTCGTGCGATCAACAAAAGCCATGCGATGGCGGGCATACACACGAGATCGGCCCGCAAGTCAAGCAAGGGGTCCGAAACGGGCTCATCGTACCCCTACTCCAACGAGCGGAGGATACTCATGACCAAGCCGAGAGGAATGCTGACCATGGCTGACGTGGTCGTCTTGCTTACCCCGGCAAGGTTGTTCGCCGAAGCGTCCTACCCCGGTTCCGGCTGCGAGCCAACCGCGGCTGATCACATCGGTGCGAAGGAATGCTCGGGCAGGGTGGCGCCGGCGCTCCTGAGCGCCGCGATGCTGCTCGCGCCGCTGCCCGCGTTGGCCCACCTCGAGGCCGGCGCCAGCGGCGGCTTCCTGAGCGGCCTGAATCATCCAGTGTCGGGCCTGGATCATGTGCTCGCCATGGTGGCGGTAGGTATCTGGGGCGCACAGCTGGGCCGACCGGCCATTTGGCTGCTGCCGGTGGTGTTCCCGCTGCTGATGGCCTTCGGCGGCTTCGCGGGGCTTGCGGGCTGGCAACTGCCGGCGATCGAGGTTGGCATCGCACTGTCGGCGACGGTGCTGGGCGCGCTGATCCTGGGTCAGGTCCGGCTGCCGCTGGCCGTGGCCATCCCGATCGTCGCCTGCTTCGCCGTGTTCCACGGCCACGCCCACGGCACCGAGATGGCCGATGGCGACAGCGCTTTGCGATACAGCATCGGTTTCGTGATCGCCACCGGCCTGCTGCACGCCGCCGGCATCGCGCTCGGGCTGATCCACCACCGGGAGACCGGCCGCGTGCTGCTGCGCGCCGCCGGGTCCATGGTGCTGGCCGGCGGGCTCTACTTTCTCTGGGGGGCACTGGCTTGAGCCCCGGGCCATCGGGGAGGGCGTTATCCGTCACCGGCGCACCGTGCCTGCGGGCATTTTGGTGCACATCACGTGCAGTAGCGCTCGTCTTGTTTCTGTTGCCGGGCGCCGCGCAGGCCCACCTCGTCAGCTCGGGACTCGGTCCGTTCTACGACGGTGCGCTGCACCTGCTGCTGTCACCGCTGGATCTGCTCGCGCTGCTCGCGGTGGTCGTGCTGGCGGGGCACAGCGGCAGGGCGCCGGCCCGCTGGGCGGTCATTGCCTTACCCATCGCGTGGGCTGTCGCCTGGCTCGGCGCGATGTGGATCGGTGCTGCGGCCCCCGAGGCCGCCCCCGCCCTGGACGCGCTCAAGATCGGCCTGCTGACCCTGGCGGGTGTCGCCGTGGCAGCCGGCTTACGTGCCCCTGCGCTGGTCGTGGCAGCCATCGCCGCGGCTGCGGGCATCGTCTGCGGGCTCGGCGGCGGGCTCGTTGCGGCCGACACCGGAGCCGGTGCCGTCGCCTTCGCCGGCCTCTGGACGGCGGTGCTAATACTTGGCCTGTTGGCCGCGGCGGTGACGGTCTCACTCGAGCGCCCCGCGCTGCGCATCGCCCTGCGGGTCGTCGGCAGCTGGATAGCCGCCGTCGGCGTGTTGGCGGCGGGCTGGGTCTTACAGGGCTTCGCTTGAGGCCAAGGCCGGCATGGACGCTGCGGCCGCGTTGGGGTACCCGCGCTCAGGCACCTGCACGGGAACCCGGAGCTGACTTCAGGCGGCTCACCTTAGAAGAACGTTTTACGCTTGGGCGCCTCGGACCTGCCGCCTTCAACCAGTTGCGGGCGACGCGGTTTCGAAGCGGGGAGCGGCGCCGGGCGATCCTGGCCTGAGGCGGGTGCCGCCGCCCGGCCATCACGCATGGCGTCGTAGAGCTTGCTCCGAAGCTGCGGGATCAGCTCGCCTGTCAGTTCCTCCAGGTGCTCGCGGTCTTGCCAGCTCATCTTCGCGAATGACTGGAGACCGCTCTTTTCGGCAATCTCGCGGGCGCGTGGGCTGACCTCTTCCCACATCATGCGCAAGTCCTCGGCCCGGTCACGCAACAGCAGCTCTCGGTCGTGCAGCCCTTCGAAGATCTGGTCGAAGCGGGCAATCAGACGTCGTTTGGTCCGCGGGAGCAGAATGTACTGGATGAAAGCGAACACCAGGACTGCCGCCAATGCGATCGCTGGCAGCGCCACGACCATGCCCATGCCAAAGGCGGCGGCGCCCAGTGCGCCGAAGAGCAGCAACCAGAGACCCCGCCAGCGTGCGCGGATGGATTTGAACCGGTCGGCCGCCTTGTCGATCACCATCGCGTGCATCCGCAGCCGCTCGGCATAGGCCTGGATCTGTGTGATCTGGTTGTCCATACGCCGGGTCGGTGCGCGGCGTAGCTCAGCGATCAGATCGCTGCGCGCCTTCTCGAAGTCCTCCATCGGCAGGCGCGACTGCGGTTTATCGGCCAGCGGGACGAAGGTGTTGTAGATCATCGGCAGGTCTTTGCGCGGGATCACCTTGCCGAGGTTCCAGCAGAGGGCCCCATAGGCCCGCGCAAAGTCGTGCAAGCTCTGGAACTGATCTACTTTGTTCAGGATGATCAACATCTTGTGATCGATGCCTGCCAGGGACTCGCGGAAGACCTGGAGTGTTTCGCCCGTCGTGCCAGGCTTGTCAGGATCGAAGAAGACCATCACGAGGTCGGATCGTTCGGCGAACCAGCGCACCACACCCGGAAAGTCGAAACCACGCCCGTTCTCGGCTTTGGCTTCATCGATCATGCCCGGGCTGTCGATCAGCGTCACCGTTTGCAACAGTTCAGCGGGGCGCAGCTTCAGCCGCACATGCGAGACCAGCTGGTCACCGAAGTGCCGCAGCCCCTCGTAGGGCAGGTCCGGATTACTCACAACCGCAGGTCCGTCTCGCTCGGTGGCGCTCGCGCCATAAGTGATGATGGTGAACCCGTCATCCGTGGGGGCCACGCCAGTCTTCTGAACGTCTTCGCCCAGGAGATGGTTCACAAAGGTGGACTTGCCCGATGAGTGATTGCCCAAGAGCAAGACCTGCGGCGGCCGACGCAACTCACCCACCGTGGGCGGACGTCGGAACAGGAACTGTTCTGCCAGCGGGTCGAGAAAGTCCTCGTAGTAGTCGCGGATCCGGTTCGCGAATGCTTCCATCACGTGTTGCAAAGGACGTCCTCTTTTCGTTTGCCCGATGAGGGATAGGAAATCTCAGTGACCCTGTGCGCGCAAGTCGAGCGACGTTTGGAGTCTAACGAGGTCGGGAATGTCGCTCAAGATGCATCATTCGGCTGCGATGGCCGGCGGGCGCACCGTCAGCAGATGCACCCGCCGGCTGTCGGCACGCATGACGGTGAAGCGGAAGCCTGCGATCTCCGTGCGCTCGCCGCGGGTGGGCAGGCGGCCGAAGGCGTTGATCACCAGCCCGCCGATGGTATCGAACGCCTCGGCGTCGAGGCTGCTTTGGAAGTAGTCGTTGAAGTCTTCGATGCTGGTGCGGGCCTTGACGGTGTACTCGCCCTTGCCGCGCTTGAAAATGAAGGCACCCTCGTCGTGATCATGCTCGTCCTCGATGTCGCCGACGATTTGCTCCAGTACGTCCTCGATGGTGACGAGTCCGGCGGCACTGCCGTACTCGTCGACGACGATGGCCATGTGATTGCGGCTGGAGCGAAACTCCTTCAGCAGCACATTGAGCCGCTTGCTCTCGGGCACGAAGACGGCCCCGCGCAGGTGATCGCGGATGTTGAACGCGCCCTGGCGGCGGCTTTCGGTGCAGTAGGCGAGGAGATCCTTGGCGAGCAGGATGCCCACGACCTCGCCCTTGTCCTCGCCGGTGACCGGGAAGCGGGAATGGGCGGAGTCGACGGCGATCTCCAGGATGCGCTCCAGCGGATCATCGCGGCGGACGCTGACCATTTCGGCCCGCGGGATCATGATGTCACCGACGCGCAGGTCCGCGACCTGCATGACACCTTCGATCATGCCCAGGCCGTCGCGGTCCAGCAGGCCACTGCGCTCGGCGTCCTGGAGGATGTTGATGAGTCCGGCCCGGTCCTTGGGCTCCTGGCCCAGCAGGCGGCAGATCCGCTTGCGCCAAGGGATGGCTTGGGGGATGACTTGGGGGATGGATGGGGACGTGGGTTGCGCGTCGTTACGCGCTCGATCGCTGGTCATCAGGGTCCTCGGGGACCTCGTAGGGTGTGGGAAATCCGAGCTCGCGCAGAATGGCGCTTTCCAGCGCCTCCATGCGGGCCGCCTGCGCCGGCTCGATGTGATCGTATCCGAGCAGGTGCAGGGTGCCGTGGATGAGCAGATGTGCGGTGTGGGCGGCGAGGGTCTTGCCCTGGTCGGCCGCTTCCCGGCGCAGCACCGGTGCGCAGATCACCAGGTCACCCAGCTCTGCCTCCAGGTCCGTGCCCAATTCCTCCGCCAGCGCCGCCAATGCCTCCGGGGGCAGGCCGGTCGGTGGCTCGAAGGGGAACGACAGCACATTGGTGGGGCCGGGCTTGCCGCGATAGGTTTCGTTGAGCCGCGCGCCTTCGTCGGCATCGACGATGCGCAATGCCAGCGCGCTGGCGGGACGCGGCCGGGATGCGCCGGCGAGCAGGGCGGCACGCACCCAGGCGGCGAGCTGCGCGTCGTCCGGCAGGTCCGGCGCATGGCAGGCGCGCTGCACACTCAGCCGCAGCTCGGGTGCGGCGGCCGGGGATGGCGGCGGCTCACCGTCCCGGGCGGCGGCGGGCGGGGTGCTGTTGCTCACGAGTGGTCGCTGGTGTCTTCGGGCTGGCCGCCGGCGGCTCCATGACCGTGCCGCGAGCGCCTGTCGCCCTCGGGTCGATGATCCTGGCGGCGATCATGTGCATCGTAAGCGTTGACGATGCGCTGCACCAGCGCATGACGCACCACATCGCGGGCGTGGAAGAGGGTGAAGCCGATGCCCGGCACATCCTTGAGCACCGCCATGGCCTGTTTGAGCCCGGACGGCTGTCCACGGGGCAGGTCGATTTGGGTCACATCGCCGGTGATCACGGCGGTGGAGCCGAAGCCGATGCGGGTCAGGAACATCTTCATCTGCTCGGGCGTGGTGTTCTGGGCCTCGTCCAGGATGATGAAGGCGTCGTTCAGCGTACGCCCGCGCATGTAGGCCAGCGGTGCGACTTCGATGACATTGCGCTCGATGAGCTTGTTGACCTTTTCGAAGCCCAGCATTTCGAACAGGGCATCGTAGAGGGGGCGCAGGTAGGGGTCGATCTTCTGTGCCAGGTCGCCGGGCAGGAAGCCGAGCCGCTCGCCGGCCTCCACCGCCGGGCGCACCAGCAGCAGCCGGCGCACGCGCTCGCTCTCCAGCGCCTCGACGGCGCAGGCGACGGCGAGATAGGTCTTGCCGGTGCCGGCGGGGCCGATGCCAAAGCTGATGTCATGGGTGACGATGGCGTGCAGATAGGCCTGCTGGGTGGCGCCGCGCGCCTTCACCAGGCCGCGCTTGGTCTTGATGATGACATCCGGCAGGCGCTCGGCGGCGGCCTCCGCCGCGGCCTCGGCGTTCGCCTGCTGGAGCTGCAGGTGCACCGACTCCGGGGAGACGGTCTCGGTTTCGGTGGCCGCGTAGAGCTCGCGCAGCACCTGCTCGCCGGCGGCGGCGGCGGCCGGCTCACCGACGATGCGGAAGCTCACGCCACGGTTGCTGATCTCGATGCCGAGCCGACGCTCGATGAGTCGCAGGTGCTGGTCGAAGGGCCCGCACATGCTGGAGAGGCGCGCGTTGTCGGCGGGCGCCAGCTCAAGGTCGATGCTGTAGGGCTCGGCGCTCAAGTGGGGGTTCAAGAGGCGGCGGCTCGTGTCGTCGTTATTGCGGCATGCGCTGGCGCCCGGCGGGAATCGGCGAGGACACCGCGCAGGGAATTGGGCAGGGCCTCGGTGATGCGCAGGTCAACGAAGGTGCCGATCAGGGATGCGGGGCCGGTAAAGTTCACCACCCGGTTATTTTCGGTGCGGCCGGCGAGTTGGTGCGGGTCCTTGCGCGATGGGCCCTCCACCAGCACCCGATGGACCCCGTCCACCATCTGCCGGCTGATGACCTGGGCCTGGTGATTGATCTGCTGCTGCAGGCGCGCGAGGCGCGCCTGCTTCACGGTGTGGGGCACGTCGTCCGCCAGCGCCGCCGCCGGGGTGCCCGGGCGCTGGCTGTAAATGAAGCTGAAGGACTGATCGAAGCCGATGTCCGTCACCAGGCGCAGGGTGGCGTCGAAGTCGGCGTCGGTCTCGCCGGGGAAGCCGATGATGAAATCCGACGAGACGCTGATGCCCGGGCGGGCGTGCCGCAGCTTGCGGATTTTTTCTTTGTACTCCAGCGCCGTGTGGCCGCGCTTCATCTGCGCCAGGATGCGGTCGGAGCCACTTTGCACGGGCAGGTGCAGGAAGCTCACCAGCGCCGGCACATCCCGGTAACACTCGATGAGGCTGTCGGAGAATTCCACCGGATGGGATGTGGTGAAGCGGATGCGCTCGATGCCGTCGACGGCGGCGACATAGCGGATCAGCAGGGCCAGGTCGGCGATTTCGCCGTCGTGCATCGGCCCGCGGTAAGCATTGACGTTCTGCCCGAGCAGGTTGACCTCGCGCACACCCTGCTCGGCGAGACTTGCAACCTCCGCGATGACGTCATCGAAGGGCCGGCTGATCTCCTCACCGCGGGTGTAGGGCACCACGCAGAAGGTGCAGTACTTGGAGCAGCCCTCCATCACCGAGACGAACGCCTTGGGGCCGTCGGCGCGGGGCTCGGGCAGGCGGTCGAATTTCTCGATCTCCGGGAACGAGACGTCGATCTGCGGCGCCCGTTCGCCCATCCGTTCGCCCATTAGGGCGTCCAGCATCGCCGGCAGCCGGTGCAGGGTCTGCGGCCCGAACACCAGATCGACGTAGGGCGCGCGCTCGCGGATGGCCTCGCCCTCCTGGCTGGCCACACAGCCGCCGACGCCGATGATCAGATGCGGGCGCTGCGTCTTCCAGGGGCGCCAGCGCCCGAGCTGTGAGAACACCTTCTCCTGCGCCTTCTCGCGGATGGAGCAGGTGTTGAGCAGCAGGATGTCCGCCGCCTCCGGGCGGTCCGTGAGCTCCGCGCCGTGGGATGCCGCAGTACGTCCGCGATGCGTGCGGAGTCGTACTCGTTCATCTGGCAGCCGTAGGTTTGGATGTAGAGCTTACGTGTCATGCCCTGGCGACGGTCGTTGCACATCGATGCAGCCTCACACGCGCACGCTGGATCGCACACGGGTCAGCCGGGCGCGCACGACGAGCTTCAGTGTGGAAATTCTGTCCTGTCATGTCAAGCACTTGAGCGCGTATCCCCGGGGTCGATGCGGTCGTGTCCGCCGCCGCCTTCAGCGCTTGCCCTGCAACAAAGATTCCGGGTGGCGCTCGAGGTAGTCCGCCAGGCTCTGCAGCGAGCGTGCGGCGCGCGTCGCCTCCCGCAACAGCTCGGAGAGCTCGTAGCGGGTTGCCGAGCCCTCGCCGGCGAAGTCGGCGATGGCGCGCATGGCCGCCTCGGCCTCGCCGAGGGCGTCGGTGGCGGCGTCTGTGATGGGTTCTATTCGTGTATCAAGATTGCGGGTCAAGCGGGAAATGTCGGTGCTGACGTCGTCCAGGTGCTGCTCGATCCGAGTGGCGAGTGGGTCCACGCGCGCCTCGAGCGTGGCGGCCAGCTCGCCGTAGGCCGTCATGGTCTGATCGGCGCGCTGCAGCAGGGGGCGTAATTCTGTGTTCAGCGCCGTCAGGGCGGTGCGGGTGCCGGCCAGGGTGTGGTCCAGATTCTGCAGTGACGATTGCAGGTCCGGTGAGCGCAGCAGCGCCTCCAGGGCTTGCAGTGTGCCAGTGGCGGCGCCGACGAGCTCGCCGATGTCGATGGTCTGCAGCATCTCCTCCACCTGGTCACGGGTGGCGGGTGTCGGTGGCACCTGCACCGGGCCCCGGCTCTCCTGGGGCACGCTCGTGGACGCCGCGCTCGGGTCCAGTCCCAGGGTGATCACATACTGCCCCGTCACAAAGCTCACGGACTCGAGCTTGGCGCGCAGGCCACGCTCGGCCACCAGCTCCCGCAGCAGGGACTTCAGCGCTCCCTGTGCCTCGCCGGACGCCTCCAGCACATGCATCTGCCGGGGCCAGATCTCGTAGCGCACCGGGATGCGAAAGCGCTCGCGCCCCGACTCGTAGTCGACGCCGATGCTGGTCACCTGGCCGACGGGCACGCCCTGGAAGAGCACCTGACTGCCGACGTTCAGCCCCTGCACGGTGGTGGTGAAATAGGTCACCATCGGGATGCGCTCGCGCATCCAGGCGCCGCTGCTGAACACCAGGATGGCCACCACCACCAGCGCCAGTGCGCCGAGCACGAAGCCACCGATGACGGTGGGGTTGG
>PR_CR_10_Liq_1_inCRDRAFT_1000387_pt1 | contig 27612 bp, 21 predicted proteins | sample PRCRCaboRojoPR_3_FD_10241 | JGI IMG/M metagenome (IMG submission 10241)
CTCTACAACTACTGTGTTTTGAGCTTTGAGTCAGATATTAAACCCAGCAAAGGCAATTTGTATAACGATTACATAAACTTGCATGGAGTGCTTCAAAAAAACAAACTTAGTTTTTTGGAAACAGAGTTACTTGAAAAAACACTAGGCCCTGACTTGTGCCTTAAAGCAGGCCAAAAGAGTTTTAAATGCCACAAAATTTTGGTTTTACTGAGGTCAAACTACATCAGAAAGATTCTAGAGTACCAACCAAACACTTCTGAAATTCTTTTAGAACACATTACACCTAACGCTTTGGCTCACGCCCTCAACTACATTTACTCAGACTTGGTGCAAGTTGAACTACAGCAAATGGGAGAAGTGCTATTTGCCGCAAGGTTTTTAGAAATAGATAGTTTGTTTCTGGACCTTCAAAGACAAATGAGTTTAAAGATGAGTCCTGGAACTGTACCTGTGTTTTTAGAACAAGCTTACAGTTTAAATGCTGCAAACCTAATTAAGTTCTGCTTAGAGTTTATTCAGGTGAACTGGAGACAAATCTCTAAAACCGCAGAGTTTGAGTGGATTCTAGAGTCAAATCCCGAACTTGCTCAAGAAATTAACCACCACATTGAGTTAGGACGTGAAAGCCAAAAAAGGCCACCTTTTGAAAAGATAGACCAAGAAGTTATAGATGCTATGCCTGCAGGACGAAGAGACCAAAAGGTCACAGACCACTTAAGCATATTTCCTAGACCAGAGTTAAGCGACCCCCTGCCGCTTGGATGTGCAGAACCCAAAATAGACAACTCTTCTTTACTTAACTTAAGAAAAAGAATCCAAGAAACAAACTTAACTGAGCTGTTTAAAAGTCAGCCAGAAACGCCCTCTATAGAAGAGACTCAAACTTTCAAAAGTTTTAACTCCTTTGGAATTCTTGACGAGCTTTAATTAACAATATGATTAACCTAGCCAGAAACACTAACCAAGCAAAAGCACTTGGGGAATTTGCTATTCAGTTCTTAAAGGAAACTAGTCCTTCTGAAGAGGTCCTTGAAAGGTTGAAACTCTTTCACACAGACTCTGTTATGTGCGGACTCTCAGCTTTAGCTTTAAATACTAATGCCCCTACAGTTCTGAGGAACGAGGCAATGCAGTACCCAAAAAACCCAGGCGCTAGGTGCTTTGGTTCAGAAGTAAACATTGCTCCTGAAAAGGCTGCCTTAGCCAACTGTGCAGCTGTTCGGGAGTGGGACGCCAACGGAACAGTGTTTGGGTACAGTGAAGGAGGAGGTAAGGCGGGGGAGTACGGACACAATGACTACTACGGGGTTGCAGTAGCAGCTGCCCAGGCTAAAAAGCTCAACGGAGAACAAACTTTAAAAGGAATGCTTTTACTAGACGAAATCCGAGGAAGACTGTGTGAGTATTTTTCGCTTAGAGAACACAAAATTGATCATGTGCTTCATGGAGGAATAGCAAGTGCAGCTGCCTACGGAGCACTAGTTGGAGCTTCACCTGAGCAAATAGAGCATGCTATTGGAATACTTGTAGCGCACCACGTGCCTTTTAGAGCTATTAGGCACGGCAAAGAACTTAGTGACAGCAAAGGCTCTTCTGCAGCTTTCATTGCAGAACAGGCTATTTTGAGTGTGCACAGAGCTTTAAGGGGCTTTATAGGTCCCAAAGACATATTCAGGAACCCCCAAAGTGTTTTCGGAGTTTTTGGGGGTTCTACTGAAAGTTCAAGTCCTTTTGACCTTAACTTGGGGATCAAAGGTTCGGACTTTTCGATAATGAACATGCACTTTAAACTTGGGCTCTACGAGCATCAGTCTGCAGGCGCCATTTCATCACTTTTAAAGTTGATCAGCCAGAACCCCCACATTCTAACTGGAGAAATTGTTTCAATTAACATATACTCCTACAAGGACGCCCTAAGAATAATAGGGGATCCCTCTAAGTACAGTCCTAGTAACCGCCAGTCTGCAGACCACTCAATGCCTTTCATAATAGCTACTTTGATGTCTAAAGCTTGCCAAAACCCAGAACTCATTAAGCACCTTGACTTTGACTCGTTTTGGAAAGAATTAATGTTGAATCCCTTCGACTACACTCAAGAAGCTATTTCGGACAAAACCACTTCTGAGTTCATGAAACTCATTAAGTTTTCTTACGGAGGCCCCGAGTTTGATGAGCGGTACCCAGAAGGCATACCTACGCAAGTGGAAATTCAACTAAAAGACTCTAAGTACACAAGTGGAATTGAAATGTTTCCTCCAGGTCACTCCAAAAACTTTAACTCTAGCATTCTAGACTTCAAGTTCCACAACTTAGGCAACATAGCCTTAGAAGACCCCCGAAACTGCATTGAAAAACTACAGAACTTAGACAAGCTGTCCAAAGAACAAATGGAAAGTGTTTACTTTTGGAAGTATAAAAGGCATAACTATAAGGTCTGAGTTATATTTCTTTTTTGATTGAACTTAGTAAAAGTCTTCTTCTTTGCATGTTAAGAATGCTTGTTGAAGAGATGTTCATAAACCCAGCTGAGTCAATTGTAGTTTGTATAGAGTCAAGTAAACCATATAACAATGCGTTACTGAATAAACTAAGGAAGTCGTGGAAGTTTTGTTTTTTTTTCCGGGATTTTAGCATTGAAAAGGCTTCTGACTGGTTTATTGTGAAGTTAAGTTTAGTCAGCTTGTTGGCTAGTTCTTTAGCTTCAACATAGTCTTGGTTGCTAGAGTCCATTTCTTTCCAAACCTTGTTTAGTTTAAGTAGTAACTGGTCCAAAACTGACTTGAAAGTGTTCTTCTTAGGGTAGGAGTTCCCTATGTCAATTGAAGAAAGTGTGTTAAAGAAATGCTTAGTTCTTTTGTTGCAGGCAAGCAGCAAGAGTTCTAACTTAGTGTAATGCTTCGAAAGTCCAGATTCTCTTAAGTTACTGAAAATGGTTTTCAGCAAGTTTATGTTGTCACTGAAACCTAAGTCGTAAAGGAAGTTCACAATGTCTTTGCCCTTGACTGTCTTTGCGGAAGAGTCTATTCTCAGAAAAATAGCATCTATGGCTTGCTTGAAGGTGAATTTTTCGGAGTTGTAGTAGCAGGCTCTTTCAAACTGGACTTCGTAGTTTTCAAGCTTTCTTTTGGCTTGTTTAGTTGTGTTTATTAAGTCATCTACTATTTGCTTAACTAAAGGGCTTGCTTCAGTTTTTGGTCTGAAAGTTGTTTTTTNTTCAGAAGAGCTTCTTAACTGGCTACTTATTTGGAAGTCTTTTCTCCTTTTAATTCGAGATTTGTTGCCAAAATTAATTTTGCTCACAGTTGGAGCAGTGGATTTGCACCTATTTTGGAGTTCAAAGGAAAATTTTATAGGGAGGTCTCTGAACTTAGTACTTACGGGAGACTTAGACCCAACTCGGTTCTTAAAAAAGCTGGAGTTTACTTTTGGAAGTTGGTTTCTTTTCATTTATGCAATTTACAAGATTTGAATTATGTCAGATAGAGGAAGCATTAGGTTCAGAAAGCCAAACAGGATTTCAAAACACTTGTTTTGCAACATTTGTAATGAAGTACTTGAAGTACCAACTAGACTGCCGTGTGGACATATTTTTTGTTCCAAGTGCATCCTTCAGTGGGCCGAAGCTCAAAAAAATTGTCCCGTGTGCAGGGGACTCTTTATGTCTAAACAACTACAAAAAGACTTACTAGCAATGAACTTAGTAGGTGAACTTGAAGTCCTTTGCAGTAACCCTGGTTGCGAGTGGTTTGGGGAACTTGACTCTTACAAAGCACATTCTTCTTCATGCGCTTTCCACCCTGAAAGAGTTGAGCCTTGGCTCAAAGACAAACTCCACAGTTTGCCTTCAGACGAAGAAGTAAACACCCCCACAACTTCTCTTTTCGCGCGTTTGAACCAAAAGTACGGCCACATTTTGAAAAAAGCCTACACTTCAAAGGTCCCATGCCCCCAAAGTATACTTGACCACAGTGATACTTCTCCTATTAAAAGGAAAAATCTCAAAGAAGCCAGCAGTTCAAAGAAAATTAAACGAATGTAAATTAAAGGTTAACTCTATTAATAGTTAAATGTACACAAAAGATCAAGTGGCCAGCCAAATGGAAGCTTTGCTAAGCTCAGCTGACGAAGTTACCAGGAATCAAGCACACGAGTACCTCATGAAGTTCCAAAACTCCCAAGAAGCTTGGTCTGTCTGCAGAGAACTCCTAGTCCCCCAAACCCAACACGCCTCCTTGTTTTTGGCCTCTCAAATCCTGTACAAAAAGATTCAGGACGAGTGGCACTTACTGGAAGTCTCCCAAAAACAAGAACTCAGGAACTACTTGCTTACTTTGGTGGGGTCTCCGCTCAACAACCCCCAAGCCTTTAAAAAGATCTGCCAAGCACTTGCAATGGTAGGAGTCCTTTCAATCACTACTTTTTGGGAAAACTTTATTGTGGACGTTCTTAACCTCCAACTGATCGAACCCATTCTGGAGGTAGTTGACTGCGTTCCACACTGTGTTGAAGAGCACTGCATTTCCAAAAAGGTTTCAGAGTTCATCAAAACGAAAATTCGAGAAGCAGCCCCTGCTCTTTTGGATTTTTTCTGCTATGCAATCACTGACAAAGGCTACTTGCCACAAGTAGTAGAGGTTCTTAAAAACTGGAGAGGAGTCACTTTGCCTGTTCTAGGCCACAACCAACTCTTTACCTGCTTAGCAAATTCCTTTGCGCAAAAACCATACTTTTTGGCTTCTCTTTGCGAAACTTTCGTAAATGCCATTTCGAGCACTGAGTATTCAAAGTTGCTGCTAACCAGAAGTTACAAGGGAGACATCAGCCAGTTTTTGTGCAAGATTCCACAGCCAGACCTGAAGAACTTAGAAACTCTAATTCAAACAACTATACAACTTGCTCCAGAAACCCTGTACTCAGAAGACGAAGTGCTTAGAAGAAGGTTTGCTGAGTTAAGCACTTGCATCGTCAGTAACTACATGATTTTTCTGTTCGACACAAGGTTCAGTGACTCTCTTTGGGAGTTGCTAACTAGAGTGAGCAGTCACCAAGACTTAAGCATCTGCATGACTGCAATAGAAGTTTACTACGACTTAAAAGAAGGCTTCACAAGGAACGTCGAAAGTTTGGAAGGAGTTCAGGTTTTTGATAAACTAAAAACTTGTGTGGAAACAATAGCAACTAGGTGCAGGTACGACTCAGAGGAGCATTACATCCAACTAACTCAATCGCAGAGTGATGAAGAGATTCCTTTCCAAGACTTTAGGATTTCAGCTGAGGACGTTTTTTACTCCATTTACATTATATACGAAAAGCACAATCCCAACGGAGGAAGGGCCTTTTTGTCTAACTTGTCTCCTTTGATTCAATCCCCCACTTCCTCAGGGAACTCCGAACTGTTTGTTTTTATTTGCAGAGCAGTTTTGATGGCCATAACAGAAAACAGCGAATACTTAGTATTGAGTGACATAGTCAAAACAGCACTAAGACTTCCGAGTTCCCCTATTGTGGTGAAGACAGTAATATACTTAGTTAACGATATCGGACTGGAGTTCAAAAACATCCCAGAACTGTTTCCGAGTGCAGTGGAGTATGTAGTTGGGTCTTTAGTTAACAATGTGGGCTCTGGGTTTATGATTGACTCTAACGCTGTAGAGTGTCTTTTGAATTTTTCGTGTGAGTGTGGCAGCTTATTTACTTACGAAATAGTAATGCCTTTGCTGCAGACATGCGAAACCGTACTTCCTGGTCTTAAAAACGCTATTGCAGACAAACTTGTAGAAGCACTACTCAACGTAGTTATTAAACTTCCAGACGACTCTAGGAACCAAAGTGTCAAAAAGGTGTGTTCTTACCTTGACTACGAAACCAGGAACTTAGTGCTTGACCACAACTCCCAACAGAAGTTTTCAAAGTGCATCATTATGTGGGCTTCTGCCTTAAATTCACTAAGCGAAATTCCAAGTAGAGTCCTTGTGGAGACCTTAGGCGAAGCAGTTCCGAAAGCTATTGAAGTTGCTTGTGTTGGAATGTCTTTATACAAAGACACAGAAGGAATTGTTACAGCTGTGTCTTTGTTCATGAAAAGAGTTCTGAAAGCCCTTAACGTTGAGTGCGACTTGTACTTTGGAGACATAGCTAACTGCATGCTAAACAACTACACTAAAGGGAACGAAGAAGCCCTTTCAGTAGTTGTGCAGGGCATTTCTACTCTAGGGAACTGTCCCAACACCTTGAACTGGATTTCTGCTAACTTCGCAAGCATTTACCGAAAACTCTTCCAAGAAATACAGTTGAGTCCCGAACCCGATCTCATTTCAAACTTTTTTGACCTACAGCACAAGTTCTACGAATGTGTTGGTGGGCTGAGTGAAGAAGTTATTTCCGAAAACTTGTACCTCGGCTGCAAACTGCTTCCCCTGTTGTCTACCCGCAACTCTTCCAAGTCAGTTATTACTTTTTTTAACTTAGTTTTTGGGCAGGAAAACCAACCAGACTCTCTTAAAGTCTACTGTTCAGAAGTTGTTAAGCAAAGCTTAGCTAACTTACACATCATCAACAGAAATTCCATTCAGTTTTTGGCTTACTTGTTTGGGGACATCAGATCTAACTACCAAAGCGAGTTTTACAACGGACTAGTAAGTGGGTTTCAAGCCTTTGAAAACTTTTCACAAAACGAGAGAGAAAGACTTATTTACTGTTTTGTAAACGTTGAAACTTCTCCTGTTTTCCAAATGAAGAACTTACTACAAACTCTCAGCAACATTTTAAAAGGAATGGGCAACTTCGACAGTATCGTAGCTACAGAAATAGCTATTGCTTCCAAACAAAGAACTAAAGTTAACCTTTAATTACAATTACTTAGAAAACATTCTGAAAAGCGAATTAACTCTTCCTTTGTTTTGGTTTTTGCCGAGTGGAGGGGCTGTGAATAGGTTAGCCGGAATGTTTAAAAAGGCAGTGTGCATGCTTTCTGGAAACACAGAAATCCCGCACTGCAGCAAAAACGCTGAAAAAGGCAAAGACAAGTCGTCAAAGAAGTCAAATTCGTTGTGGTCCATGTCTTTAGGCAGTATCAAGCTGCAAGGACCAGAACACTTGTCAGCTAGTTGCTGTGAGTCTTCGTAAGGAATCAGTGAGTCTTGCTGCCCGTGCACAAGGAAGCACGGACAAGTAACTTGTGGCATCAAGTCTATGTTTCTAAAGCGCTCTTTAACCAAAAACTTTGCAAAGCTCCCAGCAACATTTTTGACCACTGCTCCTATAGAAGTGTAAGCTGACATAAGCAACAAGACTCCTGGGTTCCTGTTAGCAGCTAGCCAAGTAGCTGGTCCTGAACCTATGGACCTTCCAAACAGGAAAATGTCCCTGGGGCTTACTCCTACTTCTTCTACTAAGTGCTTAAACACATAGTCTGCGTCTTGAGTAATAGCTTCTGCACTGGGCTTTCCTGTATAAATTCCGTAACCGGGGTACTCAATGGCTAGTACGTGGATCATCAAGGTCGACCTTAAGTGGTCCATAAGTTCGTAAGCAAGCCCTACGTCTTCTGCGTTTCCGTGGAAATACAACAGCACTTTGCTTGATCCCCTTGGACAAGTTAAGTAAAGACAAGGAATGGATACTTTTTCTGCTCGAGGAATCCAAATCATGTCTCCGGGAAATGTATCTTCATCGTAAGACGACGAAGGTGCTGGAAATAGAATGCTGTTGAGCTCCATGTTCAGCTTTTTAAATTACTGGAGCACTAATGTGGAAAAAACTCTCAGCAAGTCTTGTAGCAAGTTTTCCAGTTTTTTGTAACTACATTCCGCAGTCGCGGGAAAACAACCTTAAAGTTTTTGCTGGAAGCAGTTCTAGGGAACTGGCTAACGAAATATCAGGTTACTTAGGAGTGCAACTAGGCCGGATGTTTAACTCTAGTTACCCAGACGGCGAAACCAGAGTTAGACTGTTTGATGAGGTTTCAGGGAAACAGGTATTTGTTGTGCAGTCACTTTCAGAACCAGTCCACAATAACCTTGTGGAACTTCTTTACATGGTTTCGGCTTTCAAAAACTCAGGGGCCCAAAGGGTAGTGGTGGTTGTTCCTTACCTTTGTTACTCAAGACAAGACATTCCACAACCTGGAAAGCCCGGGCCACTGGTTGCGGACATTGCCAGAATGCTTGAAGCAATGGGTGCTGACGCCATTATTGGAGTTGACTTGCATGGAGACCAGATTAAGGGGTACTTAAGCGTTCCCTTTTTCGAGATAAAACCCTTTGATTTAGCTGTTGAGTACCTTTCGCAAAAAAACCTTAAAGACCCTGTTATAATCAGTCCAGACGTCAGAGGGTCTTTAAGAGCAGCTGAGTTCCAAAGTTCTATGTTAGAAAAAGGAATTGAGTGCGACATAGCTTTGCTGCCCAAACCAGGAGGAAGCCTCACTTACTTAAAAAAGACTCTGCATGCAGAGTATCTTGGAAAAAGATTAACAGGAAGAGACTTGATTATAGTTGACGACATGGTCATCACTGGAACCAACCTTTTGAACTGCATCGAAGAACTCCGCCAAAGAGACTCCGAAAGGATTTACATGTACGCTACACACGGACTTTTAGCGAAAGGGGCAGTTGAAAAAATCAACCAGACTAGCTTAACTGAGTTGATTCTAACCAACTCAATCCAATCAAACGCTAATTCTTCAAAGGTCACTTACATTTCCTTAGCTAAAGTAATAGCTCAGCAAATCCAACAAGTATACAGTTCAAACTTTAATGAGTAATGTTTACTTATTAAGTCCGAGGACCTGTTCATAATGTAATTGAACTTTCTTTTCAATTTCTGTTGTTTCATCACTAATTTCTTTTTCCATAAGCTTCAAACACGCAAGGTCGTTAGCACACATGTAAACCGATTTGCCAATGAAGAAGTAGCCTGCCCATCTCACAAGAGTCTTTTGCCAGTTCCCCTTCATTAATTCTAAAATGTCACGGTTTCAGTGGGATCAGGAACACAACGTAATTAGAATACTTGTTCGGTGTTCTAACCCAATCATCAACAAAAAAGGGTACCTTGACTTGTTTGTATCAAGGTGCTATTTGAAGTTCCACCTGAAGAGTCCAAAGATGTTTATGGAGTTTGACTTGGCAGGAAACATTGACCCTCAAAGTTCACTTAACAGAACCATTGCAAAAGAAGAAGGCCTGGAGTTGGTTTTGGCAAAAGCAGTCCCTGGAGAGAACTGGAGTTCTTTGATTGTTTCTGACAAAACACTAGCAAAGCAAAGGCGCGAAGAAAGCATTTTGGAGTTTCAAAAGCATCAAGAAGCCAAACAGAAGCAGTCTGAAGAAACCAAAATTGAAAACGACCGTTTGTCTGTCCAAGAACAGATGAGACTTGAAGACCTTAAACGCAAAACTTTAGAAGACAAAAAAACAGAAGAAAGACTTAAGGCCGAAAAAGAGATTTACAGTGCCCAAGAACAGTCATTGCCTGGGGCAGACGAACTCTTTGCAGAAAAAACAATACCCGAAGTAAGGAATCCTGTTAAACAAGAAATTTCTTTCAGCAAAAAGAAAGTTGGTCACTTACCTGCCAGAGAAAGTGTTGAACCACCTCAACCCAACTCCGTGAAACCTCTAGAAGGCCCAGCTCACGAAACACACCCCTTGTGGCTAAAAGACAAAGGAGACAACTTTTTCAAAAACCAAGACTACCACTCTGCCATCAACGCTTACTCGCAAGCTTTGAAGTATGACAAAGAGCACCTGCCTTCACTTATGAACCGCAGTTTGGCTTACTTGCACCTTCAAGAATTCGAAAAGGCTTTAGTAGACCTAAAACTAGCAGAAGAAGTTTGCAAAGACGCCCAAGCTATCTCTGTAATTCTAGTTAGAAAGGCTGCACTCCTTAGTTGGACTGGCCAAATAGAAGAAGGAATTTCAATGTACCAAAAAGCCCTAGAACTAGTTCCTGAGGACACAGAGATTCTTAGTGACATTGAGTCACTGGAAAAAAGAAAACTAAGTTTACAAATTAAAAACCAAGGCGACCAGTTGCTTAAAGAAACTAAGTACACAGAAGCCCTTCAGAAGTACCAAGAGTCTTTAGCTGTTGACTGCACAAATGAAGTGACGCTTTCTAATTTAGGCCAACTGCACCTTAAGATGCAAGAACATTCAAAAGCAAAAGAAACCTTAAGTCAGGCCTTAGAACTTATAACACACAACAAACCCCTTAAAGTAAAGACCTTGCTTAGAATGGCCAATATAGAAGAAGACTCCTCAGAAGCAATTAAACTCTGCCAAAAAGTACTTCAAATCGAGTCAAAAAACAAAGAAGCCAAAAAACTACTGTCGAAACTCAAGACAGAAACCAATGAAGAGTCTGCTCAAGAGTCCAAACAAACTGGAGACGAGTTCCTCAGAAAAAACAGACCAAACCAAGCCCTTCAAAGTTACAAAAATGCCCTGCAACTCTCTAAGGACACAAACCTTAGAACTGCTGTCCTGACAAACATGTGTGCTTGCTATTTAATGCAAGAAAGCTACATGGACGTGGTATCAACAGTTGACAGAGCACTTAAAATGGATCCTAAGCCTAGTTTACTCATTCGTCTGTACTGGAGAAGAGCCAAGGCTTACGGAATGCTTGGGCAAGTCCACACTGCCAAAGCAGACCTTACCCAGGCCCTCAAACTCGACCCTGAAAATCCTGCACTTAAAAAAGACCTTCATTTGTTAAGCTGCTAACTTTAAATGGATTAAATCATACACACCCCGAGGAGTACTTTAAGATAGAACCACAAGGGATCCTAACTCTTCTAGCTGCTCGACTCCAAACCTCTCTAACGATCTTTTCTAACTCATGACCTTCTGCCAAGATCATTTTTGAAATCATGCTGTTCTTTGCAAACGCCCAAAACAACCCAGCTTCCAACAAGTAAGGTTCTCCAGTATCTTGGTGAATTCTAAAATCGTACAAAGAGTAGTCTCTACATCCTAATGCAACGTGACACTTTTTTGCAGCCTCTGATATTTGCTTCAGTATTTCTGGTTCTACTTGGGCTGGACAAACAGGAGTCACGGGGCTTTTCTGTGACTGGGCTTCAGGAGTTCCGTTAGTGCTTATCTTATACTTGTCGTCAGTAGTCCTTATAGGGTTTTGCTCGCTGACTAGGTACTCAATAATTGGGGGAATGTAAAGTCCATCGTTTCTTTCAACTACAGCAATTCTTAGTTCCCTTCCCGGAATAAACTTCTCAGCTAAAAGCACATCGTCGTGCTCAAATCCAACTTCAAGGGCACTTTCGATCTCTTCTTCTCTTCTGACTAATGTTAAGCCTAAAGAATTGTCTGCACTGTTTGGCTTTATCACTAAAGGAGGCTGAATTGTAACTTTCCCGCCTCTAGTTATTAGCTGGGCTTCTGCAACTTTAACCCCAGCTGATGAAACTACACTTCTTGTTTTAGCTTTGTTGGCAGCTAAGGATGTGCATTCAGATGTTGAACCTACCACAGGAATTCCCAACATATCTTCGAAGAAAGCCCGATAAGTAGTCATCCCCGGTAGACAAAACATAAGTGGTACCACTAAGTCTACTTGAGGCAGTTCTACTAAAAAACTAGCTAAATTCATTTTTTCAGACAGCCCATTTAAGCATGTCCCAACTTGCCATAAACCATCGGGGTGGATAATGGCGTAGTAACTTTTGCACCCAGGAACCTGTATTTTTTCCCTTGCGTACACTAGCGAGAGTTCGTAGTAAAAGTCAGACACGCACGACCCTGCCAAGTATAAAATTTTTGTTTCGCTTTCTGGGAGCTGTGAACTAGGCTCATCTGTATCGCTTTGAGCCAGTTTGACTGCTTCGAGCGTCTGGGAATCCATGATTGAAATTCTTTATAAGCCATTTAACCTTCTAGAACTTCAGTTTATTACAATTAGAACCCCTAACAAATATGAAGGCAAGGTGTTTATTGCATAAAAACCCAAATTAACCAAAATCATTAATCATCTCTATTATGCACCCTGGGTTTTACCCCCAAAACTAAGGAATTTTAGAGTTGTTACTGAAATTACTTATGTATTTTTCAGGCGCATAAAACTCATGAGCAGTGTTACCTCTAGAGTTTTTTGAATAGAGTAACTAATAATGGAAAGTTCTAGCATGGAAGAAAGCATTTACAATTTGATTCCAAAGGAATACGTGCCGCCTCCTAAGCCCAAGCGCTACCATTCTAAGTACCCCTACGACACTCCACCCAGCTACAGCACGTTTGGACTAAGTACAACTAGTAAAGTGCTTGGAAATGCAGCTGGCCAGTTCGAACACTTCGATGGAGCCCACAGATCTAAGTCAGCTTCAGCCGGTTTTGGAAAAGTAAAAGGAACAGGAAAACCCCAGCCTTCAGAGTACATTAAAAAGAAATCTGGAGCAAGTAAACTTCCCCCAGTCACTTTCAAGGCTAACAAAACCCACCTGAAACCCCCTGTTCCAAAACGCGACGAAGCACCTATACATGGACTCAAAAGCGACAAAAACTACATAACAGCAAACGCAGTAGATGTTATTTTAAAAGGACCAAAGAAGATTCCAGAACCTGAGAACTACTTGAAAAAAGAGCAGTACGGGAAAGTGCCTAGGTACTTAGCTAGAATTAACGAACAAATAGAAGAAGAGTACAAGACTCTCAAGCAAATGAGAGTTGAAGAAGAGGAAGAGGGTTCTAAAAGTAGGTACTTGCTTTCGCCTGAAGAAGTACAAGAACTCAAAGAAGGCCTTAAGAAGAAGTGGGAGGCTGTAAATAAAGATTACCAAAGCATCACCCACATTGGAAAACCTGACACTCAGGGCTTAAAAAGGAAAAAGGAAAATTGCGAGAAGCAGCTTGCCCAAATAGAAAAGGATCTTGCTCTCTTAGATAAGCCTTACGTTTTTGTCGATGCCCTTTCTTAACTAACTTAGTTTTGCAGCTGGGTATAAATCTTCTGAGTTAAGAGTTATCTACTTTCCTTTTTTTCCCTTCTTTTTGCCTTTCTTTTTGCCCTTCTTTTTCTTGCCTTTCTTTTTGCCTAGTTTCAAGTTAGGGTTTGTTAACAAACCTGCTCCTGGTTTAGGCAAGTTGTGTGGACCTAGTTTGTCTTCTGGCAAGTCGTCAGGCATCAGCATTCCCATTCTCAGGTCTTCTATGTCACAGTTGATGTTGTGCTTAGCTAGTCTCCGCTTAACCTCGTAAATCTCTTCGATTTGAGCTGCCTTTTCAGGGTTTCCTGGACGTGAAACGCTAGAAAGGCCATTTGCACTTGTGTTCCTTACAGGCATTAGAGAGCCTGCCGTGCGGGGTCTGGTAGACGTAGTTGGTCTGCTTTGGAAACTCTGGAAACTTTTGTTGCTGTAGGCACTTAAGTTAGGCAACTCCCTGACTTCGAAGTTTTCGTCTGTTTCAATTAGCTTTCCGTTAAGTTTACGCAGAGTGTCTACTTTGTTCATTTTCTGGAAGGGTTTGTCAGTTTCTTCTTCAATGGGTTCTTCTGGAGCTTCTTCGTTGAGCTTCATGTCAAAAACCTTTGCACTTAGCACTCCTCCGGCAGTTTGGGGTCTTGAAGGGGCAAAAGCTCTTTGTTCGAACTTGCTAGCAAAGCGGTTGCTTTCCATCTTCCTAAGTTGGTCTTGAGAAAACTTAGTTCTGCTTGCAGTCCAGGCCTGAACTTGCATCTGCATTTGTTTTTTCAAACGCTTTTCTTCAGACTCCTTTTTCCGGATACCTTGGAAGCGTTCTTCGATGGCTAACTCTTCAGGAAGGGGTTTGTAGTTTACAAAGGAAGACTTGAAAGAAGTGTTTTCAGCTAACTGGAAGTTTTCCCCGGCTCCATTGAAAGCCAGAATTTTGGAGTTGTTGAGTACTGAGGAGTTTACCTGGGTTGGGGCAGTGCAAGGTCTCAAAGTTTGGGAAGAAGAAACGGTTCTTCTGGGAGGAGAAGGTTCGGGGGACTTTTGTTTTTCTTCTACCTTTTTATGGTTCCTTTTGGATTGGGTGCGCGGTTTGTCAGTAAAGTCAGATCCTACTTTTTCGTAGTACCAGTGGTAAATTGTGTCAGTTATTTGGACTTCGAGTTTTCTGTCGTTGGTAAGAATGGCTTCGCGCATTAGTTTCTGAAGGCAGTTGTAAAGTGTTTTCTTCCATTGAACTGACTTGTTAGGGTGCAGTTTGGGTTTGGTTCTTCTGGAGTCTAAGTAGTACTCCTCTAGTCTTTTCTTGAGTTCCCTGAACTTAGAATTGCCGTTCAAGTAAATACTGGAAAGTGACCTAATGTTTAGCGTGATGTCTTTGGGTAAGTCTGGGTTGATTTCATCTTCTTCAGTTTGGTTCAAACGCTGTTCTGACTCCTGTAAAACTTGTTCGAAGTTAGAAGAGGGGGGTTCTTGTTGGGCGGAAGGAAGGGCGTTACCTACACCCTCTACTACCATCTCAGAGGCCATTTTAAATTTAACTCAGCGAAAGATGGCTAATAATGGAAAACTTCACGTACGGGGTACTAGTGTGTTCCTGGGTCTTATTTTTTGTAAGTGCGTATTTGTTTATCCATTACTACCTTCTTAGAGACTACGAAGTCAAAAACATTCCAGTGCAGGTGATTTTTAGCACAACTTTTGCTTTATCTGGGGCTTTGCTAGAACTAGTTTTGCTGGAACTGGGTGCAGTGGAGGTGAACTTGAAGGTTTGGAACGCTGTGTTTTTTAGTTACTGCGTTTTAATGCTTTACCTCACTCCGTTTTACATAATATTTTACTTGTTCTACAGGTTCCGCTTCAAATGGGCACTGATTGCTTTGAGTTACGGAGTGTTTTTGTGGAGTCTCAACTACAACTGGAAACTCGTTGGAATTTACTTTGGAGAGGCGTCAGAAAGTCTGCACTTTTCTATGGTGGAACAAGTAAAGCTGCTAGGAGTCAACGGAGTCATCATAAGTTCTGGGCTGTCAGGTTTTGGAGCAGTGAACTGCGCCTACAACTACTTCAACTTCTTTTGCGAAGCAACTTCACAAAAAGACCTGAAAGAACTCAGTCAACTTTCGAAAAGCAACATCCAGCAAATCGTGGACACCAAAAGGAAGATGCTGCTTTTGCCAATTCAAAACAACCAAACTTACAAAGAAAAAGTGCTTTCTTTTTTCAAAACTAACTCTTTGGAAGAAAAAGCCCAGAGACTCAGCAGCAAACTCCACGGACTTGAAGCTATTCACCAACAGTACATGCTCAACATCTCTGAAATCATAGACCACCGCCAAAAAGAAAGGTACTCCAAAACTTTCAAAGGAAAGTTCTTTTCTCTGCTGGCCAGAATACTGGTTTTTATAGGGATTTACAAAGTTTTGTTGTCGAGTTACAACTTCTTCATGCGCAAAAAGTACACACTCGACCCTATCACAAGGGCTTTCCAGGTGTTTTGTTATGTTTTGGACGCAGAGTTCCTTTACTCCAACTTCTTGGCCAACCAAGTGAGTTTCATCTTTGTGGGAGTGCTTATTTTCTCGAACATAAGAGGGTTTGCTAACCTGATGACTAATATTGTCAGGAGTTGTGGAAAGTTGCTGAGTTCAGGACTCTCGAGCGAAGCCCTTATTTTGATGTTCAGCGAAGTGATGGGTGCTTACTTCATAGCCACAGTGATTCTGATGAGAGCTAACTTGCCAGAAGTATATAGACAAGGCATCACTAATGCCCTGAATGGAATTGACTTCTTCACTTTCCACCACATTTTTGACGCTACCTTTTGCATCTCTTCGATTGCAGCAGCAACTCTTTTATATTGCAAATACTTTTTCCGAATAAAAAGAAAAACTAATTAAATCATGGAAATCCTGGCACAAAAACAACAAGAAAGTCCCCTGTTCCCGTTTAGAACTTAACTCCTTCATGGAACAGCCAAGCACTTTAGATAACCATCAAAGCCAATCTGGAATAGGTGTCTAAGGAAAGTTTCAGTAGAATTGTTCCATACCGACATAATATAATATTAAATGGCGCAAGAAGAGCAAAAGGACACTGCAATCTTGGAGCGGAAGAGAGGCCCGAACCGCCTAATCGTAGAGGAGGCAACAAACGACGACAACTCAGTAGCAGCTCTGTCTCAAGCAAAAATGAATGAACTGAACATTATGCGCGGAGATGTCATCCTCATTAAGGGCAAGAAGCGCAAGGAAACCATTTGCATCGCCCTTGTAGATAACGAGCTAGAGGACGGAAAAATCCGCCTCAACAAGGTCGTCAGGAACAATACTCGTGTCAGACTAGGAGACTTGGTAAGCATCCATCCCTGTGGCGACATACCTTACGGGAAAAGAGTCCATATCCTCCCTATTGATGACACCATCGAAGGAATCACAGGGGACTTGTTTGAACCGTACCTTAAGCCTTACTTCCGAGAAGCCTACAGACCTGTTAAGAAAGGCGACTTGTTCACTGTAAGAGGCGGCTTCCGAACTGTGGAGTTCAAAGTAGTTGAGACCGACCCTGGCGAGTGCGTGATCGTGGCCCCCGATACCATCATCCACTGCGAAGGCGAACCCATCAAGCGGGAAGACGAAGAACGTGCTGATGACGTGGGGTACGACGACATTGGAGGCTGCAGAAGACAACTTGCCCAGATCCGAGAAATGATTGAGTTGCCTTTGAGACACCCAACTCTGTTCAAAACTCTAGGAATCAAACCTCCCAAGGGCGTGTTGTTGTACGGTCCTCCAGGTTCAGGAAAGACCCTTATAGCCAGGGCTGTTGCCAACGAAACTGGAGCTTTCTTCTTCTTGATCAACGGACCTGAAATCATGAGTAAGATGGCAGGTGAAGCTGAGTCTAACTTGCGACGTGCCTTTGAAGAGGGGGAAAAGAACTCACCTGCAATCATTTTTATTGACGAAATTGACAGCATTGCCCCCAAAAGAGAAAAAACAGGCGGTGAAGTTGAAAGAAGAGTAGTGTCACAGCTACTCACTCTGATGGACGGTGTGAAGGGAAGAGGACACATCATTGTGATTGCAGCTACTAACAGACCTAACTCCATTGACCCTGCTTTGAGAAGGTTTGGAAGGTTCGACAGGGAAATCGACATTGGCGTTCCTGACGAAATTGGAAGAATCGAAGTGCTAAGAATCCACACCAAAAACATGAAACTTTCAGAAGACGTTGATTTGGCTGATATTGCTAAGGGCACTCACGGTTACGTAGGAGCTGACTTAGCACAACTCTGTTCAGAGTCTGCCATGTACTGCATCAGGGAAAAAATGGACCTGATCGACTTAGAAGAGGAAACCATTGACGCAGAAATTCTGGAGTCAATGGCAGTTACTCAGGACCACTTTAAGCAAGCCTTAGGCCAAGTGAATCCCTCTTCATTGAGGGAAACTGTGGTAGAGGTGCCAACTGTGACCTGGGAGGACATTGGAGGACTAGATGAAGTGAAAAGGGAACTCCAAGAAATGATTCTGTACCCTATAGACCATCCTGACAAGTTTGAAAAGTTCGGAATGAAACCTGGAAAAGGAGTGCTGTTTTACGGACCCCCAGGTTGCGGTAAAACCCTTATGGCCAAGGCTATTGCAAATGAATGCTCTGCCAACTTTGTTTCCATTAAAGGACCTGAACTACTTACTATGTGGTTTGGCGAAAGCGAAGCCAATGTAAGGGACGTGTTTGACAAAGCCAGACAAGCAGCCCCTTGCGTGTTGTTCTTTGATGAGTTAGACTCTATTGGAACAGCAAGAGGATCCAGCCAAGGAGACGCTGGGGGGGCAGGAGACAGAGTCATGAACCAACTACTCACAGAAATGGACGGAGTAGGAGGCAAAAAGAACCTTTTCATCATTGGAGCTACTAACAGGCCTGAGATTCTGGACGAAGCCTTGCTTAGACCTGGCCGTCTTGACCAACTCATTTACATTCCTTTGCCTGACAAACCAAGCAGAATTGCTATTTTCAAGTCTCTCACACGCAACACTCCAGTGGCCAAAAACGTTTACTTCGACTTCCTTTCTGACTTAACTGACGGATTCTCAGGAGCAGATATCACAGAACTCATGCAAAGAGCTTCGAAAGCTGCAGTTAGGGAAGCTATTGAAGCTGACGCTCAAAGAAAAGCCCTTATGGAAGAAGGAGAAGAGCAGATGGAACTTGAAGACCCTGTTCCTGAAATTACTAGAAGGCACTTTGAAGAGGCCCTTTCACACGCTAGACGCAGTGTGACTAATGTTGACTTGAACAAGTACGACATGTTCCGCAAGAAGTTCGACCCTTCGTACGCTGCAAGACAAGCTGGTGGAGCAGTCAACCAGGCACCTTCCTTCAGGTGGCCTGAGCGCGAGGAACAGTTCCAAGCACCTGCTGAGGAGGAAGAAGACCTTTATAGTTAAGTTACTCTTCTTAGGATAAAAATGTTTTTGGTTTTACTAAGTGTAGCTGCAGCTGAACTGATTTTTGTCGCAGAGGTAAGTAGACACGGAGCAAGGTCTCCTACCAAACTTTACGACTTCAACAAGGAGCACTGGGACGAAAACATGCTGGGGGAACTTACTTCTGTAGGCATGAGACAGCACTTCTTAATAGGTAAAGAACTTAGTTCTAGGTACGTAAAGCAGTTAGGTCTGCTTTCTGAGTCCCTAGACAGCACCCAAATTTACGCAAGGTCAACCGACTACAACCGCACCCTGCAAAGTGCTTACAGCCAATTAAGTGGACTTTACCCTCCAAAAACAGGTCCTAGAATACCCCAAAGGAGTTACTTCTTGCCCCCTATGAAGGTGTCTAGCTTTAATGAGTACGACGAAGAGCTAGCTGGGGCAGCAATTATAGACCTTATTCAGCCTGTGCCAATTCACTCAGCAAAAAGCAAAAACGACCACTTGCTTCACGGTTACGATAAAGATGCCTGTCCTAGAATAGCACAAATAGAAGAAAGCTTAAGGAACAGTGTAAATTTCACAAACAAAGAACAGCAATGGGCAAGTTTCTTCAAGCAAGTAAAGGACACTTTGAAGGTCAAAGAAGAAGTTAATATTGACGTTGCTTCCAACATAGAAACTGCCATAACTTGTGGAATGTACGATGGACTGGCAATTCCTGAAGGAGTAACTGAGGAGATGTACGTCGAACTGTGCAAGGTGCATGGCTTCAAAAAGTTCTTTCTTCCTTTTAGTGACTCTGAAGCCCAGAAACTCTCGTGCAGTGAGTTTTTTAAAGAAATTTCTTGGAGAATGCAAGATGCACAAGCAGGAAAAGGCGTGAAGTTTGCTTACTACTCTGCGCACGACACTACACTCGCTGCGTTTTTAACTTGCTTGTCTGTTCCTCAGAGTCTAAATCCTCCCTTTGCTTCAACTCTTGTTTTCCAACTGCACTCAGACAATACCGTAGAGGTGCTTTACAACGATCAACCTATGAAGTTACCTGGTTGCTCCTTTGCAAGGTGCTCTTTTTCAGAGTTTAACGGGATTATGAAAGGGTATTTTCTGGAAGACATCCAGACAGCTTGCCAGTTAAAGAATTAACATTTAGATTACGAGTAGTTTTTCCTGTCGTCTTTGGGCACAATATCCAGTAAGAAGTCAAAAATGTCAGTCCTGCTTATGCACTGTGCAATGTCGCTTCTTTGGAGAGTCCGTCTTTTGCTTTCTTCAGTGTGTATCCAGGCTCGGTGTGTGAGTTCTACTATGAACATTTCACAAGCCTTTCCAAACAAAGCAGGAGCTTCTGCACTTATCATGCGAACGTCTTCGTCGGACTTCATGATTTTTTTGATTCTGGCAAGGGGCAGTTGATGGTTTTTTAGGTCTTCAGTGTCTAGTTTCTCTACTTCGCTTTTTTGGGCGGCAAGGAGTTTGTCTAGGTTGGCAATGTGTTCCTGATAAGACATTTCTTGCAAGTGGTGGTAAGAAACGTTGTTTATGCTTGGTTCTAAATTTGCAGGCATCATATAAAAGTTCATCATCGGCATGTCTTCGGGTTGTCTTCCTTCCATTTTGGGATTAATTATTTAGGCCTTGAAAGGTTTTTTGGAAAGCTTAGGCAAACTCAGGGTGTTTTTGGAGTATTTGGTTCTCAAAAGGTGTTTGGCTCTGGGGTTTAAGTGATGGAACCTTTTCATTACAGGAACAAACTTTGGTGAGTTGGAAAACTTGATTTTTTTAGAGTCCTTTTTTTCTTTTTTAATTGCTGCTTTTTGGGTTTCAAACTCTTTTTCCACAGTTTGGAGAATCTCTTTATCAACTTTGTCAAGTTTAGCATCGACTTTAGCAATTTTTTCTTGGGAGCTTAAGGGGTTAGGTGTTCTTCTTTTGCTAAGGTTGGAGTGGTTACTTTTATTGGGGTTTTTGAGAACTCCGGCTTCAAGTACCTTTGATTTTGTAATGAAGTAAGAAAACAAATTCTTGGTACTGCTAGATTGCAGAACTTCTGGTTTAAGTAAGTCCTGGAGCTTCATGCTTTGCTTGTCTCGCAAAAGTTGTTTTGAAGACCCTTGGGTGCTCAAAGTTCTGAAAAGACCCTTTCCGCTTCTAACGCTAAGCATCCTTTCTTCTGAGCTTTTAATGTTTTGTTTCAAAGCTTCGAACTCCTTTACTTTGTTTAAGTTTATGCTAAAATTTCTCTTTGAGACCATTATATTCAAAGCATTACTTAGTGAATAGAGAGTGAGTCACACTTTTAGTGAAAAAGTGGCCCTCGTAACTTCCAACTGCTTTGCAAAACTCGCTGTAGTCAATAGTTCCTGACCTGTCTAAGTCGAACTTCTCTATAAAAGTGTTGACTTCCTCTTCGCTTAAGTTCACTCCAATCCTAGCTAGGGCTTTTTGGAATTCTCCCGGAGTTAAGTGTCCGTTTTCGTCTAAGTCCACAAACTTGAAAACTTTGATAAGCGCTTGCTCTTCGGTTTCGTTTCCTTGAAGACGAAGTCTGATTTTGTCTTTGATCAGAGCTTCTAAGTCAGTGATGGTTTTTCCGTTTCCTCCACGCGGTTCTTCAATTCCCCACACTCCTTCCATCATCTTCACGAAGCCTTCGTCGTTCATGGGATAACTAGCTGCAATTTCTCTGTAGGCTTCTATGAACTCTTGCTTGCCCACAACTCCTTGGGGCCCTCTTGTGGAGGCATCAAACACGTCCAAGAACTTTGCAATGGCTTCCTCTTCTGGTATTTTGCCGCACTTTACGTCGGGGTGGTTTTTGGAGTCGTAGTTGTTGTACAGCTGGTCCAAACTAACAGAACCTCTTCCTGAAGGATCGAGTTTGTGGTAGGCTTCTTCTACAACGTTCAGTCTCCTTTCGTTGAGTGGAGGAATCACCATTTCAGCGAACTCTGGAAAAGAAAGTTTTCCATCCTCGTTTTCTAATTAGTAGTTACTGTCGAAGTGGTGCAAAAGGTAGTTAACTTCAATTTTGGAAAGAAAGATTCCACTGCGCGTGAAGAGTTCCTCGAGTTCCTGCCTTTCTAGAAACCCGCTGCCGTCGGTGTCAGCAACTTGGAATTGCCGAAGTAGGTTTTTTCCAGAGTTTTGGCCTTTTCGTTGGAGTTGGTAACGAATGTTTAGGATGATTTCAACGATGCTTCGGGAAGGAGTTGTTCTTTTTGCCATTATTTTGACAGTTATTTTAAACCTGAATTGTGTGCATTTTTAAGAGTCTTGGGTTCGTTGAGCTTCAACATAAACTAAATAAACATATGTAAAAATATGCAAGAGCGGGAAAAATCGAACTCCGGAAAGCATTCTTTGAAAAGGCCTTTTCCAGACAACTTAGATAACAACAACTCTAAGAGAATTAAGTCTGAAACTCACTCTTTGCCTTCATTGCTTAAGAAACAAGAACTCCATTACTACACCACACAATCTGGGGACGCCTGTGCATTTTGGATTATACCTAACTTGACNAAATACACAGAAAAACTATTTTCGACTTGGTTCTACACAGGAAACGGCGAAAGGTGGCGTCTTAAACTATATCCCGACTGCAGTGGCTACGTTGGGCTTTACTTAGCTATTGACTGTGCAAACAAGTCGCCTTGGTTTTCGAGAAACACCACTGTTTGGATGGAAGCCTGGGCTAGAAGCTCTTTGGGCAAGTACGAACGCAAAGAATTTAACAGCTTCCAAGCTACTTTTGAATTTCACAAACGAGACTGGGGTTACGAAAACTTTTTGGACAAGTCCAAGTACGGCTTTAACTTAAGGTTTCCAATCATTTTCGAAGTCACTGTTAAGTGCGGAGTTGCTCCAAGGGACTCTAAAGAACTTACAGGCTACATAGGGTTGGTTAACGAAGGCACTACATGCTACATGAACTCTTTGCTGCAGACTCTGTACTTCTTGTCCGACTTCCGTTTAGCAGTGTACTCAATGCCTACAACAGAACAGGACAGGTTCACTATTCCTTTTGCTTTGCAATCCATCTTTTATCAACTCCAGTACAACACCCAGGCAGCTTCTACTAGGGACTTACTTAAGAGTTTTGGATGGTCAACTGAAGAATGGAATGTGCAGCACGACGTTCAGGAATTCAACTGTGTGTTGTCAGACGCTTTGGAAAGCAAAATGAAAAATACTCAGGCTGAAGGGACTTACTCTAGACTTTTTGAAGGACAGATGCTTAACTTCATAGAGTGCATCAACGTTAACTATAAGTCTGAAAGGATAGAAAAGTTCATTGACTTGCAACTTAACGTAGCTGGTTGCAAAGACATAACTGAAAGTTTGCACAAATACTGCGAAATTGAGGTGCTGTCTGGAGAAAACCAGTACGAAGCTGACGACTTAGGGAAGCAGGATGCTCGGAAAGGCGTTATTTTCAAAAGTCTGCCTCCAGTTCTCCAAATCCAACTTAAACGCTTTGAATTTGACCCAGTAATTGGAAACATGGTGAAACTTAACAACAGGTTTGAGTTTTACGAGAAAATAGACATGAACAAGTTTGTAGTGGACGAAATAAAAGGAAACCAAGAGTACAGGTTGTTTTCAGTTTTAGTTCACTCAGGAAGTATCAACGCAGGACACTATTACTCCTACATTTCTCCAAATTTAGACGGCAACTGGTACAAGTTTAACGACGACTGTGTGGACTTTGCTTTACCTGAACAAGCCATTGAAAATAACTTTGGAGGCCAAAAAGCCAAAGCAGAAGTTACTGAATCTGGAGACTTGAAAACCTTTAATTTGGGTAATGATACCAATGCATACATGCTAATTTACGTAAAAAGTTCAGCAAAAGAAAACATTTTGAAATCAATTAATGAAGAAGACATTCCTAAGTCTCTGCACAACTTAATAAAGGACCTTGAAGAGTCCAAAGCGTTTGAAGAAGTCCAAAAACTCGAAAAAAGCAGACGGTGCAAGTTGTTTTTAGTCACTCTAGAGATGGTGCTAGACTGGGAAGGACCAGGAATTAGTAACCCCAACTCCGAACTTTACTGTCAAAAAAACTTTTCAGAAGATAAACTGAGAAGGTACAAGTTTGTAGGGTCTAAAGACTGGACTGTAGAAGACTTAAAAAAAAAACTCTCAAGCCACATCGACTCTAAGTTTAGACTATGGAGTTTCAGTCCTGGGTACAAGAACTGGGAGTTCACTGAGTTGCTTGAAAAAGAAAAACTAGAAAACATAAGTGCGAAACTCGACAAAGCAATTTTCATAGAAGTTGAAGACAACCAGCGCGTTTTTAAGCTTAACGAGTCAGAAGAGTGGGAGTTCATCAAAAAAGAAGAAAGCTTGAACGGAAGTTTGTCCCAGCACACTGAAGTGGTTTGTGAAGAAGAAGGAGTTTCAGCCCCCAGTGCCTCTTCAGGACACGCTTTAGTATTTTACAAGTGGTACAACCAAGGAACTCTCAAACTAGTAACTGCAGCAGCTATAAGGGACAGTGCAAACTTAGACCAAATCAGAGAAGACCTTTCAAGTGTTGCTTGTGGAGAAAACCTAACCTCGAAAGTAGTGTTGCACCTAGAGAAAAGCAGTTCCCTCGAAAGCAAGTACAAAGAATTCAACAGCAACATACACACCTTTATGCCTGGAGACAACTACAAAGTAAGTTGCAACCAACCACCCTTTGGAGTGAAGCATGTGAAAATACGCAACGGAGATGCTTTTGTAGGCGAAATAACCTCTGAGAGCCCAAACGCCAAAAAGCATATAACAGAGATCTACGACAACGTAGTTATTACTTGCAAACACTACGACAAGTTACAGAAGTCCGGGTACAAATCCTACTCAATAAGTTTGATGGAAACAAACAACTTAGCCACTACTTTTCCCCTTAAAACTAAACTTTCAAGCACACAACGCGAACTAATGATGCAACTTGGGGAAATTTACTACGAGTACGACGACAACATTACTTGGGAAAACATCCAAATCTACAGCTTTAAGTCCCACCAAAGAAACCCAACGCCGCTGCCCTTTCCTTACTCGAAAGAAGAAAACCCTAAGTCCAAAAAGTCATCTATAAACCCCAACTTGCAAGCAATTATACACAACTCCACAACTCTTTACTTTGATATTCTGCCTTTTTCGGTTCCTGACATAGCAGACAACGACCTCATTTACATACAGTACCTCAACCAGAACTACGAAGTCGTTGACCAACTCCACAGACTAGTCCACCCCAACGGAACAATCGATGACTTATGGTCCAGCATTAGGTTTAAACTCTTGAAAAGAATCGAGTCAGACTCAACAGTCAACCAAAACGAAATTGCAAGTTTTTGTTTCTTCCAAATGACTTACCCACAAAAAGTCCCTCAAAAAGAATTCCAGAGCGAAACCCAACTCAAAGACATGTCTCTGTCTAACCATATGGTTAACTGCGTAAAAGTGGTTATGCAAGAAGAAGAAGACATCAGAAACTCTTCTGAATTCAGTAAAGTTGTAGCTTTGCAGTATGTTAAAAACACTGAAATCTACGGCTCACCCATCGTTAAGTACTTCAAAAAAGAAACAACTTGCAAAGAAGTGGTTAAGGAGCTCCAAAGCACCCAAAAGGCCAAAGTAAGAGTGATGGTTTGCAGTTTCTCTAAGTGGGGCGAGGAGTTTGAGTACAAGCCTTCTAGGCTTTTGGAAGAATCTGAAGAAGCCTTTTTTGAAAAGTACGAAAAAAGAGTGCTAGCTCTGGAACACCCTGCCCCTACAGGTACCCAAGGACTTCGCTTTAAACCTTAAATACTTAAATTCTAATTTACACCCTTAAAGAAATTAATTTGGCTCTGCATGCTAAGTGCCCAACTAGAAAATTCTTTGCGGTCAGTAGGGTGGACTCCAACATCCTGAAAATCGACCCACCCCATGGGACTTAGAGTTTTGGTTTCGTCAGCCAAGGTGTCTTGGAACCAAAAAGGGAACTTAGCGTCTGAAATTTTACGGCTTTTTACTATTTCTACCTTTCGGTACTGTCCGAAAAAGAAGTAGTCGTCTTCAATATTAAGGGGGATCTGTGGATTACGGAGTTTAATTGGGGAAATTTTTGAAACACCTGAAGTGTTGGCAGATGTGCTTGGGGAGTATATTTCCATCAGTCTAGGAATTTGGTACTTGTTTTTCTTGGGAGTTGTGAGTCTGAAGCTAGTTTTGCTTTTGGGAGACTCTGACAACCTTGCCTGGAAACTTAACGACATAGTTCTGTTCTTTTTTCTTTGCATGTTCTAATTATTATAAAGGTGTTGTTATACTAAATTTCTAGTTGCATTTAGGGGTTTCTGCAACTGAGTAGTAATCTCTGAATAGGTGTTTCTTAGCCTGTAGTAACGAGAACCCTGGGCAATGACTATGTCTTCTTTGCTCACTTTGACTTCTTCAAAGGAATGAGTTCCTTTTTCTCGAGTTTTTCTTTCGCGTTCCACAAGTGCTTTTCCTTCTTCAACCATTCCTTCGTCCATTTCTTCACTGAAACTAAACTGAGGGACCCCTAGGCACTTCATAACTTTTGAGTAAGCTTGGTAGTAGTTCAGCAGGCAGAAAAATATCAGAAGTAACGGAAAGTACTCTGCAAAGTCTTGACCTAGCAAAGGAACAAGGTCTATGACACCCATGACTTTGCTGAACTGGGTGCCGTCCACCTGAATGAACAGCAAAAAGTTGTAGCACAGTGCTGGAGCTACCCTTGTCATAATCAAAGAGCACCATAGCAAATTGATGGAGTCCGTTTGGTTGTGGGAGTACATTCCGTAGAGTCCTTTCAGTTTAAGCTTGAACAAAGCTATGTACCCGCTGTAGAGAATATAAAGCAGCAACAAAAGGCAGAAGCTCTTAGTCAAAAAAGCCGTGTGCTGTTTTTGGAAAAACAAAGGAAAAGGCGAAACAGGAATGTCTATGAAAAGGGTGACTTCACCCAAAACTATCAAAAAACTGAAAACTCCACTTAAAATTGCCAACACTCTTGAAAGAACAGGGTAGACTCGGGTAAACCAGTACCACTCAGCACTTTCTCTAAGTTTCAAAAACTTTCCACTTTTTCTTCCCCAAAACACACTTGAAATCCGCTTTTCAGAGTTGTTGTAGTTGTAAAGAATGTCTTGCAAATAAAAACAGGACATCAAGTGTTGTTCCCAACGACTGCTTATACTTTACCATTTGGACCTGTGGTACTCCTTGGTACTTTTAATGACTTCTTTGTGCAAGTCTACTAAATCTTCTTGAGTGAGTTTTTCAGGCTTCAGTGACACAAGTGCTTTTTTGATTTTGAAGCGCTCTTTGGAACTGTGGGGGCACTTGTTAGAAACAACTTCTAGGTGCTGTCTCACTCTTTCAGACTTAGCGTTCTCTCTTAAGTACTCAACCCGAACAACTAAGTCGTCCAAAGAAGACTTGTGCTCTTCCATTTCTTGATCAATAAGGGCTGCTTGGAAGTACAGGTACTCTAAAGTCTTGACTTGGTTTCCTCGGTACCAGAAGCTCTTGGGAATGGCAACTAGTCCGTAACCTAGCAAAATAATAACTAAAGTGAGTCCCCAGCAATTGCTGGCAGCTACCAAGAAAGCTGGAAGTTTTTCTAGAGTCATAGTTCCCACTGCTATGAAGTAAACTATAAAGCCTAGCCCGACTGCTCCTATAATGAGCAGGGTTCTTAAGTAGTAGTAAAAGCAAGACCTTACTCTTGCACAAAAAGTAAAGTCTGCAGCATCAATATATTCTTGCAGAAGAGGCAGCGCTATCCAGCACAGCAAAAAGTTACTCCAGTAAATTGCTAGCCAAAAACTCAGAAGTATTTGTTGGTTCCCTTGGCCTGCCAAAACTAGATTGACGTCGTATGGAATCAAAGCTATTGTAATGAGTGCCAAGAGCCAAGAAAAAAACACTGCACCTAGCACGTACACTGGGGACTCAAAAGAAGCGTACTTGTAAAGCAAATACACTGTGAAAAAGAAAACCAGCACAAGTACAAGCAAAGTGAATATGTCTACCATTTCTTTACTTAGAAATGAAAGAAAGATTTTCGCTGAAACTGCTGAAACGCAAGTTCAGGAAGCAAAGGAGTTCCAAAGACATTTCGAACTTAGGCTTGAAAAGGTGGAAACTACTGCGTAACGTTTTCCACGCTGTTTCAGTTCTCAGGAACTCAGAAATTGAAACTGAAGAAGAACTAGACTCTATCATTTTGCA
>PR_CR_10_Liq_1_inCRDRAFT_1000389_pt1 | contig 27594 bp, 20 predicted proteins | sample PRCRCaboRojoPR_3_FD_10241 | JGI IMG/M metagenome (IMG submission 10241)
AACCATTCTGTTTTGTGTATAATATCTTGTTGGTGCTCGTTGTTTAATTGAATCTAATGTTTCTCTTGCTTGAGCAGTAGATACTGCCAATGGCAATTCTAAACCAATTGTTAATGTTTCTGGTCTACCAACTTTGCTGATATATCCAATTGTAACTGATATTCCTTGCATTTCGGTTGGTTCAATTGTATAGGTTAACGCATTGCTTGCTCTAACATATGCTCTAAAATCACCTACTGGAATTTCTGAAAATACACCGTCACCAAAGTTATAAGTAACTTGGTCGTTAAATCTTGAACTTACAGAAAAGATTTTTTTCTCTGAAGTTTCGTTTTGCAAATATGCGTCAGCATAAACGTTTTCAACTTGCTCCCATTGTGTTCTGTTATCGCCATTTTCAAGTTTATACAACCAAGTGTCTGTATCGTTTACACCTTCGATATTGATATCGATATTTTGATTGGCAATTTGTTGTTCTAATTTAAAGTCAAAGTTTTGTAATGTTCCTTGTTTAAAATAGAAAAAGAAGCCAGTTTCAGGACTACCAAATCCTAATTTGTCGTTTCTATATAATATATTAAATCTGCTATTAGGTGCAGGGGGAACTTCGTAAATAAAATCTTCACCCACAGATGTTGCACTTACTAATTCAAACGTCATGTTTTGATTGTCTACTTCTGACGTAAATGGTACAATAGGCAAATTATTTTCAGGAATTCTAATTGAATATTCGCTTGTAGTAACGCCTAAAATATCAGCAACATGTCCAGGCTTTCCTACTTTTTGAGAACTAACAAGCGCCGCATTAATAACAGTATTAAATTGTTCTAACCAATCAGGGTTAGCTGGATCATTCCAAAGAACAGGAACGTTGCTTAAATTCAATCCATTAATGTCTTTGATATTTTCACTGGTTCTAACACTTGAAACTTTTAAAAATCCTTGACCTGCAATATTTCTTTTTGGGGTATAAGAAACTAGTTCGGCAAGTTTAATAACCGAATCTCTTCGTTCGGCAGTATCGATAAAGTTTTCTCTTGCGTTTAAATCATTTCTAAATGCAAGACCTTGACCCATAAACGCAATTACATCTAACAATGCAATAAATTCTGATGATTCTACATAATCGTTATAAGTTTCTGGGTAATATAAGCGCAAATAATCAATGAAACTTTTGCGCAAAGTTTCATAATCGTAGCTTCTAAAGTCGGCTTCTCGGAATGTCTGGTATATCTGTTGCCATTCATTTGAGCCAAATAATGATGATTGTCGTGAACTAGTTGCCATTGTTAGCCTCTTTAAATGTATTTATCTTTGCAAAAAACTCGGTTTTTTACTTATGTTATAGAGGCGGTATTAGTTTCGCTATTAAAGAAAATATTTAAAAGTGCTGGATTTCTAAAAGGAACAACCGCTACTTGTAATTCAATTAATATTCCTGTTTCTCTAGGAAAAGACTTTACAGAATTCAATTCTAGTCTTGGATCTAAACTAGCAATTCTTTTTACTTCACTTTCGATTCTTAATTGAATATCGGCTGTGTTTGGTTCAAAAATAAAGTCCCACAGTTTAGTACCATAGCTTGGCTGACCTACTTTTTGACCCATTCTTATATTCATAGCATTAACAAAATCTTGTATAACAAGTTGTGCATCGGTTAATTTAAATTTTTTGCCATATACAATGCCTTTGGATATGCTACCAGGACCGCCATCTGCGCCCCCTGTGTTCAAGCCAATAGGGTTTGTTGTTTTTGGCTTTCTTGCATTAATTGTACTAAAACCTATATATTGTGCCATCTTTGTATTTATCCTAACTTAAATTATTAAAATCAATGTCGCCGTTATTGTCTTGGTTTCTGTTTTGTTCGCTTATAAATTGCTCTGTAGACGCAATTTGACTATCGTCTAAAAAGCCTTCTCCTGTTCCTTTAACATCTTTGATTTGTTCTAACAACTCTTTGTATGCAGGATCATCTACTAAAGCAAACCAAGCATTTCGTGCTTCTTCAATTCTAGGATCTCCTGGAGGAAGCGTTGCTTCTGCTTCATAAAATGCATTTCTAGCAGATATAATTTCTTCTCTCCTAGACTCAAAATCTTCAAGCAATGTATAAATCTGTCTTCCTTCTTGTTCAACTGATTCTGCCGCTTGAGTTGCTTCATCAGAAATTTCTCCAACTAAATTAGGAGGTGGTATTCCAGGATCAGATAATAGAGTATCTACTTGTGCTGATATTGCTTTGCGGTTGTTTGTGTTAAAACTGGCAGTGGGCAATTTAACATCGCTTGCTTGACCTGAACTTAATGCAGATGAAGCGGCTTGAATTTCTGCTACTTGATTGATAGGTAAATTATCAGTAGCCGAACTTATTAACGAGCCAGCTTGGTTAAGATTCACTGACGGTGCGCCCCCGCGAAGCAAACTGTTAATTTCTGATGATAAGCCTTCGGTGCCAGGTATTCTATTAACTGCATCGGATGCATTATTTAAAACAGCAGACGCTATTTTTTGCCCGCCCGGTATGTTATCAATGCCAGAAGCTAGCCTTGAACTCAATGATGCGGCTGCTCCTTTTTGTACAACAGATGCAGTTTGTGATAACAAATCTGTATTGCCAGTAACTGGACCAAAGCCTGCTTGCTGTGCAATCTGAGCCAAGTTTTGAGGCACGCCGGCTTGTAATGGGGTATATGATTTTTTAATAGCATCAAATGCTGAGCCAGCAATGCCTTTTCTTGGGTCTAATAAATTACTAGAACCACCTGCGCTCATTGCTCTTAATGCACTAGCAATACCACCTTGTCCTCCTCTAGAAGTTGCTACTTCTGCGGCAACGATTCCTTTGCCAATTTGTTGCAACACGCCCGAACCTCTGTTTTGATTTGAACCGCCTAATCTTGATACTTGTTTGATAGCGTTTACTGTATCTCCTGCACCAAATTTAGAAGCAGCCATCACTACACCTGCAACTTGTGCAGGTGCCTCTTTACCTGTTAGTGCACCTGCTTGTGTTAATGCTGACTGTGCTTTTTGTAGATTTTTAACCATTGCGTTGTTTTGCGCGCCAATACTTTTTGTAAAGGCATTTGCGTCTTTTGCTCCAGATTTTCCTGTAAATACCGATGCCGGCATTACTCTATTTTTGAATTCATCTGGATTGATAAATGTGTTAGTATCTCTTAAATTATCGGCTACTGCATTGATTCTACGACTAGAGCCGGGCTTTAAATATCCTGAATCAGTTAACTGCTCTGGGGTCTGTCCATATGATCCTACTACAAATTTATTATTGTTTGCCCTGTCAAATCCTACACCAATGTTTGGAGCAGAACTATTATCAGATGCTTCGGTAGACAACGAACTTAAAACTGCACTAGTAGTATTTTGATCCAATGCATCAGACACAGGTTTGACTGCTGACAAACTGCTAGGTGTTCTTACATTTCGACCTTCTTGATTAGTAGTAATTTCGCTTGCCGCATTAGTTATATTTGATATACCAGTAGACGGTTCTTTTGGCAATTGTTCTTGTGCGTCTTGTGATGATTCTACATCGACCCCTTGTCCTGCGCCAACCCAAGGTGCGTGTGCGGGTGTTCGCGAAGTAATAGTTTTTAGTTTTCCAGGGGCGGCTATAAAACCTTGTTGTTGGTCAAATAGCGTGTCTGTTTGTGCAATTAAAGGAGTTTTTTCGACTTCTTCAGCAGTTGTAGGTGCTTGTCCAGAGTTAAGATTTACTTTTTCTCCGTTTACATAAGCAAATCCACCTGCTGCCATAGAAGCATCACCCGAAGCGTTAATTGCAACTTCGGCGTCTGACTTAACAGTAAAGTTTCCTAACGCAAACATTCTAAGAGATTCTTCTGCTCGAACCCTAGCTTCTTCTTCAGCGTCTACTTGAAAGTTTTTGCTATGAGATTTAATGTCTTCGTTTGCATGAAGATTTATATTTTGACCTGCATGAAAATTTATGTCTCCGTCGGTTCGCATGTTAATTGAATTGGTAGCATAAACATCTACTGTGCCTTCTTTTCCTAATTCAATATATGACTGCCCATTTGAATGAAGCAACATTAGAGTTTGACCGTCATCGCTCATTAAAATTTGATGACCAAGGGCTGTTCTAATTCTTACTAATTGATCTCTGCCCACAATGTCGCCGTCATCCATGACAATGCTGTGTCCACCTCTGCGAGAAATAACTCTTAGTTTTTCTGCTTGCGTGGGGTCTAAGTTTTGTGCAACGCTTTCGTCATTGAATCCACCTTCATATATAGGTCTTCCAGGAGTAGACACCCCCCAACCAACTCTTGATGCCGCTTCACGCTGAGAACTAGAAGAAATGGGTCCTCTTATAGGATCTCTGATAATGCCTTGTTGCGACATAATTGCGGCACTGTAACTATGTACAGGTCTAGGTGAATTTACATAATCCGGGTTGTCTGATAACTCTTTATTGTCTGTGTTAAAGTTTGTTGCAGGAAGTCTTACTGCACCTCCATAGCTATCTGCTTCGCCTTCGTTTGGAATAATATTTTCTGAAGATCCGATTGCAGGGACCATATAAAGTTCTTCTGGCTTTGGTATGCTTCCAATATAAAATCCATAGTTTGGATCGCCGTTAACAAAAACACAAACAACTTCGCTTCCTATATCTGGGGGAGCGTGCCATTCGCCATATGATGAAGGGTTTCGCTTATAAGAACCAAAGTCATCTTCGCCACCTGTAGGTCTTACACTACCAAAAAAACTGCTTAAGTAATTTACAGTAGTCCAATTATCTGAATTGTCTGGATCGAGCGGTGTTGAGTTTGTAGTTAAGAAAACCTTAAGCCTTCCTGCTCTAGTTGGATCAATATTGTCTTTGACAATACCAATAACAGGAACATCAATCGTGTTGGCGTTGCCTGCGTTATGACGACTAGATTTTGTTGGGCCTCTTCCAAATGAAAAATCGTATGGCATACTTTTATTTAACCCCCACTATCATCGTCAGCAGGATTTGGTGGACTTTGTACAGGGGTTTCTTGTTCAACAGCATCATCAGGTGTAGACTGTTCGTCTTCAGTTAAATCAGATTTTATTTGCTCATTGTCTGCTGGTTCCTCATTGTCTTCTCTGCCTTCTTCATCATCACTTTCTGAGCTACCAAATTCATTCATAATNAAATTTAATTCTTGCGTAAACTTTCCACCNGAAAATTTACTTTGGACGTCCCTAACCTGATANGAAACACCTTTAACTATCTTGGCGATTTCGGGAGGATATGGATAAAACAAAATTGATTCATTAATATCCAATAGACCATCGTCTGAAGTATAGTCAACTGCTTCGTTAAAATCTACTTCTACTATAACTTGTCCACCGTTAGGATTAATAGTAAAACCATTTGTGCCATAAAATCTATCATATAATTGATTAATACTGTCAGGAGATTCTCGCATTAAAAAGTCTGGGTCTCCTAATATACTTAATTTTGCTTCAGCATATGCTCCAGGATCATATAAACTTGTTATATAAGTATTTTGTGCTTCTAAACCCTGTCCCAATCTACCTGTTCTTGGTTGAGGGGTTTTTCTTCCTGTTACTTGCGACACGTCGGCATCGCTATTAGATTGATTGCCTTCTCCTCCCCTGTCAGTTAAAGGTCTTGCTGAAGGGTCTAAAACAATGTTAACAAAAGTATTGTCAAACTTTTGTTCATATCCAAGAACCTCTCTGTTTTCTCCCGTAAAATAATACTCATATCTTTTATGGGGACCATAATAGTCTACTCCAGGGTTTACATAAGGTGATGAAAAAACCGGAGTTTCATAAGTTTGAATAACATAAGTTAGGCGATAGGCCCAATCTGCTCTTAATTCGTCCCAGTTTGCATTCGAAAGTTCTACGCTAAGGTTATACCACTTTACTCTTTTTTTAGTGTTAGGTTTTTGCTCAGGCGTTTCTCCTGTTTGGGGATCTGGTTGCAATGACGTGGTATAAACTACTTTTAGTGCGTCACGCAAATAAGAACTTTGTTTGATAATATCACTTATCGCTGTTTGTATAGGGGTGTCTTGATTAAACGTTAGTTCTCTTTTGCTGTCATCCCCTTGTGTTCTGGTTTCGCTTGCGGCATTTGATTGTGCTGTTGTTTTGTTTCCACTACCTGGCCATCTAAATTTATTAATGTCTTCTGGTGCAAGCAAGTCTGCTTCAGCAATTTCTCTGGCATCTCCTATAAATTCAATCGCATATTCATTTTTGTATTGAACGCTTCCCTGAGAAACAAGTTCTTCTTGTTCTGCGTTAAGTTTATCAAACAAAATTTGTATTGCTTCTCTTACGGTTCTTGCTGTTACATCTTTTGAATTGTTTATTCTGCCTCGTTTAATTCCAAATCCCTCGGAAGGCGCTACTGATGCTGCCTCTACATGATATGTGGTAGCCTTGCCATCAAGTTTAAACTTCATGCCCTTGATGTTGATATCATAAAATTGTTCATAAACATCTTCTATATCTGCTATATTGCCACTTTCATCATAACCAAAAAATCTAATTCCTAAAATAAAGAACTGTCTAATTGGATTTTTTGGCCAGCCACCTTGTTCTGCATATTGTTGGAGCACATCATTGGCTTTTTTTAATTTGGTAAGAAAAGAAAATCCATATGGCTCAATAATATCAAATTTAAATGTTGTATTATTAGACGCAGTTAGTGTTGATTTTCCTGAAGAAAGAGTTTTGAATGTCAAATTATCTATCNNATAATCAAATTCAAATCCAGGTGCTCTTACCTCTGTACTATTGTTTATGCCNCCGCTTTGTGCAACTAAAAATGCACCCCCTGAGTCAACTCCTAATGATTCATTAAGTGCATTAATACTTGTTCTACCAGAAGCTACAAACGCATCGTATGCGTCAGGCGTAATCATATATAAACTAAGTTGGTAATTATAACTTGATAAATCGCCTAAGGGGTTTTTTAGTCTTCTACCCGGCAAAGAACTTGAGCCAGCACCACCAGGATCTGTTTGTGTGGGTTGGTTGGCTCTTTCAGCATCTTGTCTATTAGGTGTAGTTGGGTTTTGTTGGCGTTGACCGCTATCGTCATCACCTCGGCCTAGAATTTCTTCTGCCATTTATTAAACTCCTAATGCCGCTTTAAGTGTATCTAATTTTGGTACATAAATTTTTGTACCAGATGTAAAGTTAAAATATGGATCATCTCCCAATCTGTTTTGATTTCTAACAGCAAACACCCACCATAATCTAGAATCGCCATATAAGTCATACGCCAGCAAGTCTGGTCTATTCTCATATACTTCTGTTATGGTCACTACCGTATCACTTGGGTCTTTAGGAATAGGACGATAATTCATTACGTCTAAAAATTTCCCATCTACAACACGAGTATCATTATATGGACTGGTTTTTGGGTATAATCGTTGATTGCTCATTACCAAAGTCCTCCGCCGGGATTGTTAGACCCTCGTAGTAAACTACCTGTAGCATATTCTTTGAAACTAAATCTGTTCGACACTGCGTTTCTGCTGATAATTGGAACACAAGTAATAATAAGTTGTATGTGCGTAGGCACATATGTAGTGCCTTCGTCTAGAACTGTTTCTGGGAAAGGGGTTCTAGGCAACACACCACCAGGATCAACGCCAATAGATGCAAGTCTAGGATTGCTGTTTTGATTTGCGTTTGTAGGTTGTTGCGTCCCCGCAGGCTTAGGGTTTGTAGTTTTTACATAATCTACATTATTAGGCAGTGTATACTGAAAGTTTGAAACAGCCAAAGGGTGCGCATTAAACTGAAATTCTCCTAACCCATAGATGTAAGTAAGAGGAGGCGGAGTTCCATTTTTTGGAAACTGATCTTGCCCATAAAACATTTTTGTGATTGATCTAAAAAAATGTATTACTGCTAACATATAATTTGCTTCGAACGTATCTTGTGCTGTGAACTCTGCTGTGATTTGAATACTATCTACTTTACTATTTTCATACTGATAAATGCTATAGTTCGTATGAGTTGGATGTACATCTTGATAGTTTGCACGATAACTTATCGACACTTGAGGCAGATAAGGAAACACAACACCACCTGTTTCTTCTAAAGGGGCAAGTATACCTGGATCTTCTGCTCGATATAAATAATTTGCTTCAGGAGCAAGTGTCATTTTAACACGCCAGTCATCACGCGCCGGAAAATTTGCTTGATCATTTACTACTGCCGCTGCCTGTACACTACGTTCTTCTATGCTTCTTGGTATTTCTGCCATTCTTTTCTCTCGGTTAGCTTTATAGTAATATAAATACTTTGTTAATGTATTTATCGCCTAAAAAAACACCCAAAAATACCCGTTAATAATTGATTTTTATTATAGCCGGTGCTATAATTATACGTTATAATTTAAAGAGGAACTTCATGACCGCTACAAAAAAACCAGTTAACTATTTAAATAACAAAGATATTTTAAAAGAAATTCACAAAAGCAAGACATCATATTGTTCGTTTTCAAGAAAAGAATATCATCAGTACGATTTAATTATTGATACACCTGATGACCCGTTAGAAAAATCAGTAGCCAGAGCCGCAAAGCCAGCGCAAATTAAAGCGGCTAGAGAAGCACGAGCGGCTAGATTATCTAAAGAACTTGATGAAAAAATAGATCCAAAAAAGATTTCAAAACAAGATTTAATATTTCGAGTAATGACTTGGGATCATATCCCATTAACAGAAAAAAAGCCTAGAAAAGTAGTAAAGAAAAAATCAGCACAAGAAATATTAAGTTTTGATGATGAAAACGACACTGACGACAACGACACAAAAGAATCAAACAGCAAAAAATCTAAAAAAGATGCTGAAAATTTAGTTCACGAAAAAGTTAATTTCCCTCCATTTCAACACTATAAACTAGACGAAAACAACAACATGATTTGTGTAGGTAAATCGCATTGGAAAGGTGGTGTTAAGACAGGAGAGTTTTGCACTACTCATGGAAATATTACAGATAAACTTGCTAGAATGTATATGAAACTCTGCGAAAAATATGCTATGAAGTATAACTGGAGAGGTTATACTTACAACGATGAAATGCAAGCGTCAGCGATTCTGCAATTAACTCATGTTGGGTTAAGATTTAATGAAGCAAAATCGGCAAATCCTTTTGCTTATTATACAGCCGCAATTACAAACAGTTTTTGCAGAGTATTAAACACTGAAAAACGAAGCCAAAATATCAGAGACGATATTTTAGAAATGAATGGACTTGACCCGTCATTTACTAGACAAATGTCCGAAATGAGTTTTGAAGACCCAAAAAAGTAATATAACCAATCAGATTGAAAGCAACTTAAAAAGTATATAAAATAGACGTATTATGGCTAATTTATTTAAAAAAGCGGCAGTATTTACTGATTTGCATTTTGGTTTAAAATCAAACAGTATTCAACATAACCAAGACTGTAGCAATTTTATTGACTGGTTTATAGAAAAAGCCAAAGAAGAAAATTGTGACGTTTGTTTGTTTTTGGGCGATTGGAATCATCATCGTGCTAGTATCAACATGCATACTTTACAGTTTGGATTAACCGCACTTGAAAAATTAAACGATGCTTTTGATCGAGTTATTTTTATTACTGGCAACCACGATCTTTACTATCGAGACCGAAGAGACATTCATTCTATTGAATGGGCAAAACATTTGCCAAATGTAGAAATTGTAAACGACTTTTTAGTTGAGGGTGATTGCGTATTCGCGCCCTGGTTAGTTGGTGATGATTTCAAAAAACTTAAAAAACTAAGTGGCAAATATCTGTTTAGCCATTTAGAACTTCCACATTTTTTTATGAATGCTATGGTACAAATGCCCGATCACGGAGAACTTAGTGATGAAGAATTGTCGGGTTTTGAAACTGTGTTCTCTGGTCACTTTCATAAACGACAAGCAAGAAAAAATATTTGGTATATGGGCAATGCTTTTCCCCATAATTATGCCGATGCAGGAGATGATCAACGTGGCATGATGATATTAGAATGGGGAGAAGAACCTGTTTTTCATCCATGGCCCAATCAACCTCTTTATCGTGTTTATAAACTAAGCGATATGCTAGAAGANACAGAAAAACTTTTATTGCCNGATTTACACGTAAGGGTTCATTTAGATATTGATATCAGCTACGAAGAAGCAAACTTTATTAGAGAAACACTTATTCCGCAATACAAACTTAGAGAAATGTCATTAATTCCAATGAAACTTGATGAGCATTCGCAAGATTTGTCTCCGGGTGAAGTAAAGTTTGAAAGCGTAGATCAAATTGTTGTTGATCAAATTTCAGCAATTGAAAGTGAATTTTACGATCCAAAACTATTGTTAGAATTGTATAGAACTTTATAAAAATTATGCTGACTATAAAAAACATAACGTTAAAAAACTTTTTGTCAACTGGTGCCGTTACACAGGCAATTAACTTTGATAGCAAAGAACTTACTCTTATCTTGGGAGAAAACTTAGATTTAGGTGGCGATGGTTCAAGAAACGGCACAGGCAAAACTACTCTTATCCAAGCATTGTGCTATGGTCTTTATGGCAATCCAATTAACAACATCAGAAAAGACAACTTAATCAACAGAACCAATGGCAAAAACATGTTGGTTACTATTGAGTTTTCTGTAAATGGAACTGAGTATAGAATCGAACGGGGAAGAAAACCCAACGTGCTTAAGTTTTATGTTGACAATAACTTATTAGAAAAAACAGACGATGCTCAAGGTGAAAATAAAGAAACACAGCAAGAAATTGAACGTGTTCTTAATATGTCACAAGACATGTTTAAGCACGTTGTAACATTAAACACTTACACTGAACCTTTTTTGGCTCTAAGAGCAAATGATCAAAGAAATATTATCGAACAATTGTTGGGCATTACATTATTGTCTGAAAAAGCAGAACTAATTAAAGAAAAGATAAGAAAAAACAAAGAAGATTTACAAGAAGAAGAATTTAGAATTAAAGCAATCGAAGAAGCAAACGTTCGAGTCCATGAGCAAATTGATTCGTTAAAACGCAGACAAAACCTTTGGGCTAAAAAGCACAAAGAAGATTTGGATCGCCTGACTAACGACTACAAAGAGTTAAGTAAAATAGACATCGATGCTGAACTGTTAGCACATAAAGAATTAAATGAATGGGTAGAATTAAAAAAACGTCATGAAGAACGCGATGCTCTTGTTGCCAGGCAAACTGCTTGGTTAGAAAAAAGAGAAAAAGATGTTAATGCTCTAAACAAAAAATTAGAAAAATTAAACAAAATTGACATTGAAAAAGAACTTGAGGCACATACTGAATTAGAAAAGTATAAAATACTTGAACAAGAACTAGATGGTCAATTAAAAGAAATCGACCAGCTTGAAAAAGAAATCAAAAAACTTAACAAAGATATCGACAAATCAGAAGAAGAAGTTAAGACATTAAAAGAACACAAGTGTTATGCATGCGGACAAGACTTTCATGATGAACAGCATGCCAAAGTATTAAAAGACAAGCAAAGCAGTTTAAAAAAAGAAAAAGAAAACGTAAAACAAAAAGAAACCGAGTTGTCTAAACTTAAAGACAACTTAGTTGTTTTGCCTGATACTAAACCAAAAACACATTATAAAACTGAAATTGAAGCAGTAAAACATTTTAGTGAAATAGAAAATCTTGAAAACCAAATCAAAGAAAAAAACAACGAAGTTGATCCATATAGTGAACAATTATCAGAAATGAATCTAAAAGAATTGGGCGCTAAACCAAAAACTCACTATGATACTGAAACTGAAGCAATTGAACATCGTAGCACAGTTGCGAACTTAGAAACAGCAATTGAAAGTAAGACCCAAGAAACCGATCCATATGCTGAACAAGTTGAAGAAATGGAATCACAGGCATTACAAGAAATTGAGTTCGACAAGATCAACGAACTAACTAGACTTGGTGAGCATTATAAGTTTTTGCTTGACCTACTAACTAACAAAAACTCGTTTGTTCGTAAGAAAATTATTGATCAGAATTTGTCTTATTTAAATTCTAGGTTGACTAATTACTTAGATAAAATTGGTTTGCCACATCAAGTCGTGTTTCAAAACGATCTTAGTGTAGAAATTACTGAATTAGGAAGAGAATTAGATTTTGACAACTTATCAAGGGGTGAACGAAATCGTTTAATTTTAGGAATGTCTTTTGCATTTAGAGATGTATGGGAAAACTTATACTTCCCAATCAATACGTTGTTCATTGACGAACTTGTAGACAGCGGTATGGATACTAGCGGCGTTGAAAACAGTTTGGCTATTCTTAAAGATATGTCTCGAAGACGGCAAAAATCAATTTGGTTAGTATCGCACAGAGAAGAATTGGCTGGAAGAGTTTCTAATACGTTAAAAGTTGTAAAAGAAAATGGCTTTACTACTTTCAATACAACAACCGACATCGAATAAAAAATATATCATGCGTTTACTTAATGCTATATAATTAAACAACACAAAGAGCAATTAATGACATCACCACAAAAAGCAAAAGGTTCAGCATTTGAAAGAGAAGTAGCAAACTTCTTAAGCGAAATTTACAATGAAAGTTTTATTCGTGCGCCTGGATCTGGTGCTTATGTGGGAGGAAAAAATCAAACTCGCAAAGAGTTTTTACACGAAGGACAAATACGTTCTTTCAAGGGCGATATTGTTCCCGGTGAAAGTTTTCACAAATTTAATGCAGAATGCAAAAGTTATCAAGACTTTCCATTTCATCAAGTCTTGTCCGGCTCGTGTAAAACTTTAGACACTTGGCTTGATCAATTGATGGAAGTCGCTGAAGAAGATGATTTAAACATACTGTTTATGAAATTCAATCGCAAAGGAAAATACGTTGCAGTTGAAACAAAACACACTTGGGTTACCGATCAATTTATGTATTATACTTCTCCAATTGGAGATTGGGTGATCATTGAATTCGATCATTTTTTTAAAAACAACAAAGACTTTCTTAAGGCATATTCAGGCTCAACATCTAACTCAACATCTAACTCACAAGAAAACACTACACCTAGCATTCTAAACATAACTACAACTTAGGCTCAACAACTAGTTTGGTCGAGGATGCTCGACTCTCCTTGAGACTGCCATCTTATGATGTTGCCGTCAGATTCTGGAGTAGCACAGAATAAATCTGTGGAATACCGAGAGGGCAATCGGCAGGTCAGCGAACCCTCAACAAGCCTGTATCTACTCTATCTTGATGATACAGGATGTGCGTTGCTGAGGAATCATGTTAAAGTGATAGCCTCACTACAGTCCCATAATATCTTACAGGGCAACCGGTGACGCTAAACAGCAATAAGGCTAGTTTAGCGGGGAATAGATAGCAATTGGCTGACGGGGCATGGCAATGTTCCTAAACCATTGGTAGTGCTGAGTAGCACTACCATGGCTTCAAAGGCGGCAATAATTAATAAATGAAATATATAACAAATATAATTAATACCAAAAGTAATTTAAAATAATTAATTTTAAAAAGACATGACGAACTGAGCGAAGCGAAGTGAGTCATAAGTTGCCAAAGGCAACTTCTAAATGTTAATAAATGAAGTAATAGCTTAATAGCTGAGTGAAAAATACCTAGAAGAAAGGCATTTGTGTTTTCTTTGCCGTTTCTAAATTATCTTCAATAATTTTTTCTATTGCTTTTCGTTCTTTGGTAGACATGTTAAGGATATCCTCGTAGGATGCTCCGCCCCTCATATACCAAGAAAGTGTAAGGGCGGATTTTCTAATCCCCTGAACGTCATTATCATATTGTTCGATTAGCTTCTGTACCTGCTCGGGGTCAGCGTGTAGAAGCCTTAGCCGAAAAAATCAGAAGGGTTAATCGTGTATTGTTGTTTATATTCGTGATTACAATGAATACATTTAACGTCTAACGGTTTAAGTTGTGTTCCTAATTTTAATTTTGCATTAAAATCTCTGATTCCCGCATATACGTCTTTATCGCAATTCTTTAAAAAGTCAACTATGTATTCTTCTTGATCAACCAAACCACCTGGAGTTTCAATGTGTTCGATAGATTTGGCTACTAGTTCCATAGTTACTGTAGTAATTTTTTTCAAAACTTCTTGGCTTTTTGCTTCTCTTTCTTCTTTGTTTTCAATTTTATCAATGCTATCAAAAGTTTTTTGTACTTCAAATTGAACCAAAGCGGCATCATTCATTTCTTTGTAACGAAGTGGTTTAAATTTGATTTTTAAATCACCTGTTTCAAAAACTTGTGAATAATCTCCTGATTCTAAAGTGTTCAATACTGCAACTAAGTTGATTCCGTATGTTCCTTTTTCTTTGCATTCAGGACATTCTGATTCGATTTCAAGCGAGTCGTTTCCTCCAGCCGCTCTGATACCAATTAAAATAGCATCAAGATCGTTACTGCTAATAGACCATGGGTCTAAAACATTTGGTACGCAACTTTTAATTAATTCTACAACTGCTGTGCCGTTGAATAACGCATCAGGTGTTCTTGCAGTAATTTCATCAATCGCAGTCATAGGATAAATTGGGATTTCACCGTTTGGTGGAATATCAATTACACCCTCATTATAATCTTTTCCTTCTGAAGGCAATTTAATATAAACTGCTGGTCTTCTAAAGTATTGGCTTAGTGGATTATTTTCCATATAATTTTTACCTCATAAATTTATGGTGTTTTAGTAGTACTAAATAGTAAAGTATTTAGTGGGTAAAAAACACCATTATTAAATTATTTGGGTAGCTTATGGACCAAGAGCAACTAAACGAATTTTACGAACATCTGTCAGCATTTAATGAAGAGTTAAGCAAGGCTGGTCAATCTGGTAATCAATTGTCGTCTCAAATGGAACGACAGTTAAGTGTTATTAGATCGCAAATTTCAGCTATGCAAGACAGTACTAAAGCTAATAAAGATCAAACTGCTACTGCAAAAGAATTCAACAAATTTCAAGAGTCAAACGTTAAGTCATCAAAAGAATTTGATCGAGCATTAAAATCATTAAGTTCAGCGGCTACTCAAGCCGGCGGCGCATTAGGCAGTATGACGTTAGCCGCACTTAACTCTGAAAGAACGTTTGGAAAATATGGTTCTGCACTAAGCGGCGCAGGCGATGCGGCTCAAGAATTGGGTGAAAATTTTGGTGTTTTAGGCAAAGCCGCTGGTATGGCTGTTAAAGGCTTGACATTTTTAGGTGAAAAATCACTAGAGCAAGCAGATAATGTTGTAGATGCAACTGACAGCCTTAGAAAAATGGGCGGTGCCGGAGAGTATACCAGTGAAGAATTTTTAAAACTTGCGCATAATGCAGGTGTTACTTCTAAAAATTTAGATTTATTAGTTAAGCCTCTTGAAAACTTAGAATCTACTGTGTTAGGATTAGGCACTGCTGCCGGTGAAGGTATTCAAGCGTTTGCTGAGATAACAGCAGTTACTAGCGAACAACGAAAAGAATTTAGAAGATTAGGTTTATCACAAGATGAATTAATCGAAAGCCAAGCCGCTTATTTAGAATTGCAAAATGCTACTGGTTCTAGAATGCGAAGAACCGGAGAAACAGAAGAACAGCGTATACGAAGATTACAAAAAGAATCATTAAATTATACCAGAAACTTATCTGAATTAGCTGCCTTAACGGGTAAAGATGTTGATGCACTCAAGAAAGAACAACAAGCCGCTTTAGCCCGTGAAGAGTTTATGATTCAAAATGCTCAAACTGAGCAAGAAATTAACAGGCTACGTGAACAAGGCAGAATTGAAGAAGCAGAACAGTTACAAAAAGAATTAGACACTAGAGATAAATTTGTAACAGAAATTAGCACAAGGGTAGGAGATGCTGATTTAGACACTGCTGTTATGCAAATGATTACTTCAGGTGGTGCGGTATTTTCTGATGAAACTGCGGCACTTGCTAGAAGTTTAGGTATTGTAGGTGAAGATTTTACCCGCTTTATGGAAGGCATAGAAGCAGGCGATGAAGGTGTTATTGACGAATTTTTAGAAACACTTAGAGAGTCTACAAACAAAAGTGTTGAACAATTGGGTCAAGCGGCTATTCTAGGCGGATCCGAAGTCAGACAAGCATTTGGAATTTCTGCTGAGAGAATGCAGTTTGCGGCTAGACGAGCAGGTGAAGACGAAGAAGAAGCAAGAAGAGAAGCAACCGAAAATATTCGCAGAGCAGCCGGAGAAGGCTTTGATCCAACAATGGACGCCAGGGCTCAACTAACAGAATTAGAAATTTCTGCCAGCGTTGCATTAGATGATCTTCTTGCAAAAGTTAATCCATTGATTGGTGGCTTTGGAGCAACTACTGTAGCGGCAGGTGCAGCCGCAGCCGCATTAACAGGCTTAGCGGCTAGTGCCGCATTTAGAGGCATGGGCGGCATGGGGGGAATAGGCGGTCGCTTAGCTGGAGCCGCAGGCGGTGCCAAAGGTGCGGTTGCAAGTGCGGCAGGTGGAGCAAAAGCCTTAGGCGGAAAAATGCTAGGCGCCAAAGTGTCTGGCTTATCGGGTACTGCATTAAAAGTTGGTGGCGGCGCCGGTGCACTTGGAGCGTTGCTTGGTGTTGCTGAATCTATAAAAGAAGGACAAGACCGAAGAGAAGATATTGAAGCAAGGCGCGAAGCAGGTTTAATCAGTGCTGAAGAGGCTGAATCAGCACAAAGTGTAAGTTCAACTAGAACATCGGGACAAAGTGTAGGAGTTGCAGCCGGCGCATTAGCAGGTGGCGCAAAAGGCGCCGCTATGGGAGCAGTGTTAGGACCAATTGGAGCAACAGTTGGTGGTTTGATTGGGGCCGGTTTAGGTGCCTGGGCAGGTAAAACAGGCGGAGCCATGATAGGCGAAGCAATCGGCGAACAGTTTGGTGATGCCGTTGAAAAACGAGACTTTAGCCAAGAAATGGAACAATCAAGTGCTGAACTTGATGCGATGAGAATGACAGGAGCCAGTGAAGAAGAAATTGCTCACAAAGAAAGAGAATTAGAACTTCAAAATCAAATGGCTCAAGCACAAAAAGATCAAGATTATGAATTAATGAATCACCTTTTGATTCAAGAACAATTAAATGATGCAAGATTAGAAGGCAATACAAAAGAAATTGAGCAATTAGAAGAACTTGCAGAATTAGAAAAACAAGCATCGCAAAAAAGAAGTGAATTATTTGAAACAGAACAAGCACTTGCTGGGTTACTAGCAATAGAAGACCCCACAGCGCAACAACAAGAACTTATTGCAAGTTTACAAGAGCGAGTTGACACGCAAAAAGAAGCGTTAGAAACAACCGAGGCAGAAGCTGATGCTATTCGTAAGGCGCGTGAAGAAGAAGAAAAATTGCTTCAAGAAGAAGAAAGAAGAAAAGAATTAAAAGAACAAATCAAAAAACTTGAGGCAGAAAAAGAAGAAGCAGGTCCCGATGACAAATTCTTCGGAATTACCACTGATCCTGAAGCAAGAGCAAGAAACAATGCATTAGAAGCCGCGAAGGCAGAACTAGAAGAACTGGGAGAATCTCCCGAACAAACTTCAGACACCGCTAGCGACACTGCTAGCGACACCGCTGATGGTACTGATACTTCGGCAGGGTCAGGACCTCCCAAATCTGTTGATGATATTGCACAAGGTGCGAGTGGTTCAGGCGGAGCACCAGATAATTCGTCTGCTGATAAAACCACTGGCAAGAAATACAAAAATGAAAAGATTGCCATGAAGATGGCACAGACCGCAGAAGATTGGCCAAGAAGCCTAGCAAAAGAAGCAGTAATTGATAACGGTGATGGCACATACAGTATTTTGGAAAATAATCCTGCGAACAAAGATTCTATTAGTGAATTAGTAAGAAGCGGAGCCAAGGAAAAGTTAGAAGCAGCCAAAGGCGGAGTATTTTCAGGACCCCAAACAGGATTTCCAGTTGAGTTACATGGCACTGAATTAGTTGCACCTCTTGATCCAAACTCTATTTTAATGGAGCTGGCACAAACTTCATCTACTGACACTAGCGGGGAAGGAGCAGATGACACTACATCTGAAGCAACTGAAACACTCGAAAGAAATGTCGATGTTACAATGGAAATGATGCAAATGCTATCAAGCAAGTTAGATGTTATGATAAGTGAACTTGAAACAAGCAATGAAGTATCTGACCGAATATTAAAACAGTCGTATTAACCTGCACTAAATAGTAGACATATAAGAGAGTGTTTTAATGGCGTATACAAAAAAGTTTCTAAACAAAAGCGGTATTTCTAGTCCTATTTCAGGATTAAACAGCAACACTGGTGCTTGGAACAGCAGTTCAGGCAAAGGCAGCGGTTCAACTGGAAGCACAGACTTTGGATATAAAAACTATATGTCTAGGCTTCCTGAAGTTTATACAGGGCACCCTAATCGTATTGAACGATACAATCAATATGAAATGATGGACGTAGATGCTGAGATTAATGCATGTTTAGATATTATTTCTGAATTTTCCACACAAAAAAACGATCATAACAAAACACCTTTTTCATTTGAATTTAAAGAAGAACCAACGCCTCATGAAGTTGAGTTGTTAACTAAACAGTTACATCAATGGTGCAAATTAAATGAACTTGATACAAGAATGTTTAAAATTTTTAGAAACGTTCTAAAATACGGAGATCAAGTTTTTGTTCGTGACCCAGAGAATTTTAAACTATACTGGGTTGATATGGTCAAAGTTATTAAAGTAATTGTTAATGAAAGTGAGGGTAAATTGCCCGAACAATATGTTTTAAAAGACATGAACATTAACTTACAAAACTTAACTGTTGCTGAAAAAACAAATACAGATTTTGCAGCCAACCCAGCTACTGGATTTGGTGGCACTGGAGCAGGAGCACAAGGCGCCGGCACAGGCGGATACACAGTACCCGCAATGCCATACAACACAACAGGTTCTCGATTTACTTTGGGTCAAAGCGAATCAGCTATTGATGCAAAACATATTGTTCATTTGTCGCTTACCGAAGGCTTAGATCGTTTTTGGCCGTTTGGTGAAAGCATTTTAGAAAACATTTTTAAAGTTTATAAACAAAAAGAATTACTAGAAGATGCTATTCTTATTTACCGAGTTCAAAGGGCACCTGAGCGCAGATTATTTAAAATTGACGTAGGTAATATGCCATCACATATGGCTATGAGTTTTGTTGAACGTGTTAAAAATGAAATTCACCAGCGTAGAATTCCATCAACATTAGGCGGTCAAAGTGTAGTTGATGCTACTTACAATCCTTTGTCAATGAATGAAGATTACTTTTTCCCAATGACTGCTGAAGGCAGAGGATCTTCTATTGAAGTTTTACCAGGCGGTCAAAACTTAGGCGAAATTGATGATTTAAAATATTTTAATAATAGATTAGCACGTGGACTTCGTGTACCTAGTTCATACTTACCAACAGGACCAGAAGACAACCCTACTCCATTAAGTGACGGTAGAGTTGGTACTGCTATGATTCAAGAGTTTAGATTTAATCAGTATTGTGAAAGATTACAAAACTATATTTGTCAAAAACTAGACGAAGAATTTAAATTGTTTTTGCGATGGAGAGGCTTTAACATTGACACTAGTTTATTTGATATCACATTTAATCCTCCCCAAAACTTTGCTGCCTATCGTCAAAGCGAATTAGACACTGCAAGAGTAAGCACATTTTCTACTGTAGAAGGGTTCCCTTATATTAGTAAACGATTTGCTATGGAAAGATTTTTAGGTTTAACTGAAGAAGAAATTTCTAAAAATGAAAAATTATGGGCTGAAGAAAATAAAGAAAACGTAGAAACCGAACCCGAAGGTTCTGATCTTAGAAATGTAGGAATTTCAACAGGAAACTTTGATGCTGATTTTGATACAGCAGAAAATATTGAAGCAGGAGAAGAAGCCGAAGGTGAAGGTCCTGATGTTGCAGGTCCGGTTGGAACAGAAACACCATCAGCAGAACCCGGAGCTCCGCCCGCACCTCCTCCGCCCCCGGGAGCAGAGTAAAAAGATAAATACATTAGAGGATTATCTAAATGAAACTATTTGAAATGTTTGATGCCCCTATAGCAGGAATGCAAAATGTTGATGACGACAACAGCAAACCTGTGTACAGAACATCAAGAAAAACCAAATTAACATTAAGTCAAATTAGAAAATTAAGAAGAATGATTGACGTAAGGTCTTATGAAAAATCATTACATCTTAATAAAGTCAGAAACCAATATGGGGCAAAATCTGACGATTCCGGCGGTCCTTCCCTTTAAAATATCCTATTTTAAGCAAAAAATGTTAAAAATGCGTACTTATAACGCACTTTTTTTGTCAATTACATAAATAATAGTACAAAGCCATTCAATATCAGGAGAAAAATAATGGACAGTAAAAAATATGAACAGCTAATTAACTTCATTATTAATGAAGAAGAAGATAAAGCAAAAGAACTTTTTCATGAAATTGTTGTAGAACAATCGCGTGGTATTTACGAATCTATCATGGCAGAAGAAATGATGGGCGTAGATGAAGACGAACACATGGGAGGAGACGTTGGTGATTTGATGGATGAAATTACCGCTGAAGAAGAGGGCGTTTCTGAAGATGAAGATGAAGAAGTTAAAATGGATTCAGAAAAAGAAGAAGATTTCGGTGGAGAAGAATCTGAAGAAATCTTTGACTTAGAAGCAGATTCAGAAGAAGATGATTCTTCGGAAGAAGTTGAAGATGCAGTCGTTAGAATTGAAGACAAACTAGACGAACTCATGGGTGAGTTTGAAGAAATTCTAGGTAAAATGGACGATGAAGGCGAAGAAAAAGAAGAAGTCGAAGTTGATTCTGAAGAAGAAGTAGAGTCAGACTCAGAAGAAGACGAAGACATGATGCAAGAAGCAATTCAACTTCAAAAAGTTTCACCTCATCACGGAGACGATGGTGATCAAAAACAAAGTCCAGTAGCGGCAAACTCTGGAAAAGAGGGAATGGATAGCGATCCCGTTGATTACTCAGGTGGCGGAGACGAAAAAGGTCGTCCAGCACCGCAAGCAAAAGACGTAAAAGACGCAGATTCATTTAAAAATGCGCCCGCTGGCAAAGCAAAAGTAGACTTGTCAAGTGCACCAAAACCAGTAACTAAAGATGGTGCAGAAAATGACAAGAGTCCATACGCGAAATAAGGAACTGAGGCAATGGCTTTGTATCTCAGAGAAAACTTAACATTTGACCGCGCTAATATGGTGGTTGAATCAGTTAAAGAAGAAGGGTCTGATTTAAAGACTCTTTTTATGAAAGGTATTTTCATTCAAGGCGGGGTAAAAAATGCAAATGAGCGTGTTTACCCCGTGAATGAAATTGAAACCGCTGTAGATACATTAAACAATCAAATCGGCGAAGGCTATTCAGTTTTAGGCGAAGTCGATCACCCTGATGATTTAAAAATAAATTTAGATCGTGTATCACACATGATTGAAAGCATGTGGATGGATGGTCCAAATGGCTATGGTAAATTAAAGATTCTTCCGACTCCAATGGGTCAACTAGTAAGTACTATGTTGGAGTCAGGAGTAAAATTGGGCGTTTCAAGTCGTGGATCAGGAAATGTAAACGATTTAGACGGCCGTGTTAGTGATTTTGAAATAATCACAGTAGATGTTGTCGCCCAACCTAGTGCACCAAACGCATACCCTACTGCTATCTATGAAGGTTTGATGAACATGAAACATGGTCATAGGTTAGTAGAAGTTGCTAAGGAAGCTAGCGGTGACAAAAAGGTAGAAAAGTATCTTAAAGAGGAAGTAATGCGCCTCATTAAGGACTTGAAATTATAAAACAAAGAGGATATCAGCATGTTTGATGCTATTAAACCATTACTTGAAAGCGGGTTAATTAAGGAAGATATCGCCGAAGAACTCAATGAGGCTTGGGAATCTAAACTTAATGAAGCTCGTCAGCAGGCTCGTGCAGAATTGCATGAAGAGTTTGCACAACGATATGAACATGATAGAAGTGTAATGGTAGAAGCACTAGACAAGATGGTTTCTGAAAGTCTTAAGAGTGAAATTGAAGAATTTCATGCTGAAAGACAAGCGATTAGCGAAGACCGCGTAAAAGCCCAAATGAAGATGAAAGAAAGTGCAGAGAAATTTAATCAATTCTTAGTTACTAAACTGTCAGAAGAGATTAAAGAACTTCGTACTGACCGCAAACTTCAGATGGAAAATCAAGCCAAACTTGAGAAATTTATTACTCATGCATTGGCTCGTGAAATCAAAGAGTTTTCACAAGACAAGCAAGCAGTAGTAGAAGCTAAGGTTAAGTTAGTTGCTGAAGGTCGCAAACAATTAGAATCTCTTAAAGCGAAATTTATCGCTGAAAGTTCTAAGAAAGTTAGCGGCGCTATTTCAGAACATCTTAAAGGTGAACTATCACAACTTAAAGAAGATATTAAACAAGCTAGAGAAAATGACTTTGGACGCAAGTTGTTTGAAGCATTTGCAAGTGAATTCAGTGCTACACACTTAAATGAAAAGGCTGAAACTCGCAAATTGTTGAAAACACTAGAAGAAAAAGAAAATCAACTAGCTGAAGCTACTAACAAAATCGAAAAAGCGATGAACTTAGTAGAAAACAAGGAACGTGAAGTAAAAATTATTAAAGAGTCTACTCAACGTGATAAGGTACTAAATGATCTTTTAGCTCCTTTGAATGAAGAAAAGGCTGAAATAATGAAGACTTTGCTGGAAAGTGTTCAAACTAACAAATTACAGAACGCTTTCGATAAGTATTTGCCAGCAGTTCTTAATAATGGTGACGAAGTTTCGAAGAAAAAAGAAGCGTTAACTGAGTCTACTGTTGTTACAGAAGTAACTGGCGATAAATCTGCCAAACAGTCAACGGAAGTTGATTTAGATGATAACAGTAATGTTATTGAAATAAAGCGTCTGGCAGGGCTTTAAAATAATAAGACATAATTAGGAGATTTAAAAAATGTCAAATGCACTCTTAGAAAGCCGTTGGGACGAGACCAAAGAGGCCCTGTTAGAAGGGTTGAATGGAACCCGTCGCTCAACTGTAGGTGTTGTTTTAGAAAACACCAAAAAACAATTACTCTCTGAATCAACAGCGGGTACAACAACAGCAGGTAATATTGCTACACTTAACCGAGTGATTCTTCCAGTAATCCGTCGTGTTATGCCAACAGTTATTGCTAACGAGTTGGTAGGTGTTCAGCCAATGACCGGCCCTGTTGGACAAATTCACACATTGCGTGTGCGCTATGCTCAATCTTTACAAGACAACTCAGCAGCCTCTACTTCGGTAAATGCTGGTGAAGAAGCGTTGTCACCATTCAAGATTGCACAAGCATATTCGCGTGTACAAGGCGATGCGGCTAGCACAGATGGTTACACTGGCGCTGACACTGCTTCATTAGAAGGTAACGGTGGTAAGCAAATCAGTGTTCAAATCTTACGTCAAGCTGTTGAAGCTAAATCACGTAAGTTGCAAGCACGCTGGACGTTTGAAGCGGCTCAAGACGCTCAATCTCAGCATGGTATTGACGTAGAAGCAGAAATTATGGCTGCTCTTGCTCAAGAAATTACTGCTGAAATTGACCAAGAAATCTTGTTGTCACTTCGCACACTTGCTTCAACTGAATTTACATACAACCAGTCTACCGTATCAGGTACTGCTACTTATGTTGGTGACGAGCACGCTGCTCTATCAGTATTGATCAACAGAGTTGCTAACTTGATTGCACAACGTACACGTCGTGGTGCAGGTAACTATGCTGTTGTATCTTCAGCGGCATTGACTGTTCTTCAGTCTGCTACAACTTCAGCATTTGCACGTACAACTGAAGGAACTTTCGAAGCACCAACTAACACTAAGTTCGCTGGTACATTGAACGGTTCTTTGCGTGTATTTGTTGATTCATATGCACCTGACACACAGCCTGTATTGGTTGGTTATAAAGGTTCAAGTGAAACTGACGCGGCAGCGTTCTATTGCCCATATATTCCATTAATGAGCAGTGGCGTTGTACTGGATCCATCGACATTCGAGCCAGTCGTCAGCTTCATGACACGTTATGGTTACATCGAGTTAACTAACACCGCGAGTTCGTTCGGGAACGCGGCTGATTACGTTGGTGAAATCGCTGTACAAAACTTGACTTTCCAATAAATCGAAACGATTTAATAGGAATCTCAAAAGCACTAGAAAGAGAGGGTACTTCGGTACCCTTTCTTTTTTCCTATTAACCCAATAAACTTGATAAAAAGTTAAATAGTACTATGAACGAATGGTAAAGTTTGAATCACTGCCTGAACAGTGGCAATGGTTGTTTAAGCGTTAGTTAAATATCTATACCAACTTTAAAAAGCAAATCGGTAATTTTACCGTTACCTTGTGTTATCAAATAATAAAGATCAGAATTAAATTGTTCGCCAGAATAAATTGTTTTACCAGGATAAGCAATAGGTACGCCTAATTTTTTAGATAATTCTTTTACTTCTGGTGAACTTGTCCATTCGTGGGGTTCTAATTCTCTGCCAAGTTTACCAATTTTTCCGATTATATCTGTATCAGTTAAGTCTATGGCCAAACCATCATCATAATATTTGAGTGGTTCACCTGCGTTTAAAAGAGGTTGCAGTACGCTGCCTTTTACTAACGCATAACCAGATTGTGATTTAAATTTTTTAATTGATTTGGGTTCTGGTGTTTTGATTTCTGTACCAAGCAACCTAGATAGTGCATCTGCATATTGTTTACCAGTTTCAGGGTCTTGAAAAACACCCCAATGACTGGCATGCTTGATAAGGTCTTGTGTAGTAATGTTTAATTTTTTTAATGCTAAACGCATTAAACGTTGAATTCTAGCGTTAGGTTCTACTTTGTTTTCACCTACTCTAATATAAGTAACAATTTGATTTAATGCACCAGTATAATCTTTTTGTTTTATCAACGTGTCTTTAAAACGTTCTAAGCTACGATCAATTTTAAGTTCGCTTAATATTTGTTCAAATATTTCTATTTTTTGTCTTTCTTGACAATATTTTTCAATTTCTTCACCAAATGCATCAAGTACACTAGATTTAATTTTATCTTGATCTTGTTTTGGATCTAAATCGAAATGTTTAGCAAACTTGTTTAAAAGAGTTTTGTTGCTGGTAAAGTCTTTACCATCATTGTTTAATTTGCATAAAACATTTAATTCTTGCTGTGTAAGAATACCAGTAAGATCATCTTTAAATACTGAAGTTTTGTCGTTGCTTAAATCAATACTTGTAGCCTTGTCAATCAATCTAGCTAATTTGGTAAGATAATTTTTACGATAAAGTGTTTCATCATAACCTACTTGCATAATAGTAGCATATCTTACAATAGCATTTTTGATTTCTTGGAATCTGAATTCATAACCAAGATTGCCCATGATACGAAATTCAACCATTTGGTTACCAAACTCATTTAATTTGTCGCTACCATCACGAGATGTTTTAAAGTGTATAGCGCCACGTCTGTCTAATATTGCAGGTTCTAATATTTTTTCTAAATCTTCAATTGATTTTTTGTCACCGTTTTCAATATCTTGTATTTTAGATTTAAGTGCTCGTAGTTGGCTGGGCGTATATTGGTTAAATTCACGTTCAAATTCTTTAAGCAAATACTCGTCATCTAGCAGAACTGCCATTTTTACACGATTGGGTTCACTAAGTTTCTTTTCTGACATACTCATAGTAACGTGCAAACCAGTATCTTCCATAGAAACTACTTGGCGCTTTGTCATAAAAGTTAGCCACTTTTCTAATTCTTCAAGCATTTCTGATGGTTCGTCATAAGCAGGAGAAATTACTTCTACGCCCGCACCATCAAATTCTTTAATACTACCATCAGGTTCTACTCGCCAAACATCAGTTTGACCACTACCGCTGTGATAATCACCGTGTATTACTTCTTTAAACTTACTGTTTTTTTCTACCCATTGTTCAACTTCCTGAGCAATTTGTGGTAAGTCGCCTTCACTAGGCGGGTCAATACCATAAGCATCCATCAAATTATACATGTTATTGTATTCATCTTCTACCCAATCATCTAAACTAAGTTCTTCTTGGGTGGCTAATTCAGCATCTTCGGTTGCCGAATCATCATAATCTTCTAGTATATAATCATAAAAATACGCTTCTAACCATTCAATAAATTTTTCCTGATCAATTTCTTGATCATCACTTATACCATCTTCTTCTCGGTATTCGTCTTCTAACTCGCTACTATCTAAATTTGCATAAACCCATTCGTTTCGATATTCTTGCATAGCATAATCATAAGCCTCTTTAAACTCTTTGGATGCACGAATCCACTCTTGATATTCTTCTCTTAAGTCAGGAGATTCAGATACAATATCATATACGTCAGGCAGTTCGCCACTGCCCTCAGCAGACTCATAATCAGTCCAAAGGGTCTCTGCTTCAAAACCGCATTGAATATCGGCATCAAGTGCATTTTTAACGATATCGGGAGCATTCCAATCGATTTCTAATAATTGTTCAACTGCTTCTTCATGCAATTGATTTTTTACTTGCTGGACATACTCATTGACAAGCAGTTTGGCTTTGTCATGTTCCCCGTTACAGATCAAGTCAACAATTTGATGATTTAAAGGCTTCATTAAAATTCTCTTTGTGTTGTATTATTTATCTAGAATATGATAAATACAAATATGAAAAACATAACACTAACAATTATTTTTGCAGTAATGCTAACAGGGTGCGGTTTATTACCAAACAGATTTGATAATGTAGAATTTGGATATTTGTCAGAACTTCGTGCAGTAAGTACTTTAGAAGAAAATTGCAATCAGGATCATATTGATAAAATGAAATTTCTTAGTTCTGTTTTATTAGTATATAGCGAAAACACGCTAAACGATAACACTGCAAATATCTATAAAAAAATAAACAATTTGGCAGTAGAACTTAGTGAAAGAGAAAACCCAAGCGATGTTTATTGCAGATTAAAACGTGAAAACATCGCAGTAGCCAGTGACAATGCATTAGAAATTTTTGGTAAAAGGATTAAATGATTATGGATTTGCAAGCATTTGAACAAGAAAAACGTAAAAAAGTAGAAGAACTTAAAGTATTGCGTGAATCAAACCAAATTAGTCAAAGCGAATTTGAAGAATTAGCACAAGATGAGTTAGATATTGAAAAAATTACTGAAATGTTAGACACCGAAGAAAAGAAAATTGCTGTAGAAAAAACTCTGCTTGCAATTAAAACAGCAGTTGGTTTAATTAAGTAATTCTAGTATCTGTGTCTACAGTAACATTCATTACTGATTTCTTTTTAGATCGAATCATTTTTTTGTGAAGCCTACTACAATTAGCACAAAGAGTTTGCAGATTTGCATTCTCTTTGTTGCTTTTGTTCCCGTCCCGATAAACTAAATCTAACTGACATCGGTCTTCTGGTACAAACCCACATTCTTCGCAAGTAGCTTTTTTGTATTGCAAGTGCTGATGCTTTTTGCTGTATATAGCCTTAGCACAGTCATC
>PR_CR_10_Liq_1_inCRDRAFT_1000390_pt1 | contig 27560 bp, 2 predicted proteins | sample PRCRCaboRojoPR_3_FD_10241 | JGI IMG/M metagenome (IMG submission 10241)
CGACATCAGCATCAGCCGGGTTTCCATCACTGATTCCGATGCCTCCGCCACTGACTACGGTGCTTCCATCCAGCTTCACCGTATCGATCGTGTCACCGCTCTGGTAGCCGTAGCCGCCGGTCTCGTTGCCCGTACCGACTTCATCCGCTTCGAGCACACCACCGGTTATCTCCGAGCCGGTTTCACCGTAGTATTTCTCTGCATTGACATTTCCAAATAGCAGCGCATAGGAATCGACTTGAAGCTTGCCGGCTGCGAAGGAGATATCGTAATTCCCGGCAGCCCCTGAAGTGTCATCTTTGTAATTAATGGTCGGGTTGGAGGGTGTTAAGTCGTAGACACCGGAGGCCCGCGCCGTAGCAGCATCATATACGNTGTCGGCTTCTGCCCTGCCGTTGGTATTCCCATCCCCTGAGATCGCAATGTCAACCGCGGTGACCTTATCGCCATTGACAAGACCGCCAACTGTTTCGCCGGCGGGCGCATCGGCGCTGTAGGCAATCTTGCTCGGATCCAGTGTGCAGTACTCGCAGTTCACCCAGTCCGCTGCAGTGATCAGCAATGGCCGCGGATTCACCACCAGGCGGCCACGGTCAGCACCCGAGGCGAGGGTCACAGCGTAGTCACTGAGGTTGGTACCGCTCGCCGCGAGGACCTGATCCACCTCGGCGTAATAGTACTTATCCGAGCCATCCGTCTCCGGCGCACCGGTCAGGGTTGCTGCGGACGGATCACCTGAAGAACTCAGCACTGCTCGCAATTGATCGCCGTTCGGCAAGCTGGTGATTCCGCCACTGACATCCTGAACAACGACACTGCTGCTATCCTCAACAACAATGTCATCAGCGCTCCAGGACTGGACCTCACCGTAGATCTTGCTGCGGTCGGCCGCTTTGACCGTCACGCTGTACGGGTTGACGGTCAGCGTGCCAGCGGCATAGGTGATGTCATAGTTGTCGCTGACAAACCCGCCGCTGCCGGTGGCATCGCTCGGAGTGATGCTGAACAGCCCCTCACCAAGGTCACCCTCCACCCGGCTGGCGGATGATGCGGCGCCGGCACTGGCCAGGTCGACATCCACAATGCCATCACCACTGCCAAGGGCATTACCGCCGGAATTGCCAAATTCATCGTCAATGGCAAAAGCCGTCTTGTCAGTATTGATAGCGCCGGTCAGATCTTCGCCGTAAACCTTGGTTTGATCATCGGCGGTGATGGTGATCGCCCGCGGTGTGATCAGACCGGTGGTCCGGGCGATGGTCGTTCCGCCGGAAGTTGGCAACTGATAGTTGCTGCTGATCGCCCCGTTGCCCAGGTTGTAGTCCGTGGTCCCAAGGTCGGGCAGCGGAATTTTTACATCCTTGGCAATGACGCTTGCGCCGGATGTCGCTACATCCTCGGCAGCAAAGCCGTCGCCAGAGAGATAAACCCCCGACGTGGGCTTGCTTGCCGACTTGATGCTAATGGTCTCGTTGCCGACCAGGCCAGCGAAGCTCCAGTCACCGCCACTGACATCACTGCTCTCAACCGCGTCAGTGCCGTCGTACTGACGACGGATATCGCCGGCAAAAACCGCCTCGAGCGGGCGAGCCGTAATGCCGCCGCTGCCGTCGGCATACGTGATGTCGTAGTTGTTACCGTCGTTACCATCCACCACGGATGCGCCGCTGACCTCAATGGCCACCGCATCGGCAACGTTCGGTGTCGCAGAGCCACTGCCATCAATGTAGGTGAATACACCACCGGCCAGCGCGTCACCTTCACCGCTGTGCAACGTGCCGCTATCTACAGCCAGGGTCGCCGGGGCAGCCGAATTGCCATCGTAGACTTTGTCAGTCACACCACTGGTGGATAGGGTCAGATTCTGAACATTAACGGTCAGCGTGTGGTTGCCTCCGGCCAGGGTGTAGTTGGTTGTCGCACTTTGAGCCGAACTGACTGCGATGCCGCCAAGCGCAACCGACTTATTAGAGCCGACATGCTTACTCTGTAACGATCCAGTCCCAGTCAGATCGACGGTTTCCGTACCAGTGCCGGTGGTCGAATGATCAATGGACAGCTGGCCGTTTGTGCCGAAAACACTCGAGGCGACATCGGTGGTCCCGTCATAGGTCCGGCTGCCCGAGAGATCAATCACGTAGGGCGTGATGATCGCCTCGTGGGTCACACCCTCGAGGGTGTAGTTGCTGGCGACACCACCACTGCTGCCGTCGGTCAATGCCAGGCTGCCACCGGCGACATCGATGTCCTGCGCTGCATAACCGCCGCCGCTAGGTGTGACATCGGCGCTGCCCACGCTGGCACTGCCGGTGAGGTTAAGGGTTTCGCTGCCAATCAGACCGTCAAAACTGAACTGGGTGTTGGCGTCGTCATCGATCTGGGTGCTGCCGTCATACTGACGCGTCGCAGTCAGCGTAATCGCGGCAGGGTTGATCGTGACCTCCTCGTCGGTCAAAACGCCCAGCGTGTAATTGCTGGCGAGCCCTGACAGACCATCGGCCAACGACAGGGTACCCGTACCGGTTAACGCCACCGGCTCAATGGTACCGCCGCTGATCGAGACATCCTTGCTACTGGCAACACCACTGCCATTGAGAACCAGGTCTTCGCCACCGACCAGGTTGACCAGCGTGAAGACCGAGGCATCTACAGCGGTGGTGCCGTCATAGGCCCGGCTACCGGACAATCCCAGATCCCTTGGCTCAATCGTACTATCGGTACTGGCGACCAGCGAGAGACTGTAGTTAGCGGTCACAACATCGCCGCCGGTATTCGCGAGCGTGACGCTCTCAACCGTGACCACCTTGTCACCGGCGCTGGCGTTGACATCATCGAACAACAGCTCGGCGGTATCGATGGAATCTCCCGTGACCAGGTTACTGCCGGCAGTGAGGTTGCCTGCATCCCCACTGCTGGCGCCATCACCGGCTATATCCAGCGTCCCGTCATAGACCTTGGACAGGGTGTTGACCGTCAGCGTCAACGGCCGCTTTTTAACCGTCGCCGTATGACCACTCGTGGCAAGCACGTAGTTACTTGCTGCGCCGACGCTGCCATCGCCTAGAGTCACACTGCTGGGATCAACGGCCTTATCGATGCCAATGTTCTGATCACCAGAGCCATCATCGTCCACCACCGTTCCGGTGCCGCTAATGGCGAGGTCCTCTCCATCGACGATGTTGCCAAAACCGATGAAGTCACCGCTGTCCACTGTCGATGTACCGTCGTACAGACGCTCGAATGACAGGGTGAGCTCGCGGGGGTTGATCGTACTGGCGCTGTTGTTGTTAACGGTGATGGCGTAGTTGGCGTTGTTGACGCCGTCACCCACCACCACCGAGGAGCCGGACTGACTGACCGTCCGGGCGCCCGCGGCGCCGGCCGCATTGCTGTCAAACACCAGGGTGGCGCTCTGCAGGCTGTCGCCGGCAAAGATGCTGCCGCCGCTGACACTCAAGTAGGAGATATCGTCGGCCACATCGACGGTGCCGTCATAGGCTTTGGTCACCGGCGCGATATCAAGGGTCAGCGCGGCCTGACTGACATCGACGGTGTGGCTGCCGCCGGCCAGCGTGTAGTTACTGGCAAGCCCACCATTGCTGCCATCGGTCAGCGTCAGGGTGTCCAGGCTCAGCGTTTTGCCGACGCCGGCATTCTTGTCCGCAAGGACACCGCTGCCGGTGAGCGTGAGTGTCTCACTGCCAATGGCTCCGTCGCCGCTATCCAGCGTCGCGCTGTTGCCAAAGATGCTGGCGTCCACCGTGCGTGTGCCATCGTAACTGCGGCTGCCGGTGAGCGTGATGGTGGCCGGGGTGATCTCGGCATCAATATTGTCAGCATAACTGACCGCATAGTTGCCGCCACCATTGCCATCCGCAATGGTCACGCCGCTGAGCTGCAGGGCCCGGTCCCCGGCATTGGCGCTATCAAAGGCGATCGTACCGCCGGCAACGCTATCCCCGGCAAAGATCTCGCCCTGGGTCACCTCCACCGTCGCGCTGCTGGCGCTGGTGGTCCCGTCGTAGGCCTTTGTCAGCGCACTGGGGCTGAGGGTAACCGGCGCCTTTTCGATTGTGCCGGTCGCGGTCTGGAGTGTGACCACATAGTTCCCGCTCATATCCGCGTTGCTGCCGTCGACGATGCCGTAGGCGCTGCCTCCGGTATCGACGACCGAGAGGGTGCGGGCGCCCGCATCGGCGCTGTCAAATACCTGGATCGCGGTGACGTCATCGGCGGCCGCTTTGGCCCCACTGACCTGCACCGATTGACCCGAGGCCATTGTGCCGTCGTAGGTGCGGGTCTCGGATACCGCACTCAGGGTAATCGCCGCCCTGGTAATCTTGGCGTCAAGGCCGGATGTGTCGGGCTGAGTCAGCGTGTAGTTATGGGCATCCTCGCCGGCCAGGTCAAAAGCGGTGCTGCCGCCGGGGACACTCCCCACGCTTATGNCAATACCCTGCGCTNCACCGCCGCTGTAGTCGACGCTTTTCTGGGCAAAACTTGCCGCGCCATGCTCGAGCTGCAGATCATCGTTGCTGACGCCGCCGGAAAAGCCCGTCCAGGTCAGTTCCGCATCGGTGGTGCCATCGTAGACCTTGTCGACACCGTCGAGGCCGACCAGGCTAAGCGATTTGGGTGTGACCTTGGCCGAGACGTTGGCCACCGACGTAGCTGCATCCGGCAGTACGATGTCGTAGTTGCCCGCATCCGCGCCGGTGAGCGTGACCGCCGTTACCACAACCGGTTTGTCGACGACGTTGCCGCCACTGCGCTCGACATCGCCGTCGGCGATATAGTTGCCGTTGCCATCCGTGCGGGCGATGCCTCCGCTGACATCGGTGAGAAAACCCTGGCCACCCGAGACGCTCACCGCATCCCCGCTGACCAGCGCCTCGGCACCGGCGCCGATGGCAAAGTTGCCCGAGGCCGCCAATGTGACATCCGCACGACCGTCGTAGACCTTGTCCTGGGCGACCAGGCCGGTCACGGCAAGCGGCTTCGGCGTGATATTGGCGCTCAGGCCACTGGGTGCGGTCAGTGTGTAGTTGCCGGCATCCGTGTTGCCCAGCATCGAGTCGGTGACGCCGGTCACCCGAACCGTTTTGCCGGTCCCCGCATCCGCATCGCCCGAGCCATTGGCATCGACAAAGGTGGCGGTTGCACCGGCAAGCGACAGATCCACCGTATCGCCGCTCAGGAGCCCTTCGAGGATGCCGTTGCTGTCATCCAGCGTGGCTGTCGCCGTGCCGTCATAGACCTTGTCATTGGCAAACACCCCGGCGATGGTCAGCGGTGCCGCAGAGATATCAACCGTGGTGGTGTTGCCTGAGCTGGCCAGCACGTAGTTACCGGCATCGGCACCGGACAGCGACGGGGCATCCAGCGTCACCGTCTTGGTGCCGACGTTTTTGTCGGCCATGGTCCCGGTCTCGACATCAAGTGAGACGTTATCTCCGGTCACCACACCGGTGACGGTACCGGCATCAATGGCCACCGTCGTGGTTGCGTCATAGGCCCGGTCGACGGCGCTCAGCCCGGTATAGGCAAGGGTCTTAGGCGTGATATCGCCACTGCCCGTCACCGCAGTGGCCGGCAACGCGTAATTGGCCGCATCGGCGCCGTCGATGGCCAGGTCACGCAGCGTCACCTCGAGATCACTGCCCACATCCTCACTGGCGAACACGCCATTGGCATCGACGCTGACGTCATCCCCCGCCAGCGTCCGACCGACGCTGTACTGACCGGTCGGATCGAGGTTGCGCTCGCCGTCGTAGACCTTGCTGATCCCCGCGTTGGGGGTGATCGTCAGCTGCCGGGGCACCACGGTCAGCCAGCCATCAAAGAACTCGATCTTGGCGGGGTCATAGTTATTGCCGTCGGCGCCGTCGCCACTGGTGAGTGCCGCCGCATCGACGGTAATCGCGTAGTTGCCAACATCGCCACTGGCGCCGGCGGCGGCCACATCCACCGCCAGCGAGACCGAATCCACAACGCTCTCGGCGGTATCGTTATTCACAAGCCCGCCCACGGTATAGCTAAAGCCGGGGTTGCTCTCGCCATATTCGCGGCTGGCGTCCTCGGCCTTGATCAACAGCGTGCCCGCCGGGAAGATTTCGTAATCGCCCGCCACGGTGGTGATGGCGTAGTTATCCGAACTGGCGGTGACCGTCAGATCGCCGCTGTAGAACCCGGCGTTCTGGTTGCTGCTCTGGCGGGTGACGGCAAATCCGTCGAGGACCGATTCATCCTCGCCGTTGACGAAACCACTGAACTGGGCATCAAAGACCGGGGTCTCGTCGCCATAGACCGACGCATCATCATTGGCAGTAATGGTGAGCGCAGCCGGGGTGATATCCGCAGTCACATTGGGATCGGCCAGGGTGTAGTTATTGGCGTCGGCACCGGACAGACCCAGCTGGGTGAACTCCACTGCCTTGTCCGTGCCGGCATTGGGATCAGCAAACCCAACCTGAATATCACCCAGGCTGACCGTGTCGCCGCTCACCAGCCCGGTAAAGCTGTCACCGCCGCTGAATGTGGCGGCCGTGGTGCCATCGTAGACCTTGTCCTCGACCACCAGATTCGAGATCACCAGCCGCTCGGCGGTGATATTGCCGTAGAGATCGGGCAGTGTGGCAAGCTGATAGTTGCCGGCATCGCCACCACCCAGACTAGTGCTGGCCACCGAGACAGCGATATTGGCGCCCGCATCCCCGCTGTTGTCATAGGTCGCGGCACCCAGGCTGACCGTCACACTGTCGCCGCTGTAGACCCCGCTCGGGCTGGTGTTGGTAAGGGTCGCGGCATCGGTGCCATCGTAGACCTTGTCTTCGACCGCCAGATCCCGGAGCTCGACGGTTGCTTTAGTGACTTCGAGCGAGGCGGAACCGACGGTGTAATTGCCGGCATCCGGGCCGTCGAAGCCCAGATTGCCCAGATCGGTGACCGTCTGCGCCGGAGTATTGCCAACGTTGACATCCGCGCTGGCAAGCGCCCCCTCACCGGTGAGGTTGATGTCGTCATCCCCCACCACACCGCTGACCTCCAGGTCTTCGGCAAGCGCCCGGTTGCTGGCATTGTAGACCCGGGTACCGCTGGCGGTGAGCGCCTTGGGGGTGATCTCGTAGTAACGCCCGCCCTGATTCGAGAAGGCCAGATAGTAATTATTGGTCGCCGAGCTGAAGCTCAGGCTGCCCTGCTTGTAGTTGTAAATGCCGGCATCCTTGACCGTCGACACGGTGCTGCCGTTGATCTCGAAATCCATCGCTCCGCTGATCTCAAGGCCAATACTCTCAGCCGTATCCCCGCCTTCAAAGCCAGTCAGGGTGTAGTTGCCCAGATCGGTGGAGAACGCGGCAATATCGAGCGCGGTGCCGTCGTAGACGCGGGAGATGGTTTTTGGCGCAAACGTGATTTGAATATCCTGAGGATCAATCGCCCCGGTGGCGTTGACGGTCGTCACCGTATAGTTATTGCCCCCGTTACCGTCATCCAGGCTGTACTCAACGAATATATCCTTGACGTTACCCACCGATGGGGTGTCGTAGTAGGACGACGCTGTCACCGTGTCATCAGCGAATGTCCGCCCCACTTCCACCGACGAGACGGTATCGGTGGTGCCGTCATACTCCTTGACGCTGGTGCGGGCGGCGATGGTGAGCGGTGCCGGATCGATATCCACCGTGCCGGTCCCTCCCACCAGCGTGTAATTGCCGGCATCCGGGCCATCGAGCAACAGTGCGCCCATATCCAGCGACTTGCCGTCAGCCACGTGGCGATCACTGGTCAATGCCCCGCCGGTGAGCGAGACCACATCGGGCGTTCCTCCCCCATTGAAAAGGGGTGTGCTGATACTGAGCGCCCCCGCCAGGACCTCTCGGGTGCCGTCGTAGGTCCGCGACCCGGTGACATCCAGCACCGCCGGGTCAATGACGTACTCTGCGGTGGTCTGATCGGGGGCCAACTCAATGGCGTAGTTGTCGCTGTCGGTGCTGACACTCAGCCCGTCAGCCGAAATCGTATAGCGGCCGGCATCACGGACCGTGGTGGTGGTGCTACCGTTGAATGCGAGATCGCCGCCGACCGATACCGAGACACTACCCGAGTCACCGGTACCGGACGCCCACCCGGTGACGGTGTAGCCGGCCTCGGCTACGCCGGCACCACCAGCGGTGCCATCAAGGGCATCCGGGATGACGGTGCGTGAGTAATCGGCGATATCCAGATCGCTGCCGTCGTAGGACCTCGCATCATCGCTGAGATTGATCGAAAGGGTGAGATCGCGAGGGTCGATGGTGCCGGTGTTGTCAATGACGTTGACGCTGTAGTTGCCGCCGCTGTTGCCGTCGGTGATCGTGATGGTGGGGGTGATTGTCTGGGCAACCACCTCACCGCTACTGACTGCAACATCGGCCGAAGCAAAGCTCTGATCGACCGTCACCGAGTCGCCGGTGTAGATCGTCCCCTCCACGACCGGGTCAACCGTCGAATCACTGTTGCCATCGTAGATCTTGCGATCACTCTGGGCCCGCAGAATCAAAGGGGCCTGATTGATGGTGACCGTGCCGGCGGTGGTTGTGCTGTCATCACCGCCTTTTAATGTGCTGCCATCACTTTCAAGCGCCAGGATATAGTTGTCTTTGTCCTCACCGGCCAGCGCCAGTGTGTCGACATCCAGCGTCTTGTTGGTGCCGGCATGTTCGTCAGCCATGGTCGCGCTGCCGGCGAGCTCGAGGCGGTCGCCCGTGAGCGCGTTCTCGAAGGCCAGATCCTCGGCATCGACACTGGCGGTGTCGTCATAAGTGCGACTGCCGCTGATGAGCACATCGCGCTTGCTAATATCAATGCGTGCATCATCCAGGGTGTAATTGCCGGCAGCGGCGCCAGAGAGAGAGAGGTTGTTGCGGACAAAGATCTTATCCTGACCCGCGTGCTTGTCGATCATCAACGCGGTGCCGCCATCCAGACTCACGGCATCCCCACTGACTTTGTTGATGATCGTGACCGCACTGTCGCTGGCCTCGACGAAGGCCGAGCCATCATAGACACGACCCAGCTCGACCCGACGGGGAATGATGGTGCCCGTTGACCCGGTGAGGGTGAAATTGGCATCGCCATTTTGCTTGATGGTCATGGTGTCGGTCAGCGTGCCGGCGAAAGGGATATTGTTACCGACGTCACTCTGGGCTAACGACCCGCTGCCGCTGATATCCACGTTGCCGCTGAATACCGCATTGTCGATATTGACTGCGTTGCTCGCCTGCATGTCGTCATCGCCATCGTAGACCTTGCTGAACACCACCACGATCTCGTCCAGCTTTTCGACATTGAACAGATAACGATTGCCCGGCTCGGTGACGTCCTCGGGCGCATAACCGGCGATGGTTTTCTCCCAGAGCGGGGCATTGCCGCTGTTCTGTCGGCCAAAGATGTTGTTAGCCGGGCCGTCGGAGTAAACCAGCCAGCGCTTGGTGCCACCGACGGTCAGCGCGGCATCACCGGCATAATTGCGATAGGCACCCGTTGCTGACAGGGCAAGATTACTTGCAGCATTAACGCCCACGTTGACCTGCAAATCGCTATCCGCACCGGCGCTTCGAATGGTGACCCAGCCATCCAGATCGCTGGTTGTCACCCCGCTGGTGTAGCCCACCTCGCCGATCTCGAGGTTGGATTGGGTCGAGACATCAAGCGTGCCGGTATCGGCAGCCAGGCGCTGGAAATCGTTGCCTGTATCGGTCAGCGTATGGCCGCCACCGTCGCCTCGAAGCTCGAGGCCGTAGAATCCGGTAATCGGCGCCGACTGGGTAACCGTGCCGCGGGTCTCGAGGGTCAGCCGGGGCCGGTTGGTATCGGCCGAGGCGTCGGTGTTATNCAGGGTCGAGGCGATGTTGATGCTGCCGCTGCCCTGCAACAGCTTGAGGCTGTCCGGCTGGGTGATGTTGCGGTTGACCGTAATGCCGCCAGTACCATCCTCACGGCCAACAATGATCTGACTGAAGCCGGCATTGAAGCGGTCGGCATTATCCAGATCACCTTCGATAATTGTCGTGTTGAAGCCGCTGCCGCCAAGGCCGATGCTGTTCGCCGGGTCGTTGGGCCGCAGCACCAGCTCGCCCCGGCCGCGGACGTCACTGTCCACATATTCGAGGCGATCGGCTTCGAGGGTGATCCGTCCGGCCGTCCCCGCATTGTAGGCATCATCAGCGCTCGTCCCCGCATCCCCGTCGTCCCANAACCCGATTTGCGCGTCNGTNCCGGTGCGNATCCGCTGGTTGTAGGTCCGACCATCGGCGTTGGGATGCTGGGTGTCGGCCACCAGCGAGATGTTGCCTGACTGCGAGAAGATCCGCTGGTTGTCCATCATGTAGATGCCGTGGGCCCAGTAGTTGGTGGCCACGGCCCGCAGGGTGATCTCGCCGGCCTCGGTACCGATGTGCAGATCGGTGTCAAAGCTTGAGTTGGTATTTCCGTAAAGGCGCGGTGCGGCCAGATTGATGGCACCGGCCAGCGAATTCCAGCTTGTCTCGGCCAGGTTGCTGTATCCGCCCCCTTCACCCAGCAGCGTGATGCGGCCGGCGCCGCCGGTCGTAATGCGCACGGGGTCACGACTGACCAGCGAGATCCCCGGTTGCGGCACGCTGCTTGCGCTGTTCTTGCCTTCGAGCCGGATATCACCGGTCTGAGACGCGATGGTAAGGCTGCTGTACTGCTCGAGGCTGATGCCCTCGGCGAAATCGTAGTTCTCGTTGCTGCCGACGTTGGTCTCGCCGACCAGGGTGATATCGCCGTGCGCGGATTCGACCGTTGCATCCCGCAACCGCAGCCCGGTGCCGTCCTTGTAGTTAGCCCCCGAGGTGTTGCGTGCCTCGACACGGATATCGCCCTGGTCGCTGGTCTTCAATGTGGCGTTGTAAAGCCAGATCGCCCCTTGCTGGGTGTCGTCAGAGGTTTTTCCACGCAGAGTGATATCGCCGCGGCCTGCGTCGATCGTCGCGTTACTGACCTGTATCGCCCGGCCGTAGGCTGTGTTGACCGGGTTTTTCGGGTCGCTGCCGCCATAGGCCAGAACATCACCACCGGCCGTGGTGATATTGGACGTAATCCGGATTTCGCCGCGGTTCGAGTTGGTGCCATTGGCTGCATCTGCCTGGCTGTTGAAAGTGACATTCAATGGCCCGGCCGAGGAGACGATCTCGCCGTACTGGTGATAGATCCGGTAGTTGGACCGCGCGGTCAGCGAAGATGCCCCGGGCCCGACCGGTTTTTCGATCCGGCCGAGATACAGATCCCCCGCCGATATGACATCGATATCGCCCGCGCCGCGCTGGGTGAGCGTTCCCTCGAAATACAACCGGCCGCTACCCATCGCCGCCGGATCGCTGCCATCACTGCCATTGGCGCCACCGATCAGGGTAATGGCACTCCCCTGGCGGTTATCGATATCGCCGACCCGGAGATCACCCTGGTAGCTGCTGACATTGATCTCACCGCTGCCGCGATTGACCAGCTTGCCCACCCTGACATCGCCGCGTGCCGTGGTGCGAATGACAAGCTTGCCATCGGCGGTAATCGGGTTTTCGGGGTGACTGGTGCTGTCACCGCTGACGTCATCATGGGTATCGTCAAAGCGGATATCGTCCTGGGCAGTGATCAACACATCACCGGCCGAGTGGATGGTCAGATCGTATTTGGCAAGCTCGGCGGCCGTATCACCGGCATCATCATCGGCCTTGTAGATACCAAACCCGTTCCTGCTTGCGGTGCTGCCATCACCTTTCTCGACATGTTCGGCACGCATGACAAGCCCACCGGTCCCGGCGTTGATGGTGACAGGCGTTTCATATTGATCGTCGCGGATATTGTTACCCTGATAACGGGCACCGAATTGCAGGATCCCCGCCCGATAGCCGCCCGAACTGCGACCAAAGTAGTTGTATTCACCGCCCCGGGCAAAGAGCGTGACCTTGCCATCGCCCCCGGTGGCGATATGGACCGGATCCAGGGTGTTGTCATCGCTAACGCCGTTGGCTGCCGGTTGAAGCCCGTCGTCTTCATTGGTGACCAGGCTGATGCCTGAGCCGGCATAGTTAGGGTGGGTGTTGCGCCCATCCAGGCGGATATCCCCGGTGTCGGACTCAAGACGTACCGCCCCGCTGTATTCATACAACCGGATACCGGCGGTGTAGTAGCCACTGCCGGTGTGATAAGTCCCGACCTCGGTTTCGCCTCGGAGATCGATATCGCCATCTTCGGTGCGCATGGCGACGTTATTGAGCGACAGTCCAACGCCATGAGCGTATGTGATATCGGGTGTGCCATCCACGTCCCGGACACCCGTTACCGTAATGTTCCCGGCCCCTTCGGTGACCAGCGACATGCGCAGTAACCGGGTGGCGCCCCGATCGTCGTAGTTGTAGGCGCTGCCGCGGATGGTGATATCGCCACCATCGGCATCGAGGGTGCCGTTGTAGATTTCAGCACCATGATAGTAGCCCCAGGCGCTATCACTGGGGCTCGCCCCGCCGTGAATAAGGATGTCGCCGCCCAGGGTCTTGATGCTGCCATAGCTGCGAACACGGCCGCGCTGGTTGGCGTCCGCGTCACTGGTGATCACGACGTCGAGCTTGCCCACCCGGGATTCGATGGCCGGGGCATAACTGTCATTGTTGTTGTAGACATGTCTGTTGGCACGCAGCGTCAGCGTCGCATCTCCCCCGGCGTCCTTGACGATCGGCTCGTACAACCAGAGGTCCTCGCTGGAGACCAGGGTGGTCTGGCCCGCGCCGGACTGGGTGATGCCGTACTGGTTCAGGTCATAGCCGCTGCCATTCAGCGCCGATGGATCCGAACCGTCGGTGCCGTTGGCGCCACTGATTAGCGTGATATTGCCGCCAGCCTGGTTATCAATCCCGGCCTGTTGGAGCTGTGCCTCATGGGTGGTCACCCGGATATCGCCACCGCCTTTGTTGATCAGTCCCCCCAGACGCATAAACCCATCGGCGGTCGTCTCCACTGTGATATCGCCATGGGCGGTGATGGGGTTTTCGAAGTATCCCGAGCCGGAGATCTCATCGAATGTGTCGTGGAAGCGGATTTCCTGATCCGAGCGAATCGTGACATCGCCGGCGGAGTTGATCGTCAGATCGTTTTCACGCAAATCCGCCACGCTGGTGCCAGCGTCGTGGTCAGCCTTGTATATCCCGTACCCGGTGTAATTCTGGCTGTTGGTTGTGACCTTGGTGTGCATCGCCTCGAGCAACACACCCCCGGTACCCGCAGTGATCTCCATGGGCGTTGCATAATCGGTATCGCCGACATTGCGGTAGTGGGTTGCGCCCAACTGAAGGATCGCCCCGCGGAAGTTGTAGCCATCGGCGTTGTAGTAGTTATGGCCGCCGCCTTCGGCGATCAGCGAGACCTTGCCGTCACCGCCGGTGCGCAGGATCACCGGCACGCCGGGATTCACCGGGTCGCTGGCGCTGTTCGCCCCGCCCTTGTCGCCATTGCCATCGACATACTCACTCACCGCATTGTTGGCATCGGTGACCAGCGAGATGCCTGACTGTGGATCATTGCTCGCGGTGTTTCGGCCCTCGAGGGTGATGTCGCCTTTCTGCGAGACGATGCTCAGGCCATAGCTTTCATGAAGCCGGATCCCGTGTGCGTAGTCGTAGTTGTCATCGCTGCCGGTGTTGCTCTCACCCTTTAGATAGATATCGCCGGCTTCGGTCTCGAATCGGCTTTCCATGAGCATCAACCCGACACCGTCGTGCGAGGTGCCGCCATAGGTGTTCTTGCCTGCCACCGTAATGTTGCCGGTCCCGGCGCTGCGAAGCACCATTTCCTGCAGATAGCTGGCACCCGATGCATAGTCATCACTGCTCTTTCCGCGCAGTTCGATGTCACCGCCACCCGCATCCAGCGTTCCGTGGTAGGCAAACAAACCGTATGCAGAAGAGTTTTCGAACGCGTAGTCGTTGGTGGTGTCGCCGCCGTTATCGGTCAGATCCCCCCCCAGCATGCGGATATCACCCCCGAGGGTGGTGATATTGCCCCGGCTGATGATCATGCCCTCGCCCGTTTCATCGGCATAGCTGTTGAAAAGCACATCCCAACCGCCGGAGGTCGCGACAATACCGCCCTGGGCGAAGTCGCCCGCATAGTTGTAGATGTGCCGATTGGCCCGCACGGTCAGTTGCGCGGCGGTCCCGGCATCCTTGATGATCGCGCCGTCAATCCGCGCATCCCGACCGGCCCGCACCAGAATATCGCCGGTCCCGGACTGCAGCACCCGGCTTTGCAGATACACAGTCCCGTTGTTGAGTGTCGACGGACTGCCATCACCATTGCCCAGCCCGGCCGTCAATGTGGTCGTTGCACCCTGACGGTTGTAAATGGTCCCGACACGAATGTCTTCCTCCCAGGTAGAGAGGGTGACCGGCTGGGTGCTGGTGTTGATCAGTGTCCCGACCCTGATGAACCCTTCCGCTTCCGTGCTGATGCTGATCGCACCCCGGGCGAGCATCGGATTTTCGGTGAAAGCCCCCGTGAGACTCAGCCCGCCCGAGACGCCCTCGTCATAGCCTGAGACCTCATCTTGTGTGTCCTCGAATTCGATTGCCTCTTCGGCGGTGATGGTGATATCCCCTTCCGAGATGATGCGCAGGTCATTCTCGCGCCGGTCGGCGTCGGAATCGCTTGCGTCATAATCGGCCTTGAAGATGCCAACGCCCGGCTCGTCATTGGATAGATCATTGCCGTTTGCAACATCTTTTTCCGGATGCTCGGCGCGGATCGTGACACCACCGGTGCCGGCGGTCAGTGTCACCGGCGTCGCGTACCGGCCATTCCTCAGGTTGTTGCCCTGATATCGGGCGCCCATCATGATGGCCGCGCCCTGGCCGCTGCCGCCGTTTTCCGTAAAGTACGAGTAGCCGCCGCCTTCACCGATCAATGTGATGGCGCCACCGCCGCCGGTGGCGATGCTCACCGGCGCGCGGCTGCTGTCATCCGCCACCGCATCGACGCCTGAACCGGACACGGCTTTCGCCCCATCATCTTCGTTGGTGATCAAGGTGATGCCCGGCCCGGCGTAGGCCCCATGGGTATTCCGCCCTTCGAGCTTGATATCGCCGCCTTCCGACATCAACGCAAGGTTGCGTCCGTATTCATAAAGACGGATACCGGCGGTGTAATAGCCATTGCGGGCGTCGGAGACACCCATGTCGGTGGTGCCGCGCAGCGTGATATCACCATCCTCGGTGCTGACCACCAGATCACCGATGCTCAGGCCCGCGTAATGCCGGCTGGTTGTATCGACGTATGAACTTGAAACAGCCCGCTCACCCACAACGGTGATTGCGCCAGCGCCAATCGTGGTGAGGTGCATGTTGTAAATCTGGGTGGCGCCCTCATCATCATAGGCGTAGGCCCCACCCAGGATGGTGATATCGCCACCGCCTGTATCAATCCGCCCGTTATANAGGCGGGCGCCGTACGAATATCCNCCGGTTACCTCGGTGGGTGTGGTNCCACCATGGATGCGAAAGTCCCCGCCCAGGGTGGTGATATTGCCCCGCACGCGCACATAGCCATTATCCTCGTTATCGCTTGTGGGGGCCTCCCAGTCCGCGTTGAGCGTGACATCCAGCTTGCCCGAGGTCGTTGTGATGACATCCTGGTAGTTGCCGGTGCCCAGCGCGTCAATGTGCCGAGAGGCACGAACGATCAACTGCGAATTGCCACCGGCGTCCTTGACGATGCTGTGGTTGATTTCGACGTCGTCTTCGGCCTTGAGCGTGATCACACCGGCACCGCTTTGCGTGATCGGGCCGTAGAGCCGTAAATCGCCGTTGGTCAGGGTGGCGGGGTCGGTGCCGTTACCGGAACCTTTGCCCGCCAGAAGCGTGATCGCCGAGCCTTGTTGATTATCAATGCTGCCAACCGAGAAGGTTCCCCAGAGGCTTGAAAGGTTGATGGGTTGGTTGCTTTGGTTGATCACCGCCCCGATTTGCGAGCTGGCGCTCCCGGCAGTGGTCTTGATGGTGATCGCCCCGTTGGCGGTGATNGGGTTCTCGCTTTGCCCGCTGCTGTTTAGGTCCTGACTGTCAGCGAACTGAATCTCCTGTTGCGAGGTGATTGATACCCCACCCGCCGAGGTGATCGTCAGATCATATTCGCTGAGGTCGGCATCGCTGGCGCTGTCATCCCGGTCGGCCTTGAAAATGCCAAATCCGGATCGATTAGCCGTTTCGCCATCATTGATTTTCGGGTTCTCGGCACGGATCGTGACGCCGGGCGTACCCGCTGAGATGGTCATCGGGGTCTCGTAACCATCCACTTCGGATGAAAATCTGGCTTTGGCACCGATGAGGATGGCCGCCCCTTCATAAGACGAGTTGCGGGCCCGGTAATTCGCGTAGCCCCCGCCTTCCCCGATCAGGGTGACCTTGCCCTGCGTCTGCAGATGGACAGGGTCAATGCTGTCATCTACCTGCCAGGCCTGATTACTCGCCCCCGAGGCCTGCAGACCCTGGGCCCGATTGGTCACCAGGCTGATACCCGGCCCAGGATAGTTTGGATGGGTATTGCGACCCTCGAGGTGGATGTCACCGGTCCCGGCACGAACGGTCAGTCGACTGGACTCTTTTAACCACAGCCCGGCCGTGTAGTAGCCAGTGTAGGCATCCCAGACGCCCACATCGGTTTTACCGACCAGGGTGATATCGCCCTGGTCGGTTTCGATCAGCGCATTGTCGACCTGCAGTCCCGGGCCATCCAGATCATCGTTATCGCTACCCTGGTTGCCATACCGCTCTCCGACCACGGTGATCGTGCCGGTGCCGGTGGTGGTCAGGCGAACGTCCTCCAACCAGGTCGCGCCGTAGTCCCAGTAATACCTAGCGTCATCGGCGTTACCCCGTATGACGATATCGCCACCGGCGGTATCGAAGGTGCCGCGGTAAAGCCTCGCGCCGTAGGCCCCACCCCAGGCTGAATCATCAACGCTGGCGCCCCCGTGCAGCAGCAGATCGCCGCCTTTCGTGCGCACGTTGCCGGCAACATAAACCAAGCCATCCTGGTCATCATCCCAGTCGGCATTGATCACCACGTCCATGGGCCCGGCGCTCGTGGTCAGCGAATCGCTGTAACTGTCGCCATAGACATAGACGTTATCNCCCGCCCGCAGGCTCAGGGTCGAGCGCTCGGCACCCGCGGCTTTGCTGATCGGCTCGTAGAGTCGCATATAGCCGCCGGCACGCAGCTTGATGTCTCCGTCGCCGTTTTGCCGGATCCGGCCGTACTGCCAGAGCTGCTCCGAGAAGTATTGCGCCGGATTACTGCCATCGCCAGCGCCCTTGCCGGCCATCAGGCTGATGGTTGAGCCTTGCTGGTTATCGATACTGCCAACGTGCATCTCGCCCTGATAGCTCGACACCGTGATGGGCCCACTGCCCTGGTTGATCAGGGCGCCAACAAAGAGATCGCCTTCGGATACGGTCTGCACCGTGATCGTTCCATTGGCGGTGATGGGGTTCTCGGTGGTTCCATCATCGAGGGGCTGATAATCATCCTCGACATTGAGGACGATATCTTCTTCGGAGGTAATCGTGACATCACCGGCCGAGGTGATCTTGAGATCCTCGGCCGCAAGCTGGGCATCGGTATCATCGTCGTCATCATTTGGATTATCGGCCTTGAAGATCCCCAGCGCCCCTTCATCCGCGCCCAAACGAACACCGTTTTGCGCGTCGATCTCGGGATGCTCGGCGGTCATCACCAGCCCACCGGTACCCGCTGTCAGCGTCACAGGTGTTGAAAACCGCGAGCCTTGATCTTGCCCGCCCCGGTAGCGGGCGCCGAACATGATCGCCGCGCCCCGGCTGCCATAATAAGAATAGTTGCCGCCCTCACCGATCAGGGTGAGCTTGCCCGCCCCCCCGGTGGTAATGACAACCGGGTCCTCGCCGGCCACATCGACCACCGCCGCGGATGTTGGATCGGTTGCTGCGCCGGCGCCGGCGTTTTCGCTGCTGATGAAACTGATGCCGGCACCGGCGTAGCTGTTGCTCGCCGGACTGGAGCGGCCATGATTCACCGTCCGGCCGTGGGTGTTGCGGCCCTCGATGTAGATATCACCGCTGGTGGAGGTGATCTTGAGGGTGCTGCTCTCGAGCAATCGAAGCCCCTCTGTCCGACGCCCCCGTGACGAGGCATCACTGACCCCCATATCCGTGGTACCCCGAAGCGTGATGTCGCCCCGCTCCGTGGTAATCATCACGTTGGATAGCGAGGTACCCACGTAATCCCGGTTGGTGGTGTCGTAGGTTGTCCCGAGCCTGCGATCGCCGAACAGGCTGATGTTGCCATCACCGGTGGTCTTGAGATGAACATTGTTCAGCGACAGCGCGCCGTCGCGGTCGTACCCGTAGCCCTCCGCTCGCACGGTAATATCCCCGCCCCCGACATCGATGGTGCCCTGCTCGAGTTCTGCACCGATGTAATAGGTGGTGGCGGCGCCATTTGGCGTGCTGCCACCGTGGACCAGCAGATCGCCGCCCGCGGTGGTGACATTGCCACGAATCCTGGCCATGCCGCTGTCATTGTCATCCCAGTCGCTGTTCAAGACGACATCCAGGGCCCCGGCGGTGGTCTTGACAACCTCGCCGTAGTTCGAAGGGCCATCCAGGTAGACCGCACTCTTGGCACGCAGGGTGAGCTGCGACGGTCCGCCGGCATCCTTGAGGATTTCATCATTGATATCGATGAAATGGCCGGCCAACAGAGTCACGGCCCCCGCGCCACTCTGGGTAATCCGGCCATAGCCCCTCACATGACCAGTCTCCATCGCCGCAAGATCGATGTTGGCCAAATCATCGATGGCGTTGGTGCCTCTGCCGCCGATCACCGTGATGGCCGAGCCCCGCTGATTGGTGATCGTCCCCAGGTCGATATCGTCCCGATAGCTGCTGATTCGGATGGGCTGCACACTCTGGTTGATCAGCGTCCCGATCTCGATATCGCCGCGGGCAACCGTCTCGATCGTAATCGCGCCGCTGGCGGTGATGGGGTTCTCGGTCACATAGGCGTCGTTCTCATCGTGAGAATCATAGAAATAAATCTCTTCCTCTGAGCGCAGGGTGACATCGCCGGCCGAGTTGATGGTCAGGTTGTGTTCGGCCAACCCGCTGTCCGTCGTGTCGCGGTCGTAATCAGCCTTGTAGATGCCATACCCGGTGAAGTCGCTGGTCAAGCTGGTGCCATTCTTTTTGGCGTGAATGGCCTCGAGCAGGACCCCGCCGGTCCCGGCGGTGATCGCCATGGGGGTCGCGTGGTTGTCATAACTGGAACTGCCGCGGTAGCGGGCGCCGATCTGCAGAATGGCCGCCAGGGAGTTTGAGCCGTTGTGGTTATAACGCCCGTAGCCACCGCCTGTCGCGAGCAGAGAGACCTTACCCTCTCCACCCGTGCGCAGGATCACCGGCACACCGGGGTGATCGGGATCATCCACGGCGGTGGCGCCGCCTTGGTTGCCGTTGGCGTCGGTGTATTCCCCCACCGCATAATCACCGTCGGTGACAAGCGATATCCCGGCCTGGTTATGGCTGCTGGCGGTGTTGCGCCCCTCCAGCGTGATATCGCCGGTCTGCGAGATAACGCTCAGCCCTTGGGATTCCTGCAGCCGAATCCCCTGAGCATAGTCAAAATTGTCATCACCCCCGGTGCTGGTTTCGCCCTTGAGATGGATATCGCCATGCTCGGTCTCGAACCGGCTTTCATAGAGCAACAGCCCAACCCCGTCATCCGATGTCCCGGTGTTGGTGGTTTTACCCACCACAACAATATTGCCCTGGTCCCGGGTGCGCAGAACGCTCTGGTAAATCCGGGTCGCGCCGCTTGCCGACCGGCCGGTTGTCATCCCGCGCAGTTCGATATCGCCGCCATCGGCATCCAGCGTGCCGTTGAAGACCTCGACCCCCGGATAGACCCAGTTTTCGACCGCATAGTCCGCCGAATTATCACCGCTGTTGTCGGTGAGATCGCCGCCGAGCATGCGGATGTCACCGCCCCCGGTCAGGATATTGCCGGTACTGTCAATCGCTCCATCATTGCTGTCGTCGGCATCGCTGTTGAACAGCACATTGAGCTTGCCCGCCGTGGTCGTAATGCCACCGTCGGCGAAACTACCCGCCACACTGTCGATATCCCGGTTCGCCCGGATAATCAGGTCCGACTCACCGGAGCCTGCGGTTTTGGTGATGGCGCCACCGACATCGATATCGGTACCCGCGAGCATCCAGATATTGCTGTCACCGGCATGGTGGATATCCCCGTTGGTCGAGAGATCGCCGTTTTGCTGCGGAACCGGCTCGCTGACGGCGAAATCCATGGGGCTATTCACCGCGCTGCCAGCACCGGCGATCAGCTGGATTGGCGCACCGCCAAGGTTGTTGATATCGCCAACGTAGACCTGGTCCATGTAACTGGCGATGGTGATCGGCTGGCTGGAGTGGTTTTCCAGCGCCCCGATGTAGATTTCATGTTCGCTGTACGAACCGAAGCTGTCATCGAAACTCCGGATATCGATGCCACCACCGCGAGCGATGATGGGATTGCTGTCACCGCCGAAGTCTTCGAAGCGGATTTCGGCATTGGCGCGGATTTTCACCCCACCCGCCGAGTCGATGGTCAGATCCGGGCCTTCCTCTTTCCAGATGGCCCGCCCCCGGCTACTGTACTGGCCGGTTGCATTTCCCGAGAGGATGGCCTCGATATCCACGCCGCCGGTACCGGCCTTGATCGTGGCCTCGGTGCCCCAGCCGGTACGCTCGTTATTATCATCCCACTGCGCGCCGATCTTAAAGGCAGCGCCGTAGTAATTGGCTCCACTTGACGATGTCCTCGAGCTGTAATCACCGTAGCCGCCACCCTTGGCGCGAAGGGTCACCTGACCCGCACCGCCGGTGCCGATGAAAACGGGCGCAGTTACACCCCCAAAAATAGGATCGGAAATGCCGCCGGCGGCTGCGTCCGGGGTGAGACGGGTCACACCGCCATCGTCACGCTCAACGGCGTAGCCAAGCTGATTGCTGACCAGTGAAATACCGGCATGCGCATCACCAGTGGATTCATTTCTGCCTTCGACGGTGATGTTGCCGGTCTGCGAGACGATGGCCAGCGATGACCCCGGCGCCGTGTAGATGGCATCAGCGAAATCGTGGTGATCATCACTTTGGCCATCGGTTTCGCCATAAAGGCTGATATCGCCGGATTCGGTCTGAACACGGGCGTTATTGAGGTAAACGGCAGCGCCATCACGATCGGCCGCATCATAGAGATTGACCGCACTGATCGTGATGTTGCCGCTGCCCGCGGTCTTGATCAGCGAATCGTTGAGCTCGAGCAACCTTGGGGTATCGTCATCCCCCCGCGCCAATATGGAGATATCTCCACCGGCTGCGTCGATGGTCCCGTCATAGACATCGACAGCTTCATAGTACGTGTCATAGGCCGCCGTCGTGAGCGGATCGGCGCCACCGCCCAGGATGAAATCGCCCCCGGCGGTGCGGACATTACCCCGGATCGCAACCTGGCCAACGCCGGACTCCGCTGCCCAGCTGTTCAGCGTGATGTTGAGCGGACCATCGGTCGAGCGAACGGTATCGGAGAACCCGGTATCACCGTAAAGACCAACATGCCTGTTGGCTCGCATCAGGAGGTTGGCCTCTCCGGCGCCGGTGCGGGTCAGCTCATCGCCGTAGAAATAGACTTGCTCCTCGGCCCAGAGGTTGATATCGCCGGATCCATTGTGGGTAATACTGCCGTCAATCCGGATATACCCGCCCGAGGAGATCATGGTCGTGGGGTCGGTGCCATCGCCACTGCCGGTGCCAGCGATCATCGTCAATGGGGCGCCCTGGCGGTTATCAATCTCGCCGGTGCGGATATCCCCCCGATAGGTCGTCAGGTTGATTGCCTGACTCCCGGTGTTGATCAGCCGCGGCAGGTACATATGGCTGTAGTTGCCCGTGGTGTGGATATCGATGCCACCGGCCGCCGATATCTCATGCTCTCCCTCGCGAGGGTCAAACCGGATTTCTCCACTGGATTGCATGACCACCGGGCCGGCGGAATCAATGGTCAGCGCCGCATCGCCCCCGTCGTCATCGGCCTTGTAGATGCCATAACCTACGTGNTCTTCGGTATCGGCCTGAAACTCCACACCGCCGGTGCCCGCCGTAATCGACACCGGTGTGTAGTAGCTGGTCGTGGCACTGGACCCTCTGTATGAGGCACCGAACTGAATCACACCCCCGTTCGCACTGTTGCTGGAGCGACTGTAATAGCCGTAGCCATCGCCCTCGGCGATCAGGCTGACCTTGCCGGCACCGCCAGTCGCGATCGACACACCACGGTTGTCGGAGGTCACAAGACTGATGCCTGAGCGGGCATAGTCGGCAGCGGTGTTACGGCCCTCGAGCTCGATGTTGCCGCTCTGCGATTGAATATCGAGATAACTGCCTTCGATCAGGCGTATGCCTTCACCATAGTACGAGGTGTCATAGATCGAATTCTGCGAATCGGTAACGCCAACCAGCACAATGTCGCCGCTGGCTGTTTGCAGATCGACATCCGACAGCGAGAGCCCGACGCCGTGACGATAATTCTGAACTCCGGGTGTGCCCCGGCCCTTGATCGTGATCTTGCCATTGGCGGCCGTCTTGACAGTGGAGTCACGCAGGTAGAGTCCACCGGCAGCAGTCCCGCCACGGCTTTCACCAGCCGCCCAGATGTCGCCGCCGCCGGCATCCAGAGTCGAACTGGCGATTTCCAGCCCGTGATCNGAACCGTTATCGGTGGCANAGGCATTACTGCCGAAAGCAGACCCGCCATACATGAGGATATCGCCACCCTGGGTGGTGATATCCGAGTTGACCCAAATACGCCCTTCGGTTCGATCATCGGCCCTGGCGTTGAAGACGACATCCTGTCCGTAGGTGGTGATCGTCTCATCGTAATCGGCGTATACATGGCGATCGGCTTCGGCCACCACGTTGGCGCGCACGTCGATGTCATCCCGAATCAGGACATCCTCACCGGCATCGAACTTCAGCGTCGGAGAATTGCCGGCAGTGGTCGCTGCGTTATCGGTCTTGGCGGTGATCGGCGCATCGATATGGATCCGCCCGCTGGCGAGCAAGGTGACGTCCGAACCCGCGTTCAGCGCCGTCGCGATGGAACCGGCATCCACATCGGCATCGGCGCCGGGGTCATAGGTGCCACCGGTGACCGCCGTGCCGCTGTCACGCACATAGAGATCATCGGGATCCAGCAGCCACTCGCCATTTTGACCCAGCGGTGCCGACACGTCGGCCCAGCCGCGGACGTTGAGCTGTAGCCCGGAGGTCTCGACACGACCTCCATCGCCACCCAGATCACCGCCCATGGATCGAACATGGCCGCTGAATCCGGTGTAGCCCGTCGACCAGAGCACCACCTCACCGCCATCGCCGTTGCCTTTGGCGCTGGCGTTGATCAGGGCATCATCCGCCATACTGACGCGGCTTGCCTGCGGCAAAGGGTCTGCCAGGTCCTTGCCACCCTGCCAGTCGCCCCCTACACGCACCCGACCGCCGCCGGTATCGCCGGTGACATCGATCCGTGTGCCGGACTCAAGGTCAATTTCATCACCGGTGATAGTGACATCGCCGCCTTCAGCCACATCGCTCGAGGCGTTGATCTGACCGCGATTGGTAACGTCTACATGCTCGGCGTCCGAACCGCCCAGCACGATGCGCCCGCCACGGGTCTGCAGCCCCTCGGCCTCGAGGAGGCCTTCATTGTTGACCGCAGCGCGGGTGAGCTCGTCGACGCCGCGGGCGGTCAGCACGACCCGGCCTTCGCCAACACGTATCAACCCACCATTCTCGGCCAGAGCGTCCAGTGCCCCCCGGGTGGTCCGGATACGCATGCCGCCGTCACCGGCAAAATCGACATCAACGGCCTCGGCGGCGGCCAGTGCAGTTTCGCCCCCCGGGGTGTGGATCTCTCCCCGGTTTTCAACCACCGGGGCAATCAATGCCACCCGACCACCTTCCGGCGTCTGGATCCGTCCTTCATTGACCACCAGCCCATCGGCGCCGCCGCTCAACCGGTAGTCGCCTGCCATGAAGTCTTCATCGGCGATATCGAGGGTCGTTGCCACAAGGCTGCCGACATCGATCCGTGCGCTTTCGCCGAAGTAGATACCGGCCGGATTGACCAGCAACACATTACCGTCCGATGTCAGGCGTCCACGGATATCAGCGGTCGATCCGCCGGTGACCCGCCCCAGGGCATGACTGTCACTGCCGGGCTGATCGAAGTGAACGTGGGCATCCTTGCCAATATCAAAATCACGCCATTCGGTGATCATCCGATCGGATTGCTGTCGCACGGTCAGTCGATTGCCGGATTGCTCGATGGAACCGCTGCCGGCGGTCACCCGACCACCGGTGGGTAGCTGATCAACAGCCGGCGCCGCCATGGCTGCCGACCCCAACAGCAGACCAGTGGCGGCAACCGGCCCGAGGATCGCCTTGATGGCACGCCGCTGATGACGCGTCTGACCCACACGCTTGCCCCGCGAGCGGGTCAGTTCACCGACCGCCACCCAGGCGCCAAGCGCTTCGTTGTAGAGGGTCCGGAATACGCGATTCATCCATTCACCTCAGAATCGCGCCGATGCCTGGAGGTAGAACTGGTTGCGATCGGTGGTCCCATCGGCATTGGTCCCGTCGACAGATCGCCCCGGGTTGTCACCGATGGACCGCCCCCAGACCGCGTTCAAGCGCATCATCCCCGGCTTTGCCAGTGTCAGGGCCATGCCCGTGCCATGGAGCGTGTAGGTATTGCGCTCGGTGGCTGTATCGAGCAGAAGATCACCCGGGTCCTCACGCAGCTGGACCCACCCCGAATCGAGAAACACGCGGGTATTCATGCTGATGCCACCAGGCAGGCGGAATGGCCAGCTGTGCCGGAGCTCGAGTTGCAGGATGGCGGCATTGTCGCCTCCGGCCTCGCCACCGGGATAACCGCGAACGCCGGCAAGCCCGCCCAGGCTGAGTTGCTCGGAAGAGTCGAGGTTCTGGTCGGTGTACTGTCCGGAAAAACGGGCGTAGGCCGTCGTCTGGTCGGTAATCTGCTGCAGCCGCGACCCCGACAGGGTGACCTTCTGAAACGCTCCGTGCGTCTGGTAGGTCTGCTGGTCCTGACTGAATGCTTCGGCGTTGTTCTTCAAATCAAGCTGCCCTGCGACCAGCCCCGCCCGCCAGGTCGTCCGGCCGCCCCCGGCAAAGTTATCCAGCCGGCTGCTGTCGAGCTCGAGGGTGACGGAGTTCTTGCGCTTGTTGGCGGTTTCCTCGCCGTCTGCCCGGTCCTGCATGCGCTGCTGGCGGCCGCTGAGGCTGAGATTCAGGTTGTGGGTGCGGCTGCGGACGACCGGGTAGCTCAGCGTCTGGGTATTGGTTCGGGTGCGTCCCCCGATATCAAACCGCTGGCCGGCATCGGTAATCACCTCGTACTGCAGGTTGGTCACCCCCAGATCGAGCCGCAGACCCTGTACGCCCACCGGCAGGCTCCACGTCGCCCGGTACAGGTCGCTGCCTTCGTTGCGGGTGGACGCCAACGAAATCCGGTCGCCCACGCCGCTGAGATTGTTGACCCGGGCAGTCGCACTGACCCGCTCGGTCCCGGTACTGTCGCTGCCATAGTTATCGGCCCTGACCTGTCCCGACACCAGCGGTCCTTCGTCAACGATCATCTCGATGGTGGTGGTACCGGTCTCAGGCCCGGGTCGCAGACGCGACTGCGTGCTGACGCCTGGCAGATCGCTGGTCAACAACACGGCGCGATTGACATCTTCTTCGCGCACCGCCTCACCGGCGGACAGGGCGCCAAGCACCATGCGCCGGATTTGCTCGGGGACGACCCGATCGAATTCGGCCTGGCCGGGGAGGACATCGACGGGTTGTTCATCGCTGAGATCACCGGCGAGGATCACGATCTCGAGCACACCGTCGGTGAGATCCTGCTGCGGCAGATAGGCCCGGGCCAGAAACCAGCCCTGCGCCTTGAGGTAGTCTGTGACTCGGAAGGCGAGTTGCTCGAGGCCGGCGAAATCGAGCTCCATACCAATCGCCTCGGCGACGAGTGAGCGGACCTCACGCATGTCGACCAGTTCGGTTGCGCCACTGAAGATGATTTCGCGGATTTCGACGGTCTGACCTTCGCCGGATCGCAACGGGGGCCGGTCGGGCCGCTGCTGAATCTCGGGCAAGGGCGGTTCTTCCAGCGACTCGAGTCGCTCGTACTCACGCAAGAGCTCGCCCGCGTCCACCGGCGAGTCGACCTCGTCGGCCGAAACTCCATTCCCTGCAACACAAAGGCCAAGCATGACTGCGGTGAGCCCTCTTGCAAGTCCTCGTACCTGGCTTTTGACGGGTTTCACCAGGATTGTCGTCGCTCTATCCGACATCTTCACTGGCCACCCCGACTGTTCGACCCGGTACTCAACAACCCCTTGCGTCTCTATCCAGTCAGGCCTGCCCTACCCAACACTGGGTAGATTGTTTCATATAGCCGGCACCGATAAACCGATATAACCCTACATAATCCGACATATGGCCGAGTTCGCCGGCGGTGTGCTATTCCTAAATGGACAAACCGCAACTCCCAATCTGAGGCGATACCGATGGGGGCGCAAAAAACGCTGGATGCGTTGATCGTGGAGGACGAGTCCGCGCTGCAGGACGCGCTCGTCACCCGGTTGAGCATGGAAAACCTCGGGGTGATCGGACTGTCCTCGGCCGAGGCGGCGCAGGCATGGCTCGAGTCAAACGACACCCGGGTGCTTGTGCTCGATCTCACCCTGCCCGGCCAGGACGGGATGACCTGGCTACGCTCGCGCGCCGACCGCGACGCGATGGGGGTCATCATCATTACCGGGCGTTCGGCCGACGAGGCCCGGTTAGAAGCGCGGCAGCTGGGGGCCGACGATTATCTGACCAAACCACTCAACCTCGACGAGGTGGCCCTGACCGTTCGCAACCTCCTCAACCGATTGCCCGAGGGGGCCGCCTGGATATTCGACCACCTGAACTGGTCACTGGAACCCCCCGGCGGCGAACCGATTCCGCTGACCGCGCTCGAGGTGGCATTCCTGAATGCCCTGTCCACCGCACCCGGTGAAGCCGTCGACCGCCATGAGATCGTGACCGGCATGGACATGGATCCGCGCACCTATGACTTCCGCCGGATGGAAGTGATGGTCCGTCGGCTGCGCTCGAAGATCGAAAGACACACCGAACAGCCGGTACCGATTCAGACAGCCCGGGGGATCGGTTACGCATTCACGGCGACACTCAAGGTCAACCGCTCCACGCCCCAGTCATGATCCCGACGCCCGGTCCGTGTTCAGTTTGTCGCCGGGGGCGTTTGGCCGGGCCCCAGTCCAGAGAAGTGCTCCACGACATGCTCGGCGAACGCCTCAACCGCGGCGCCGCGCGCCGGCAGGTGGA
>PR_CR_10_Liq_1_inCRDRAFT_1000392_pt1 | contig 27511 bp, 29 predicted proteins | sample PRCRCaboRojoPR_3_FD_10241 | JGI IMG/M metagenome (IMG submission 10241)
CTTCACCTTCGATCCCGCCCTCGCCCCCTTCGCCGCCGAAGCCGGCCTGCCGGTCTGTGTCATGCACGCCCAAGGCACGCCCGACATCATGCAGGTCGATCCGCGCTACGATAACGTGGCGCTGGACATCTACGACTACCTTGAGGATCGCATCAAAGCGCTCGAAGCCGCTGGCATCCCCCGCGCCCAAATCATCACCGACCCCGGCATCGGTTTCGGCAAGACGCTGGACCATAACCTGACGCTTCTGCAAAACCTCGCGCTCTTCCATTCGCTGGGCTGTCCCATCCTTCTGGGGGCCTCGCGAAAACGGTTCATCGGCACCCTCGGCGGCACCGAAGAGGCCCGGCATCGCGCCCCCGGCTCTATCGCCGTGGCACTGGCCGGGGTCGCCCAAGGGGTGCAGCTTCTGCGCATCCACGATGTACGCGAAACCGCCGAGGCGCTGCGCCTCTGGCAGGCGGCAACATTGGGTCAGGCAAGCTGACCCAGCGGTATCAGGTCAAGGGATAATCGGTTTGTTTCGTACGACTCGTACGACACCCTGCGAAGGGCCGGTGATTTTCGTACGAAACTCCGGGGGTAAGCGTACGACTCGTACGATAGTCAAAGCCGTCTGAACAATCGGCTCAACGCCCCGTATTGGCTCAATCCGACGCCGCACAGGATAAGCGCCAAAGCCGTCAAAAGACTGGGCGGCAAGGGTTCCGACAGGATCAATGCGCCCAAGACCACCGACCAGACCGGCACTTGATAATTGACGAGGCTCATAAACACCGGCCCCGCCGTGCGGATCACCAAAACCCGCAACAGGCTGGCCCCGGCGGTTGGCACGAGACCAAGAAAAAGCAATACGAACAATGTGTTACGGCTCACACTTGGTGGCGGCCCTTCAACAGCCCAAGCCGCCGCAATTACGATGACCGCCCCGATCAAAAGGGTCACCGCGTTCAAACCGATAGAGTCCACTTCCGGCAAAAGCCGCATCTGAACCGAGCTCAGCGCATAGCAAGCCGCGGCCGACAGACAGGCCAAACGGCCAAAGGGCTCCCAGAACTCTCCTGTTGTTTCAAAGGCTTGACCACCAATCAAGACCACGACCCCAACAAAGCCTATGACGAATCCAAAGGTCTTTCGCAGCGTTAGCCGCTCCCCCGGCACCAAGAAATGCGCCAAGGGCAAAACCATCAAGGCGACCCCGGCCATCGAAACGCCCGCAAAGCCCGAGGTCACGAATTGCTGTCCCCAACTCAGCAGCATGAACGGAATGGCCGATGATAAGGCTCCAATGATGATGAGCCTGGAAAAAACTTGTTTTCCAATAGGTTCCGCGAACAGTTTAAACCCGCGAAAGCCCCAGAAAGCGATCATCAACAGGGTCGCAAATCCGATCCTCGCGGCCGCCAACCAGAAGGGGGTGATCCCCTCCAAGGCCAGCTCGATCACCATGAAGGTCGCGCCCCAGATCAGGCCCAAGGCCCCGACCATCACCCAGCTTTGCGCGGTGATCTCNGGCGGATTTTCGTTTTTAGTCAATGCCTTGCACCCCCGTGACAGGACGTCTCGGTTTTCCTGACGTCTGCCNGCCCCAGNTGAATGGGTAGGTAAGCAACGAAAGGAGCATACCATGAATACCTTTGTGATACCCATCGTGACCCTGACCATCATGGCCCTCNTAGGTCTGCGCGTCATGCGTGACCACCCCGAGGACGAGGATCGCAACGAAGCCAAGCACAGCTTCAAATAGGTGTATCTGAAGGATTTTCTTGCTGATCCGGCCCATGACGGGCCGGATCAAGTTTATCTTCCAAGATATTGAATCTTAGTTCTTTTCTTTGTCGACCATCTTGCCGGCCGAAATCCACGGCATCATCGCGCGCAGCTTTTCACCGACTTCTTCGATCTGGTGGGCGTCGTTCATGCGACGGGTTCCTTTGAAGAAGGGCTGACCCACGGCGTTTTCCTGCATGAAGTCACGCACGAACTTGCCCGACTGGATGTCGTGCAGGATCGCCTTCATCTCTTTCTTGGTGCGCTCGTATGGCAGAACGCGCGGACCGCTGACATATTCACCATACTCGGCCGTGTTCGAAATCGAGTAGTTCATGTTGGCGATGCCGCCTTCATAGATCAGGTCAACGATCAGCTTCACTTCGTGCAAGCACTCAAAGTAAGCCATTTCAGGGGCATAGCCCGCTTCAACAAGGGTTTCAAAGCCCATGCGGATCAGTTCGACAACACCGCCGCACAGCACCGCCTGCTCACCAAAGAGGTCGGTTTCGCACTCTTCCTTGAAGTTGGTCTCGATGATGCCCGACCGGCCGCCACCGATGGCCGAGCAGTAGCTGAGGCCGATTTCCAAGGCTTTGCCCGAGGCATCGGTGTCCACGGCCACAAGGCAAGGCACACCGCCGCCTTTGACGTATTCACCACGCACGGTGTGACCGGGGCCTTTCGGAGCCATCATGATCACATCAACGCCTTCTTTCGGCTCGATCAGGCCGAAGTGCACGTTCAGACCGTGGGCAAAGGCAATTGCCGCGCCGGGTTTGATGTGGTCATGCACGTATTTCTTGTAGGTCTCTGCCTGAAGCTCGTCTGGCATGGTGAACATCATCACGTCACACCAAGCTGCGGCTTCGGAAATCTCTTTGACTTCAAGGCCTTCAGCTTCGGCCTTCTTGGCCGAGGGCGAGCCCTCGCGCAGGGCCACGCAAAGGTTCTTGGCACCGCTGTCGCGCAGGTTCAGGGCGTGGGCGTGGCCTTGACTGCCGTAACCCAGAATGGCGACTTTCTTGTCTTTGATCAGGTTGATATCGCAATCGCGATCATAATAAACGCGCATGGCGCTCTCCTTTTCTGCTTGGATGTCGCCATCCTAGCCATTTTACCAAAGCAAGCCGGACAAAATCAGCTTGATTAGACCTTTTCATGTGATAATCATTCGTCATAACCTGTTTTTTTGAAAATTTCATGCTTGACGACACAGATCGGCGCATCCTGCGCCATTACCAACACGATCCGGCCCTTTCCCCTGCGGAATTGGCCGAACGTGCCAATGTGACAACTGCCACCTGCGCGCGTCGCTTGGACAAGTTGCAGGCCGACGGCGTCATCCGCGGCAACCATGCCGTCATTGATTGGCACGCGCTTGGCTATGAAGTCGAGGTGTCCCTACGCGTCACTTTGGACAAAACACAGCCCCGCGCCTTCGAAGACTTCACAGAACAGGCCAGACAAATTCCAGAAGTCGTTGAAATTCAGTCTTTTCTGGGCCGGGTCGATCTGCGCCTTTCGATCATCGCGCGAGATATGCAGCATTACCAGCACATCTACCGCACCGCGATCCTGACCCTACCGCATATCGCGGATATCGAAGCCCTCATGCATGTGGCGCGCCTGAAGTCAGACGAGGTGCTGCCCTTATGATAGAATTGGATACGATCGACCGCCAATTGCTACGCGAACTCATGCATGATGCCACGCAGAGCGCCAGTGCCCTTGGACGCAAAATGGGGCTGTCGCAGCCCGCCACCTGGCGACGCATCAAGCGGCTTCGCGACAGCGGCGTGATCCGCGGGCAACGCCTTGATCTGGATGCGGAAAAACTCGGCTTCGGCGTTACGGTTTTTCTAGGCGTCAAGCTGGCGACCAAGGGGCGCGTCAGCCTTGAGGATTTCGAGCGCGCGGTTTCGGCCATCCCCGAGGTCCAGACCGTGGAACATATACTTGGTCTTTACGATTATCGACTGCGCGTCGTGGCGCGCGACATCTCGGATTTTGAACGGGTGCTCCGGCGCAGGTTGATGATGCTGCCCGGTGTCGGCGACATCGAGGCCAATGTCCTGCTCAGCGAGGAGCGCCTCCCGGGGCCTATCGGCTAACGAGTCTGACGACATCCGCACGCGACGTGTCGCATCTACGCATGGACTCACGCCGCGTGTTAGGATCATCTGTCTGGTAGATGCAGACCCACAGGAGACAAGAATGACCGCCCTACTTGACCACATCGACCCTGACGGGCTTCTGGAGTTTTCCGTTGTCTTTACTGATCGCTCACTTAATCACATGAGCAAAACCTTCCAAAGGGTCATGACGGATATCTCCGGCATGCTGAAGGAGGTTTACAAGGCCGATGCCGTGGCGGTGGTCCCCGGCGGTGGGACATATGCGATGGAGGCGATCGCGCGGCAGTTTGGCAACGAGGCCCATGCCCTTATCGTACGCAACGGCTGGTTCTCCTACCGCTGGACCCAGATTTTCGACGCGGGCCAATTCACATCGGACACAACCGTTTGCATGGCACGTCAAACCGGCAATGGCCCCAAGGCCCCCTTTGCCCCCGCCCCGATTGACGAGGTCTGTATGCAAATCCGCGAAGCCAAGCCCGATGTTGTCTTCGCTCCGCATGTCGAAACCTCGGCCGGTCTGATCCTGCCGGATGACTATATCACCGAACTGGCCAAGGCGGCACATGAGGTCGGTGCGCTCATGGTGCTGGATTGTATCGCCTCGGGCTGCGCTTGGATCGACATGCAAGCAACCGGCGTGGATGTCCTGATTTCCGCCCCGCAAAAGGGCTGGTCGGCCTCGCCTTCGGCGGGGCTTGTGATGATGTCGGACCGCGCGCTTCAGCGGTTGGAAAACACCACCTCGAACAGTTTTGCCATCGACCTCAAGAAATGGCACCAGATCATGCAAGCCTATGAAAACGGCGGTCATGCCTATCACGCCACCATGCCCACCGATGCCTTGCGCGCCTTCCGCGACACCATGCTGGAAACCAAGGACTACGGCTTTGAAAAGCTGTCCGAGGCGCAATGGGCCTTGGGCAACGGCGTGCGCGCGATGTTGTCCGAAAAGGGTATCACCTCGGTCGCAGCCGAAGGGTTTGGCGCACCGGGCGTGGTGGTCAGCTATACCGATGACCCCGATATCCAGAACGGCAGCAAGTTTGCCGCGGAGGGGGTGCAGATCGCTGCGGGCGTCCCCCTGCAATGCAACGAACCCGAGGGTTTCCGCACCTTTCGGCTTGGTCTTTTCGGGCTGGATAAACTCTATGATGTCGACGGCAGTTTGAACCGCTTGAAAGCTGTGCTCGACAAGGTTCTCTAGGCCCTTAGCCGCGTGCGCCAAGGCCCAGTTGCATCAGGGTCTTGCGCACCGGTGCCATTGAATAAATCGCGTTCAGTCCCATGGCACGCGCATCGCGCAAAGGCTTGGCGCGCATCATCGAAGCGCGGTTCAATACATCGATACCAGTCACCCGCGCTTTGACCTCAAGGTGGCGGCGGCGGTGATAGTCGGCCAGCATCTTGGCATCGCCCAAACGCTCGGGCGCGGCTTGCGCCAACTCAAGGAGAACGCGCATATCCGCAAGGCTCATGTTCAGCCCCTGTGCGCCGATGGGGGGCACCACATGTGCCGCCTCGGCCACAAGCGCCACGCGCTCGGAATACATGCTATCAGCCAACTGGCTGATGATCGGCCAGACAGTGCGGTTCGAGGCCAACTCCAGAGGGCCGAAAAGCAGGCAAGACCGCTCGTTCATTTCCTGTTCGAAGTCTTGCTTTGGAAGGCTGGCAAGCCGTTTGACTTCGGGTCCCTCTTCCATCCAAACGATCGCAGAGGACGGTCGCCCTTCGTGATCCGGCAAGGGGACAAGTGTGAACGGCCCGCCCCACCGGTGAATTTCCGTTGAGACATTGGCATGGGGGATCGGATGCGTCACCGCGAAAGCAAGCGCTTTTTGCCCATATCGCGTGGTCTTGACGTCAATACCCGCAGCCTGCCGCACCGGCGAATTGCGTCCATCCGCAGCGATGAGGAGCTTGGTGCGCAGGCGTGTTCCATCCGTCAGTTCGACACGCGCCTCGCCTTCGCGGGTGAAGAGCGATTTGAACCCGGTACCCGGGCGGAACTCGACCGTTTCAAGGCTTTCCAGATGAGCCACCAATTCGCGCCGCAAAAGCCAATTGGGCAGGTTCCAGCCGAAGGGGTTTTCCGAGATGTCAGAGGCGTCGAACTCCTTGACGATGCGCGGCTCTGCCGCGTCACCACCTGCATCGACGATCCGCATGATCTGCAAATCCGCCGCATGGGGCGCCAAACGCGCCCAGACACCGGCCTGATCCAGCAGGCTCTGCGAAGGTTGCAGAAAGGCCGTCGTGCGCAGGTCAGAGCCTTGCGCATCGCGCTCCATAACCGGTGGTGCGGGATCAACACAGACAACGGAAAACCCCGCCGCCCCGAAAATCGCCGCCGCTGACAGGCCAGCAACACCCCCTCCGGATACGACGATGTCGACATCTTTTGTGGTCATATGCTGCCCCTCCGCTATTTAGAAGAAATGCCTCATCCGCGTGATATGAGCAACAAGATCACCATCATGACAGGCACCATAGCCAAGGCGGGAATGTAAAGACCGGGGATCCCCCATGTTGCGATGCTCAGACCCCAGCCGATCACGGCAAAAAGCACCGTGACCAAGATCTTGGCGGCAAGTCGCCCTTCGTTCGCGTCGGATTCCGAATGGACTGTCGGTGTGCTCATTGTTTGGGTATCGGTCGCGGTCATGCTTGCCTCTGTTCAGGTTGGATTGACCCTCTACATAGGCACCCCACCCGTGGGCGAAAGGCGCGTTTCGACGCAGGTGACGTTTCAGATTATCTTGGCAAGAAACCCGCTCAGGTCATCGGTGTGATGATGAATGTGACCCGCGTCAACCGGGTTAGGGGCAACATGAACTGTGCGCATGCCCATGGCATGTGGTGCGGCCAGATTGCGGGCATCATCTTCGAACATCGCGGCGCGCGACGGCGTCACCCCGTCACAGGCGAACACCGCGTCGAACGCCGCGCGTTCGGGCTTTGGCCGGAATTGCGCATGCTCGACGCCGTAGACGGCATCGAAAACACCGGATAGGCCACGTTTCTCGATCACCCTCTCGGCGTAGGGCGCACTTCCGTTCGTGTAGACGATCCGCCGCCCCGGAAGCGCCAAGATGCGGGCCCGCAAATCCGGATCGGGCGTCAAGGCATCGAAGGAAATGTCATGCACCGCAACAAGATAGTCATGCGGTTCCATGTCATGTTCACGCATCAGCCCCGCCAGCGTGGTTCCGTGATCACGCCAGTAATGATCCCGCAAGCGGTCGGCCTCGTCGCGACCCACCTTGAGGGTCTGCATGACGTATTCGGTCATCTTCACCTCGATCTGATCGAAAAGCCGCACGCTTGGACAATAGAGCGTGTTGTCGAGATCGAAGACCCAGGTCTCAATATGTGCGAAATGCTGTTTTGGCATGTCTGCACGGTAGTATGCCGCGACAATGGGCGCAACGCGCGAAGGCTTGATCGCAGAAGGCCCCGGCCTTACGGTTTGCCGAAAATAAAACCGCAGGGACGGACCTTATAATGAAAACACCTCAGAAAGATGCCTACACACTGATCCTAGAAGCGATCGACATGGGCATTTACAAGCCGGGTGACCGCCTTGTCGAAAGTGATCTGGCCGAGCAATTTGGCATGTCGCGCACGCCGATCCGCGAAGCACTACAGCGGCTTGAGACGCAATCCTTGCTGACGCGCGACGGTCGAAGCCTGATCGTGGCGTCGCTGGATCACAACCAACTGGCCGAGCTATATGTCGTGCGCGCGCAGTTGGAAGCACTCGCGGCAAACCTAGCGGCCCGGCATGCCACCGATGAGGAAGTCCGCGTTTTGCGCGACATGGTCGAGGATGACCGCAAGCTGATGGATGACCCGCAAGCGATGGCCCGCGCCAATCGGCGCTTTCACAAGCAAATCCACCTCGCATCGCACAATCGCTTTTTGGTGCAACAGCTTGATCTTGTACACCGGTCCATGGCTCTGATGGCCACGACATCATTGGCGGCTGCCGGTCGGCCCGAGGATGCCCTCAAAGAGCACGACAGTATCGTCAGCGCCATCGAGGCACGCGATTCCGAGACAGCCGGGGCCGCTCTCAAGGCACATATTTCAAAAGCCTTCGTGACCCGTCTTAAACTTGATTCCGGCGAGGTCGACAGCATGGTCTGACGATCGCAGGCTGGCTGCGTTCAACGAAAGGCCATGGGTTGTCTTTTCCCAGAAGAACGGCTTGGCGATCAACTCGTAAAGTGCCTTGTAGGCCGCAATAGAGCCCAAGGGGACATAGAAGTGCATCGTCGGCACCCATGGGATGAGATGTCTGTGCCGAGAGCCTGAAACGGCGACGATATGAATGGCGATGTTGATCGCTTCTATTGTTAAGAAAAGCGTCCCGAAAGCCACCAGAACATAACGCGGCAGAACAGGATCAAGAGGATGTGGCAACCCGAACAGGACAAGCCAGAACGTCCACAAGACCGGCGCCAGAAGAAACTGCGATAATGCCGTGATGAAATGCGCTTGAAAGCCCCAGAATTTCCAAGCCCCGAGTTGCCGGTAAAGCAAGAAAGGCCGACGCATGTGCACCAGATAGGTGGTCATATATCCTTTTAGCCACCTGGAGCGCTGTTTGACCCAAGGCCAAACACGACAATTGGCCTCTTCGCCCGTCACGGTACCGATCATCTCGGTTCGGTAGCCGTGACGCGCGAGCCGAAACCCCAAGTCGGCATCTTCGGTCACATTATGCGCATCCCACCCGCCCAATTTTTCAAGCACCCTGCGGCGAAAATAAAGTGTCGTGCCGCCTAGCGGAATTGCAAATCCCAGCTTTTCCATTCCGGGAAGGATCACTCGGAACCATGTGGCGTATTCGATGGTGAAACAGCGCGCCAGCCAGTTTTGTCTCGCATTATAGTAATCCAAGACCCCCTGCAGACAGACCACGTCATCCGGCAATTCCTGAAACCGTCGGGCAACAGCCGTGATTTGATCCGGGTCCGGCGCATCCTCGGCATCGAAAATACCGACGATGTCGCCTTCGCAAAAATCGAGTGCATAATTCATCGCCCGCGGTTTCGTACGAGGCTGTCCATCGGGAACAATCACCGCACGCATCCAAGGGGGAAGATCAATCGTCGCCAGCGTTTCGCGGGTTGTTTCATCCTCTTCTTCAAGAACAAGAACCACATCCAGCAAGCATTTTGGATATGTCAGTCGCGATAGACGGGCAATCAGGTGGTGCGCGATCTCTGTCTCCCGAAACAGTGGTACGAGGATCGAAACCTTTGGCAAAGGTGCTTTCGACGTGGGTGGAGCATCTGGCAACGCCGCATCGCCTGCTGCCATCCGCGCAGTGAAAGCGGCCGTTTTCAAGACTGCCGATACAATCAGGGTAAAGGCCGCCCAAGCGACGAAAAAACCCAGCACAACTTGTGGGAATCCCCAAGTCAGAGCGCCGATCAGCAAGAGCAAAACAAGGCTGACGGCCAAGCGCTGTTGCCGCTGGCTTCCCCAAGAACGGCAGCTTTCGATGATCGGAACGCGCGCCTGTGCCAGTTCGGTCAAATGCCCCCGGTGACGTGCAGCGATCTCATCCTGCACCTCGAGGGGGTCAGCGAGCAGGATTCGCTGGTCCGGGGTAATGCCACCTTTGGCTTCTACCACGTAAGGATGCCCTGTCGCCACGGCTTCCGTCCCATCACGGTCGACGACCGGCAGAACGCCATCCTTGATAAGGTCGCGAGGATCGGTCTGGGTTGGCGCGTGCGAGGCGAGGGTTTCAAGCTCTTTCCGGGACAGGCGCCGGCTGTTCAACCGGCGGGCATGCGCTTCGAGCAAATCATCTTGGTTGACCAGTCCCTCGGCCATAAGCACCCGGTCGAGCGTCGCATCGCAGTGCTTTCGCACAACTCCGGCCAAGGCGGCGTCTTGTGGGCCAATGACACCTTGGCGTACCAACTCCCCGCCAAGCGCATCAAAAGCGTTGTCGCTTTGATCAGTCCCTATGGCGGCTTGACGCAGTTCCGAGATTCCCATGACTTGACCCTTGCTGACCCCGGGATCAGTTTGGGCAAGCAAGGTTAATCCATCGTAAACAACAAGTTAATAAAGGATTAACGCCCCAAGGCTAGTCAACCATGGATGCCGCGAACCGCTCGAACAGATAAAAACTGTCCTGCGGCCCGGGACTGGCCTCGGGGTGGTGCTGTACCGAGAAGACCGGCGCATCGGTCATGCGGATACCGCAGTTCGATCCATCAAAGAGCGATACATGCGTTTCCATCACACCCTTGGGCAAGGTCTGGCTATCCACCGCGAACCCGTGATTCATGGAGGTAATCTCGACCTTACCCGTTTCCATATCCTTGACCGGGTGGTTCGCGCCATGGTGGCCATGGTTCATCTTGACGGTTTTCGCTCCGAGGGCCAGGGCGAGCATCTGGTGCCCAAGGCAAATTCCGAACATCGGCAAGCCCTTGTCCAGAACGCCCTTGATCATGGGAACCGCGTATTCGCCAGTGGCGGCCGGATCACCCGGACCGTTGGACAAAAACACGCCGTCTGGCTCATGTGCCAGAACCTCCTCGGCCGTGGCTGTTGCCGGCAATACGGTTACCTCGCATCCGGCACTGGCGAGGCAACGCAGGATATTGCGTTTTGCTCCATAATCCACCGCCACGACCCGGTGCTTGGCTTCAGTTTGCGCGGCATAACCATCGGGCCAAGCCCAACGCATTTCGTTCCAGCGGTAGGATTGGGCACAGGTTACCTGTCTGGCCAAGTCCATCCCTTCCAGTCCGGCAAAACCGCGCGCTTTTTCGACAAGGGCGCCCGTGTCGAACTTGCCTTCAGGATCATGCGCAAGCGCCACATGCGGTGCACCTTGATGGCGGATCGCGCGTGTAAGACGCCGCGTATCCACCCCACCGATTGCGATGCGCCCGCGTTTGGCCAGCCAGTCGGAAAGGGTTTCCGTCGCACGCCAGTTGCTGGGCTCGGTCGGGTCCCATTTGACGACCATCCCTTCGGCCACCGGATCGGCGGTTTCGTCATCTTCGGGATTGACCCCGACGTTGCCGATATGAGGGAAGGTGAATGTCACGACCTGTCCCGCATAACTGGGGTCGGTCATGATTTCCTGATAGCCGGTCATCGCCGTATTGAAACAAAGCTCGGCCACCGTGTCGCCGGTCGCGCCAAAACCGTTTCCGTAGAATACCGTCCCATCGGCAAGGGCAAGACATGCGGTTGGGTGGTCCTGGGTCGCTGGGGCCATGACGTGAGTCTCCGGTCTGGGCAAATTGGCGTATACCTATGTGGCAGGACTATCAGGGTCAAGCCACAAGATGCGTCTTCAGCTTTATGCCCGAGCGCCTGAAAAACCTGGGGTTCCACATACTTTCAAGAGCTTGCCTCAGTGGCCTGATTTGGCTAGGGTCGCAAACTTGCACGCATAGTAGGGGATGCATAGTCATGGGTTTGCGAGAGCGGATCAATACGGCCCTTAAAACGGCCATGAAAGAAAAGGACAGCGCGCGCTTGGGAACGTTGCGGTTGATCAGCGCGGCGATAAAGGATCAGGATATCGCCAACCGAGGCACCGAAGATGATTCAGGCGTCAGCGATGCCGATATTCTTGCCATCCTCGGCAAAATGACCAAGCAGCGTCAGGAAAGCGTGCGCGCCTACGAGGAAGGTGGTCGGCTCGACCTTGCCGAGCGTGAACGGCATGAGGTTGCGGTCATCGAAGAGTTCCTGCCGCAGCAATTGTCCGACGAGGAGGTCGAAGCGGCCATCGACAAGGCAATCGCGGATGTTGGCGCGTCTTCCATCCGTGACATGGGCAAGATCATGGGTGAACTCAAACAGAAATACACCGGTCAAATGGATTTCGGAAAAGTCGGTCCGCGGGTCAAGGCAAAGCTGGGGTAAAGGCGCTGCTCACTCTGCCGGTTCCGGCGTGATCGCGGCACGCAAGGCGTCGACCAGTTCACCATAGAGTACCTTGCGCTCATCCTCGGACAAGAAAGAACCAATCTCGACCATGCGTCCTTTGCCCTGCATGGTAAGGTAATGCGCCACCGGCCCGCCCGTGGGGTGCATATCGACCTTGGCCCAATAGCTGTTGCAGTCCCACTCCTGCGTTTTGCCGCCTGGGTTGATGCGCGTAAGATGCACTTCTTCAGGGCCGATCACCAATTCCTCGGTCATATCGGCATCGCGGTAAGAGCGTTCCAAGGCCCACCAGATGATGCCCCCGACAGACAAAAGCAGGAACGGCAAGAGCCCCCAAAGCACGAAGGTCCCGAGCAAAGGGTAAAGCGGGAAGGTAATAAGGGTGAATGTACCCAGTATGAACGCCGCGAAACCACGGCGCGGCAATGACCTGTGAGGCCACAATTTCAGGCGGGTCCGCTGTCCGCGGCTGTCTTGGCTCCATTCATAGGGCATACGGTTAGTTTAGCGCGCTCTTGAGGGCTGAAAAGGGCCTTATTCCATAAAGCGCTGCGTGAATGCGACGCTGGCGGATCAAGGACGATCAAATACGCGCGGAGGGCCTGTAAGCCGGATTCTGTCCACCCCTTGCGGGGCTGGATGACCATTCCTCTAGGCGTGTTGTCGCCAACACGCGTCTAGCTGCCAACCCGGATCGCAGGGCCAAGGCGGCCTGCGGGCGGTATCCCGGAGTTCCCTCCCGGACCGGCCCCCGCGCGCGATCCCTATTCGGCATTGCTCCCGGTGGGGCTTGCCGTGCCGGTCCTGTTGCCAGTCCCGCGGTGAGCTCTTACCCCACCGTTTCACCCTCACTCCGGCAGGCCGGAGCAGACTATTCTCTGTGGCGCTTTCCCTGGGGTTTCCCCCGCCGGGCGTTACCCGGCACCGTTGCCTTGTGGAGTCCGGACTTTCCTCGCGGCCCGAAGGCCCCGCGGTCATCCGGCCCTCCGCGCAAGTTGCACTTAGGCAGTCTGAAGGTGGCGGTCAACGGGGAAGCGCGCGGCCAAGTCGGCCATGAGGGCGCAGTCTTCTTCCGAAAGGGGCCCCTTGGCCCATGGGCGAAACCGCTGTCGAAAAGCCTCCAGTATCGCGGCCTCATCGACATCATTCGAAGACACATACCCGAAAGCCTGCGCATCATGCAGAAAATCGCCCGGCGCGCGGCCCGCCTCGGGCCAAATACTCAGCCCCTCCAAGGCCAAGCGCCGCCAGTCAAACCTGCGACCGGGATCGGTTTTGCGCAAGGGGGCCATGTCCGAATGGCCAATGACCCGCTCTGGCCGGATGGTCCAACGTTGCACGATACCGCGCATCAAATCCGCCAAAGCCACAATTTGCGGCTCGGGAAACGGATGGCAGCTAGTATTGGCCAATTCGATCCCGATAGAGCGCGAATTCACATCGCTGACGTCCCCCCATGCCCCTGCCCCGGCGTGCCACGCACGCTGCGCTTCGGGTACCAATGCGACCACTTGCCCGGTTTCGCAAATCAGGTAATGCGCCGAAACCTCGGCCTGCGGATCGCACAGCCGCTGCAAGGCTGCTTCGGCGCTCTCCATCGCGGTATAATGCAGGACAATCATATCGGGCCGGGCGTCATTCCGCCTCGGCCCTTGGTTGGGGGAAGGTTTTTCAATCACCGGCACCACGGGCACGGCCCGTCAACCACCGACCGCCCTCTGGAAAGGACCCGGATTCCAACCGCAGGCATAACCATCACCATCGGGGTCAAGGCCAAGCCGGTCTTTCTTGGGCCCGCCGCGCGACAGGAAGTCCTCCTGCGCACGATCCGGCGAGGCATATTTCGCGCAGTTGCGGCGGAATTTCGCCTCCTTGTTAAAGCCCACGCGGTTGTAGATCTGCGTGCCGACAGGATGCTTGCTTGCCAAGGCATAGGCCACGATGTTGGGCCCCTGTGAGCCGCTACGCGTCGGTAACGCTTCGGGTTCGATGACTTTGTAGCGGGCGCGATTTTGCGCGATCAAGGCGGCATCGCTTTCAATAGACCGCTGCTCGCCCACGGCTTCGAAATCGTTCTCTCCCGAAATTCCGGTCGACGTGTTCACCGTCGCCGGTGCCGGATTGCTTGGGCTTGCGTGCACCACATCATCGCCCGAATTGGCATCGGCCTCGGCCAATGCGGCTTCGGCCTCTGCGGCGATTGCCTCGGCGTCGTTGTCAGACACTGTGCGCCCGCTGGAATTCAGCGTTTCAGACGAAACCGCATCGGGTGCCGGGATCGCCCCGCCCGACAATTGAGCATCGCGGGCGCGCTTGTCCTCAAGGTAGGTATCATAGTCGTCAAATCCGACACCGGCTCCGCTATCGGGGACGGCTGTCGTACAGGCACCAAGGGCCACCAAGCCCAATGCCCAAAGGAAAACACGCATCTGTTTCAATCCTGCCAATTCCATTGCGGGCGGTTTACCACCATTTTTCGGGTTTTGCCACAAATCCGGCAGCCTGCTCCAAGGCATAGGCGGTGTTCAGCAGATCACCTTCCTCCCACGGACGGCCAATCAATTGCAAACCAAGCGGCAGCCCCTGCTTGTCCAGCCCCGCAGGCACCGAAATACCGGGCAGACCGGCAAGGTTCACCGTGACCGTGAAGACATCGTTCAGGTACATCTGCACCGGGTCGGCCTCGGTCATCTCGCCCAAACCAAAAGCCGCCGAGGGCGTGGCGGGCGTGAGGATCGCATCGATGCCTTGATCAAAAACCTGCTCAAAGTCGCGCTTGATCAGGGTGCGGACCTTACGGGCGCGGTTGTAGTAGGCGTCATAGAACCCAGCCGACAACACATAGGTGCCCACCATGACGCGGCGCTGCACCTCATGGCCGAAGCCTTCGGCGCGGGTCTTTTCNTACATCTCGGTGATGCCGTCGCCCTGCTCCAGCTTGGCGCGGTGGCCATAGCGCACCCCNTCATAGCGCGCGAGGTTCGAAGACGCTTCAGCNGGCGCGATCACATAGTAAGCCGGAAGCGCATACTTGGTGTGCGGCAGGGAAATATCACGAATNTCCGCGCCGGCATCTTTCAGCATCGCGGTGCCATCGGCCCAGAGCTTTNCGATCTCTTCGGGCATGCCGTCNATGCGGTATTCTTTCGGAATACCAATAACCTTNCCCTTGATATCGCCGGTCAGCATCGCCTCGAAATCCGGCACCGGGATATCGGCGCTTGTGCTGTCCTTTGGGTCATGCCCGCACATAGCCTCAAGCATAATGGCCGCGTCGCGCACATCCTTGGTCATCGGCCCGGCCTGATCGAGCGACGAGGCGAAGGCCACGATGCCCCAGCGCGAACACCGCCCATAGGTGGGCTTGATGCCGGTGATCCCGGTGAAGGCCGCCGGTTGTCGGATCGACCCGCCGGTGTCGGTACCGGTGGCGGCCAGGCAAAGATCGGCGGCCACGGCGCTTGCCGACCCTCCCGAGGAGCCGCCGGGCGTCAACTGCCGGTCGTCCACTTTCCAAGGGTTCACGGCATTGCCGTAGACGCTGGTCTCGTTCGACGAGCCCATGGCGAATTCGTCCATGTTGAGCTTGCCCAGCATGACCGCGCCCGCGTCAAACAGGTTCTGCGTGACGGTCGATTCATATTCGGGCTTGAAGCCCTCAAGGATGCCGCTGGCCGCTTGGCTGGCCACCCCCTTGGTGCAAAAGAGATCCTTGATCCCCAAGGGGATACCGCACATCGCCGGTGCATCGCCGCCCTTGATCATGTCATCCGCCGCCTTGGCCTGTTCACGCGCCAAGTCAGAGGTGTCATGCACGAAGGCATTGAGCACGCCCGCGCCCTCGATCTGGGTCAGGCAAGCCTCGGTCAGTTCGGCGCTTGTCACCTCACCCTTGCGCAGGGCATCGCGTGCGGCGGCAATGGTCAGTTTGTTCAGATCAGTCATTATTCCACCACCTTCGGCACAGCAAAAAAGCCTTCGCGCGCATCGGGCGCGTTCGACAGGACCTTCTCGGGCATCCCGCCCTCGGTCACCTGATCCTCGCGCCGCTTGAGACGCATGGGCGTGACGCTGGTCATCGGTTCAACGCCCTCTACGTCCACCTCGCCCAATTGCTCAATGAAGCCAAGGATGTTGTTGAATTCTTCCGCCAGCGCGGGCAACGCATCATCTTCCACGCGGATGCGGGCCAGCTTGGCCACCTTGGCGGCGGTTTCCTTGTCGATCGACATTGCCTGATCTCCCGTTTTTCGGTTGCCTTGCGTTTAGCGCCGCAGGCGATGACCCGCAAGCACCCCAAGCAGGCAATTCCACGGCACAAGCCCCTTTTCGCCTGTCAAAGCCGTGTTAGGCTCGGGTATCCAGCAGACAGGAGGAAGCAATGAAAATCACTTGGTTGGGCCATGCCTCGTTCCGGATCGAAATCGGCGGACAATGCCTGCTTGTTGATCCGTGGCTGACGGGCAACCCGATGATGCCTGAAGACAAGCACGAGGAGGCCACAGATGGTGCCACGCATATTCTCTTGACCCATGCGCATTTCGATCACGTCACCGACGTTCTCGGCGTGGCGAAGGCGCAAAACATCCCGGTGGTCGGGCAATTCGACCTGATGTCTTACTGGGAAAAGGCCGAAGAGATCGAGGTTGTCGGCTTCAACAAGGGAGGCACGGTCGATCTGAATGGCGTCAAGGTCACCATGGTGCACGCCGTGCATTCCTCGAGCTTTGGCGGCGAAACCGGGCCCAACGTCCCGGGCACCGAATGCGGCTACATGATCGAGGGCGAAGGCCATACGATCTATGTCTCGGGTGATACGGATGTCATGGCGGATATGAAAATCTTCAACGACCTGCACAAACCCGATATCGGTATTCTGTGCGCGGGCGGGCATTTCACCATGGACATGCGCCGCGCGGCTTATGCGGCCAAGGAGTTTTTTGACTTCAAGACGGTGATCCCCTGCCATTACAAGACCTTCCCGATCCTCGAACAATCCGCCGAGGAATTGGTGAAGGCCCTGCCCGGTGTGGATGTGATCGAGCCGGAGGTCTTGGTGCCGATCGAGGTGTGAATGGGGGCTTTGCCCCCGGGGCCTTTGGCCCCTCCCCCAGGATATTTATAAACAGAAGAAGGGATTAGGGGCGTTTTGCCTTGAAAAACTCGGTGAGCAGGGTTTCGGCCTCTGCCGCGCTGATACCGTCATAGACCTCGGGCGCATGGTGGCATTGCGGGTGGCAAAAGACCCGTGCGCCATGCGACACGCCGCCGGACTTTGGATCGCTCGCGCCGTAGTACACACGCGCGATCCGGGCGGCGGAGATGGCCGTGGCGCACATGGCGCAGGGTTCCAGCGTGACGTAAAGTGCATGGCCCGGCAGGCGCTCGCTGCTTGCTTTGGCGCAGGCCTCGCGGATCACGAGAACCTCCGCATGGGCCGTGGGGTCGTGCAATTCGCGCGTGCGGTTGCCCGCCTGCGCCACGACTTGGCCGCTTGGGTCGACAAGCACCGCGCCCACAGGGACCTCACCGCGCTCTGCGGCGGCGCGGGCCTCGGACAGGGCCAAATCCATGTAGCTTGTGAAGGTCATACCCCCTCTTGCCGCGCGATCTGTGCTTTCGCAAGCCCGGGCTTTGCGTTAATCGGGGCGCATGACAGAGAGCCAACATAAAGGCGAACGGATCGCCAAGGTTATTGCGCGAGCCGGTGTGGCCAGCCGACGCGAGGCCGAACGCATGATCGAGTCTGGCCGTGTGAAGGTTAACGGCAAGGTCATCGAGCGGGCGGCCTTGAATATTACGCCCAAGGACAAGGTGACGGTGGATGGGCGGGACTTGTCGGCACCGGAACCACCGCGGCTTTGGCTTTATCACAAACCCACTGGCCTTGTGACCACCACCCGCGACGAACAGGGGCGGACCACGATTTATGACGAGTTGCCCGAGGACCTGCCACGGGTGATGAGCGTCGGGCGGTTGGACCTCAATTCCGAAGGCCTGCTGTTGCTCACCAACGACGGCGGCGTGAAGCGCAAGCTGGAGCTTCCCTCGACCGGNTGGCTGCGCAAATACCGGGTGCGGGTGAAGGGCCGACCGACCGACAAAACACTGGACCCATTGCGCCAAGGCATTGAAATGGAAGGTGAAAAATTCCAGCCGATGACGGTATCATTGGACCGTCAGCAAGGCGCGAATGCCTGGGTGACGGTTGGCCTGCGAGAGGGCAAGAACCGCGAGATCCGCCGCGCGATGGAGGCTGTGGGGCTGTCGGTGAACCGCTTGATCCGGGTCTCTTACGGGCCGTTCCAACTGGGTCAGTTGAAGCCCGGCGAGGTGCAGGAAATCCGCCCGCGCGTGCTCAAAGATCAGCTCGGGATGCAGGGCGACGAGGAGAAGAAACCCGGCAAACCCACCCCCAAACGCACCCGCCGGACACCGGGAAAACCACGTGCAAAATAGCTGTCGGTAAAACGTCGGTATCTTGTCGGTATTACATCGGTGGTTCTGGCCGAGGTTGAGAGCCCCTACCCCGCCACTTGCCAGCTTTTGCGATAGGCGCGCGGCGACATACCATAGCGCTTGCGGAATCGCGCGCCCATTTGCGAGGCGCTGTTAAAGCCGGTGGCCGCCGCGATCTCGGCCACGCTGAGATCGGTTTCATTCAAAAGCGCATGCGCGCGGGCAATCCGCAGGTCGATGTAGAATTGCGCCGGGGTGGTGCCGACGTGACTGGTGAACAGCCGTTCAAGCTGACGCCGGGAAATGCCCACCTGCTCGGCCAGGTCGGAAATCTCCAAAGGCGCCTCGATGGTCTCGTTCATCGCCCGCATGGCGGCGATCAGATGCGGATTGCGGCTACTGAGGGCATGGGAAAAGCCCGAGCGCTGTGGCGCCTCGTGGGTGGAGGCGCGAAAATGCAGGCACATGTCGGCCACCACGCTGGCCAGATCGGCGCCGTGGTCGCGTTCGATCAAGTGCAGCATCATGTCGGTCGCGGCACTGCCGCCGCCGCAGGTGATAAGCCCCCGGTCAATCTCGTAAAGCGCGCCTGTGGGCTCCAATCCGATGAAGCGTTCGATGAAGGCGGGCTGATTTTCCCAATGCAGGGTAAAGCGCCGCCCGTCCAAAAGCCCCGCCCGCGCGAGGGCAAAGGCACCGGTGCAAATCCCGCCCACGGTGCAGCCAAAAGCACGCTGGCGGCTGATCCAACGGGTCGCACGGGGGCTGACGGTTTCGGTTGGTTCGATCCCGGCACAAACAAAGGCGAGCGCCTCACGCGGGACATCGCAAAGCGCGCTGTCGGGCGTGATCGTGACCCCGCACGAACAAGAGACCGGCCCGCCATCCTCGGTCATCAAGAACCAGCGATAAAGCGCGCGCCCCGCGACTTGGTTGGCCACGCGCAGCGGCTCAAGCGCCGAGGTGAAGGCCAAAAGCGTGAGTTTGGGCAATAGAAGAAAGTGCACGTCCCGAGGAGGGCCGTCGTAATCCACCCGAAAACTGGCCGCCCCGCGGGGCACGAATGTGCGTGTCGTCATGTGCTTTGGATACCACGGCCAACGCCGCGTCATAGGGCAAAGACACGCGTTTCGTTTTGTTTTTGCGACAAGCCTGGGCTAAGGCGGCGCGCAACGTGTAACGAGTAAGGAGCTTTCGGACATGGCCGAACTGTTGACGATCGAAAACCTTGGCAACCTTCTGATGCTGTGTTTTTTGCAGGCGGTGCTGGGTTTTGACAACCTGCTTTATATCTCCATCGAGTCGCAGCGTGCGCCGGTGGCTCAACAAAGGGCCGTACGTTATTGGGGCATCATCATTGCCGTGGCGCTGCGGGTGATACTGCTTTTTGCGATGATCCAATTGATCGACGCGATGGCCGAGCCGTTTTATGTCTTCGACTGGACCGGTGTGATCGAAGGCGGGGTGAATTTCGCCACCTGTGTCTTCATCCTTGGCGGGATTTTCATCATATACACCGCTGTCAAGGAAATCGGGCATATGCTGACCATCGAGAAACTGGATACCGATGTGAGCGGCAGGTCCGGCAAATCGGCGGCGCAGGTCATCATGCTGATCGTGACGATGAACCTGATTTTCTCGTTCGATTCGGTGCTATCGGCCTTGGCGATCACCGATGTCTTCCCGATCCTGGCATTCGCGATCATCCTGTCGGGTCTGGCCATGCTGGTTCTGGCGGATGATGTGACTGCTTTTCTTGAGAAAAACCGGATGTACGAGGTTCTGGGCCTGTTCATCCTTTTGATCGTGGGGGTCGTGCTTTTGGGTGAAGCGGGCCAAGCCGCGGCACATGCCATGCATGACGACGCGCTGGCGCTGAAGTTCTTTGGCTATGAAGTGGTGCCGATGTCGAAAACCACCTTCTATTTCTCGGTTGTCGTTCTTGTGGCCGTGGAAGTGATCCAATCGGGCTATACCCGCAAACTGAATGCCGAGCGGCGCACCGCCGCGCGGCACTGACGACACCATATTGCGCATCGCCTGAAGAGATTCGGGCGATGCGCCACCTACGCGAATCTTCCCCCTAGCAAGCAAGCGCAGCATCGCCTAAGTTCTTTATGAACCGCTGGGCCGTGGGGGGTGTATGTCCGATACCGGGTTACAAAAATTGGCGTTTTTTCTGCTTGTTGCATTGATGCTTTACGTCTCGGTCGCGGGAGGCGCGTGACATGGCCCAACGGTACGGTGGAAAATTCAGCCCCGATGGCGCGCAAGGCGGACCAGCGCCGGTGGACCGCGGCAGCTTTCAGGGCGCGCGCCGCACCAAGGCCGGGGGCCGGGTGAACCTGCTGTTTCTTGCGCCGCTGCCGCTGATTTGGAAGGCTTTCACCTCGGAACCCGTTGTGATGGCGATGTATCTGGCCGCGCTTGGCCTGTTGATCCTGGCCGCTTGGCTCACGCGCGAGGGGATTTTGGCGCAAGAGGCCTATGAGGCCCGCAAAGTGGCCCGCCGCCCGGCCCTGCCGCGCAAAATTTTGGGATCATTGGCCACGGGTCTGGGCCTTGGTGTCGCCGGGCTGGCCGGGTTTGGGCCCTTGGAGGCGGTGATTTTCGCCGTGCTGGGCGCGGTCATTCATAGTTTCGCCTTCGGTTTGGACCCCTTGCAGGACAAGGGTGCCGAGGGAGTGGACCTGTTTCAGACGGATCGCGTGGCGCGGGCCGTGGACGAGGCGGAAAAGCATCTGGCGGATATGTCAGAGGCCATCAAGCGCGCCGGCGACCGGCAGCTTGAGGGCCGGGTCGAGCGGTTCAAAAGCACCGCGCGCGATCTTTTCCGCACGGTCGAGGAAGACCCTCGCGACCTGACGGCGGCACGCAAGTACCTGTCGGTTTACTTGCTGGGAGCCAAGGACGCGACGGTGAAATTCGCCGATATCTACAGCCGTAACCGCGATAGCGGGGCGCGGCAGGATTACCTGACGCTACTGGATGATCTGGAGGGCAATTTCGCCGCCCGGACCGAGAAGCTGCTGCTGGATGACCGCAGCGATTTGACGATTGAGATTGACGTGCTGCGCGACCGGTTGCAGCGCGAGGGCATCCGCCCTGATAGCAACAATGAGTAAGAGGACCACCATGTCAGAGAATATCCGCCAGAAAGCCGAGGCCGCGCTGGCCGAAGTCGAGGAAGTCAGCCGCACGATCCTGCCCGAACCGGCCGATGCCAATGCTATTGTTCCGCTCGAGGCGGCCGATGCGCCCGTTGGGGCCGAGATCCGCAAGCGGATGGACGAGATTGACATGGCCGACACCAATTCGATCGTCTCCTTCGGGTCGGCCGCGCAGGCGGAGTTGCAGGAAATCTCGCAAGGGATGTTGCAGGGTGTGCGCAACAAGGATGTCGGCCCCGCTGGCGATTCCTTGCGTGGGATCGTGACGACGATCCGGGGGTTCTCGGTTTCGGAACTGGATGTGCGCCGTGAACGGACATGGTGGGAGAAACTGTTGGGAAAGGCCGCGCCCTTTGCCAAGTTCACCGCCCGGTTTGAAACCGTGCAAGGCCAGATCGACAAGATCACCGACGATCTGCTGCACCATGAGCATACGCTGCTCAAGGACATCAAATCGCTTGATCTGCTGTACGAAAAGACGCTGCAATTCTACGACGAACTGGCGCTTTATATCTCGGCGGGTGAAGAGAAGCTGAAAGAATTGGACGAGAAGACCATCCCGGCCAAGGAGGCCGAGGTGCAGGCCGCGCCGGAGAACGACCAAGTGATCAAAGCGCAGGAATTGCGCGATCTGCGCGCCGCGCGCGATGATCTGGAACGCCGGGTGCATGACCTGAAACTCACCCGTCAGGTGACCATGCAATCTCTGCCCTCGATCCGCTTGGTGCAAGAAAACGACAAATCTCTGGTGACCAAGATCAACTCCACCCTCGTCAACACCGTGCCGCTTTGGGAAACCCAACTGGCGCAGGCTGTCACCATTCAGCGCAGCGCCGAAGCGGCCGCCGCCGTGCGCGACGCCAATGATCTGACCAATGAATTGCTGACCTCGAACGCGGCCAACCTGCGCGAGAGCAACAAGATGATCCGCGAGGAAATGGAGCGCGGCGTTTTCGATATCGAAGCGGTCAAGAAGGCCAACGCCGACCTAATCGGGACCATCGAAGAAAGCCTGCAAATCGCCGACGAAGGCAAGGCGAAACGCGCCGCCGCCGAAGAAGAACTCAAGAAGATGGAAACCGAATTGCGCGATACGCTGGCATCGGCCAAGGCGCGCAAGGATGGTGTAGGCGACAACGCTGGCACCGCCGTGCCGCAGGCGTAACCAAGATGGACAAGGCGCGTCGCATTTTGCATTCGGGACTAACGGGGCTGGCGTTGCTGGCCCTGTCGGCCTGCATGGCGGCGCCCCCGCCCCCCTCGACCAAACCACAGGCCCGCCCGGCGGGCGTGGCCCCACCGGAAAGCGCGCCGGAGCGGCGCTCTGGCCCGTCGCAGCGCAGTCAGGCCTTGTCCCGCTACTACTCGGCGGTGCAGGCCGATTTGCTAGCCCAAGGCCTTTTGCGCACGGGCGGCGGCGGGGTGGACACGCCCTATACCGACACCGACCTGATGCGCAATTTCGAGCGCATCGCCTTTTACGATGAATATGCCCGGAACGGTGGGTTCCGGCGTGGCAATGACAAGCCAGGTGGCTTGCGCAAATGGACCGGCCCGGTGCGCATGGCGGTGGAATTCGGGGCCAATGTACCACAAGAGCAACGCGCCACAGACAAGGCCATGGTCGACCGCTATGCCGCGCGCCTGTCGCGGATCACCGGCCACCCGATCAGTGCCGGCAGCTCCAACCCCAATTTCCACGTCTTGTTCATGAGCGAGGACGACCGCGATCAGGCGGTCAGCCGTGTCAAGCAGATCGTCCCCAATATCGGGCCGAATTCGCTGGCCTTGTTCCGCAACCTGCCCCGCTCGATCCATTGCCTTGTCGTCGCCTTTTCCGACAGCAACAACGACTATCGCTATAGCCGGGCAATTGCCTTTATCCGCTCGGAACACCCGGAATTGATGCGCCGCTCTTGCGTGCATGAGGAACTGGCGCAGGGGCTTGGCCTTGCCAACGACAGCCCAAAGGCGCGGCCGTCGATTTTCAACGATGACGATGAATTCGCGCTGCTGACCACCCATGACGAGGAATTGCTGCGCCTGCTTTACAACCCGGCCCTGACCCCCGGCATGACCCCGGATCAGGCCCGCCCGATCATCAGCCGCATCCTCTTGGGTGGCGGGCCGAGCTGACGTATTTGAAGGAGACCTGAAACATGGGTATTTTCGATTTTCTGACCGGTGAGTTCATCGACGTCATCCATTGGGTCGACGACAGCCGCGATACCATGGTCTGGCGGTTCGAACGGGAAGGCCATGAAATCAAGTATGGCGCGAAGCTGACCGTGCGCGAAGGGCAATCGGCGGTCTTTGTCCACGAGGGGCAATTGGCCGATGTCTTTACCCCCGGTCTTTACTTCCTTGAAACCAACAACATGCCGATCCTGACGACGCTGAACCACTGGGATCACGGCTTCAAATCGCCGTTCAAGTCCGAGGTTTACTTCGTCAACACCACCCGNTTNAGTGACCTCAAGTGGGGCACGAAAAATCCCATCATGCTGCGCGACCCCGAGTTTGGCCCGACCCGCATTCGCGCCTTCGGCACCTATGCGGTGAAGGTCAGCGACCCGGCCAAGTTCCTGACCGAGATCGTCGGCACCGATGGTGAATTCACCATGGACGAGATCAGCTATCAGATCCGGAATATCATCGTGCAGGCCTTTTCACGTATCATCGCGGGCAGCGGCATCCCGGTCCTGGATATGGCCGCCAACACCCAGGATTTGGGTAAACTGGTGGCCGCCGAGATCACCAAGGTGGTGTCCGAGTATGGCCTGATCATCCCGGAGTTTTACATCGAAAACATCTCGCTCCCCCCTGCGGTGGAAGAGGCGTTGGACAAGCGCACCTCGATGGGGCTTGCCGGGGATCTGGGCAAGTTCACACAGTATTCCGCCGCCGAGGCCATGACCTCTGCCGCTGGTACGCCTTCGGGCGGGGGCGGCATGGGCGCGGGTCTTGGCATGGGCATGGGCATGGCCATGGCGCAGAACATGGCGAACCAAGGGCCGTGGGGCGCACAGCCCGCGCAATCGCCCGCCGCGCCGCCGCCCCCGCCGGTGGAACATGTCTGGCACATTGCCGAGGATGGCGAGACAAAGGGGCCGTTTTCGAAGGCCGCGCTTGGCCGCATGGCCACCGAGGGCAAGATTACGCGGGACACCTATGTCTGGACCGCAGGCCAAGATGGCTGGATGCGGGCCGAGGATGTGCAGGAACTGGCGCAGCTTTTCACCATTCTGCCGCCGCCCCCGCCGGGGACCTGATTGACCCTGTGATTTGCGCCACTCGGGCCTTTGGCTGACGTGGCGTGTCTTGCCCAGACAGGTGATCGCCATGACACCCGACACCGCACCCTTGGAAGAACACCGCTTTCCCTGCGATCAATGCGGGGCGGACTACCGGTTTGCGCCGGATCGTGGCGAATTGGTCTGCGACCATTGTGGCCATAACCAGACAATCGCCCATTCCGGCCCGTGGCAGAGTTCGATACGTGAATTGGATTTTGACCGCGCCTTGGCGCAGGAGTTGCCCGAGCAGGAGATCGAGGAAACCCGCGTTCTGACCTGCCCCAATTGTGCCGCACAGGTGGAGTTTGACGCCAGCCTCCACGCCGCCGAGTGCCCGTTTTGCGCAACCCCGGTGGTCACCGACACCGGCACGCACCGCCATATCAAGCCGCGTGGGCTTTTGCCCTTTGCGCTTGACGAAGAAAAAGCGCGCGAGGCAATGAATGATTGGCTGGGGGGCCTGTGGTTTGCGCCCAATGGATTGCAGGCCTATGCCCGCAAGGGGCGGAAAATGCAGGGGATTTACGTGCCCTATTGGACCTTCGATGCCGATACCGCCTCAGAGTACCATGGCGAGCGGGGCACGATTTATTATGAGACTCAAACGGTCTTTCGCGATGGCAAGCGCGAACAGGTGCGCGTGCCCAAGGTCCGTTGGCGCCGGGTGTCGGGGCGCGTGGCGCGGTTTTTCGATGACGTACTGGTCCTGGCCTCGCGCAGCCTGCCCAAGCGATTCACCGATGCGCTTGAGCCGTGGGATTTATCGGCAATGGAGCCATATAACCCCGAATACCTCGCCGGGTTCCGGGCCGAGGGCTATACCGTGGAATTGGACGAAGGCTTTGTCGAGGCGCGCGCCCATATGGACCGGGTGATTACCCGCGATGTGAAATTCGACATCGGCGGGGACCGGCAACGCATCCACGATATTCAAACCCGCGTCAGCGATGTGACCTTCAAGCATGTTCTGCTGCCCGTCTGGCTGGCGGCCTATAAATACCGGGGCGAAACCTACCGTTTCGTCGTCAATGGCCGCACGGGCCGCGTGCAGGGCGAGCGGCCTTGGTCGGCGTGGAAGATCACCTTTGCCGTTATCATCGGCCTGCTGATCGCCGGGGCCGTGGGTTATGCCATTGCCATGAATGAGGGGCAATTCTGATGGTGCGCAGCCTGAAGTCTATTCAGGTCATCTCGGCCCATGCCGAGGGGGAAGTGGGCGATGTGATTACTGGCGGCGTGGCGCCGCCGCCCGGAGATACCCTTTGGGCGCAATCACGCTTCATCGCCCAAGATGACAGCCTGCGCCGTTTCGTTTTGAATGAGCCGCGCGGTGGGGTCTTTCGGCACGTCAACCTGTTGGTGCCGCCCAAGGACCCGCGCGCCGATATGGGCTTTGTCATCATGGAGCCATGTGACACGCCGCCGATGTCAGGCTCTAATTCGATCTGTGTGGCGACGGTGCTGCTGGATTCCGGGATCATCCCGATGCAGGAGCCCGTCACACACCTGACGCTGGAGGCCCCCGGCGGGTTGGTCGCGGTGCGGGCGGATTGCGCGGATGGCAAAGCACAGCGGATTCATGTGACCAATATTCCCTCCTTCGCTGCCGAGATGGACGCCGAGATCGAGGTGCCGGGGTTGGGGCGGATGACTGTCGATACCGCCTTTGGCGGGGATAGTTTCGTGGTGGCGGATGCCAGTGCCCTGGGCCTTGATCTGGTGCCGGAAAACGCCCGGAAACTCGCGAAACTTGGCACCCGCATCACCCAAGCGGCGACCGCACAGCTTGGCTTTCACCATCCCACAAATCCCGATTGGCGACATATTTCCTTTTGCCTGTTCACCCATGCCCCGCACAACACGGCCCAAGGGCTTCAGGCGCGGCACGCCGTGGCGATCCGCCCCGGCAAGATCGACCGCTCGCCCACCGGCACGGCCCTGTCGGCACGCATGGCGCTGTTGCAGGCGCGCGGGCAGATGGGTGAAGGGGATCGCTATGCCGCCACCTCGCTGATCGACTCGAGGTTCGAGGGGCGGATCAAGGCGCTGACCGACCTAGAGGGCACCCCCGCCGTCATCCCCGAAATCTCGGGCCGGGGATGGATCACCGGCATGCATACCCATATGCTCGACCCCGATGATCCATGGCCCTACGGGTATCGCTTGTCCGATACATGGCCCAACGATAAGGACGATGAGGCATGAGCCAAGCCGACACCCTGCGCGAGATCCTTGACGCGCGCTATTCCTGCCGCGCCTACAGGCCCGATCCGGTGCCTGCAGAGGTGATTGCCGAGGTGGTGCGCGATGCAGGCCGCGCACCCTCGTGGTGCAATGCGCAGCCTTGGCAGGTGGTCGTCACCCAAGGCGCGGAAACCGAGGCCTTCCGCACGGCCCTTCTGGCCGAGGTGGAGCGCGCCAAGCCCGGGGCCGACATGCCATGGCCGGAGGGCTATCCCGGCGTTTACGGCGAACGGCGGCGCACCTGTGGCTATCAGCTCTATGAGGCGGTCGGCATCGCGCGGGAGGATCGCGCGGCCCGCGCCGAGCAATCCATGCAAAACTACCGCCTTTTCGGCGCGCCGCATGTGGCGATTGTTCATGCCGAGGCGGCTCTTGGCCCCTATGGTGCCATGGACACCGGCGGCTTTGTCACCGCCTTTCTACTGGCGGCCACGGCGCGGGGGTTGGGCACCATCGCGCAAGCCTCGGTCGCGGCCTATCCTGACCTGATCCG